>Ga0302320_10000970_pt1 | contig 68923 bp, 54 predicted proteins | sample Bog_T0_3_FD_202130 | JGI IMG/M metagenome (GOLD analysis project Ga0302320, IMG submission 202130) | Peat permafrost microbial communities from Stordalen Mire near Abisko, Sweden - Bog_T0_3 | ecosystem: Environmental > Terrestrial > Soil > Wetlands > Peat | place: Sweden: Abisko, Stordalen Mire...
CTTGATCGACACAGCCAGTAGGGCCGCTCCTCACGGAGCGGCCCTTCTGGCTCAATGCCGAATTACCGGCCATCTTTTGCGGCGCAGCCGCAACTGGCCCCACCGCAGGTGGTTCAATACAGAATCGCCGGCCATTTTGCGCGGCGCAAGCCGCAATTGGCCCCACCGCAGGTGGTTCAATATCGAATTTGCCGGCCATCTTGCGCGGCGCAAGCCGCAACTGGCCCCACCGCAGGTGGTTATGCCGGTGAAGGCGAGCCTTCGGGATAGTTGGGACCGCTGCGTGTGCCTTCCGGTTTCAACACCTGCTGCGTACCCCCGCCCGTGTCAGAGGGTGAAGCCAGAATCGACCGCAACGGAGGCAATTCCTGACCTTCGATCAGCATTCTCACCTCTTCGGCGTCGATGGTCTCGCGCTCCAGCAGTGCTGCTGCAATGCGGTGCATGGCGTCGGCATGCGTCTCGACAATCGAGTGCGCCGACTGATAAGCCTCGTCAATCAGGCGGCGCACTTCCAGGTCAATCTGCCGCGCCGTCTCTTCGCTGAAGTCGCGATGCTGGGCGATCTCGCGGCCCAGGAAGATCTGCTCTTCCTTCTTGCCGAAGGTCAGCGGGCCCAGCCGGCTCATGCCATACTCGCACACCATCCGACGCGCCAGGTCGGTTGCACTTTCAATATCGCTGCCCGCCCCGGCCGACATCTGGTTCAGGAAGATCTCCTCCGCCGTGCGTCCGCCATAGGCGATGGCCAAGTTGGCTTCAAGATACTCGCGCGTATAGTTGTGCCGGTCACCAGGCAGGAAGATGGTCACGCCCAGCGCCATGCCGCGGGGAATAATCGTGACCTTGTGAATCGGATCGGAGTGCTCGCGCTTGAATGAGACCAGCGCATGACCCGCCTCGTGATAGGCGGTCACCCGCTTCTCCTCGTCGGTCAGCAGCATTGACTTGCGCTCGGCCCCCATCAGCACCTTGTCCTTGGCCAGCTCAAAGTCATACATGGTCACTTGCTTGCGGTTCATGCGCGCCGCGTTCAGCGCCGCCTCATTCACCATGTTGGCCAGGTCGGCTCCGCTGAAGCCCGGTGTTCCCCGCGCCAGAACATTCAAATTGGTGTCGTCTGAAACCGGAACCTTCTTGACGTGAACGCGCAGAATCTCTTCCCGCCCGCGCACATCCGGCAGCCCAACCACCACGCGCCGGTCAAAACGCCCCGGCCTGAGCAGCGCCGGATCCAGCACGTCAGGACGGTTGGTGGCAGCCACCAGGATCACTCCGTCGTTGGACTCAAACCCGTCCATTTCAACGAGCAGTTGATTCAGCGTCTGCTCGCGTTCGTCGTGCCCGCCGCCCAGTCCTGCGCCGCGATGCCGGCCCACGGCGTCAATCTCGTCAATGAAGATGATGCAAGGCGCATTCTTCTTGCCCTGCTCAAACAGGTCGCGCACGCGGCTTGCGCCGACGCCCACAAACATCTCCACAAAGTCCGAGCCCGAGATCGAGAAGAAAGGCACATTGGCCTCGCCGGCCACGGCCCGCGCCAGCAGCGTCTTGCCGGTTCCCGGAGGCCCCACCAGGAGCACGCCCTTGGGAATCCGCCCGCCCAGCTTCTGGAACTTCTGCGGCTCGCGCAGGTACTCGATGATCTCCTTCAGCTCTTCCTTGGCCTCATCCACGCCGGCCACGTCCTTGAAGGTCACCTTCTTCTGCTGCATCGAGAGCAGCCGCGCCCGGCTCTTGCCAAAGCTCAGCGCCTTGTTGCCGCCCGACTGCATCTGCCGCAGCATGAAAAACCAGATGGCGCCCAGCAGGATGAACGGCCCCACGTTGAACAGCAACTGCAGCAGCAGCCCGTTGTTCTGCGGATCCTTGATGGTGAACTGAACCTTGTAGCTATGCAAGTCCTTGGTCAGCGAGTCGGTGTTGGCCGGGATCGTGGTGTGAAACTGATCCTTCGAGCCCTTCATGTGGCCATGGAGCTCGGTACCCTGGATGGAAACATCCTGGACCGCGCCCGCCTCGATCTTGTCCAGCAGGTCAGAGTAGCCGACCTCTGTGTCTTTGCCCGCACTGGTGCTCTTCTGCACCACGCCCCACAAAAGCACGAGGCTGATCAGAATAAAGACCCAGAACATGATCGTTTTAACGGTCGAATTCAACAGGATTCCTCTTTCCCGGCGGGGGAGAAACAGTTCAATGGACCCCCTGCACCGCCTACATCACTCATTAGACGCCGGTACGTTCCTCGAAGTCACAGAAAGTACACCGGCCTCGTCGAAAGACACTTAGGTCTTCCGCCCGAATGAGCAGTAACTAAAATTGTACTCCCAAGCTAGCCGAAGTTGCAGCCAGGGAGACGTTCGCCCGCCACCGGCATCCGGGACGTTAACCCTTGCCGCACATTCCCTTTCGGGGAATCGGAGGCGCCTGGCCTACAGGCCACTGCCCAGGCTGGTGGCCAGCACCCGTATCCCCGGCTCCGGCTCCACTTCCACTCCCTGCATCCACACGATCCGTCCGGCCAGTTCAAGAACCGGCCAAACCCTCCGGTCCGCTCCCGTAACTTTCATTCTTTCAAGCACTTCCTTCACTTTTTTGGGACCACTGCTATAGCGCAGCCTGACCCGGTCACCCGGCTTCCAATTGCGCAACGTGGCCTGCCGGCCGGCAACTGCCAGGGGCGCCAGAACTTCCGCGCACAGACGCAGCGCAAACACCGATGCCTCCACTTCGCCGGGAATCTCCAGAATGAACTCGGGAACAGGCCCGGAGCCCTGCGCTGGCTGCCGGTCAGGCCGATCCAAAAGGGTCCCTGCCCGCCGCGCTCCAGACTGCACCCCTGCCAACCGCAGTTCCCGCTGGGTTCGCTCCGCGCTCAAGCCCTGGGCCAGCTCGCATTTCTGGCCGCTTCGCCCGGTTAGAGCCAAATCTCGCAGCGCCTCTGTCGCGGCAAAGTCCGGCCGCGCGCCCAACACCTCTGCGGCATGGCGAAGCAGCCTGCGCTGCACCGCGGGGACGAGCGCTGCCAGCCGGGTCACGTCCAGGGCAATCACCTCTCCGGCTGCCCGCCCCCCGCCGCGAACCGGACGCCCCGGCAGCAGCAGTTGCGGAGCGAGCCGCTCCATCTCCGCCGTCCACCAGGCCTCCTCGTCCCGCGCCAGATCCGCCATTTGAGCCAGATGCTCGCGCAGGCGAGGATTCCACCCCTCCAGCAAAGGCAATAGCTCGTGACGGATACGGTTGCGCGTATAGGTCAGATGGCGATTCGAAGAGTCCTCCCGCCAGCCTTGCCCCAGTTCCTTGAGATATGCCTCAATCTCCGGCCGGGTTGTTTGCAGCAGCGGACGCACAATGCCGCCCTCCGGGAATTCCACCGCCGGATAGATGCCTGAAAGCCCCTCCGTCCACGCCCCGCGCAGAAACTTGGCCAGCACCGTCTCCGCCTGGTCGTCCAAAGTATGCGCCGTGGCCACCGCGTCCAGTTCACCCCCGCCCAGCAGTTGCCGGAACCACCCGTAGCGCAGCCGCCGCGCCGCCTCCTCAATCGTCTCTCCGTGTTGCTGCGCCTCGCCGGCCGCATCCACTCGATCCTCATGGAACCGCACGCCCAGTTCCGCTGCCAGAGAGCGCGCAAACTCCAAATCCGCGTCCGCCTCCGCCCCACGCAGCCCATGGTGCAGGTGGGCGGCATGAACCACCAGCCCCAACTCCCCGCTTCGCTCGCCAAGCGCCCGCAACAGCGCCACCGAGTCCGCGCCGCCGGAAAGCCCCACCGCCAGCCGCATCCCCGGACGCAGCAGAGTCGTATCCAAAGTCAGCGGAATGGGCCGTGTTGCGCGCATCCCAAAATGATACGGCGGCGGCGGTCATTCTGCCGGGGCGAGTCGCCTGGCACAAGCAGTTCCCTACCCCGCTGCATGGAATCAAGCCGCCGTTGTATACTCCAGCCGGTATGCAAGTTTTTGCGATTCTTCCTGCCGCGGGGCTCGGTACGCGGATGGCCGGCCCCCAGCCCAAGCAGTTTCTCGCCCTCAACGGCATCCCCATCCTGATCCATTCCCTGCGCGCCTTTGCCTCGGTCAAGCGGGTAACCGCCATCTATGTTGCGGTTCGCAAAACCGAAATTGAACGCGTTGAAGCCCAGATCGCCGAATACGCAGCCGAGTACGGTTTCACCGGCCGCGTCAAGGTCGTGGAAGGCGGCGACCACCGTCAGGAGTCCGTCGCTCACGCCCTGGCGGCGCTTCCCGCTGAAGAAGACGATATTGTCCTCGTCCACGACGCGGTCCGCCCTCTCATTGACGCCGCCACCATTGACCGCACCATCGATGCGGTCGCGGAGCACGGCGCAGCCATCGTCGGCCTGCCTGCGGTGGATACCATCAAACAAGTCGAGCGCACCGCCCACGGGGCCCTCATCACCTCGACCATCCCCCGTGAGTACGTCGTCCTCGCCCAAACACCGCAGGGCTTTCGCTACTCGCTCCTTCAGCGCGCCTTTGCCGAGGCCACGGCCGATGGCTTCATCGGCACCGACGAGGCGTCCGTCGTCGAGCGCGCCGGCCTGCCCGTCGCGGTCGTCCATGGCTCTCAGGTTAATCTGAAGATTACCCAGCCGGGCGACCTCGAATTAGCTGAGTTCTACCTGCGTCAGCGTGCAAAATAAAGAGAAGCACGGAGAACCACACGGAATCATGGACACTCGCATCGGATTTGGCTATGACTCGCACGTCTTCAAGCCCGGCGTAACGCTCCGCATTGGCGGCCTCACGCTCGACCACCCCGAGGGCCTGGCCGGCCACTCCGACGGTGACGTCCTCCTCCACGCCATTACCGACGCCCTGCTCGGCGCCGTGGCCGCGGGCGACATCGGCAGCTTCTTTCCTCCCGGCGACCCCCGCTGGAAAGACGCCGACTCTGCCATCTTTCTCAACCTAGCCCTGGAAGAGCTGCAACACGCCGGCTATCGCATCGTAAACATCGACACCACGCTGGTTCTGGCCGCGCCCAAAATCTCTCCCATCGCCGGCGAAATGCGCGTCCGCGTTGCCGACCTGCTCGGCATCGAACTCGACCAGATCAGCATCAAGGCCAAAACCCCCGAGGGCCTCAATCTCGATCACGTTGCCCAGTGCCACGCCGTCGCCCTCGTCGAGCGCGTCCTCGAGCCTGAAAGCCTCAAGAGCATGTCTGCGGTCATTGAGAGCCAGCGCCAGCTTGAAGATGTCGTTGAAGACCTCCTCAGCTCAGTCCACGGCGTCCCCAAGAAACGCACCATCTCCCCCGTCTACGACACTGAAGATATTACGTAAATCAGGGAATCAGAATTCAAAAACAACAGGGCCGGAGCATCCCGCTCCGGCCCTGTTGTTCTTGCCCGTCCGTCTGCCCGGCCAGAACTACTGCCGCGGTTTCGCCGTCGGCGCCACTTCGGTGACCTGCGCCCCCGGCGCAAACGCGTCGGTCAGTGAGACAGCTTTCAGCGCGGTTTTCACTGCCACAAGCGATCCCACGCTCTTGGCCGTGATCTCCACCGTCTCTCCCGGCAGAATGTTGAAGTAGTTGTCAGAGACCTCGACGTCCAGATTGCCGAATGAAAGATAGACGCTGCGCGCCAGCACCGGCGAGCTCACCCGGATCATGTAGCTTCCGTTTGCGCCCGTGGTATCAACCTTCAGCGTAGCCGGCTTCAGATGAATCTCCTTCACCGGTGCAATATAGGTGAGGTTGCGCGAGAGCTCCTCTTTGCCAGCGCTTAAATCTGCTACGACGAAAACACGGGACGTGTCTGCCGCGCCGGCATCCGCCATCTTCTTCAGCGGCCAGTCCAAATAGACCTTGCTCGCCAGCGGAGCGATCTCCACCGGGTGCGTCTCTTCCAGCAGCACCTTGCCGTCGAAGTCCATCAGCCGCACGCGCAGTGAGGCCGCCTTCGCCTCCGTCTTGTCGCTCACAATGTAGACCTTGAGCGAGCCGTCTTCCACATGCGGAGAAACCAGAATCGGCGCGTAGAAGCGCTTCGCGTAATATTGAAGCGCCTTCCACCGCCCGTAGTAGTCAATCGACGACCATGAAGCCACCGGCCAGCAATCGTTCAACTGCCAGAAGATGGAGCCCATCGTCTCCGGCCGGCTGCGCCTGAAGTGCTCCGCGCCTATCTTGACTCCCTCCGCCTGCAGCACCTGGCTCACATACAGGAAGCTCGCAAAATCCTTCGGCTCCGCATAGTCCTTCAGCAGGTAGTCGTGGATGATCGAGTTGCCTTCGTTGTTCTTCTGGTGCGCCAGCATCACCGGGGTGAAAATGCTGGTGCGATCCTCAGGCGTGGTGAATGCCTCCACCGTCCGCATCTCAGGGAACGACTGGAAGCCGTACTCGGAGACGAACCGCCAGTGATGCTTCTCGTAATCGCTGAAGGGCACGCGTCCGTGCCACACGCTCCAGTCGTGCATGTCGCCGGTCTCAAAGTTCTCGCCAATCTTTTCGTAATTGATCACTGCTCCTGTGGGCCAGCTCGTCTCGTAGTCGGCGCTGGGAGAGCTGGGCCAGTAAGGCGTCTCGGGATTGAGCCGCGCCACCACCCGATTCAGAATGCCGCTGAAGACAGTGAGATAGTCCTGCCACATCTGGTAGCGGACATCGGCAGGAAGCTTCTCGCGGCCGCCCCACATAATGGCCACCTCGGTCTCGTTGTTGCCCGACCACAACGCAATGCTGGGATGATTGCGCAGTCGCCGCACCTGATCGATGGCCTCGGCCTCCACGTTCTGCTTCCAGGCGTAGAGTCCCGGCTGCCAGTCGTTGCCAAACTGGAAATCCTGCCACACCATAATGCCGAGCTCGTCGCAAATCGAGAAGAACTCGTCGGTCTCGTAGTAGCCTCCGCCCCAATGGCGGATCGTGTTCATGTTCGCGTCCCGCGCCGACTCCAGAATCCGCCGGTAATCCTTCGTCGTCACGCGATTGGGAAAGCTGTCGAATGGAATCACATCCGCGCCCTTGGCGTAAATCGGAATTCCATTCACAACCAGCTCAAATGACCTGCCCCACTTGTCCAGCTCGCGACGAAGCACCACCGAGCGCAGCCCGGTCTTCACCTTCTTCTCTGCCGCCGTCTGTCCATTGGTGCTGACCGTCGCCGTAAATTCATAAAGCGCCTGCTCGCCATAACCCGCCGGATACCACAACCGCGGCTTCACAATCTCCACCGGCACATCGATCACGTTGGTCCCGGCATGAAGCGTCGCCGCGGTTGACAGCGTCACCGGCTTGCCCGCCGCGTTGTACTGCACCGTGACCCTGGCCTCGCCCCCGCTCGCCGCTTCCAGCTCCACTTCCGCGTCCGCGTGCGCCACTTCCTTGCTCACATCGCGCTGGCGAATGGCAAAGTCGCTGATGTGCACCTTGTCCCACGCTTCAAGCCGCACCGGCCTCCAGATGCCGCTGGTCACAAACGTCGGGCCCCAGTCCCAGCCATACTCATACGCAGCCTTGCGAACGTAAGTCTTGGGCATCGTCTGCGTTTTTGGCTGCCACGGATCCTTTGCAGCTGCCTTGGCCGCCGCCTCATCGGGCGATGGAAACAGCACGCGCAGCGAGTTCTTTCCCGCATGCAAATGTGCCCTGGCCGGCACGCGCCAGATGCGGAACATATTGTTCGCCTCCAGCACCTTTTCGCCGTTCAAGTACACTTCGCTGGCCGCATCCAGCCCGTCGAACACCAGGTCCACGTTGCTCCGCGCAAGCAGCGCCGGCGTCACTTCGAACTCGGTCCGATACTCCCAGCCTTCCTTCTCAATCCACTGCAACTTGGCTTCGTTGTCGCGGTAAAACGGGTCGGGAATCTTCTTGTTCGCGATCAGATCCAGATGAACATCGCCCGGCACAGTAGCCGGCAGCCAGCCATTCTCCGCTGCACCGGTTGCGGCAACCTGCCGGAACTGCCACCCATGATCGAGCGTAACAACCGCGTTCTGCGCCGTCTTCTCCTGCGCCTCGCTCACTGCACAAACCCCAAATATCAGAGCAGAATAAACCACTCCCAACAGAACCCTGCTGCGCATCGCACATCCTCCAATGTTTTCCGCGAAATCCACCGTACCAGACCCGGAAAACACCTTTTGAAATTCGCTGATAAGGGTATCACGCACCATGATTTTTAGAACTGAGCCGCCAGAGGCCAGAAGCCCGGCAAACACTGGCAGCGGCAGGCACATTCACCGTAAAACTTTTGCACGCAATCGCCCCAAGAGCTGATTGACCCGCTCAAGACGGTGCGACTATCATGGTCGGTCGCGCGTTCAGATGGGGAGATAGTGCTGAAACCGCGCGCTCCAAGGGACTGGAAAAGGGGAGTGGAAAAGCAATGACAAATCTTCAGGATTCATGCAACCTGCCGCGTCCTTCCGCAGAGCCCCGGCGCACATTCGTTGCCGTGCGGTTCGCGGCCGCCGTAGCCGCCTTCGCGCTGCTTGCAGGGGGCGTGCGGTGCGCAGTGGCCCAGAGCCAGGCCGCCAACGCCGGTGAGCGGCAGCCTGCGCTGACTGAGCTCACCAGCAAACTGCACGTTGGCACCGAGTTCTTTCTCAACCGCACTGAGACCAGAGAAACCGTCGACAAGCATTTCAAGCTGATGGGCGAGAACGGCATCACGGTGGTCCGCATCTTTGTCATCTGGGACGATATCGAGCGCACGCCGGGCAACTGGGACCTCTCGCATTACCAGTGGATCTACGACGCCGCTGCGAAAAATGGCATCAAGATTGCCGCCACGCTGTGCACGGAAGACCCTCCGGGCTGGCTCAACATGACCACGTTCTACCACCAGAGAGCCAACCTCGATAATCCGGAACTGAGGGCCCACGCCGCCGTCTATCTGGATAAATTTGTCGGCCACTTCAAAGATCATCCCGGCACCGGCGAATGGCTGCTGATGAATGAGCCCACCAAATACCACGAAGACGCGCATACCTTCAGAGCCTTCGGCAAATGGCTCCAGAAAAAGTATGGAACCGTCGATGAGTTGAACAAGCACTGGTTCCGGCCCATCAAGTCCTTTGATGAAGTCGCCATCTCCGAGAAGGGCGATCCGCCCAACTACTGGCTCGACGAGGAAGAGTATCTCGACTGGAAGCAGTTCAATGTCGACAACCTCATCGCCAACCTGGCATGGATTCGCGAGCATGTTCTGGCCATCGATTCCAAACATCCCATCCACTTCAACGAGACCGCGCCCACCGGCGATGCAGAAGGCCAGGACGTCTGGAAAGAAAAAGCAGTCACCGACATTCTCGGCGTCTCCATGCACACGGCCTGGGCCGTTCCGCCCGAGACGCCTGAAGCCAACTACGGCGAGCTCTACTCCTATCGCCTGGGGCTGATTGCCAGCGCCGCCGCAGCCCAGCCGAACGTACCCTTCTGGGTGACCGAACTGCAAAGCGGCCCCACCATCTACACCGGCCAGTTCTCGTTGACGGTGTCACCGCAGGACCTGACCCGCTGGATGTGGGACTCCTATGGCGCCGGCGCCAACTCGGTGGTCTTCTGGCTCTGGCATCCTCGCGACATCGGCACAGAGGCCGGCGAGTGGGGCCTGGTTGGTCTTGAAGGTCAGCCCACCGTACGGCTGCCCGCAGTCAAGGCAGTCGCCGAGGTGCTCGACAAAAATACAGCACTCGCCAGCGAGCGTCCGCAGCAGCCGCGCGTCGCCATTCTCTACGATCGCGACTCGGCGCTGGTCAACGACCTCGACGGCAAATGGCAGGCGCGTCGCCACGGCGAGAACAACCGCAGTGAAGATGTGCAGAACGGCCTCAAGGGCTGCTACCTGGCCCTGATGCGCGCCCACATTCCCGCGCAGTATGTTGACATCGATCAACTCAAGCGCGGCGAAGTGGACAAGTTCCCCGTGCTTTATGCGCCAGTCGACTACGCCATGGACGAAGCCACCATCAACGCGCTCAAGGAGTACGTCAAGCAGGGCGGCACGCTGTGGGCCGATGGCATCACCGCGTGGAAGAATGAGCGCGGCAAGATCTATCCCACCATTCCCGGCCACCTGACCGATCTGTTCGGCGTCGAAGCAGCAGAGATCTATCCCATCCAGCCGGCCAATCCATTTTCCGTGACCGCCTCCAATGAGCTCGGCGGCGAACTGTGGAAGCTGCCCCTTGAAGTCAAAGGCGCCGACGTCATCCAGCGCGATCCCGATGGCCTCCCCTTCGAGGTCAAGCACACGTTCGGCAAGGGGCAGGTCATTTACTACACCTCCGCGGTCACGCTGGCTTATCTGCGCCGCGGGAACCCAATCGTCCACCAATGGATTCTCGAGCCCGCGCTCAAAGAAGTCTCCGCAATGCCCATCCAGTTGAAGCAGGGCTCCGATCATCTGCTCTTCCGCGGATTGACAGGCACAGCAGGAATGACCGCGATCCTCACCAACTGGGGCGATACGCAGACCGCCGTGGTCAGCTTTGCAGGTGTCCACAAGGTAAAGAATGTCGTCACCGGCGAGCAGGTTCCTGTCACCACCGATGCGGGCAACACGCTGGTCACCGTCTCCGTCGCTGCCGGAACTTCGGCAGTCCTGATGACCGAATAACCAACAGCGGCTTTAACCGAACCGACCGCCATGGCGAACCTCTTCGCCATGGCGGCTCGTTTTTCTGGACAATTGAACGTTCTCCTATTGCAAAGTGGGATTCTCGGCGAACTGCCGCGCACGAAAGGAAGGGTCAAGGCAATGAACAATCCTGAGAATCGTTTCAACATGCTCTGTCTTTCCGCAATGTCCACAGGCCGGCGCGTATCCATCGCAGGCAAGCTCACGGGCGGTGTCGTTCTCCTCACTCTTCTGGCAGCGGGCCTGCGCTGCGCTGTTGCCCAAAGCCAGATTGCCGATGCTCGAGAGCGCCAAGCCGCACTGACTGAGTCCATCAGCAAACTTCACGTTGGAACCGAGTTCTTTCTCAACCGCAGCGAAACCAAAGAGACCGTCGAAAAGCATTTCAAGCTGATGCACGAAACCGGCATCACCATCGTGCGCATCTTTGTCATCTGGGACGATATCGAGCGCACCCCTGGCAACTGGGACCTGTCGCACTATGACTGGATCTACGATGCTGCCGCCAAAAACGGCATCAAGATCGCGGCCACGCTGTGCACGGAAGATCCCCCGGGCTGGATGGACAGAACCACGTTCTATCACCAGCGAGCTAATCTCGACGACCCCGATCTGCGCGCGCACGCCGAGGTTTATCTTCAGAAAGTCGTGGGCCGCTACAAGGATCATCCCGCAACCGGCGAATGGTTGCTGATGAACGAGCCTACCAAGTACCACGAAGACGCATTTACCTTCAGAGCCTTCGGAAGATGGTTGCAGAAGAAGTATGGAACCGTGGATGAGATCAACAAACACTGGTTCCGCCCCATCCAGTCATTCGACGAAGTCCCGATCGACGAAAAAGCCGCGCCCAACTACTGGCTCGACGAAGAAGAATATCTCGACTGGAAGCAATTCAACGTCGACAATCTCATTGACAATCTGGCTTGGATTCAGGAAAAGGTTCTGGCTCTCGATCCCAAACATCCCACGCATTTCAATGTCACCCGGCCCGTCGGGGATGCGGTTGGGCAAGACGTCTGGAAAGAGGAGAAAGTTCCGGACACCATCGGCGTTTCCATGCACTGGACAATGGTTCCATCCACGCCGGAAAGCGACTATGGAGAGCTGTACGCATACCGTCTTGACCAGGTCGCCAGCGCAAGTTTTGTCGAACCGGGCAAGCCGTTCTGGGTAACTGAGCTGCAAAGCGGCCCGGCCGTTTTTCTCGGCCTGTTCCGTTGGACGGTTACGCCTCAGGATCTGACGCGCATGATGTGGGACTCCTACGGCGCCGGCGCCAACGCGGTGGTCTTCTGGCTCTGGCACCCACGGGATATCGGCACCGAAGCCGGCGAGGACGGCCTGGTGGGTCTTGAAGGCCAGCCGACAGTTCGCCAGCCCGCAGTCAAGGCCCTGGCCGCGGTACTTGATAAGAATCCAGCGCTCGCCGGCCAGCACCCGCAACCAGCGCGCGTGGCCATTCTGTACGATCGCGACGCGGCGGTCATCAACGACCTTGACAACAAGTGGCAAGCGCGCCGAGCCGGCAAGGATAGCCCCTTCGAGGACGTCCCCAATGCGATGAAGGGCTGCTTCCTTGCCCTCATTCGGGCACATATCCCCGTGCAGTTTGTCGACATCGACCAACTCAAGCGCGGCGAAGTCAACAAATTCCCGGTGCTTTACGCGCCGCTCGACTACGCCATGGACGAAGCCACCATCAACGCCCTCAAGGAATACGTCAAGCAGGGTGGCACGCTCTGGGCCGACGGCATTACCGCTTGGAAGAACGAACGCGGCAAGATCTATCCCAGCATTCCCGGCCACCTCACAGATCTCTTTGGCGCCGAAGCAGTCGAAATCTATCCCCTGCAACCAGAGAATCCCTATTCCGTGACGCCGCAGAACGAGTTAGGCGGCGAACTGTGGAAGCTGCCGCTTGAAATCAAGGGTGCTGACGTGATCCAGCGCGATCCCGACGGCAACCCCTTCGAGATCAAGCACTCCTTCGGTAAGGGCCACGTCATCTACTACAGCTCCGCGGTCACCGTTGCGTATCTGCTCCGCGGCAACCCAATCGTCCACCAGTGGATTCTCGAGCCCGCGCTCAAAGAACTCTCCGCCATGCCCATCCAGTTGAAGCAGGGCTCCGACCATCTGCTCTTCCGCGGATTGACCGGCGCCTCGGGAATGACCGCGATCCTCACCAACTGGGGCGACACGCAGACCGCCGTGGTCAGCTTCGCCGGAGTCCACAAGGTAAAGAACGTCGTCACCGGCGAGCAGGTTCCCGTCACTCTGGGTGCTGGCAACACGCTGGCCACGGTTTCTGTGGCCGCCGGAACTTCGGCCGTGCTGATGACGGAGTAGCAATGCCTCGACCTTCGAGCCGACCCTGCGTAAAGCGCCGGCGGCTCGACAAATGAATTGCCGGACCGGAGGCAACCTCCTGGTCCGGCAATTTTTTGCGTGAATCCATCCTCAATCTCTTGCGGCCAAAGTGGCTTATTTGCCACCTCTCTTTGCGCCCTGTACGCCCCAGAACGCCTCAATCTCTTCCAGAGATTTGCCCTTGGTCTCAGGCAGAAAGAACCAGGTAAAGATGGCCTGCGCCAGCGCCATGGAGGCCAGGAAGCCAAACGTAGCCGCCTTGCCGATCTGGTTGAACGCCACTGGAAAGAAGAGAACCACAACCGCATTCGCAACCCACTGCGTCAGCACCGGAACCGTAATCGCCGTGCCGCGAATCCGATTGGGAAATATCTCCGGCAACAGCGTCCAGAACACCGGCCCAATGCAAGAGGCAAAGAACGAAAGATACGCCAGCACCAGCACCAGCACCAGCATGCCGTGAAAGGCGCCGGTCAGGATGAGGACAACCAGCAACAAAAGCGACGCGCCCATTCCCAGCGAACCGACGATATAAAGTGGCTTGCGTCCAAACCGGTCAATCATGGCAAAGGAAAGAAGCGTGAAGAGAAAATTCACCACGCCAAGAATCACGGTAGAGAACAGCGCTCCATCGATCGTCCAACCCGCGGACTTCAGAATCGACGGCGCGTAGTCAATCACCGTGTTTACGCCGGAGACGTGAATCAGAATGGCCAGCACAAAACCTACCATCACTGCGCGGCGAATCCCCGGCTGCATCAGCGCGCGCAAATCCCGTTTCCCGGTGGCCAGCGAAGCCTTGATCTCTTCCATCTCCAGATTCGCAATGTGTGCGCCGCCAATCTCTTCAAGAATGCGCTGTGCTTCCTCGTCGTGCCCGATGCGCACCAGGAAACGTGGAGTCTCCGGCGCAAACAGCAGCATCAGGAAGAATCCCAGCGAAGGCAAGACTCCGGTCAGGAACATCCAGCGCCAATTATCGGCGCCGGTATTGCGCAGCAGAAAGTTGACGCCATAGGAAATCAGCACGCCGCTGACAATCGACATCTGGTAAAGCGCGCCCAACCGGCCGCGAATCCGCGCCGGCGCAACTTCAGAAACATAGATCGGCGAAAGCACCGAGACCGCTCCCACGGCGATGCCGCCCAGAAGCCGCGCCACGATGAAGAGCGTGAAGGTGGGCGCAGCAGCCGTGCCCACCGATGTGAGAGCAAACAGCAGCGCAACCCACAGCATCATCCGCCGGCGGCCCAGGCGATCGGTAAAGCGGCCTGCCACCACCGAGCCGACGATGCAGCCAAACAGCAGCGAACTGAATGCCCACCCCAGGCTCAGGTCATCCAGATTGAAGTGACGCATCAGGAAGGGCCCGGCGCCGGTGATGATGGCAATGTCGAATCCAAACAGCAGTCCGCCCAGCGACGCAGCAGCGGCCAGAAGCGTCACATACCTCAGATTGATGCGGTCGTCTACAGCGGTTCGCGTCATGCCACCCCTTCGTTTCCTGCTTGAGATGCGCCTTCTCCACAGCCAGCAAAGCTGCCTCTTGCGCAAAGATAGAATCTCACGGCTGGCTGGACCCTTTCAGCGCATTTGAAGGATAAATTCCCTCGCTTCCTTTCTGCCTGTCTCGCGGGAATCATCCTTCAGAGAAACAGACAGGTTCTTTCAAATAGGCAGATACTTGACACCTGGATTCGATTCTCATACTTTAGCCCTGTGTCAGCCTTGGCCTTGTGGCCGTGGTTGACCGCAATGCCCGCAAGAAAAGACGCGTGACCGATGAACCCAATCCTGATTTCTGAGCTTCCACACCGCTGGGACTGCCTGAGCCTGGGCGAAGTCATGCTGCGTCTCGATCCCGGCGAGAACCGCATTCACACCACGCGGCAATTCGCGGTCTGGGAGGGCGGCGGCGAGTACAACGTGGCCCGTGGCCTGCGCCGCTGCTTCGGCCTCCGCACCGCCATTGCCACCGCGCTGGCTGAGAACTCCGTCGGCCGCCTGGTGGAAGATCTGATGCTCCAGGGCGGCGTGGATACTTCGCTCGTGCAGTGGGTTCCCTTTGACGGCGTCGGTCGCACCGTGCGCAACGGTCTCAACTTCACTGAGCGCGGATTTGGCGTGCGCGCCGCGGCCGGCTGTTCCGATCGCGGCCACACCGCCATCAGCCAGGTCAGGCCCGGCGATTTCGACTGGGAATCCATCTTCGGAAACGAGAACGCCACGAAGTGGTTTCATACCGGGGGGATTTTCGCGGCGCTCTCCGCTTCCACGGCTGACGTTGCCGCTGAAGCCATGGACGCAGCGCGCCGCCACGGAACGCCCGTCTCCTACGACTTGAACTACCGTGACTCGCTTTGGAAGAGCATCGGCGGCAAGCCCAAGGCCCAGGAAGTCAATCGCGAACTGGTGCGCAAGGTAGACCTTCTGCTCGGCAATGAAGAGGATTTTTCCGCCATGCTTGGCGTAACAATCAAAGGCGTCAGCGAGGATTTTGCCGAGTTGCCCATCGCCGGCTACGAAGATATGCTCCGCGAAGTTGCCGCGGCCTATCCAAACCTGAAGCTCATTGCCAGCACGCTGCGCACCGCCTCCACCGCCAGTCGCAATGCCTGGGGCGCCATAGCTCTCTATGAAGACAAGATTGTTCACGTGCCGCAGCGCGAGATTGACATTCTCGACCGCGTTGGCGGAGGCGACAGCTTTGCCTCCGGCCTCATCTACGGCCTGCTCGCCGGCAAGCCCATTGAATGGGCCGTCCGCTCCGGCGTTGCCCACGGCGCGCTCGCCATGACCACTCCGGGCGACACCAGCATGGCGACCCTGCCTGAAGTGGAACGCATCATCAAGGGCGGCTCGGCACGCATCGCCCGATAATCCGATAGAGGGACAAATGATCGAAACCACGCAACAAATACTCGAACGTGTAGGACTTATTCCCGTGCTGCGTGCGCGCAACGCCGGACAGGCACACGCGGTTGTGCAGGCCATGATCGCCGGCGGCGTCACCGTGGTTGAAGTCACCATGACCGTCCCCGGCGCTCTCGACGTGCTGAGGGAACTCAAGCAAGAGTACGGAGCGAAACTCCTGCTCGGCTCAGGCACAGTGACCACTGCCGCTGAAGCTCAAGCCACCATCGAAGCCGGCGCTGAGTTTGTGGTGAGCCCAAGCCTCCATCCTGAAGTCATCGCCGCAACCGGGGCCAACGGCAAAGTATCCATCCCCGGCGCGCTGACTCCCACTGAGGTCATCACCGCCTGGCGGGCCGGCGCCGACTACGTCAAGATCTTTCCCTGCTCGGCGATGGGCGGTGCCAGCTATCTCAAATCGCTGCTCGCGCCCTTTCCCCACATCAAGCTGATCCCCACGGGCGGCGTCACCCTCGAGACCGCCGCCGGCTTTCTGCACGCCGGTGCGCGCGCCCTCGGCGTAGGCAGTGACCTTGTAAATCTGGCTGCCATTGACACAGGAACTCCCGAAAAGATCACCGAATCCGCTCGCGCCTATCTTCGTATTGTGGCCCAGGTACGCCAGGAAAAGAATCCGCTGAAATAGGCTACGCGATCACGTGGAACCCGGAGAAATCCAATGCCTCTTTGGCAGCATGACGAAGAACTGTCAGCCGTCGCAAGATGCAGGAGAAACAAATGAAGCTTGGCTTGGGTCTCTATCGGCACATGCTCAACGACGAGTATTATTCGTTCGCTGTCCAGTTAGGCTGCACCCATCTCGTCGTTCACCTTGTCGATTACTTCAAGCAGGGTGAGGGCAATCCCGCGAACAACCAGCCAACCGGCGACCGGGATAAGCCGTGGGGCCTTGCCGGGGATCCTGACAAGCTGTGGACTGCCCAGGAACTCATCCGGTTACGCAAGCGGATTGAAAGCCACGGCCTCAAACTGGAAGCAATCGAGAACCTTGACCCCGCGCACTGGCACGACATCCTGCTTGACGGCCCCAGGCGTCCGCAACACATTCGCAATGTTCAGTCGATCCTGCGCGCCATGGGCGAAGCCGGCATCGGCACTCTCGGCTATAACTTCAGCCTGCCCGGCGTGAGCGGGCGCGTGCGCGGACCCTACGCCCGCGGCGGCGCAATCTCGGTGGGCATGGAGGGCCCGGTGGACTCGCCCATCCCCAACGGGACAATTTGGAATATGATTTACGACCAGCATGCGCCCGCCGGCTTCTTGCCCACCATCTCGCATGAAGAACTCTGGCGCCGCTTGCAGCGATTCCTCGAAGAGGTCCTGCCTGTTGCCGAACAAGCAGGCGTGCGCATGGCCGCGCATCCTGACGATCCCCCGCTGCCCATGCTGCGCCAACAGCCGCGCCTTGTCTATCAGCAGGCGCTCTATCAGCGCCTCCTCGATCTCTCCCCAAGCCCCAGCAACATGCTGGAGTTTTGCCTCGGCACGCTGGCGGAAATGACGGAAGGCAACCTCTACGAAACAGTCGATCAATACAGCAGCCAGAAGCGCATTGCCTATATTCACTTTCGCAACGTGCGTGGCAAGGTCCCTTACTACCGCGAGACCTTTATCGATGACGGCGAAGCAGACATGCTGCGCATCTTATCCATTCTCTATAAGAACAAATTTGATGGTGTGCTGATCCCGGATCATAGCCCGCAGATGACGTGTTCTGCTCCGTGGCATGCCGGCATGGCCCACACCATCGGCTTCATGCGCGCCGGAATCATGGCGCTTGAACGCGGTTTCAGCCCGGCAGATGCTCCGGCACAGAAGTAGCTGCGCCGCAGTTGCCTTACTGCGGTTTCTGCGGCCCTTTGGCATCCTGAAAAAGCTGCATCTCCCGCGCGGCATCTTCGGCCTTCCCCTGTTTGCGATAAAGCCCCGCGAGCCCGAAGTGCGCCTGCGCGGCCAGCGTGCCCGTCTTTTCAATCTCTATCAGATGCTTCCATGCCTTCTCTGCGGCGGCAGGGTTGCCCACCAGCGAATCCGCTTTGCCCAGCGCATACAGAGTCTCAGGCATATCCGGAAGCAGGCGGTTGGCGCGCTCCAACTCGATCTCCGCTTGCGCGGCACTGCCTTCCTGCAACAGCGCCATCCCCAGCCGGTAAGCGGCTTCGGCATTACCCGGCGCCAGCTTCGCCTCCGCGCGATACTCCTCTTCCGCTTCCTTCCACTTGCTTTCGCTCGCGTACAGTTGGCCCAGGGCCAGATGCGCGCCCGGCAGATCGGGTCTCTGCTTCAATGCCGCTTGATAGTTGGCCTCCGCGTCCTGTTCCTGGCGCAGTGCAGCGTAGTTCTCCGCTGCTGCCAGATCGGCCCGCGGCGAGTCAGGGTACTCTGCAATCAAGGCGTCGGTCAGTTGCTTTGAGAGCAGACCGGTCGCGCGAGCCAGATAGTACAGCAGATCCGGATCGTTCGGCCGTTCAGCCAGGGCGCCCTGCAGGTTCTGCACCGCATTCAACAGGTCGCCAACCTGCAACTCGGCAATCCCCAGGCCTGCCTTGTCGCCTGATTTCTGAAACTGCGGAATGGCTTCCGACGCATAGCCCGCGGTGAGCAAAGCATACGACAGGGACTTGTGCACGGCTGTCAAATTCGGATCGAGCTCGAGAGCCTTCTTCAGCGGAGCGATGGCCGCTGCGTAATCCTTGCTCTGCATGTACGCAACCCCAAGGCCAAAATAGCCGGGGGCGCTGGCAGGATCCAACTCAATCTCTTTCTTGAACTCTGCGATGGCCACATCGGTTTGCGCCGCCTTCAGCGCGGCCACTCCGGCGTTCTGGTGCTGCGCCGGGTCCTGCGTGGCAGCTTGCATCGCCAACATCAATACGATCGCATGAATCATGGTTTCTCCGGTTCACGAACTTCAAGAATCTGATCTGCCTGCACGCCCTTCAGCACCTGGTGGATGCCCGAGGGCCAGAACACTTCAACATTCGCCGTCTTGGCGCTGCCCAGGCCAAAGTGCACCCGCTTGTCGCTCGAACTCAGGTAGCTTCCCGCAGCCGTTGCATACTGAGTCTGCCCGTTGGCAAGCACACGCGCTCCGTAACCGTCGCGGTTGCTCTTGGTCCCTCGCAGCGCAAGCGTCAGCCAATGCGCGCTTCCGCCGCGATTGCGAAACACAAGCGGATGGCCGCCGAGGACTGACTCAATTACATCCATCCATCCGTCATTATTGATGTCGCCAAAGGCTGCGCCGCGGCTGGCTACCGGCATCGACGTCCCGGGGTCTCCCAGTTCAAATCGCCCCTGCCGGTTAAAGGCCAGCATCGGAGGCTGCAGATAGTGAATCGACGGAGTGACCTGATCCACATTGTCCATTACATGGCTCTGTACCACGAATAGATCCTTCCAGCCGTCGTTATCAAAATCCTCCAGCCGCATGCCCCAACCCGAACTGCCCGCGGTCAACACACCCAGGTTGGTCTCCATGCTGCGATAACTGAACATCCCATTGCCGTCATTATGGAATAGAGCATACACCTGCCTGGCAAGATCGGTAATCACCACATCGGCCAGTCCATCGTTGTCATAATCGCGAAAATCCACGCCCATCCCCGAGACCGGGCTTCCGTTGTCCGTGAAGCCAACACCCGCATCCAGCGCAACTTCGGTAAAGGTGCCGTTCTTGTTGTTGTGAAAGAGGAATTCCTGCATCGCGTCGTTGGCCACCATGATGTCGGCAAAGCCATCGTTGTCATAGTCATTGAATGCCACCCCCAGAGAGCGCGACTTCTTGGCCGCAATGCCGGAACTCTTGCTTACATCCGTGAACGTCCCGTCGTGGTTGTTGTGATACAGGATATTAGTCGTTGCCGGATATTCTGCCGGCGGGCAATACGTATGAAAGTACCCTCCGCAGTCCTTGTTATGCGCCGGGTCCCACTCCATATAGCGAGTTACAAATAAATCCAGATAGCCGTCATTGTCATAATCAAGGAACCCCGCCGACTCCGACCATCCTCCGCCTTCAACGCCCGCCTTCCTGGTAACATCCGTAAAGGTTCCGTCGCCGTTGTTATGATAGAGAATATTCTTGCCATAACTCGTCACATACAAGTCCGGATACCCGTCGTTGTCGTAGTCCCCCACCGCCACGCCCATGCCATAGTTGCCGTTTCCGGCATGCGCCAGGCCGGCGGCCTCCGTTACATCGGTAAAGCTGCCATCCTTGTTCTGCCGGTAAAGCCGATTCCAATACTTCGGATTGTCGCGATCGAAGTTCAACGGTTCCGGCATGTTGCTGGTGATCTTTCCCCCGTTCACCAGAAACACATCCAGCAGCCCATCGTTGTTGTAGTCCAGCAGCGCCACCCCGCCGGGCATCGTCTCGATCAGGTACTTCTTCGGCGTCGGCGAGTTCTCCAGCACAAAGTCCATCCCTTTCGGCGTGCTCACATCGAAAGTGGGAACGGTCTGTGCAGTGCTCAACAAAAGCACCGGAATGAGTAACTTACGAAGCATTCTATGGTTTCACCAGGCGCCCTGAGCGACTGTGCCAGTGTAGTCGGCGCTCAGCGCCCTTGGCAAGGCAGACCCGCGCGGAGCGGGCCCTCCCCTGCCATCGGTTCCAGAAGATTCAACGCAGAACTTAGCCTCTATCCTGTTCCGCGCACTGGAATAGAGATGCCGGCCCGGTCGGACTGGCGCCCTTTCATTTCGGCTATTCGCCCACAACAACGCCTTTGACAGGCAATTCAACCGGCATATAGACTGTTTCGCACAGTGAAAATATCAGCCGAACACGTCGCGCAGCAATGCGACAGCCACCGCTCCTACCACGTGGAGGCCGTGGCCCGCGCCTGCGACATTCTTGCCGCCTTTCGCAGCGGCTCTGAGGTCTTGCATCTCAAAGCCGTCGCCGAGCGAACCGGCCTCAACAAGGTCACGGTCTTTCGCATTCTCGATACCTTGGTCGAAAAGAAACTTATCGACCGGGTCGGGCCCCGAGGATATCGCTCGCGCTTGCAGCCGATCCTTGAGAAACGCTATCGCATCGGCTATGCCTCGCAGAGCTCCGTCGTGCCCTTCACCTCCGTGGTTACCGACAGCATGGTCGAAGCAGCTTATGCAGCCAATGTTGACTTGTTTGTTCTCAACAATAGTTTCAGCCCTGCCATGGCCCTGCGCAATGCCGATAGGTTCATTGCTGAAGGTGTCAGCCTGGTGATCGAGTCGCAGATATCTACCAAGGTGGTCTCGCAACTCACCGCTAAGTTCTCCAATGCCGGCATCCCTTACATTGCTCTCGATATTCCCCACCCCGGCGCCAACTACTTTGGCGCTGATAACTATAAGGCCGGAAAGATTGCAGGGCAGTATCTCGGCCAGTGGGCAACCAGGCACTGGGATGGCGAGGTAGATCAAATCGTTTTTGCCGAGACCGACGCGGCTGGACACTCACTCGATACACGTCTGACAGGAATGTATGACGGAATTCTCAAACTGCTCCCTGACTGCCGTCATGCGCCCGTCTTCCACTACGGCACCAAGGGCCATTTTGAAAACACGCTGGACACTTTCCGCCGGCACATCCGCCTGCACGGCGCGCGCCGCATCCTGGTAGGCGCAGTGAACGACCCCAGCGCATTGGGAGCGTTGCAGGCCTTTCGCGAGTTTGGCGCCGAAGACAGCTGTGCCGTCGCGGGACAAGGCGCTTGCCTTGAGGCCCGGGAAGAGATGCGGCGCCGCGAAACACGCTTTGTCTGCTCCGTGGCCTATTTTCCCGAGACCTACGGCAATCGAGTCATCCGGCTCGCTCTGGACATTCTGAATGGACGCCGCGTCCCTCCCGCTGTTTTTACTGACCACGAGCTCGTCACGCCATCTAACGTTGACAAAATCTACCCCAACGACATGCTGCTGAAGACCGGCCTTGCGCCTCTGCTGCAGGCTTGAGAGGCCGCGCCGCACCGGCGTATACTTGCGCGGTGCGGAAGATGCGAGTTTGCATCCGCGACTGCACAAATCTTCGCCTGCAAACAAGGCGTTTGCCCGGCGCGTTCTTGCGCCAGACCCCGTCAGAAACTCCATGAGGAATAATCCCTTGCCTACACAATCTTGCCGTAAGTTCTTCTCGACTTTGGCCGTCCTGATTGCGGTTCTGGCGCCCGTGTGCGCCAGCGCAAAGCCGGCCCCCACACAGCCCATCGCGATCGCCTCCTGGCAGTTGCAATACGCCGCCAAGGCGCCGCAAACCGGCGCAGAGATTGCTGCTCCCGGCTTTAGCACCACAGGCTGGCTCCCCGCCGCGGTGCCCGGCACCGTGCTCACCACGTTGGTCAACAACCGCATCTATCCTGAGCCGCTCTACGGCGAAAACAACCGGCCCGAAGTCATACCAGAGAGCCTTGCCCGCCAGTCTTATTGGTACAGGGCGCAGTTCGAGATTCCCAAGTCCTACATGAGCCAGCGTGTCTGGCTCAACTTCGAGGGCATCAATTACTCGGCCACCATCTGGGTCAACGGAGCGCAGGTGGGTACCATGCGCGGAGCCTTCAGCCGCGGCATCTTCGATATCACCGCTCACGTAACCCCGGGCAAACCGGCCGCCGTAGCCGTGCTGGTTGCCCCGCAACCGCACCCCGGCGATCCCATCGAGCACACCATCCACAACGGCCTGGGCAAGAACGGCGGCATCACCGCCATTGACGGCCCCACCTTTCTGTCCACCATAGGCTGGGACTGGATTCCCGGCATTCGCGACCGCGACACCGGCATCTGGCAAAAGGTCTTTCTCAGCGCCACTGGCCCTGTCGTCGTCAAGGATCCGCTGGTCACTACCGATCTTCCCTTGCCCAAGATCGACTCCACCGACATAGGTGTGAAGGCCACCGTTGAGAACGTAACCGACACGGCAGAGAAGGGCGTGCTCGAAGGCGCAATCGGCACCATCAAGTTCGAGCAGGCCGTTGAACTCGCCCCGCACAGCAGCAAGCAGGTCAGCTTCGATTCAAAAGACACGCCGGCTCTGCACATCGAGCACCCGCGTCTCTGGTGGCCCAACGGCTACGGCCCGCAAAACCTCTATACGCTTCACCTCAGCTTCAAAGTCGGCGCCGATATCTCCGACGCGCAGGACGTAACCTTCGGCGTCCGCAAGATCACCTACTCGGTCCCCGACTCGGAATACCTCACCATCTCCGTCAACGGCGTCCGCGTCTTCATCCGCGGCGGCGACTGGGGACTCGACGAAGCCCTCAAACGCATTCCGCGCGAGCGGCTCGATGCGCAGATTCACATGCATGCGCTCGCCAACATGAACATGATTCGCAACTGGGTCGGCCAGAGCACCGGCGAAGATTTCTACGAGATGTGCGACAAGTACGGCATCCTGCTGTGGGACGAGTTCTTCCAGCCCAATCCCGCCGATGGTCCTGATCCCACCGACCTCGAAACCTATGTTGCCAACGTGCGCGAAAAGATTCTGCGCTTCCGCAACCATCCTTCCATCGCCGTCTGGTGCGCCCGCAACGAGGGCTATCCGCCGCCGGAGATTGATGCCATTCTGCGCAAGCAACTGGCCGAACTCGAGCCGACACGCCGCTATCAGCCAAGCTCAACAGACGGCGCCGGCGTTCGTTCCGCCGGTCCTTACTACTGGCGCACTCCGCGCGAGTACTACAAGATCACCGACGACTACTTCAAAACTGAAACCGGCAGCGTCTCCGTGCCCACGCTCGAATCCATCCACGGCATGATGCCCAAAAAGGATTGGGAGACCATCAACGACGACTGGGCGGAGCACGATCTCGCCCGCGGCGCGCAGCAAGGGGACAAGTACCCGATTGAAATGGCCGCCCGTTATGGCAAGATCGCCAACCTGCCCGACTTCGTCCGCAAGGCGCAGTTGATGAATTTCGAGGCCTACCGCGCCATGTACGAGGGCCGCAACGCGCAACTCTTCCACCCGCTCACCGGCGTCATCACCTGGATGAGCGATCCGGCCCAGCCCAGCTTCGTCTGGCAGATCTACCACTACGATCTTGAAGCCAACTCATCGCTGTTTGGGGTCAGGGCTGCCGGCGAAATGCAGCACATCCAATTCAACGAGTCGAACGGGCAACTACAGGTCATCAACAACCTGCCTGAACCGCTCAACAACGCCGTGGCGCACGTGACTGTCTACAACTTGGATGGAACGGTGGCTTACCAGCACGAAACGCCAGTCACCGCCGCGCCCTCCAGCGCAACAAATCTCGGCGTCATCGAGTTCCCAGCGAAGCTGTCTTCCGTCCACTTCCTCAAGCTTGAACTCGACAACTCCGCGGGCAAGCTCGTCTCCAGGAATTTTTATTGGCGTTCGCTGCCCGAGCACCCGGACGATTTCACCGATCTCGCACAACTGCCCACCATCACACTTGATGCCAGGGCCGAACGCAAGGACGCCGATGGCCGCCGCGTCGTAACGGTTACGCTCTACAACCCAGGCAAGAGCATCGCCCTCATGACCCACCTGCAACTGCGCCGCCTGTCCACCGGCGAACGCGTACTGCCCGCCTTCTACGACGACAACTATGTCTCGTTGGTCCCAGGCGAAACCCGCACCATCACCATCGAAGCCAGCCTCAGCGCCTTCCACGACGAAGACGCTCTGGTTGCCGTCGATGGCTGGAATGTACACGTGACCCCGGCATCTTCATCGGGCGTCTCCATCTCGCCCAATCTGGATGCCCAGCCCGATCGTTGGCCGATCACCGGTCTGCCCTTCCAGACCGTCGGCCTCCGCGAAGGCCTCCACTAAACAGCAGCAGCAAGAAAGGCCGGGCAATCAGCCCCGGCCTTTCGCGTTTGCCGCGATCGGTCACCCTTTGCTGACGGCGAACTCGGTCGAGCTATTCGGCGCAACCCACAAGGTCAGCGTTGCATCCTTGCCCGCCCGCTCGATATTTCTCTTCGCGCCGCCTTCGTCAATCTCCACCGGGCCTCCCTGCCAATCGGCCGGCAATTGCAGTGTTACGCGAAGCAACTCCGAGCCCACTCCGGAGATTGCTCCGTGAATCCGTGATTTCGCATACTTGAGCGATAGCCCCGAGCCCGACCACGACCATTCTTCCAACGGAATCCTTGGCCGGACTTCGATTCCCTCCGCATTGGCTTCAATGCCCAGCATCCAGAGTGAGCTGTTCAGCGGCTCAGAGTGCTGGAAGAGAATCTGCACCGGCCACCCCTGCATGGCAAACGCCGCATTGAACGTATACGTTTCGCCGGGCCGCTTCGAGTCTGAGTTCAAATAGACGTCAGGCCCGGACCAGATGCCAAACCAATTCTTAGGATAGGTGCGCGCGTGGTTGAAGAGCGTATTCGCCAGGTGCTCGCGCCGTGCCTGTTCCGGCGAAACCTTTGACAGTCCCCACACCAGCGTCGAATTGATCGATGCCCATATCCCGTTGAATGCGTGCGAGGGCGTCTCTTCTCCGCCTCCGTTGGCATCGTGAATCCGGCTTCCCAATGGATCGGCCAGCCGCGTTCTGATCTCCTCCACCAGGGTCGCCTGCTGCTTCTCATCCAGGATCCCTGCAATCAGCGCCCACGGCTGCGGCTCCAGGAACATATCCGTCGCCCCAATCTCGGTCTTGCTATCGAGCCATCCGCGGTTGAGAAACTTCCCCGTCCACGCACCGCGCACGGCATCCGCCAATTTCTCCGCATGCGCGCGAGCCTGTTTCTCCACTGCCGGCTTGCACGCGTACTTGGCCAACTCCGCAAACCGCCGCAGAACAAAAACTCCCATGGCGCTGTTCAAAGTCGACTCGCCCTCGGCCCATATCCGGTCCATCGGAACTTTCCCGTCAAACACAACCGTGTCGTTCCAATCGCCGGTCCGCATCTTCAGCAACCCGTGTGCTCCATAGCCAACCTCCTCGGTCAGATGTTTGAAGGCGCGCACGCAATGGTCCCAAACCGGCTCCGGCCGCGTATACGGCGGCGGAAAGTACGAACACACATCGTTCAGGAACTGCCGGTCCCGCTTCGCAAGCACGTAATCGGAGATCGCCCATAGCAGCCACAGATCGTTGTCGGACGGAATCCAATCCAAAGCCGTATCAATCATCCCCGTGCCTGCTTCCGCGTAAGGAATCTCGCCCGACGGATGCGTCTCGGCAAACGTAAACCGCAAAACCTCCTTGGTGATCTCCGGCGCCAGCCAGATCAACGGCAGCGCATGTTGCAAGGTCGCCCGCGGCCCCGCATTCACGCCACCCAAGTACTGGTACGCTCCTCCCTGCGGAAGCGTGTGCGCCTTGTACAAGCGGTGGTATGCCCCACCCGACCGAACGTAATACGCTCCCCAAACCAGTTCCCTGTCAAGGCTGGGATCGCCCAAATCCACAGCCGGAACAAACGCTGCCCAGGCCTGCATGTTGCTCTCAAACAGCCTCTCCACTGACCGGTCAAGATTGCGCAACTCCGATGCGGTCTCGGCCGCCGGTGTCGCGCCATACGCATATCCCAGCACAACCGTCTCTCCGGCGGCAATCGTGTGCCTTGAAACCGACGCCATCACTGGCTGCACAGACTCCCGCCCCGGCTTGCCGGCCGACTCTTCCAGAAACTGAGGAAGATACTTGCTCAGTTGATCGAAGAGTTCCTTGCGTTTCGTTACCGGCTTTGCGCCCTTCACGCCCATTGCGGCCAGGGACACATCCGGCCGGTTGTGCACCGTTGGAGAAGGCCAGTTCACTGCGTCCTCGCCCGTCGGCACAGCGAGTGGATGCCGCGCGATCAACGCGTCCAAATCGTCATCGTACGCAGCCGCATACCCGGCATACAGTCGCGCGCTGATGTTGTCCCTGTAGCCCTGATCCATTGCAAAAGGCGCCAGCGTAAAGTAATCGATATTGTTTAGATTCAAATCCCAATACTCGGTGTGCGTTGCCGTCTGCGCGGTCTTGCCAAGATTGGTGATGCGCACGCACGACACCAGAAAGGGCGAATCGCCGAAGGGCGCAAAGACCGTTCTCTCCAGCCGCAGGTCTTGCTGCTCCACCATGAATCGCGCGTATGAGCAACCCCAGGTCCTCTCCACCTTCCCATCCTTGGGCTGGCAGCGATACACCGTCGAGAGCATCTGATCGCCCGCCTGCACGAACGAATTGCCCCCGGCAAACGAGCGCTGTTCGGGCCGGTACATGTTGATCCAGCGCGGTCCATACTCATGTGAGTAAAGCTGAATCCACCCCTCGTTGGTCGCGATTGCCGTGATCCGGTCGTTGCCAAGTTGATGCCAGTGCCGGTTCGACTTTCCGGTCATCTGCGTGTCCCAGGTCCCGCGCGGATCGCGGAGATGATCCAGCTCATAGCGATAAGCGGGCAATCCAAACTCATCGGCCACCCACCGCCCAAAGATGCCCCCGTCGCGCGGATCGCCGATCGTTTCCCCTGGCTTTGGTGCCTTGGTCCCTGCTGCCTCACTTGCACGCTTTTCGCCGCTTCCGTTTGCGCTGAGCGCCTCTGCCGGAACCGCTGCTGCTACCGCGCCGGCAGCCACTGTCCCCTTCAAAAAGATTCGCCTGTCCATATCTCTCCCCTTTTCAGCTGCATTCACTGCCCTGCTCAGTCGTAACGGCCAAACTCGCGCCCGGCTTCGGCAAAGGCATGCAGGTTTTCATACGGTTGACCGTCAAATGGAAAATCGGACGTGCTAAGAATCCAGTTACCGCGACTCTTCACCTTTTCCAGCAGCGCGCGCACCCGCTCTCTCACCTCGGCCGGCGTTGCCTTGCGCAGAAATTCAACCTGGTCAATGTTGCCGCGCAGCGCCATGTTGGGCCGGATCACGCGCAGCACGTCATCCAGAATCACGTCGCCGAACGGCGGTCCGGTGATATAGCCCCACACGTCAATCTCCATGTCGTTATAGAGATGCATGATCTTCTGCGCGTCGCCGCAATTGTGATATACCACAAACGCGCCCGCCTCATGAATCTGATGTGCCAGCCGGTTCTCGTAGTCCCGTACATACTTCTGGAAGAATCTCGGTCCCGCCCCGCTGGTAGCCAGGTTGCCGCCAATCTCCACTGACTCCGACCCCGCGGCAATCACCTCCAGCAGGTGCTTCATGTTCCAGTCCAGCAGGAACTCCATCATCGCCCGGTAGAAGCCCTCGTCTTCAATCGGGTCCATGAACATCTGGTCCAGTTTGCGAAACTGGTTCAGTGTGTTGAAGGCGCCCTGCGTCGCCACGTTCACCAGCCCCTTATCTCCCACAGCCCCCTTGGCCCGGCTCAGAAGCTCGCAATCGATAAACTGCGCAGGGGGAACATACTTCGAGAAAAGCTCAAAGTCCCGCCTGGTCTCAATCAGGTACTTCTCCTGCGCCAGCACAATCATGTGCGTGGAACTGCGGATGAAGTTGATCACCTGGGTCAGTTCGCCCTCCGGCGTGCGCACCACGGTCAATCGCCGCTGCTTGTCCTGGTCCCCTTCTTTGGTGATCACCACCTCCCAGTTCTCCGCCGAAGATGGAATATAGCGATCCCACACGTGCCCCGGCGCGAACAGAACATCGAAGCCCAAAAAGTCGTGATACGCCACATACTTTTCCGGTAAGTCAAAATCCGGCGGACTCATATAGGTATTGATGTCCGGCACATATCCGAACATTTCAAAGATGTTGTTGTTGTAAATAAAAGGCGAAATAGGCATGCGGTCCGCCCGCTGCCCCTGAAAAGTCTTGACCAGCCGCTCTCTGCCGTTCATGGGAAACAATCCTCAGGTTGCGCGGGGAGACGCTCAACGCATAAATCCACTCGGCGTTGTCTAGACAAGCGAGAATAGGAGCGGGCATTCCACCGTGTCAAGTGCCAAATCGGAGACTGACCGCGCCTCGTCTGCGCAGCCAAAAGGAGAACGCAAAAAAGCAACCTGCTCTTGTTTTGCAGTGCAAGCCGCATCGTTCGAGTCGCCCATCCCACATCTGTTCGCAATCCATCCCAACGCCCTCGAATAAAACGCCCGGTGAGCAAGCTGCGCTCACCGGGCGTTCAACAACAGAGGCAATCTCTACAGCCAACCGGCTCAGGCCCTCATCTTCGTTTGCAGAATCTTCAGCAGCGTATGATCCAGCTTGTGCCCGTGAAAGTCCTTGTAATCCGTCCCCTCCCGGTTGGTATCGACAATCCCGAACGGCCCGCGTAAGTTCCACAGAGCCCACCCCGAATGCAAACTGTCGATGACATCCAGCGCATCGTTGAACCATGCGTAAACCACCTTGGGTGGAATGTATCGATTGCAGCCCATCTCGCCAAAATGGATCGGAACCCCATGCTGCGCCGGTTCCAGCCACGGACGGAATCGATCGGCCACCATCTGCTTGTCGGCAACAACCTTGCCGCTCGCGTCCACCTCCGGCCACGTCGGATACGGCCACGTCATGCTGTCTGGCCGCGCCCATTCCGCGTGGTAGTGCGTCACCGGCCCGGGCCAGTAATCGTGGCAGCTCTGCAAAATTCCCGTGTCATACAACCCCGGAATGATCGTCGTGCCCACCTGGTACCCATCCGTGACAATCAGCCGCTTCGGATCCTTGCTGCGGATTCCCTCGATTGCCGCCCGCGCCACGCGCACATATTGCTTCTCACCATCGCCAGTGGCCTTGCGGTCCGGACGCTCAATCGGTTCATTCACCAGGTTAAAGCTGACCCGCTCACTCGAGATGCCTTTGTACCGTTCCGCGAAATACACCCATTGATAAACAAACGCATCCAGTGCGGCCTGGTCGCGATACAGGCTGTTCTTCTCCTGCGTGATGTGGATGCCCTGCGCCTTTTCGTCGGCGCCATCGAGAATACAGAATCCCGGCGCCCGGTGAAGGCTGACATTCACATGCACCCCGCACTTCTCGCCCAACCGGATGGCCCGGTCAATCGGCTCCACCATCTTCTCGTTGATCTTCATCGGATCGTTCGAGTCGGTCCAGAACCGGTAGTCCATCGGCAGCCGCACCCAGTTGAAGCCCCAGTCCCGCATCCACCGAAAATCGTCCTCCACAAACATCCCGTCGTTCTTGTAAGGAAAGTGCTTCATCCAGTCCGCATCGGTAGAGAAATACTCCAAAAGGTTGAACCCATACCATCGAGGATTAATCGACCCCTTGATCGTCGCCGGCGCATCCAAGCCGCGAAGCTTTAGCGGCAGCGCACTCGCCGCAGCCAGCCCTGCCATCGACTTAAGCACTGCGCGGCGCAGAATCTTGCCGGCATTTCCAAGTGAGTGACTAGTTCCCTTATCCATCTGCTCTCCCTTCAGACCCTCATTTTTGATTGCAGCAGTTTTAGCATTTTGAAATCCAGTTGATGCCCATGAAAGTCTTTGAAATCGGTGCCGGGGCGGCCGGTGTCAAGAACGCCTGCAACGCCGCGGAAGTTCCAGAATGCCCAGCCGGAATGAAGCTGATTGACCATGTCCAGGGTGTCGCTGGTCCAGGCATAAACCACCTCAGGCGGTGTTAAACGATTGCAACCCATCTCACCGAAGTGGATGGGAATACCATGTTGCGCCAGTTCACCCCAGGGGCGGTACTGCTCCGCCACCGTCCGCCTGTCGGCAATGATCTTGCCATCTTTATCCTGCAACGGCCAGGAAGGCGGCGGCCATGTATCGCTTTGCGGGCGCGCCCATACGCATCTGTAATGAGTGAGTTGGATTGGTGAGTAATCGTGGCCGCTTTGCAGAATACCAGTGTCGAAAAGATCGGGTATCGGCGTTCTGCCTGCGTCATATCCGTCTGTGACAATCAGCCTCTTTGGATCGGCTCCGCGAATGCCCGCAACGGCTGCACGCGCCGCGCGCACATAATTCTTTATCCCGGCGCCATGCCCCGGCGCGCCAATCGCGTCAACCGGCTCGTTCAGAAGATTGAAGCTGAGCTTCCCGTTCGATATCCCCCGGTAGCGCAAAGCAAAGTAGGACCACTGGTGAACGAACGCGTCGAATGTCGCCTGATCGCTGTAAAGGCTGCGCTGCTCACGCGTGACGTGGATGCCGGTAGCTTTCTCGTCCATGCCGTCGAGAATGCAGAAGCCAGGCGCCCGGTGCAGCCCTAGGTTCACGTGGACGCCGTATTTCTCGCCGAGGCGGATGGCCCTGTCGATCCGCTCCACCATTTTCTCGTTGATCTTCAAAAGATCATTGGGGTCTGTCCAGAACCGGTAGTCCATGGGCAAGCGAACAAAGTTGAAGCCCCAATCGCTCATCCATTTGAAGTCGTCTTCCGGAAACATTCCATCGTTCCTGCACGGAAAATGCTTCATCCAATCGGGATCGGTAGAGAAATACTCCATCAGGTTGAAGCCATACCATTTCGGATTGATTGACCGCGCGATGGTCGCCGGAGCCTCGGCGCTGAAACCCTTGTGCGGCAGGGCGGTCGCGGCGGCAAATCCCGCCATCGACTTGAGAATCGCTCGCCGCGGGATACCCCCAGTCACTCCCCGCTCGTTCTCATGGTTTGTCTCCATCTTCTCTTCCCTTCAGGCTTTCATCTTTGATTGCAACAGCCGCAGTAAGCTCAAGTCCAACTTATGCCCGTGCCAGTCCTTTTCCTGGGTGCCCGGACGGCCCGTATCGAGAATTCCACACGGCCCCCTGAAGTTCCACAGCGCCCACCCGGAGTGCAATTCGTTGATCAGATCAAGAGTGTCGCCGAACCATGCGTAAACCACCTGGGGCGGAACTTGCCGGCCGCAGCCCATTTCTCCAAAGTGAATCGGAACGCCATGCTGCGCCGGCTCCGTCCAGGGGCGCAACCCCGCCCGCATGAGCTGCTTGTCCGCAACAATCTTGCCGCCCTGGTCTTTCAGCGGCCACGTCGGAACAGGCCACTCGTCGCTCGCGGGACGTGACCACGGAAGGCGGAAGTTGCAAACCTCCTGCGGGCGGTAGTCATGGCAACTTTGCGTAACACCCGTGTCGTACAACTCAGCAACCGGATTCTGTCCAACCGCGTATCCGTCGGAAACAATGATGCGTTCCCGGTCTCGGCTCTTGATCGCTTCAATCGAGGCCCTGGCAACACGTACATAATCCTTGCGCCCCGCCTCATCGTCCTTTTCCCGTTCCAGCGGTTCGTTCACAAGGTTGAAACTGAGCCGTTTGCCCGGGATGCCCTTGTAGCGCTCCGCAAAATAGGCCCATTGATGCACAAAAGCATCGAAGGTCGTCTGGTCTGTGTAGACGCTGCTCTTCTCCGGCTCCTGCCGAATTCCGCTTTCCGGCGCCATTCTGTCCAAAATCCACTCCCCCGGCGCCCGGCAAAGGCAGATATTGAGATGCACCCCATACTTTTCGCCCAGCTTGATCGCCCGGTCAATCGGCTCGATATCTTTTTCCCTGATCTTGAGCAGATCGGCTGGGTCGGTCCAGAACCGGTAATCCATCGGCAGCCGCGCCCAGTTGAAGCCCCAATCCCGCATCCAGCGAAAGTCATCTTCCCTGAACTGGCCATCATTCTTATACGGGAAGTGCTGCATCCAGTCCGTGTCGATGGAGAAATACTCCAGCAAATTGAAACCGTACCAACGCGGATTCACGGAGTTCGCAATGGTTCCCGGCCCATCTGCGCCTGAAAGCTCCAGCGGCAATGCGCTTGTCGCCGCTAACCCAGCCATCGCCTTCAACGCGGTTCGGCGAGAGAGACCTGCCCCCGCCGTCAGTCCTTGCTCGACTTTCATCTACCCCTCGCTTTCCGTTCGCCTTTGGGCACGGATCGTCCCGGGTGATTCAGATACGAAAAGATGCCCTCGGAGTTTGCAGCCGAAAGGTATGACAATCGCATTTATACTGTCAAGAGAACTCAGCTACCTCCCATCCCGGCCACCCAGGAAGAGCCCCATGATCCGTCGCGAAACGCTCACTTCCCGCGTCTTCGATTCCCTCTTTGCGCAGATCAAGTCAGGCAAGGTAAAGTCCGGCGACAAACTCCCCACTGAAAAACAACTTACTAAAACTCTAGGCGTCAGCCGTACCTGTGTTCGCGAGGCCATGAAGTCGCTGCAGGCTCTGCAACTGGTCTCCGTCCGCGCCGGCGTCGGCGCGGTGGTCAACCAACCCTCGCCCGGAGCGTGGTTCAACGCCCATCTCTTTGCCGCCGCCATTCACTCCGAAGAGCGCGATGCACAGACTGAGTTCCGCAAGATTCTTGAAGTAGGGCTGGTCTCCCTTGCCGCTGAAAAAGCCGATCACCTTGATATTCTTGCCCTTTCCAAAAGTATCGCCGACTTTGAGGCAGCCCTTTTGAAACGGAAGAATCGATATCCCTACCAGGCCGATGTCGACTTCCACACCGCCGTCGCGGCGGCCTCGAAAAACCCCATTGCCGAGATGATCTGGCGCGCCTTCGTGCCGCCCCTCACCGAGCAGCTCCGGGCAACCGCCATCGTGCCCACGGGCCCTGCCGAGGGCCTCCGCGATCACCTCCGCATCTTCAGCGCCATCACCGAGCACAACCCTGAAAAAGCCCGCAGCGCCATGCGCGCTCACCTTGAAAATGCCGAGAGAAATTTCCTCATCGCAAGGAGCGGGACTCCCGTCCGGCCAAAGCCCAGGCACGCAAAACCCGAAAAGGCAAAAGAAGCCCACAAAGCGCTCCAATAATCGCTGGCCGAAGCCTCCGATTGTATGATATTTTCCTCGGTAAGATTACCCAGCCCGGAATAGGCGTCTCAAGAGCAGCAGCCGCATCCTGCGCGCCCGCCGAGACGCGCGAGTTGCGTCGCGCCTGCCGGCACTCTCACAAGCCGCCTCGCGCAGCGGAGTCGATCCGCTTGAAGGAGAGCAATCATGAATCGCAGAGAATTTGTCATCACCATGGCGGCCCTCGGAGCCGCCCTCAAGGCAAAATGTTCAGCCCTCGTTGCAGAGGCCGCGCAGGCCAAGCCGCAAACGGCCGCGCCCAGCTTTCCAGCCATTGAAGAAGCCCCTCTCGGAGGCGCGCCAGACAAAGCCCTGGTGCTTCACAAAAACTGGCAGATGCGCGAAGAAGCCGTCTGCGGCGATCATGGCGCCACTTTCTCCCAGCCCGGCTTCGACGGCGCCCAGAGTTGGTACGCAACCACCGTGCCCACCACCACCCAGGCCACACTCATTCGTCAGGGCATCTATCCCGATCCTTATATCAGCCTCAACAACATGCTGATTCCCGACGCCTGCCCGGAGCAGAACCTTCGCTATGACCTCAACAAATACAGCCATCTTCCCAACCAGGAAAACCCCTGGGCCAAGCCCTACTGGTTCCGCACCGAGTTCACCCTGCCCGCCGATTTCAAAGGCAAGGTCGTCTGGCTCCATCTTGACGGCATCAACTACCGCGCCGATGTCTGGGTCAACGGCAAGCTGATTGCCGGCCACGACAAAGTCGCCGGCATGTTTGAGCGCTTCCGCTTCAACGTAACCGATGTGATCCATCGCCAGGGCGCCAACGCCATCGCCGTGCGCATTCATCCGCTGGACTTTCCCGGCGACCCCATCGATGAGCAGATCCATGGCATCATGGGCGACTATGGCCCCAATGGCGGCGATGCCGAAATCCTGCGCAACGTCACCCAGTACTGCAGCATCGGATGGGATTGGATTGCCGCCTGCCGCGATCGCAACGTCGGCATCTGGCAGCACATCTGGCTTGAGTCCACAGGCGACGTCGCCGTACGCGATCCTGCCGGATTCACCACCCTCAACGCAACCAACGATGTGGCTAAACTCAAGGTCCGCTTCCATTGCGAAAACGCCGCGCCCAAACCCGTCCATGCCGAAGCGCGCATCCGCATCGAGCCCGATGGATTCACCTTCAAGGCCATCGAGCTGCGCAAAAAGATCGACGTCGCCCCCGGCGCGCCGCAGGAGTTTATCTTCGACGCAGCCGACCACCCCGAACTGGTAGTGCAGAACCCCAAGCTCTGGTGGCCGGTCGGCTATGGCGACCATCCGCTCTACACCCTGACCGTCGAAATCTGGGTCGCTGGCGTCCTGGCCAGTTCCGCCAAGTCCAATCTCGGTGTCCGCACCGTGGGCACGCTGGTGCTGCCCAGCGGCGGACGCGCCTTCACCGTCAACGGCCGCATCTTCCGCCTCAGCGGCGGCGCATGGGTCCCTGACTTCCTCATGAGCTGGGGAGCGCAGCGCTATCGCGACGAGGCACGCCTCATGGCTGCCGGCAACCATACCGTCGTCCGCGTCAACGGCTGCGGCATCATTCCGCCTGAAGTCTTCTTTGACGAGTGCGACCGCCAGGGCCTGCTCGTCTGGCAAGATCTCTCTCGCACTTCCGTCGAAACCCGCTACGCCAAGAGCTACCACCAGGAAGAGCCCAATGTCTGGGGCACGGTCGCCTGCGACGATGCGGCGCTGCTGCTGCGCAATACAGAGGATTGCGTCCTAAGGCTGCGCAGCCATCCCAGCCTGCTGCTCTACGAGGGCTGCAACGAAGCCGCTCCACAGCGCAACTTCGGTGAAGTCGTCCAAAACGAAATGCTGCCCCGCCTCGACGGAACCCGCCCCTGGCTGCCCTGCTCCTCGAGCGAACCCGGCTGGGCGAAAGAACCCATCCACATGTCCAGCGGCGGACCGTATCAGCTCGAGCGCCTGCCCGACTACTTCCGCCTCTACGCGACAGAGAAGCAGTTCGTCTGCAAGAACGAGATCGGCCTTACTTCGCCGCCGCCCATCAACTCCCTCGCCGGTCCCATGCCTTCGTTCACCAGCCACGAGTTCAACTCGCCCATCTCCGATAAGGAGCTCAGCTATCACGACGGCACCGACCACTACTATCGCGCCACGCCTGAGATCATCCACGCCGACCTCGGCCTGCCCTCCAGCGTTGCCGAGTACCTGCTCATGTGCGACCTCTACACCAACACCGCCTATCGCGCCATCTACGAAGCCGCCAACAAGGTCCGCCCCCGCAACGCCGGCACGCATCTATGGAAGACCAACGCCGCATGGCCCAGCATGGTGCAACAGGTTTACGACTGGTTCATGTGCTGCAACGGCGGATTCTACGGCATGAAGGCAGCGCTGAAACCCATCCACATCCAAACCAGCATCGATGACTGCGGCGTACAGATCGCCAGCACGCTGGCCAGTGAACAGAAGGGAATGCGCGTCACGGCACAGGTGGTCTCCATCCAGGGCAAGCTTGAAGCCACCAAGGAGTTCGCCGCGGATGTCCCGGCCGATGCCACCGTATCCCTCGGCATGCTGCCCGAATTGGTCACCGACGGCCGCCTCCGCTTTATCGCTTTGACCCTTCGCGACAACAACGGCGCAATTGTCGATCACCAGGTCACCTGGATGCAGCGCGACTGCAAGTGGCACGAGCTGCTCCACCTTGAGCCAACCCGCCTCGCGCTCTCCGTCAAGAGCCACACGCAAGACGCGCATGAGTCCACCTATCAAGTTGTCGTCGAAAACATTTCTTCCGTTCCTGCCGTCAACGCCGCACTCTCCATTCTCGCCGGCGATCGCGGCGCTGAAGTGCTGCCCTGCTTCTGGAGCGACAACTCAACCAACCTCCTCCCCGGCGAAACCCGCGAACTCACGGTCACCTTCCGCACGGAACTGCTCAACGGCAAGCAACCGCATCTCATCGTCGAGGGATGGAACATCCAGCCCACACAAATCAGCCTTGTGGACGGCAAGCCCGTCGACATCGGCCTGCACATCGTGAAAGTCGCAAAAGCCAGCCAGAATGGCGAAGGCATGGTCAAAGTCATCGCCGAGAGCAGCGACCAGAATCCGCAAACCGCCCGCCTCGTCTCTTGGCCGTTGGTGCTTCATTTGAACGGCAAAGCGGTCCGCACCTTCCGCCTTGCCGTCCCGGGCCAGGGCCAGGCCGACGCCATGGTCCCGGTCATGTGGAACACCTCCGACGACGTATTCACTGTCGAGTTCAACAGCAAGGCTTGAAACCTCTGCCATTTAGGAAATCCACCTCGCGCTATTTCGTCCTGACCGCACAGTGAAGCGCGGTCGGGATGGGATAGCCATGACCCTCCACCCCCCATTCATCTCCCTGTACTCCGCAAAGACTCACTGGTAGAGCTCACCGCGCTGATTGAGGTCGCTCGGGTAAAATCTAAGTCTCTGCAAGCCCAGACAACTTACCTCAAGGAAGCGTGCAATGCTCAAGTTCCTCAAGCCCGGTTTGTTTGCCCTGCTCTGTGCGGGCGCCTGCTCCACTCTCGCCCAAATCAACCCCGATTGGCGCACGCCCACAGAGATCAGCGGCTACCGAACCACTCCCGATTACGCCCAGACCGTGGCCTACCTTGAACGCATCGCCTCCTCCGCGCCCGCCCTCGTCAAGATCGAGAACTTCGGCAAAACCGGCGAAGGCCGCAACCTCAAGATCGTTATCGTCTCCAAAGACGGCATCTTCTCGCCCGCCGCCATTCATGCCTCAGGCCGCGCCATCCTCCTCGTTCAGAACTCCATCCACGCCGGCGAAATGGACGGCAAGGACTCGTGTCTCGCGTTACTCCGCGACCTGGTCCAAGACAAAGACGGCGCGAAGCGTTTACTTGACCACGTCGTCCTCGTCTTCATCCCCGTCTACAACATCGACGGCCACGAGCGCCGCTCGCCCTACAACCGCATCAACCAAAACGGTCCTGAGGTGATGGGCTGGCGCGCCAACGCCACCAACCTCAACCTCAACCGCGACTACATGGAGGCCGATGCGCCTGAAACCCGCGCCTTCCTCAAAATGTTCCACCGCTGGCTACCCGACTTCTTTGTCGATGACCACGTCACCGACGGTATGGACTACCAGTACGACGTAACCTTTGCCATCGACGACACGCCCGACGTCGCGCCCGCCACCGCCAAATGGATCCGCGAAACCGTCACGCCCGAACTCGCCGCCAAGGTCAACGCCGCCGGCCACCTGGCCTTCCCTTCGCTCATCGACCTCAAAGACGAGGACGATCCCACCCAGGGCCTCAGCCTCTTCACCAACCCGCCGCGCTTCTCCACCGGCCAGATGATCCTTGAAAACCGCCCCGGCCTGCTCGTCGAACTGCACATGCTCAAGGACTACAAGACCCGCGTCACCGGCAACTACGAAATCCTCCGCGCCCTGCTTGAAGTCATGAATCGCGATGCCGCAAAACTGATCGCCCTCAACCACCAGGCCGACGCGGATGCCGCGAGCCTCGGCGCCAAAACCCCAGGCTCCGACAAATTCCCGCTCGCCACCACTGCCACCGGTGAAACTACGCCCGTCGCCTTCAAGGGCTACCAGTTCACCCGCGCCACAAGCGAAATCAGCGGCGCACCGGCCATCACTTACTCCCATGATCCCTGGAACACAACCCTGCCCCTCGAAACCAGCGCGAAAGTCACCATCTCCACCACGCCGCCTGCCGCTTACATTGTGCCGCCCCAGTGGACGCAGGTCATCGACGTGCTCGCCGCCCACGACGTTGCGATGCGCCGCACCACCGCCGCGTGGACCGGCAAGGTCGAGCGCTACCGCTGCTCAGGTATGCAGTGGCAGGCGCGCCCCTACGAGGGCCATCACCCCATCGCGAGCGACGAGTACGGCCCCTCGCAGAACCGCCGCTTCGGCCAATGCGCGCTAACCACGGAGACCCTCACCTTCCCCGCCGGAACGGTCGTCGTCGCGCTCAACCAGCGCCTCTCCAAGGTCGCCATTCACTGGCTTGAGCCCGAGGCCCCTGACTCCGCCATGCGCTGGGGCTTCTTCGACCCCATCTTCGAACAAAAGGAATACGGCGAAGGCTACGTGATTGAAAAGCTGGCCCGCGAGATGCTCGCAAAAGACCCTGCCCTCAAAGCCGAGTTCGAGAGTCGCCTCAAGTCCGACGCCAAGTTCGCCGCCAGCCCCCGCGCCCGTCTTGAGTTCTTTTACGAGCACTCGCCATGGTTCCTCGCCAACCGCATCGGCGAATACCCGGTCGGCCGCCTGCCTTCACTCAACGGGCTGCCGCTCGAGTAGCGGCAGGCAGCTCCAGATTCGGTCACGCTTGCTGTAGTGGCTTGCCGCCCGAGCGCTCCCTGACAGCCGCTACAGCAGCAAACCCTTGAAACTGGTAGCATCGATAGAGAAGCCAATAAGAAGAATCATGCCTGAAAAGCACCTCTCCCAAGCCAGCAGCCCGCGCGTCCGTTTCGCCCCTTCGCCCACCGGTTACCTCCACGTCGGCGGAGCGCGCACCTTCATCTTCAATTGGCTCTACGCCCGCCATAATCACGGAACACTCGTCTTGCGCCTGGACGACACTGACATCGAGCGCAACACCGAAGTCAGCGTCCAATCTATTTTTGAAGGCCTGCGTTGGCTCGGCCTCGACTGGGACGAGGAATACAAGCAGTCCGAACGCCTCAGCCTCCACCGCCGGCAGGCCGAAGCAATCTTCGCCAGCGGCCTTGCCTATCGCGACTTCACCCCCGCCCACGCGGATTCAGGCGAGCAGTCCAGCGCCCAAGGCGCATGGCTCTTCAACCCCGGCATGCGCGAGCTATCCCGCGAAGAATCCGACCGCCGCGCCGCCGCCGGCGAACCCTTCGCCCTCCGCTATCGCGTCCCCCGAGGCCAAAACCACACCCTACGCTTTACTGACAGCGTCTACGGCGAGCAGTCCAAGCTAGCCGACGAAGTCGAAGACTTCGCATTGTTGCGCAGCGACGGGATGCCGACGTACCATCTCGCCTCCTGCGTCGACGACGCCGATCTCCGCATCACCCACATCATCCGCGGCCAGGACCACCTCACCAACACCTTCAAGCATCTGCTCATCTTCGAGGCCCTCGGCGTCCCGCTGCCCCAGTTCGCCCATCTGCCCCTGCTCGTCGCCCCCGACGGCGCCAAACTCTCCAAGCGCAAACACGGCCCTGTCGTCAGCGTCACCACTTATCGCGACGCCGGCTTCCTGCCTGCCGCCTTCATCAACTTCCTCTGCCTCCTCGGCTGGTCGCCCAAAAACGACCGCGAATTCCTATCGCTCGACGAGCTCACTAGCGCCTTCACCCTCGAAGCCGTCAACCGCGCCAACGCCGTCATCAACTTCACAGATGACGACCCTTTTGACGCCAAGGCCGTCTGGCTCAATGCCGAGCACATCCGCGCCCTCCCCGTCGACGAGCTCAGTCCGCAGCTACTGCCCTTCTTCGCGCAGGCCGGCTTCCATCCCACCTCAGAGAAACTCGCTGCCATCACCCCGCTCATCCGCGAGCGCATCAAGCTGCTCGGCGAAGCCCCTTCCGCCGCCGATTTTTTCTTCCTCAAAGAACTCGCCCCCTACGACCCAGCAGAGTTGATCCCGCAAAAAGGCGATGCCGCCCTGGCCCTCCGCGTCCTCCAGCATGCTCAAGAGGTTCTAGCCACAACGCCTTTCGATCACGGCTCCCTCGATCAGGCCCTCCGCGCGGCAGCATCGCACTTAGGTTTAAAGGCCGGCCAAGCCTTTCAGCCCATCCGCGTCGCCGTCTGCGGACGCAAGAACGCCCCACCCCTCTTTGAAACCATGACCGTCCTCGGCCGCGATGTATGCCTCGCCCGCATCCAACAAGCCCAAGCCAACCTTCAATCGCTCGCCTGACCAAAGACTCGTCCATAGCCCCACCCATACAGAAGGAATCGCCATCATGACCAACTCGAATCCGGAAAGCCCAGTCACTCCAAGCCCCGACGCCGCCGCCACCTCCAGCTTCCTTCGCGACATCATCGCCGAAGACGTCCGCACCCAAAAATACGGCGACGCTCAAGTCCAGACCCGCTTTCCCCCCGAGCCCAACGGCTACCTTCACATCGGCCACGCCAAGGCCATCTGCATTGACTTCGGCCTCGCCGACCAGTTCGGCGGCTTGACCAACCTGCGCTTCGACGACACCAACCCCGAAAAGGAAGAGCAGGAGTACGTCGACTCCATCATGGCCGACGTTCGCTGGCTCGGCTTCGAGTGGGACCGCCTCTGCTACGCCTCCGACTACTTTCCCCAGCTCTTCGAGTGGGCCGTCGAACTCGTCAAGGCTGGCAAAGCCTACGTCGACGACCTCACAGCCGACGAGATTCGCCAGCACCGCGGCACCCTCACCGAGCCCGGCAAAGACTCGCCCTTCCGCAACCGCAGCATCGAAGAAAATCTCGACCTCTTCCTCCGCATGAAGCAGGGCGAGTTCCCCGACGGAACGCGCGTACTGAGAGCAAAAATCGACATGGCCTCGCCCAACCTCAACATGCGCGACCCCGTCATGTACCGCATCCTCCACGCCACCCATCACCGCACCGGCGACGACTGGTGCATCTATCCCATGTACGACTACGCCCACGGCCAGTCCGACTCGATAGAGAAGGTCACCCACTCCATGTGTACCCTCGAGTTTGCCGATCACCAGCCCCTCTACCGCTGGTATATCGAGCAACTCGGCATCTTCCCCTCGCAGCAGATTGAGTTCGACCGCCTCAACCTCACCTACACCATGCTCAGCAAGCGCAAGCTCCTCCAACTCGTAAAAGAGAACCGCGTCAACGGTTGGGACGATCCCCGCATGCCCACCCTCTGCGGCATACGCCGCCGCGGCTTCACCCCTGAAGCCATCCGCGCCTTCTGCAACGCCATCGGCGCATCGCGCACCAACGGCTCCACTGACATCGAAATGCTCGAGCACTTTCAGCGCGACGACCTCAACCACCGCGCCCGCCGCGCCATGGCCGTCCTGCGCCCGCTCAAGCTCGTCATCGATAACTATCCAGCCGGCCAGGTCGAATTCGTCGAAGTCGCCAACAACCCCGAAGACCCCTCGGCGGGAACCCGCCAGGTTCCCTTCTCCGGCGAAATCTACATCGATCAGGACGACTTCCGCGAAGTCCCTCCGCCCAAATACTATCGACTCTCTCCGGGCAAGGAAGTCCGTCTGCGCAACGCCTACTTCGTCACCGCCCACTCCGTAGTCAAAGACGCGGCGGGCGACCTCGTCGAAGTCCACTGCACCTACGATCCACTGAGCCGCGGCGGCAACTCGCCCGACGGCCGCAAGGTCAAGTCCACCATGCACTGGGTCTCAGCGGCGCATGCTCTGGCGGCAGAAATCCGCCTCTACGACAAGCTTTTCAGCAAAGCCGACCCGTATGACCTCGAAGAAGGTCAGGACGTCCTCGACAATCTCAACCCCGACTCGCTCGAAGTCCTCACCGGCGCAAAGCTTGAGCCATCCCTCGCAAGCGCCAAGCTCGAAGACCGCTTCCAGTTCGAGCGCGTAGGCTACTTCTGCCTCGACCCCGACTCAACACCGGGGAACTTGGTCTTCAACCGCACCCTCCCGCTAAAAGACTCCTGGGCCAGGATCGAAAAGAAAGCAGGAGCGTAGAACCTCATTGCGGAAGCCAGGCGTCTGGGTGAAAGCTCCGCCCGCTACGGATAAGAATCTCCACCGAAAAGAACCACTCCTAGGCATGCCGGTTGCCCCATCTTTCACAGTCTTATCGTGAAAGGATGGAGACCACGAAACTCAACCATCCGTTTCCAATTCCCGCGCTCCTCTACGGAATCAGAAACGCCCCCGGAATCCCCTCATCCAGCGTCGCCAGCACCGCGCTATGAGCCTTCGCCAATTCCACCAGATGCCCGTCGGTCGTCTGAGCCGGACTCTTGGCCCACTGCGGCAGGGATGAAATGTCATTTCCGTCCGCGATGAACTCGAGAGGCAGCGCTTTCCACACTTTCAACGCCATCAATAACGACCTCGCCTGGACTACGTTCATGCCATAGCTGCGTACATTCCCCAGCACACGAACGAATCCAAGCTCGGTCAGGGAACAGGTGAGGAAGCGGTCGCTTTTTCTGGATCGAATCCAGGCGCCGGCCCGATCGTGAAACCCATGCTGCCTGAACCCGTAGGCGATGAGTGCGCTGACGTCGAGCAGGTATCTCATGGGAAGTCAACCAGCAGCTCACGGACCATCTCGCTGGTAAGAACGGGCGCATCGGGTCCCGCGTCAATCACCGGGAAGCCGGTGATTGGGTCTTTGATAATCCTTGCCTTGAAATGCTTCCTCTTGGGAGCGGTCAACACAATCCGGTCGTTCTCCACGGCGATCTCCAGCGAGTCGCCTGCGCGAATTCCCAGCTTGCGGCGAAGCGGCGAGGGAAGAACGATTTGGCCTTTCGTCGAAACCTTGGTCTGCATGGTAAGACAATCTTACCTCCAATCCCGCCTCGGATCAAGAAAAGACTGTCCGGTACCTACAGCGGTTCCCGAGTTGGTGTAAGCCGAAGCCGTCATTGTCGAGTGGCATTTTCCTCTCCGGGGTCCTCAGCGACAGGCCTTCGTCGCTGGGGTGGAAGTAAATGCCACCTTCCGCTGCATCGAAGAGGCCACGTGAATTCGGGAACCGCTCTAAAAGCCTGCCTCGAGCTTTCGGCTCCAAGCTGCAACAAGCGTTCCGGCGAGTGCTCCGGTTAATCAAGACGCATTCGTTAAAATGAGCGATCCATCGCACCGGGTAAAATCATTGAGATGGCAAACAACCGCAACCGCCGCTGGACCCTGCTCATGCTCACGACCGCGCTTGCTCCGGGCCTGCTCTGGTTTGGCAGCCTCTATCTCTATTCGCTGCGCCCTTTGCCGCCGCTTCCCCAGCCCACCGGCCGCGAGACTGCATGGACTGACACCGGGTGGTCTCACCTCCCCGTGGATGGCGAACGATGCATCCTGGCCAACAACGTGTGGAACAAGAACGCTGCCGGCCACAACTTTGAGCAGCAGGTCTTTGAAGAAGACCTCAACGGCAAGCCTGCGCTCGGTTGGCGTTGGCGCTCACCGTGGCAGGTGTGGCCCGCCATCGCCGCGTACCCTGAGCTGATCTGCGGCAACAAGCCCTGGGACCAGCCCATCGGAACCTATGAGGGCCTGCCCTTTCATCCCGGCGCGACACGCATCAGCGCCAACTACAACATCCGCCTGCAAGCCACCGGCACTTACAACCTGGCCTTCTCGCTGTGGGCTGTCTCCGCCCTGCCGCCCTCGCCTCAGACCATCCGTTGCGAAATCATGATCTGGATTGCGAACGGCGGGCAGCGGCCTTCCGGCATCCGGCGCTCAAGCGTCACCGTGGATGGCGTGGTCTATGACACCTACATCAATGAGCACCAGCACGACGCCGCGGGCACAAGCCCGAACGAGTGGACTTACGTCGCCTTTGTCGCGCGCACGCCGGTGCTGCATGGGCCGCTCGATATTGGCAGGCTTCTGAACACCTTGCTGCCATTGAAGATTCTCACTCCCGACCTGTGGATCACCGATGTGGAGCTGGGCAACGAGGTCGCCGAGGGCACAGGCATCGCCGAAGTCCAGGACTTCGCGCTCACCCTCGACCCCGAAACCCCAGCCGACGCGCAGCCAACCCAAGAACCCTGATAGCAGGCATCTATTCCCTATTCCCTGCCCTTTCACTTCCCCACTACATCAATCGCCGCCGTAATCGTCCGGGGCGGCATGCATGCATTCTGATCGCAGGCCTGGTAGCGCAACCTGGCTTCCACCAGGTGATCGCCCGGCGCAGCCATCAACTGCGCCTCGATCACAAACTCGCCGGTATAAACATTCAGCTTCGTCCCAGGATCCGCCGGCATGGTAAAGTCCGCGCCCGGCGGGTAGCTCGCCTCCTCCAGCCGCACCCCCGAGCCGTCAGGGATCGTCAGCGTCGTCGGAATCAGGAACTCATCTTTAGGAGAATGCGAGTTGATGTGCAACCCTGCCGCAATGCGAAAGTGCAACGCCACCACCGCGGCCTTTCCGGCCGGCAGCGAAATCTGCTCCGGATACAAATACTCAACCGCCGCGCGCTTCACAATCGAGCGCCCCGCCGCATCCGACGCCAACGCGCCCGATTGTCCCTGCGCCAGCAACCCTGCCAAACCAAACACCATTGCCGCCGCAACCCCGTATCGACTGCCCATTGAACTCCTTCAATGCTGAAATGTTTCTGCCTGCGCACGCTACCGCGGCATATCCCGGTGCAGTGCCTTCACCTGGTACCCAGCCTTCTTCAGCCGCTTGCACACCTCCTCGACCATCATCACGCTGCGATGCTGCCCGCCGGTACAACCAAAGCCGACGGTGAGGTAGCTCTTGCCCTCCTGCACATAATGCGGCAGCAGGTAAAGCATCAGGTCGGTCACCCGGGCAAGAAACTCTTTGCTCTGGGGAAACTTGCGCACATACGCCGCCACCTTCGGGTCCAGGCCGGTGAGTTTGCGGAACTCCGGGACAAAGTGCGGATTGGGCAGAAACCGCACATCGAACACCATGTCCGCATCCAGCGGCACGCCATTCTTGAAGCCGAAGCTCAGGCACGACACCAGCAACTGCTTGCTTTCATCCAGGTGTCCAAAGCGGCTCTGGATGTTTGCGCGCAGCTCATGCACGTTGAAGTTTGAGGTGTCGATCAGCGTATCGGCCACGTTGCGAATCGGGTCAAGCAACTGGCGCTCCTCCACAACCGAGCGCCACACCGTCTCTGAGCGGCCCAGCGGGTGCGGCCGCCGTGTCTCTGAGTAGCGGCGCACCAGCATCGCATCCTGGCAATCCAGAAAGACCACGCGCGTGTCCAGCAGCTTCTTCACTCGCTTCAAAATCTCTGGCAGTTGGTCCAGCGTCTGGCCTTCGCGCACATCCACAACAATCGCGGCCTTCTCCACTTCAACGGATTTACCCACCAGCACGGCAAAATCCGGCAGCAGCTCGAGAGGAAGATTGTCTACGCAGTGAAATCCAAGATCTTCAAATGCCTTCAGCGCCGAGGCTTTCCCCGCACCGGAGATCCCGGTCACAATGACCAGCTCCTTGCCGGAGGATTTGCTTGTTTTGGCGTGTTTGGCCGCCGCAGGCCTTATGGCGGCACCGGGCGCCCGCTTTTTTGGCGTCATGGGCTCATGCTACACCGGTTGGCCACCTTCGCGCCTGCCCGGCGCAGCCGCAATCAGCCTCGCGAAGCCGCTAACCGGGACTCGCGCCCCAGAGTCGCCTGGGAAGCTTCCAGCGGCTTTGACAGCAGGCTGCCCTGACCCAGTTCGCATCCCATGCGGTTCAGAGCTTCAAGTTGCTCCGGCGTCTCAATGCCCTGCGCCATCATCTGCACCCCCAGCGTGTGGCCCAGTTGCATGAGCGCCTGCACCATCGCCAGTTGGCGCCCGGCCATGGCGGCCGACTGAGTGAGCTTGGAATCGATCTTCACCATGTCAATCGGCAGGCGCACCAGGTGATTGAGCGGCGCCAGCCCCGATCCAAAGTGGTCCACCGCAACCCGCACGTTCAGGTCCACCATCCGTTGCAGAATCGCCACGGCAGCATCCGGATTTTCGCTCAGCGTAATCTCTGAAACCTCGAACATCAGCCGCGCCGGGTCGGCCCCCGTTTCTTTGAGCACCCGCTTCATTTGCGCAATCAGGTCAGCGTGATAGAACTGCCACTGGGTCAGGTCGATGTTCATCGTCAACTCAAGATGTTCCGTGCCATGCGTCCAGCTCTGCAACTGGCGGCAGGCAGCTTCCATCGTCTCGCGGCCAAGACTGATGGAGAGCCCGGTCTCTTCCGCCACCGCAAGCAGATCGTCGAAGCCGTCGATCGTCCCATCGCCGCGCCGCCGGCGCAGCACCGCTTCAAAGCCTTCAATCTGGCCGGTGGCCAGCCGATAGATGGGCTGATACCAAATTTCGAACTCCCGTTTGTCCAGCACCTGGCGCAACTCGCGTTCCTGAATTTGCAGGCCGGTCACCTGCGTCTCCAGATTCTTGTCGAAGACTTCAAACCGCGCGCCGCCCTGCTGCTTGGCCCGATACATCGCCAGATCGGCATCGCGCAGAAGATGATCGGGAGTCACGTGATCGGAGCCAGCCATGGCCACGCCAATACTGGCGCACATTTGCACCGGATGCCCAAAGATATCGAACGGCCGCTGCATCTGCTGCACTACCCGGGAGGCCACAATGTCCAGGTCCGCTGCCGTAACAATGTTCTCAACCAGCACGCCAAACTCATCGCCGCCCAGCCGCGCCGCGGTGTCTTGCGGACGCAGCGCGCTACGCAGCCGCTCGGCCACCGATGTGAGCAGTTCATCGCCGGCCGCATGACCCAGAGCATCGTTCACATCCTTGAAGTGGTCCAGATCAAGAAACAGCACTCCGCAACTCTGGTCAAGGCGCCGCGAACGGCGGGTCAAGGCCAGGCTGAGCCGGTCAAGAAACAGCGCGCGATTCGGCATTCCCGTCAGCACATCGTGCATGGCGTCAAACTGCAACTTGGCTTCAATCTGCTTGCGCTCGCCAATGTCGCGATAGCTGTAAACATAGCCCGCCTTGGATCCGTCCACAATCAATGGCCTGGCCAGGAGCGCCACATCCACCAGTTCGCCGTCCTTGTTCAGGCACACGGTTTCAATCGAGGCGAGCCCAAGCTCGTCCACGTTCTTTTCCAGCATGGCATTCTCTGACTGGCGCGTCTCCGGAACAATGAAATCCTGCAAGTTGCCCCCGCTCACCTCGTCGGCTGTGAATCCAAAAAGCGATGAGAATGCGGGATTGGTATAGAGAACATGGCTGCTGTGAACAATCGCAACGGCCTCCGGAATGGACGCGAGCACATCTTCCATAAGACGCGACTTGGGCGCACGCTCGCGGCCGCCCGGATGGGCCACAATCACCGCCTCGCGCAATTCGGCATCAAGCATGCAGTAGGTGCCTTCAACAGGCTGGAGCCGCCCGCCTTTGGCAGGCAACGTCGCGTGGAATGGGCTTCCCCTCTTTGTGCCGGTCAGCAGAGTCTGTGGTTCGGCCGTGCCGGGAAACAACCCCCACAGAACATCTTCAACCGGTCGCGGAGTCCACTCGCCCTCGGCCACGCCCAGCATCTGCCGCGCCTCGGCGTTGGCAAACACAATGCGCCCCGCCCGCTCAAGGAACACCAGCACCGGCAGCGCGTCCAACACCTCTTGCTGCTGTGCGGAATCCGAGTTTTCCGGCAGGTTCAAACTCATATTGCTCCACGAAACGACTGCTGCCACCATTGTCTTCAATCCCTTACGGCTCTAGAGCAGAATCACGATTCCGGTGCCCTGAAAAGCAGTGTGCCGGGCGTTGATTTCTTAAGAAAATCAGCACTTTGCTGTCGAGGCCTTGCGTACGTCTGTCGTGATTTTGCTGTAGCCGCCTTTCCTTCGCGCCGGCTCAATGCCAGAGCCATGGTGGCGCCTTCGCCCCCCAACCAATCCGGCGTGGGCAGCCGCAACTCGCCATCTCCCTCATCCTAAGACGGGAAGACCCCTGAAGAAATCCCCTAAACCGGGTAGCGCGTGCAACCAAAGTCTGCAATCTGCCCCGTTGCGAGGCAATCCCCATCCTGCTTGTGTGCCTGGAGCGGGTTGCCGCTCGAACTGTGGCTCTATGCGCCTGCCGGCCGGCTGCACACGACTGCGCCGGCCGCACCGCTTCTGGATTCGGCGCGGGCAGCCGCACGGCGCAGACCGCCTCAATCTGCCTGCTAAGGAATCTCTACCAGTTCCATCTGCCCATCGCGCCGCCGATGCAGCACAAACAAATCTCCCATCGCGTTGCGGAAGACCAGCAGATCGCGATCGCGGAACTCAACCTCTTTCACCGCTTCTTCAATGGTCAGCGGCTTTAGCGCGATCGCTTCGCCGCTCTTGACAAGGTGCGGCTCGACCACCGCGGTGCGAGCCGGGAAAGAGTGCACGGCGATCAATGCCCGCGCCTTGCCCTTGCCCCGTGCGGGCGGCTCCACATCTTGCTCAGGCTGTGCGGCGCGCGCCTTGGGCCGCGCCACCGGCGGCGCCGTCAGCACCTTTTCTTCCTTGGGCAGCCGCTTGCTTTCCAGGCGCCGGTCGCGATGCCGGCGTGCCTGGTTCAAGGCGTGGTCCAGCGCCTGCCGGAGAGCCCCTTGCAGCGTGTCGCCCTTGCCCGCGGCCGCAATCGTCTGCTGCCGGGCCTTGATCGTCACTTCTACGATTTGAAGGTGTTTTTGCGCGCTGAAAGTCACGCTGGCGCTTGCGGTTTTGCCCAACATCCGGGCGATCGGTTCCAACCCATCCTCGGCATGCGTGCGCAGTGCCTTGGAGATTTTCACTTTTCTGGCGGTGAACTCCACTTCCATGGTCAGCCTCCGCTCTTCTGTCTCCGGGCGCCTTAGCCCGGAGAACTCTGGATTCTACACCCGACGGTCGTACTTCGGTTGCAATCTCACATCTGCCCTGCCCGTGCAGCCCGCCCATGTAACTCCCCGGCAGGAAGAATCCGGAGCAAGGAGAGGACAGTATATGCCGGAAAACCCAGGCTTGAAAGCTACAGGCAATACAGGCGTGCCGGCTGCTTCCCCGGAAGGGAAACAGCCGGCACGCCTGACAAGAAGATGGGCCGCGCCGGCAGCGAAGTCTGCCTGCCCTTTGCCTCGATGCGCCTTTACGCCTTTTCCTCGTCAATCACCGGGAAACACGTAAATTCTTCGTCGGCCACCTGCCAATAGGGCAAGAGGGTGACACCGGGATTTCCAGCCACGGTAAAGTGCAGCGGACAGCCTGCCTTGGCCGCCAGTTGGCTGCCTATCTGCGCCGGGTGCGCTCCCGCGGGCAGTGCGAGCGAGGCCTTGCCCACCGCCGCAAACAGCAGCGGACCCCAGCTGAGCGAATAGCGCTTGTGCCCGGCAATCTGGTCCACGCCGGTGTACTCGGCAACCGCAAATCCGGCCGGCAGCGTAAAGCTCACCTGGTCGCCCTCAACCCAGCTGCGATCGAGCGTGAGATAACTGCCCGGCTTGCCGGAGCCGGCTGCCTGGCCGTTGACCGCAACACTCATTTCGCCTGTCGCCCACCGCGGAACCCTCACCCGCAGCTTCATCGCCTTCGCCGCGGAGACCGTCAGCTTCACCTCACAGCCATACGGGAACTTCGTCTCCATCCGCACCGTCACCGGCTGGCCCTGGTGGTCAAAGCGGATGGTCGACGGCTCAAAGAGATTCACATACAGCCCGTCCTCGGCAACCGAGTAGATGTGCTCCGGCATGGAGCCGATCAGCCGCGTGCCCTGCCCTTCGCAGCAGGTGTTCCCTCGCGTTCCCTCCTCCTTCTTGCCCTCCAGCATGGTGTGATAGCGCAGCCCGTGGGTTCCCTGCTGGTTGGCCACGGCCACGTTGTAGAGCGCGCTCTCAATCTCTGCCGCGTAGCGCTCCTCCTCGGGGTGAATGAGCTGGAACCGCTGGCTCAGGAAGACCCAGAACGCACTGCCGCAGAACTCGCCCAGCTTCTGCTTCAGCGATTGCGAATCCGGCGGATCGTAGTTGTACTCGATAATCGAAATCGACCCGCCCGGCTGCACCCAGTGTTCCTTGTACATCTCCCACCCGGCCTTTACGCCGTCATGCACGCGCCGGTCGCCGGTGGCGCGATACACGTCCATGTAGGCCTCAAGATTGGTCAGCAGGTAGCAGTGCGGCCGGTCATAGGGATACTGCCAGATCTGGTCCTTGTCATAGCGAGCCAGCGCCTCAAGCCACTTGTCCTCAAGGTAATAGCGCTGAATCAGCTGGATGTCCGCAGCCTTGCCCTCGGGCGTGAAATACATGCGGGTGTTGGCGATCATGCCCTGCCCGCCCTGCACCGCGCCGCGCATCAGGTCGGGAAGGAACTTGGCCTGGTTGAAGCGGTCATAGTTCGCCCGCAGCATCTTGAACGTCTCCGGGTGCCCCGCATAACCGGCCTCAATTAATCCATGCGTCAGCCACGCACGCGTATAAGCGCCGCGCTCGGAGAAGAAAATCGTGTCGTCGTTGAAGGCCATCACGTTGCCGTTGGCGTCGCGGCACTCGGCAATCCCCTCCACCACTGCATCCACGCGCTTGCGCAGCTCCGGGTCGTCGATCCAGCGCAGCGTGTTGCCCGCGCCCATCAGGAACCTGCCCGCATTCGACCCCGCCAGGTCCGTCTCCCAGAACTGGTCTGGCTTGTGGTTGCTCGACGGAATTGGTTTGCCTGCCCGCTGGCGGAACTGCAACAGCAGATCGTCCACCGTGTAGGAATCCATCAGGTAGGCGATGTTGTTGCGCGTGGTGGTTTCAAAAAGCCCGCCCTCGAGCGTAACGCCCTTCACCGGAGCATGCGCCTGATAGGCAACCGGCTTCCACTTGGCTGGATCGGTCACCCGGTCCATCCGGTCGCGATGAACGTACTCGGTCTCAATCCGCTCGGAGCGCGTAATCTGCTGCGCATCCTCTGGATTGCCATGCGCCGCATCGCAGCTCACAGGCCTGCCTGCCGACACGTCCTTGCCGCCCGCAATCACCGCCACCCGCGACAGAGCAAACCAGTATTGGCCCTCCGCCGTGCACGCCGTCCCCATCTCCGGCGCATCCGCATTCGGTTTGCTACAGGCCGGTGCCGCCAACTTCGTCGCCGTCACGCGCACATACCGCGCCTTTTCCTTCAACCCCGGAAAGCTCGCAATCGCATCCCTGGGATTGGCGAAAGGCGCGTGCGTAAAGTCCACGATCGTCACCGGCCGCCCAAAATCCGCATCCCCCGCCGCCTCAATCTTGAACCCCTCCGGAAAACCTTCCCCGGGATAATACTCGTCCTTTCCCGGCACCAGTCTCTGGTTGGCCGGGAACAGCCGGATGGCGTCGATCCGCTGCGCCTCGCCCAGGTCGATCTGGATCCACGTAGTGGTATCCGCCGAAGCTGCCGCCCGCGAACGATAAGGCCGATAGCGATGAGTCGGCGTCGAGGCAATCCTGTCTTTGGTCAGATAACTCGCCGCATCGCCCTGCGCCGCGGCCAGCAGAGCCTGCGCATCCAGCACAATGCCCGCCAGCAACCCGCCGCCCGTGGCCCAAGCCGCCGCCTGCATCAGTTCGCGGCGTGTCAGGGGGTTGCGCTGCTCTTCGATCATCTTTGAATCCGGCTTCCTATGCATCGAGTGACCCTCCCAATGGTCGCAGAGTTTCGCGTTGGCGCGCCGGCCTGACCGGCTGCCCCACGGATTTTACCATTCAACAGGACGGTTCAAGGAAACTCTGAACAGGTCGCGGCGGCAGTGCAGCATCCCCTCGGGGGCCCTGCCTAAAAAATCCGGCTTTGGGGGCAGCCTCTCAACTCTCTGGGCACGATCCTGAGTTTTCGCGCCCTCGATCCCGGTCGTCTCCGCAAGGGGGTGGCACCATGGTAGCTTCCGGTTTGGCGACCAAACCCCCTCGACCCTGCGGCAGGGCCTCGGGAATTGTGTTTTCCGCGACTGCCTCCTAGAATGTCTTCAATTCTCAATGGGAAGGTCAGCCGATGCTCCGCTTTTTCAGGGTGTGCTTGTGTACCATGATCGTTCTGCTGCTCTGGACCCCAACCGGCCGGGCTTCTGCCCCGAAGCCGCAGCAGACAATTCAGGAGGGAGTGGGCTGGGACCGTTTCATCGTGGGCGCCAGCATGAACTCCCTCATCGACGCCCTCGGCTTTCCCGACAAGTCCTCAAACGGCCGCATGATGCGATGGGACAAGGCGGGCCTGAATTGCCTGTTCAACGAGAAGAACGAGGCAATCGAACTTCGCTTTGAGAAACCCTTCAAAGGCGTGACAGACCGCGGCGTAAAGTTCGGCATGTCGCCGGACAAAGTCCGCACCATCTACGGCGATGCCGGAACGATGGAGTGGCGTGGCGGCGGGTTGAAGCTGATCTGGCCCTCCCGGGGCATCCTGATCTGGTTTCACGACAACGCCGTTTATCAGATTGTGATTTTCAGGCCGCAAACATAGAACGCGATTTCATAGGCCGCCCGGTCGTCCGTGACTCGCATTCAAGACAGACGGCTCACAGCGGACATGGATCGACGCTGGCAGCTCGATTCGGCCCTCGCAAATGGGCTTCGCGGCCGCTTTCACCCGGCGCGGAACTGCGCAGAACTACGCGTCGCGCCGTCGCCGCTGGTGCGTCGAGGGAATGTTCATGTCTTCGCGATATTTCGCCACCGTCCGCCGCGTCAGCTGAATGCCCTGCGACTGCAACACCGCGGCCAGCTGGTCGTCGGTCAGCGGATGCCGCGCATCCTCTTCCTCGATCAGCTTCTTGACCTTGCGCTTCAACACCAGCAGCGGCGTGTCCGCGCCCTCGGGCCCGTTCGACCCTTCGGAGAAGAAGAACCGCAGCTCAATCACTCCCTGCGGCGTATGCGCATACTTGTTCGCCACCGCCCTGCTCACCGTCGAGGGATGAACGCCGATCTCTTCCGCCACTTCCTTGATCATCATCGGGTGCAGCGCCTCAACCCCCAGTTCAAGAAACTCCTGCTGCCGCCGCACAATCACTTCGCAGGTACGCAGAATCGTGCTCTTGCGCTGGGCAATGTTGCGCATCAGTTGCAGCGCCGAGCGGAACCGCTCCTTCACATAATCCTTGACCTCTTTGTCGGTCCCTTCGGCGGTCAGCATCTGCCGGTAGCGCCGGCTTAGTCGCAGGCTGGGCAGGTCTTCCTCGTTCATTGACACAACCCACTCGCCCCCGCGCTTCAAAAACACCACGTCGGGCTCAATGAGCCGCGTCTGCTCGCGGTTATAGAGCCGCCCCGGCCGCGGGTCCAGCGTGCGGATAAACTCCACCCCCGCGTGCGCCTCGGCGGGCGTAATCTGCGCCGCCCGCGCCAGGTCTTTCACATCCCGTTTCTGTAGCAGTTGCAAATGGCGGTCCACAATCAGCGCCGCCACTTCCATGCTGCGCCGCCGCTCCTCAAGATGCGCCTCGGCCTCGGCGCGAAAGCTGCCGTGCGGGTCTTCTTCCGGCTCAGACCCGTGCTTCGCGTATAAATGGCTAAACTCGTGCTGTTGGGCCGCGATCTGCAACAGCAGGCACTCCCGCAGGTCACGGGCTCCGACGCCCGCCGGGTCAAGATGCTGCACCAGGTCAATGCCGCGCCGTACCATCTCCAGGTCCAGCTCCCGGCCTGGTTCCAGGTCTAGCCCGCCCAGTTCCTGTGCCGCACTCGCCTCCGGCTCAGGCAACGCCGCGGGCGCTCTCCCGTTCGAACCCTGCTGCCCTGTTTCGCTCTCTGCGTCCTGGTGGAACCCCTGGGCCAGCTCCTCTTCACCCGTTGCCAGGTAGCCATCCTCATTCAGGTTGCCAATCACATACTCAGCCGCCAGGTGCAGCGCAGGGTCTAGAGTCAAAGCTCCCAACTGCCACGCCAGGTGATCGGACAAAGTCGTAGGCTGTGAGAGAAAGTTCTCAAACGACGGCTTGTCGCTCTCTTCATACTCCGGCTGCGTGCGATACCCAGGGTCAAGATAGTCCCTGAAATACGACCCGAAATCAATCTCGGCAAAAGCATCCTTGGCTGCGGCCGGCGCTTCCTCGGCTCCCTGTTCCCCCAGAGCGATCCGTTCTTCGCGTTCCTGCCGCTCCTGCCGCCCCGCCACCTCATCCAGCATCGGAACCGACTCGTCAATCTCTTCCAGGACGGGATTTTCCACCATCTCGGCATCGATCATCTCCTTCAGTTCGAGCTTGTTGAGCGCCAACACGCTCACCATCTGCATCAGGCCCGGAGTCAACACCTGGCGTTGCGAGACGTTCAGGTTCATTCTTGGTTGCAGCAATGCCATAGATGGGACCCAATTCCCGTTTGGACTCAATGCTAGTGTAATCGGAGATGAAAAAGACTAAAGGTCAAATTGCCCTGAAGCCAGACAGCCGTTCCGCTTCGGGAGACTCTCATTTAGGGAATCTCGCTCTGGAATTTGCCTTACCTTTGTACTCCCGCAGGCCCTTGACCGCATACACCGGTCCAACGTAAAAAAAACACCGCGCCTGCACCCAAGGCCCCCATCAACCCAGCGAAAACCCTTCGCCCAGGTAAACCCTCCGCACGTCCACGTCGTTGCCCAGTTCGTGCGGCGTCCCGGCGCGGAAGATCTTGCCCTCGGCAATAATGTAGGCCCGGTCGGTGACGCTCAGCGTCTCGCGCACGTTGTGGTCGGTGATCAGAACCCCGATGCCGCTGGCCTTCAAATCAAAGATAATCTTCTGCAGCTCAAGCACCGCGATGGGATCGATGCCGCTGAACGGCTCGTCGAGCAGGATGAAGTTCGGCTGAATGCAAAGCGAACGCGCAATCTCAACCCGCCGTCGCTCGCCGCCTGAAAGCGCGTACCCCTTGGTGGTGCGGATATGACCCAGGTTCAACTGGTGGATCAGCCGTTCGGCCCGCGTGCGCCGCTCGCGGCTGCCCAGCGGCTGCGCCTCCAGAACCGCCAGAATGTTCTCCTCCACCGTCAGCTTGCGAAAGACCGAGGGCTCCTGGGGCAGATAGCTGATTCCGAAGTTGCGCGCCCGCAGATACATCGGCAGCCGCGTGATGTCCGCGTCGTCCACCATCACCCGGCCGGTCTCAGGCGCCACCAGTCCCACAATGATGTAGAAGCTGGTCGTCTTGCCGGCGCCGTTCGGCCCCAGCAATCCCACCACCTCGCCGCGGGAGACCCACAAATCAACCCCGCGCACCACCTGCCGTCCCTTATATGTCTTGCCGATCCCCTCGGCTCTGAGTGTCTGCATCGATCCTTCACGCGCGCCTTTTTGGGGCTCGCTTCCGCCGTCACCTTGGCGCAGTCGTCTCGGTCGTGGTCTTGCGTGCGCCGCCTTCGATACTGACGCTATCATCGCGGCTATTGAAAATCAAAGCTTCCCCGGTCACGATTCCCCTTGCCGGATCGGTCATGCGCGGCAGCACAGCCGCGGTTCCCGTCAGCACATATTCGCCGCTCTCGCCGGTATACACAAGTTGCTCTCCGGTGCCGCGCCGCCCCGCCGAGCTGACCACCACGCGGCCGCGGGCCGTCATCTGGTCCACCTGCGCCTCGCCGCCCTCTTTGCCCGCATGGTTGCCAACCGGCAGCAGCACCAGTTCCACTTCGTTTGAGACGCTCATCGCCGTGCCCGTCTCGGCCACCACCGTACCCAACGCGCCGCCGCGCATCACCGCCTTGCGCTCGGCGTCGGAGTACTTCAGATCCCCGCCGCGCACCCGAATCACCGACGGCGAAGAGGACTTTCCCGCCGCCGCCCTTCCCGTATCAACTCCGCCCCTACTCAGCAGCACCGCCCGCACCGGCTCGGTGGCATCCGAGCTGCGCGCCACCAGCGTCTGCCTCGTCCGGTCCAGCACAATCGTCGGCGCGGCCACAGAGTTGGCCTGCTGCCACAGCCGGGCCTGGCCGCGGAAGATCGCTTCGCCTGTCGGCTCGCGCAGTTGCGCCTCGGCCGCCACCACGTGTGCCGGCCCTTTGCCGCCCAGCGCCACGCCGCCCGGCTCGCCCGCCTTACCCTCTCCGGCCGAAACCCAGGTCGCCTTCACATTCCCATGCGCAAACGCGTCTGCCGACTCGCGCGAAACGTCAATCTTCTCCGCCGTCAGTTGCAGTCCGCCGTTTTCAACCCGCGGACTCACCGTCAGGTGCAGCCACTCGCCCGCGCCTTCATACACGGCGCGCCCTGCCGTCGCCCTCACCGGAGCAGCGGCCGCGGTGCCCGGCTTGGCCGCCGGCTCTTCCACCAGCACAACATGACCCTCCACGGTCGCTGACTGCACTCCATCCGCGCCCCCCGCCCCGCCTTTGGCCTTGCCTCTGCCGTCCGGCCAAAAACGCGCATCCAGCCGGTCGCCGCTGGTCTGCTCCCGCGCCCCGGTCGCCGTGGTCTCTCCCATCGCGGTATGCCCCACACCGGTCATCGCGGTCAGCACCGATCCCGGCCCGAACACGCCCGTCAAATCGTCTGCCGCCAGCCGCGAGGGCGTCGCCGGCCGACTGCCGCGCTGGCTTTCGCCCGTCACCACCACGCCTTCTGTCCCGTGGATCTGGGCCGGCTCGGCATGGCCCTCTGCATCTTTGCGGAAATCCACATCGGCCACCGGCGACTGCCAGGCGCGGCTGCTCCTTACCTGCTCGCCTGCCGCCTCGCTCTGTTCCTTGCTGTCGAACGCCACGCCTCGCTCCAGGTGAGCGTGCCGCAGCTCGCCTTCCGCCGTGAACTCAAGCTCAGCTTGCGGAGCGGTCCCGTGCACCGTTCGGCCCCCATGCGCCGCGTCCCCTGCCGTCACCGAGTCCATCACCACCCCGCCCTCCAGGTGACCGTGCCGCGGCTGGTTGTGCTCGTTAAAGTCCATCTGCCCTGCCGGAGCCGCCAGATGCCCGCCGGTCGAGGTGGTCACCGCAAAGCCGCCCGTCGCCTCCAGCCGCTCTGCCGAGCCATCTTCGCGGAACAAAATCTTCGCCTCGCCCGCCGTCGCCTGCCCGCCCCGGAAATCCGCGCTCGCCGCGGTCAGCCGGCACTCGTCGCTGTCGCTCGTAAACTCCGCGTGCTGGGCCCGGACGGCCACCGTATCGGCCCCGCGCCGCGTATTCAGCACCACCGCCTGGTTCAGCACCAGCAAGCCCTGCTGCGAGTCATACCGCGCGCCCATTGAGCTGCCCTCGCCTTGTGTCATCTTGAAATCCACCTGCTTGTCGGTGCTGGCCACGCCGCTTTTCTGGTCGAAGGTCACGCCGCTGGTCTTCACGTGAATCTCACCCGCCGCGGCGCTTTTGGCCACCGCGATCGCCGGGCTGCTCTTCGCCTTGTTCGCCACCTGGTCCGGCGTTGCCTTGGGCGCAATCGCCGGCGCCACGCCCGGACGCATCAACGTAATCTCAACCGGCCCCGCGGCCCTGGCCAGGCCGCTCTTCTGGTCATACTCAAACTCGTCGCCTTCAATCCGGTCCACCCGGCTGCCGTCGGCCCCATACAACTCGATCTTCACGTCGTGCAAAACCGCGTGGTTGTCTTTCAGTTGCACCACCTTCGACGCGTGAATCTTGAACAGCGTATGACCGCCGTGCGCCTGCGTATAGGTGACGCCGTTGGCCTCCTGCTTGATCTCAATCCCCAGCCGCTTGGGAATATCGCGCCGGTTGAAGGGGTTCTTCCATTTGCCCACGGCAAGAAACAGCGCCAGCGCCACCACCAGCAGCACCCCCGACCCCACAACCAGCGTCCGCATCCGCTCAATGGTCAGTCGCACGCTCAGTTCCCCATTCCCAGCCGAGCCGCCAACCGCTGCGCCAGGCTCTCGCCCAGTTCGCTCCACAACAGCCGCGCCGTCGCGCCCGAGGCCTTGTCCAGAGAGCCCACCAGGGCCACAAGTTGCACGATGTTCTCTGCCACATGGCCTGCGCCTACGGGGTCCAGTTCCAGGTCTTCTTCAAGGAATGAAGTGTCGGGCCCAAAGTCCACACGGATGTGCCCATCCTGCTCGTAAGCGCCCTCGTCGAACAGCGGCCCATACCCCGTCACCCGCACCAGCCGCGGACCCCGCACCCACTTCCCCAAAGCACTGTCATCCTGAGCGGACCCTGACACTGAGCGTAGCGAAGGGGAAGGGGGAGTCGAAGGACCTGCATTTCCGGGCGGACCTTCCAGTTCCCACAAGCTCCATCCAATCTGAAATTCATAGGCATAGTCTTCGTGCAGCAGTTCCAGCGCCTGCTCCACGGCGGTCTGCGGCTCCACACCCTGCTCGCCCCAGCCCCACACCCGCTGAAACACCGGCGACTCCCGCCAGCTCACCGGCCAGGCCGTCGCCGCATACACGCGCGGCTCTCCACCGTGCGCCGCAAAAGCGCCCAGCACCGCGGTCAGCTTTTCAGGCAGGGCTGCAAGACGCAGATTGGGGTACCACAAGCTCAGATAAAGCGTGTCGGACATCTCTATAGATTGTAGACGGGCAAGAAGAGCCGGGGATGCAGGGTTGGAAGGCTCGCCGGTGTCGCACCCTCAATCGGGCCTCAGATTTGGGGCATCGACCGACTGCCTCGCCTGACATTTTCCTGGCTCTAGCCCCGCATCGATGGGACTGGGTCAGCAGGAATAGAATTGAACAGCTTGTGCGATTCGGTCAAAGACAGATTTGTCATAGCCAAAGCTTGTTTGCCAACGATATCGCGGGGGGGGGCTGCCGTCGTCCATGCGTGGCCCGCTCTGTTCCCACGTGTCAAACATCCTGACACCCTGGCTATCCATGATTCGGAAGTTATGGTTCCAGCTATCCCCAGTGTGGGTTTGATCCGTCCAGGTAATGCACTCGAACCGGCCCCAACCATCATCGGTTATCGTGAGCGTTCCGTTGATCTGGTGGCAGTTGCCTGAGTCAAGTTGTCCCCACTGGAAGACCTTGCTCCTCGGTGGATCTGTCCTGAACTCGGGGGACATCGCTTCTTTCTTGGTCTTGCAATCTCCTGGTTGCATGTGCCCTCCTCGCTAGAAACCTCTCGCCTTGTACTACAGGGTTGAACTTTGGGTTCATTGTGCGGGAAAAGAAGGGCGACTGTCTACCCGGTCACAATCTCGCTGAAATCCGCGATCCCCGAGAACCCGCGCAGCACTTCGTCAATCAGACCAAGATGCGCGCCACGAACCTTCTCATCCGGGTCCAGCACCATCACCTTGTCAAAAAACGCGTCCACTACCGGCCGCAGCGTGGCAATCCGTGCCAGCGCCTCGCCATAGGCCCGCTCCTGCCGAAGCTTTGCCACCACCGGAGCCAGCGCCGCCGCCGCATCCGTCAGTTGCTGCGCCTCCGCTGACAGCTTCACATCCTTCGCCGAGCCCAGCGCAAATCCCTTTTCCTCAGCCTGGCGCAGAATGTTCTTGATCCGCTTGAAGGCCGCTGAAATGGCCGCAAAGTCCGCCGACGTGCGCGCCCCGGTCAGCGCCTCAGCCCGCGCAATCGCGTCCCGCACATCGTCTGCCCCCGCAGCCAGCACCGCGCTCACCACGTCGTACGCAAACCCGCGCACATCCTTCAGGTAGAAGTGCAGCCGCTCGCGCAAAAACGCCGCAACCTGACCTTGATTTCCGGCTTCGGTGCCGCTGGCCTGAAGCACATCGCCCAGCGTGATCGGCAACCCCGACTCAGCCAATATCTTCACAATCGCATTCGCCGCCCGCCGCAGCGCAAACGGATCCTTCGACCCCGTCGGCGCAGCGCCAATCCCAAACATCGCTGTGATCGTCTGGATGCGGTCGGCGAGACCGAGCAGTTGCCCCTCCACCGTCTTCGGAATCGCATCTTCCGTTGATGCCGGCGTGTACTGCGCATAGATGGCGTCACCAACCGCGTCGCCCAGCCCCTGCGCCTTCGCGTAGAGCCCGCCGATAATCCCCTGCAACTCGGTAAACTCTTTCACCAGCTCGGTCGTCAGGTCGGTCTTGGCCAGTTCCACAGCCTTCACGAGCGCGGGCTCATCCAGGCTCACACCCGCGGCCTTCACCTTGGCCGCCAGCGCCTTCGCCACGGCAAGGTTGGCCTCGGTCTTCCAGTGGTAACTCCCCAGTTCCTTCTGGAAAGTCACCGCCTTCAAGCTCTCCACGCGCCCAACCAGCGGTGTCTTCTGATCGAAATCCCAGAAGAACCGCGCATCCTTGAACCGCGCCCGCAGCACCCGCGCATTGCCGTGCCGGATAATCTCTTCGCCCGCGCCGTCCACCTGCGTATTCAACACCGCCAGAAAATGCGCCGCCAACTTCCCATCCGCTCCCTCCACTGCGAAATACTTCTGGTGGTCGCGCATCACCGTCACCAGAACCTCTTCCGGCAGCGCCAGGTACTCGGCTTCAAAGTCGCCCAGCACCACGCTCGGCCATTCGGTCAGGTGCACCACCGTTTCAATGAGCGGTTCGTCCTCGCGCCACCGCGCCCCGGCCACCGTCCGCGTAGCCTTGTCCAGCGCCTTGCGAATCAGTTGCCTCCGCTGGGCCACATCCACCACCACGAACGCCTTGCGCAGCGCCTCCACGTACCCCTTCGGCGACTCCAGAACCACCGGCGCCTCTCCGTGCAAGATGCGATGTCCGCGGCTCACATTGCCAGCCGCAATCCCGGCAATCTCCACCGGCGCAATCGCCCCATCCAGCAGCGCCACCACCCAGCGCACCGGCCGCACAAACCGCTCCGGCTTCCCCGCGCGCCAATACATATTTTTCGCCCAATAAAGGGCCAGCACTTCCTTCGGCAGCTCGCAGGCGAGCAGCTCCGCCGCCGCGCGCCCCGGCCGCTTCACCGTCACGCCCACATACTCGCCCTTGGCGTTGGTCACTTTTTCAAGCGCCGAAACAACCACGCCCGCCTTCTTTGCAAACGCCTCGGCCGCCGGTGTCGGCGCGCCATCCTTGAAGGCCACCTTCCACGACGGCCCCGTCAACTGCTCTTCGGTGTCAGCCTGCCGCGCTACCACGCCCTCAGCCACCACAGCCAGCCGCCGCGGCGTCGAATACGTGGTCAGCTTCGCGCCCGGACCAAGCAGACGCTCCCGCGTCAGCAGTTCATTCACCCGCCGCCCAAGCTCAGCCTCGGCTCCGGCAATCATCCGCGCTGGAATCTCATCCAGCCCAATCTCCAACAAAAAATCCGCCATATCGTCTGCATCTTTCCGCAATCATAAGTTCTTACGCGAGCCTCTGGCATTTAGCTGCCAGCCTCTAGCTCACTTTCTTTCATGTCAGGCAATAACGCCCCCGGGGCGAGACCAGCTAAAAGCTGATAGCTGAAAGCTGCTTTTCACCCCTGTTGCGCCACATACACCTTGGCCACGCCCACCGCCAGCGTGCGAATGCGCCCGATCATCCCCACCCGCTCCGTCACGCTGATCGCTCCGCGCGCATCCAGAAGGTTGAACAGGTTCGAGCACTTCAGCGCCAGCTCATAGGTCGACATCAGCGGAAACCGCAGCTTCTCGGCCGCCGTCGCCTTCTCATCGGCCATCAATGCGTTGGCCTTGGTCAGCAGCGCCTGCGCCTCGGCCTCATAGCTGTTAAAGTGCGCCCACAGCCGCTCCACATCCGCGTCTTCAAAGTTGTACACCGAGTACTGCAGCTCTTCCGTATGCCGCACATCGCCATAGGTCACCACCGCGCCTGTATCCGGATCGCGCGCCCACACCACGTCATACACCGAGTCCACATCCTGCATGAACGCGCACAGCCGCTCCAGTCCATAGGTCAGCTCCGCGCAGATCGGGTCCAGGTCCAGCCCCCCGCACTGCTGGAAATAGGTGAACTGGGTAATCTCCATCCCGTCCATCATCACCTGCCAGCCCACGCCCCAGGCGCCCACCGTCGGGCCTTCCCAGTTGTCCTCTTCAAACTTCAGGTCGTGCTGGCTGAGGTCAATGCCGATGGCCTCGAGAGATTGCAAGTAGAGCTCCTGCACATTCGCCGGCGGCGGCTTCAGAATCAACTGAAACTGCGTATGCCGGAACAGCCGGTTGGGGTTCTCGCCATAGCGCCCGTCCGCCGGCCGCCGCGAGGGCTGCGCGTAACCCACCTTGTAGGGCTTCGGCCCCAGCACGCGCAGAAACGTCTCCGGCGCCATGGTGCCTGCGCCCACCTCCGAGTCGAAAGGCTGTTGCAGCACGCAGCCGCGCTCCGCCCAAAATGCCTGCAGGCGAAACAGCAGCTCCTGAAATGTGAGCGGGGTGGGCTTCACAGACGACTTGACCGTGGACTTTGAGACAGCAGATGAAGGCACGTGGGATTCTCTCTTGACGGGACTAGGTAGATTTTATCAGCCCCCTCATGCACCGTCCCTCGGTGTTCACCGCGGCGCATCCGAGAACTCAAAGGAATGGATTCCTCACCTGGAGGCTTCCGAACCGCTGGCCGTGCTGCAAATCCTCGGTATAAAGCAGTTCGCACCGTGCCTGAATAGCGGCTGTGACAATCAGGGCGTCGTACCACGAAAGCCCGCTTGGCCCCTGAAGATGCAATGCCTCCGCATACAGCGCCTGCGACGAATGCACGCTCAGCAGCGGCTGAAAAACCGTCCGCAGGTATTGCTCTGCTTCCGGGGCCTGCATCGGTTGAGAGAACCGCCGCAGAGCCACGTTGAAAAACTCCTGCACCACCTGGTAGCTGACGATGCCCTTCTGCGTCGTCAGGCCCTGGCGAATGATTTCGGCGGCCTTCCGGGCCTTCACCGGGGCGCTTTGATCGAACGAATAGACGAAGATATTCGTATCCAGAAAAAATCTATCGCTCATTCAATTCGTCCCTGCTGAAGTGCCGGCCCGCGTCCACGTGGCGCAACCGCCCCATCAGCGCGTCGAACCCCTGCGCGTCCCCCACGCTCTGAGCAAACTGCCCCAGCCATTCACGGAACGCCTCGTTCAGCGTTCTGCGCTGCCCGCGCGCAATCAACCGCGCCCGCTCAATCAGGTCCTCGTCGGCGCTCAATGTGATGTTTTTCATACGATTCTAGCGTACACGATTTTCGTGTAAGCTGCCAAAGCCCGCGAATTCTCAGATTCCAAATGCAGAGTTCAGGCCAGCGTCAGCAGGTTGGCTGCGTATTCCTCTCCGGCCAGAGCCTGGATGGAGCGGTCAAGCGTGACCAGTACAGCTCCGTTACAGATGGCAAGCCCAAGCAGAAGAGCGTCGGTGACCTGACGGTACCCGTGCATGCGAGGAGTGAGCGGATGAATAAGTTCCAGCCAGGAGTGTTCAAGGGGCAGGTTCTCGCAGTTGGGCAGGGCAGCGATCATGCGAAGCCGATGGAGCGCTTCGCTCATATGCCGCCCGCCGACATTGGGCATCGTGGTGAGCCGGACAAAGCCAGCCTCGGTAAAAGGGCAGAGCAACAGACGGGATGCCCCGATCTGGCGATGCCAGGCGATGGCGATGTCGTGGCCGGTATGCTCCGGATCGGTCAGTGCGATCAGGACATTGACGTCCAGCAGATATCTTTGCTCAGTCAATCTCGTCTAGCTCGGCGCGGCGGACCATTTCCGTGGTGAGGATGCGACCCTTGCGCGGGAAGATCGGGAAACCGGAGGGGCCCCGTTCAAATTCAGCGGGCTCGGGAGCGGCGCGCTGGCCTTTGCGGATCAGGTCCGTGATGGCGTCGCCTAAGGTAATCCCGTTTGCATGAGCGTAGACCTCGGCGAACTGGCGAGCATCGTCGGCTAGATTGACGTTGGTTCTCATATTAAAATTATGCACCAATTCTAAAAGTCGTGCAATATTGTTATGTACGTGCCAAATAAGGAAGTTTACACGCAAAGCAATCTCAACGCCGCTCCCGCTACAACCGCGCCAGCGCCTCCGCCGACCGCAGCCGACGCTCCAGGTGCCGCTCCAAGGCTTGGAGGGTAAACCGCCGCAGATCTTGCCCCCGCCGCCGCGGCCACTCCTCGCCCGCAAAAGCCGACGCCGGGGCCCGCAACATTCGCTGCGCCAGTTGCCACGAGTCCGCCGACAGCTCACTGGCGCTCCCATTGCGGTGCAACGCGCAAAACAAGCCATCCCCGAAGCTGCTGAACGAAACCTCCGCTGCATGCAATGCTTCCCCACATGCCGTGCAGTGGGCCAGATCCGGCAGCAGCCCCATCAGCCGCGTCATCCAAAGCGAAAAATAGGTCAGCGGCATCCACGGCTGCTGCACCGTCGTCTGCTCCAGCACCGCCAGCAGCAGCCGGAAGACCGTCTCCTGCGGATCGTGATCCGGCAGCGCCTCGTCCAGCACCTCGGCAAAAAAGCTCAGCACCGCCATGCGCACGTGATCCACCGGCAGCGAGAGCGGCGACTGCATAATCTCCAACTGGTCCAACCGCACCAGCTCCTGCCGGGGCCGCTCGGCAAACCACGCCCGCGCCACCGTCATCGGCTCCAGAGCCCCCCCAAACCGCTTCCGGCTCTTCAGCGCCGACTTGGCCACCCCCCGCACCCGCCCATAATCGCGCGTAAAAAAGCTCACGATCAGGTCGGCCTCATGCACCGGCCAGGTCCGCAACACCACCGCCTCTGAGGTCAGCACGCTCATGCGTCTTCTATCTTCGCATTGCCCAGGGGATGCTGCAGAGCGCCTCGCCTCCACCTCCCATACCAAAGTAAGGAAATGTTGATGTTGTAAGGAGTTGTATATATTGTAAGGATTAATTGAAAAAGTAAGGTACAATTGTGAAAGTAAGGTACAATTGTGAAAGTAAGGTACAATTGTGAAAGTAAGGAGACACCATGCCAACCGCAACAATGACCTCCAAAGGCCAGATCACCATCCCCGTCGAGATGCGGAGAATACTGGGACTGAAGCCCGGGGTTCGGATCGATTTCTATCCGACTGAAAACGGCAAGTATGCGATGCGGGCGCGGACTGGGTCGATTAAGGACCTGAAGGGGATCTTCGGGAAGCTCGGGTACTCACTGACGATTGAGGAGATGGACCGGGCCGTGCAAGACGCAGTGGCGGAGAATTACCTTGCAGGCTTGCGGAAAGATGCAGACGAGCCGGGTGAAGCGGCGTGATCGGGCTCGATACAAATGTCTTGGTGCGCTTCTTTGGCCAGGACGACCCATTGCAGCACAAGCAACCCGATGAGTTCCTTGGATCCCTTTCGGGCGTGGAACCTGGCTTTGTGGCTTTGGTTGCCCTGCAGGAACTGATTTGGGTGATGACGAGCATCTACCGCTTCAAACGAAATGCAGTGATCGATGTGCTTGATCATTTGCTTTCTCGCGATGACATTGTGGTCGAGCAGGCCGACACCGTCCGCGCCGCGCTGCAGCTTTATCGCGCTGGCAAGGCCGACTTCCCCGACTGCCTCATTTCCAGTGCAGCCCGCGCCGCCGGATGCGCCCGAACCGTCACCTTTGACCGCATTGCCGCCCGCGATGCCGCCATGGAACTGCTCGATTAGCCCGCCAATCCGCGTTTTTCCACTGCATTGGGCCGAAACGAGCCTTGACCGCTGGGTTAGAATGATCTCAGAGGTTCCAAATGCCCACCGCAATGGTCACCTTCAACGGCCGTATCACCCTCCCCACACAGGTACGCCAACAGCTTGGACTCAAGACCGGCGACAACGTCGATTTTGTCGAGGTTGAGAAGGGCCGCTTCGCCATCGTCCATGGTTCCGTCTCACCCATCGAGCAAGACCGCATCCCCAACCGCGACCAGCGGAACGAAGCCGCACTCTAGGCTTTCCAGCAACATCCCCCTCAGGAACTTCCCGCATCCTCCACACATCTGAGGCAGACGCACAAATGCGCATCCCGCCCCGCGAGATGCGCATCTGGGTAAACCCCAAAAACTACTTAGCGGCCAAAGTGCGCCGCATTCTTGGCCGTAAAATCTGCCCACTTCTCCGGCAGATCGTCCTGCGCAAAGATCGCCGAGACCGGGCACGCCGGCACGCATGCGCCGCAGTCGATGCACTCGACCGGGTCGATGAAAAGCTGGTCGGCCTCCGCGTGGCCGTCTTCATCTTTCTTGGGGTGGATGCAATCGACAGGACAAGCGTCTACACAGGCGGTGTCCTTGGTGCCGATACAGGGTTCTGCAATCACGTATGCCATCTTTATTCAACTCCGGGGAGACAAACTCTCACGCGTGATACTAGCACAGCACCCCTTGGGTTCAGTCAACCCCGCCGAACCGCATTCTGCAACCCAGGAACCTGGGAAATGATCCCGTCTCCCGTTCCCATTCCGAACTTGCCCGCTACATTGCCTTCCCTGCTGCCCGCGCCCGCCGCCGCTCGGCAAACTCCCTCGGCGTCGGAATCGGCGACAGATCCCGCCCCGCAAACATATCCCTGAAAAAGCCCAGCAATTCCTCGTGGACCAGCCCGTTCGACGCCAGAACCTCCAGGCTGTCCAGCCGGTACTGCGCGCCCGCGTAGTCCGTGCACTGCCCGCCCGCTTCCTCCACCAGCAGAAACCCCGCCGCCGTATCCCACGGATTCAGCTTGAACTCCCAGAATGCATCCAGGCGTCCGCAGGCAACATACGCCAGGTCCAGCGCCGCCGAGCCTGCCCGCCTTACTCCGTGCGAGCGCAGAGTGAACTCCTGATAAAAGTGAATATTCGGGCTGTCGTGCCGCTTTTGGCTCGGGAACCCGGTGGCCACCAGCGCCTCAGCCAACTCCGGCGTTTTCGAAACATGAATCGGCTTGCCGTTCAGCCATGCCCCCTTGCCCCGCTCGGCCGTGAACAACTCGTCCCGGTTGGGGTCGTAGATCACCGCCGCCACCAGTTGCCCATCCTCGTCCGCCTTCAGCCCCGCCGGCCGATGCTCCAGCCCCAGCGAGACACAAAAATGCGGAATCCCGTGCGCGAAGTTCGTGGTCCCGTCCAGCGGATCAACGTACCAGCGGTACTCGCCCTCCATCCGCTCCCGCGTTCCCTCTTCGCCATAAATCCCGTGCTCCGGAAACGCCGCGCCCAGCCGCTCCAGGATCAGCTTCTCCACCGTCCGGTCGGCAATCGTCACCAGGTCCACGTCGCCCTTGTACTCGGTCTCAACGCCCGCGGCCAGAAACTCCCTCAGCCGCGCTCCAGCCTCCCGCGCAATCTCCGATACCTTGAGAACCCACGTCCACTCCGCTCCTGCCGCTCCGCTCACTGTGCGCCCCCGCTGGCTCCCGATCCGTTTGCATCCGCACCGTTGCTCTGCCCCGCATTCCCGCTCTGCGGCGCCCGCCGCTTGCCGGCTTCCGTGATCGTGCGAATCTGGTGCTTGTAAATGAAAAGGTTCGGCTTGCCTTCGCGCGTCAACCGCAACATGCCGTCGTCAAAATATTCAATCCAGCCGCGCACCGTCTCGCCATCGCGCAGCTTCACGGTCACCGTCACCTGGCGGTCGCTCAGCGAACGCAGATAAAGCGCCTCCTGCCCGGTTTCGCCCGGCGGTGGCGTCTTCAGTCGGCGGCGGTTCGGCGGGACAGGGGTCATGCATTCATTCTAGATGCATTCCCGAAGATCCGTTGCGATCGCCCTTTTCCGGCACAAAGGCAGGCCCCAGCCCCCTCACCTCGCAGCCCTCGCACCTGTGCCTGATCCCGACCCGTTCGCCCAGGCCTTGGTGGTCCACTCTTCTGAGTTGCCGTCACCCGGCCTTGTTCACAACGATCGTCCGGGTCACCTGCGCCGCCGCGGCACAAGTCGTACTCCCCTCCTGGTCCGCGGCCACCACAACGGTGCCCGGCCCGGTGATCGTCAGTACATTGCCTCTTACAGTCGCGGGGCCTGAGACCACGCTGAAACTCACCGCAAGCCCGGAGCTGGCCGTCGCTGAAAGCCTGATCGGCTTCACGCCATAGGTCACCGGGCTGGCCGGTTGCGAGAAAGTGATCGCCTGCGGCTTGATCATTTCGTAGCTCGCCGACGCAGGCGCGCTAATGGAATGACCAGGTCCCGCGGCAACAGCAATCACCGTGGCGCTGGTAGCGATGGTCAGCGGTTTTGTATACTTGCTGGCCGGAAGTGCGCCGTTGAGAGCGTAGAAGATCGAGGCGTTTGGAGTCGAATCTGTAATGCTGACCGTCTTCGTTGAGGTGTAAGTTCCCGAGGCCACACTGAAGGAAGGCTTCGCCGCCGGTGCGGCAGGCTGGTACTCCCAAAGATCCTGAAGTAAGCCGCCGTTGAAGAAAGCATCGGTGCCATTGCCCCCAAAGAGCCAGAGATTGCCGCTTGCGTCTGTCCAGGTCGCTCCGCCGTTGCGGCCTCCGGGGATATTTCCGGCTGCCGGCGTCCCTTTTGTGCCATACACTCCGTTCCAGCCTTCTCCATTCCAGTTGGTCGTATTGCGTCCGCCCATCCAGACCCACAGGCCCGTCGATGGGTTGTTTTCCCAAAGGTCATTCAGCTCGCCGTAGTTATTGTTCGCATCGTAGCCATTGCCCCCAAAGACCCAGAGATTGCCGCTCTGGTCCACCCAGGTCGCGCTATCCTCCCGGCTTCCGGGCACGTTTGTGGCAGCGGGAGTCTCCAGGGCGCCGTACTTTCCCCCCAGGCCACAGGTTAGCTGCCTGTGGTGCAAGTCCTGATACCTTCGCACAAGATTTGGGCGCCATCCACAGGAGTGATTCTTAAAATCAGGTCATGGCGATGGGAACACGCAAGGATCGGGAGCGACAAGAGG
>Ga0302320_10000971_pt1 | contig 68889 bp, 51 predicted proteins | sample Bog_T0_3_FD_202130 | JGI IMG/M metagenome (GOLD analysis project Ga0302320, IMG submission 202130) | Peat permafrost microbial communities from Stordalen Mire near Abisko, Sweden - Bog_T0_3 | ecosystem: Environmental > Terrestrial > Soil > Wetlands > Peat | place: Sweden: Abisko, Stordalen Mire...
CTCGGCGATGTACCCGAGCGGGGAAGTGGCCAAGCAGCCCTACGAGATCATTCCGTATACGGCACGGCACGGTTTACCGGCGTTGCTGGGCGCAGTGCTGCTGGGCGCGGTGTTTGCGAAGGTGATTTCGACGGCTTCAAACTACCTTTTCTCGCCGGCTACGAATCTGATCAACGACGTGTTTGTGCGCTACATGGCGCCGAATGCAACGAACAAGCAGGTGATGATCGTCTCGAGGCTGGCCGTGGTGCTGCTGGGTTGCTGGGCGCTTTACCAGGCGGTTTATGCGCAGAGCATTTTGCAAAAGATGCTGTATGCGTACACGATTTATTCCGCCGCGTTGACGCCGGTGGTGTTGGCTGCGTTCTTTTCCAAGCGGGTCACCGCCTGGGGCGCCGTGGCAGCCATTGCATCGGGCACGGTGATTACGCTGTTGTGGGATATTCAGGCAGTCCGCACCTTTTTCCCGCCGATTCTGGCCGCGCGCGACGCGATCTTCCCGGCGCTGTTCGCGGCCGTGCTGGCGTTGATTGTCGTGAGTTTTGTAACGCCGGCGCCGTCCGCGGAGCAACTGGCACGATTTGCAGAATAGCGGGACGACGGGATGTTCCAGTTTGCCCCAAAAGGATCCAAATTGGCCCAAGTTCTCCTCGATCTGCCGCGGATTGCGAAGGATGCACACGCGGGGGCGGCTTATGGTGGCGATTTCCGTTTTTCGGGCTGTGGGAGCTTTTTTCAACCTAATCCTCTTGTTTCGATGGGATTGCGGCAAAAGGGGAGGGGGTCGACTGCCTCTTTTTTGCTGTTTTGGGCGTGCTCAGGGAGCTGTTTGGCGCTCTTCTGGGTCGATCTATTTCGATTGTGCGCGCATGGGGGCTAATCTTCGGCAACGTTGCGGGAAGAAAATTGTTGAAGAGGCACGGTATCGTGGGCATACACTGACGGTGGAAATTTTCTTGACGCTTTGCCAGTCGCCCAGTTGACCCTCGAAATCCGCATCGAGCACGCGCAGTCCCTGAAGGACCGGCGGCAGGTGGTGCGTTCGCTCAAAGACCAGTTGCGCCAGGGGTTCAACATTTCTGTGGCGGAGATGGACGAGGCGGTGACCTGGCAATCGGCGACGATCGGCGTGGTGGCGATTTCGGGTTCGCGCAGTTATCTGCATGGGCTGGTGGAAGAAGTGGAGCGAGCGGCGCGGCGGATTTTGAACGATCATGGGGCGGAGCTGGCTGACTCGTTCTGGGAGTATGTGGAGAGCTGAGCTGTCTAACCTAACGAGGTGCAACCGCGGATCCTTCGTCGCTGCGCTCCTCAGGATGACAGGCTTTTTTCGTGCTGCATTGAGGGTTGCGGTTTCCCACCCATGCGCGGTGGAACTGCGCACGGATGCACGGGGCATTTGTGGCGCTGGCGACACGGTATTCATACTCAATCCAGCTTGCTGGACAAGTCGAGTCGCTCAGCGATGACAGCATTGGCTGTATGAGCGTTAATCGAACTTGCGTAGCCAGATGTTGCGGACGGAGATTTTGCAGGGTTGGCTCTCGATTTCGAAGCCGATCAACCCGGGCTGATTGTTAACCGAGTCTTTGTTGTCGTCGATGAAGACGGCCATGAGTTGGCCGTTCATGATGTGGATCATGACGCCGCCGCGAGCGATGACCTCGTAATCGTTCCACTCGTTGGTTTTCACGTAGCCGCCCAGGGCTTCTAGATCCCCGATGCGGGCGACGAGGCGATTGGGCTGTCCGGGGAGCGCCTGCGTGACCTGTCCGCGATAGGCGAGGATGCCTTGCATGGTGTTCTCCGAGTACCACTGGCCGGAGTAGGAAGCGGCGGCAGCGTTCACGGGAAACCAGAAGTCGGCCTGCGGTCCGGTCATCATGTACTTGAGGTCGTAGGGGGGCAGGCCCTGCGGCTGCGGCCGGGTCCAGGGAGCGCCTGTGACGCTGCGATACTGAATGCCGCCGCCGCCGCCCTTTTCAATCTTCATTTGCAGCTTCAAGTCGAAGTCGCGGGTGGTTTCGCCGCGATAGACGATGTAGTTGTTGCCCTTGGGCTTGCCTTCGAGGGTTTCGCCCACCATCAGGCCGTCTTCCAGACGCCAGATGCTAGGGTCGGCATCCCAGCCAGTGAAGGATTTGCCGTCGAAGATCTGCTTGTAGCCGGTGTGTTCGTCGATGTCGTAGGGTGCGGGCTCGTGGAACTTGGGCATGCCGATGAGCTTTTGGCCTTGCGAACCTGTTTCGGGCGGCCCTGCGGGAGGGGATACGAGTGCCGGTGGGACCACCTGGGCGTTGGAGAGTGCCGGAATGAGGAGTATGAGCGAAACAGAGGCGATGCCCAGTAAAGCAACGGAGATCGACTTGGGAAGTGGTTTGGTGGAGGGGTGGTTCGATGCAGGCATGGAGTGGCTCCTCTGCGACGTTTCGGCGACAAGAGGAGTGTAGCGGATGGATGACGCCGAGGATACGGGATTCATCCATCCGATCGATGCAAACGAGGGGGACTATTGGCAGTGGAGAGTTTTGGCGAGGTCGAAGCGAAGCGCGCGGCGAGCGGGCAAAACGGCTGCGAGGAGAAGGATGCCGACCAGCACGAGGAGAGCCAGGGCATAACTGAGAGGATCGAGATTATTCACGCCAAAGAGGATCTTGCGCATCACCTTGGAAGCGGCCGCGGCGATGCCGGTTCCGGCGACGATGCCGAAGGCGACCGGCAGCACGAATTGCCGCAACACTTCTTTGAGAATTTGCAGCTTTTTGGCGCCGAGGGCTATGCGGATGGCAATTTCCTTCAAGCGCTGCGAGACCGAGAAAGACACCAGTCCAACGATGCCGACGCCGGAGACGAGCACAGCGATGAAGCCGATCATGCTGACGATGGCAGCGATACTCTCGACCATGTTCGCGACGTTGTCCCGATAAAGGAGCTTCATCTGGCGAATCTCGGGAAACAGCTTGGGGTCAAGGCTTTCGCCGATGGACTTGACGATGGGAGTGACGGAGGCGGGATCGCCCGCCATCTTGACCATGACGACCATATCCGGCATGTCGTCGGCTTGCATGGGCCAGTATTGCTCTACCGCATCGTCGTCGTTGGCAGCGTTCATGTGGGCGTCGCCCACTACGCCGACCACGGTATCCTTGGCGTCGCCATCACCGAGTTGCTGACCTAACGGATTTTCTCCCGGCCACTGCACGCGGGCCAGCGACTCGCTGACGATGACCACATGCTTCTCCGCGGGGTAGAAGGTACGGCCCAGACGGAGGCGAATGCCCAGTGTGCGAAACGCGCCTGGGTCAACCCAATTGGGATAGATGGGCACGGGGCGGCCATGGATCTCTGTGTCCATGCGGGAGACGGTGTGGCCCATCGGGGGCAGCTTGACCAACCCGACCGACTCAACACCGGGCAGTGCGGCGAGACGCTCCTGCATCTGCGCCAGGTAGGCCTTGGCGGCTGTCGGCGTATAGCCGTAGCGACCCAGTTGCGGATCCACGGAGAGCAAGTGCTGGTAGGCGAATCCGGGATCGGTGAAGAGCACGTGCTGGGTGGCGCGCACCAGCAATCCGGCCACGATAAGTAGAACGCAACTGGCTGCGATCTGTGCCGCGATGAGGATCTGCCGGACCACGGTCTTGTGCTGCTTCTGGCGGGCAATTTGCAGTGCTGGCGCGAATCCAAAAAACAGGGCCGCGAGAAACGCCATGCCGATGGTAAAGAGGAGAACCCGCCAGTCGGGGGCGGCGGACAACCAGCGCGGCGTATCGAGCTTGACCAGAGCAATGCGCAAGGCCACGTAGCTCAGACCCAGACCAGCCGCTGAGCCAAGCATCGCGAGAACAAGGCTTTCCGTGCATAACTGGCGGAATATGCGCGCGCGCGATGCGCCAATGGCGATACGAATGCCCATTTCATGCTCACGGGTGACGGCGCGGGCGAGCAATAGACTGCCCAGGTTGGTGCAGGCAACGGCCAGAATGAGCAGGGTGAGAGCGGCGACGAGTGCGGCGACCGTGTACATTTCCGGCTGCATGACCATCATGTGCCCGCCGGGATGAATGTCGATGAACTCGTTGTCCCAGATGTCCTTGGGGTGCTGTTCGCGCAGTTCGTTGGTTAACGTACGCAGTTCGCCGGAGGCTTGTTTGATCGAAACTCCCGGAGCGAGCCGTCCCCACATGCGCACGCTGCTGGATGCAGGATCGGTAAGGATATTGCTTCCACTGATAAAGTACGGCTGCTGCGCCATGGGCATCCATAGACCGGGGCCCTGGCCCCCCAGGCTCGCAAATGCATACGGTGTTACGCCGATGACGGTGGCGGGCTTCTTATTGAGGTGAATGACGCGGCCCAGAATGGACGGATCGCCATTGAAGCGGTGCTGCCAGAGGCTGTAACTGAGCACAACGACCGGTGGGGCGCTGCCGGAGTCTTCTCGGGCAGGATCGAACAAGCGGCCATAGCCGGCCGCCGTGCCCAACTCGGTGAAGTAGTTGGGGGTGACGAAGGAGGCGGAGGTGAGTTCCAGGTCGTTGTCAATCTCCATGGGCGGCACGCCGAGGACGGCCATCATGGCGGAGAGGCTTCTGGCGCGATCTCGATAGAAGACGGCGGAAGTGTAGGGCATCTCGCTGGTGGAGGAGTTCGGGGAGCGCCGCTCCAGGCGCACCAGCGAATCGGGATCGCGCACGGGAAGGCGCTCCAGCGCCACCATGTTGAAGAGGCTGAAGGCGGTGGTGTTCACGCCGATGCCGATGGCCAGCACCAGCACGGCGGTGAGGGTGAAGCCGGGTGAGCGGGCCAGCGTGCGAGCGGAAAAACGCAGATCCTGGATCAGGCGGTCGAGCCAGGTCCAGCCCCAGGCTTCACGCGCTTGCTCGCGCATGCGCAGGGTGTTGCCGAAGTTGCCGCGGCCGGCGCGTGCCGCCATCTCGCGATGAAACGCCATGTCGCTCTCCAGTTCCGCATCGAAACGGCGGCGATGGATGAGATAACGAATACGGCGGAAGAGTTCGCCCATGATGGGCCTCCTTTACGGCTTGCAGGTCGTGGTGGAGAATTCTGAGGGAGCTTGACCTGCCGACCTTTCATTCCCTCGGGGGCTAAAGCCCGGCTGCTTCGGCGATCTGCAAGTACGGGCTGAAGCCCGTACCCTTCGATCCTTGCGCGGAGATTCAGTCATGCGGTGCGCAGAATGTCTTGAATGGCCTGGGTCACGCGATCGTAATCGGACAATTCGGTTTTGAGCTGTTTGCGGCCATCGGGTGTGAGGCGGTAGAAGCGCACCTTGCGATTGGTTTCCGAGATTCCCCACTCGGCCGTAACCCAGCCTTTGACCAGCATCTTCTGCAAGGTTGGGTAGAGCAGGCCTTCTTCCACACCCAGCTCTTCGCTGGAGAGAATGTGAATTCTCTGGGCGATGGCATAGCCGTGCAGCGAGCCCGACTGAAGCACGCGCAGGATCAGCATGGGCAGTGCGCCGGGGGGCATGCCTTTCTTAGGCGTGCCGGTTTTAGGCGTATCGTTCATAGGCATAATTTAGTTATGCCTACCGGACTTGTCAAGGGGAAACGCAGATTTAAGGCTCGACCTGGCGTGCGTGGGACCCAGGGCTACTGCAGAGCCTTCTTCGCGGCGCTCGTCGCGATGACAGGGCTTGTTGAGGTTCGAGGTTTCCCGCCCATGCGCCGAACAGAAGGCGGATGGACGGAGCACGGGGCATTCGTGGCGCTACCGGCACGGTGTCCGTACAAGATGTACGTTGCTGGGCAAGTCGGGTTGGTCCGGATGACAAGTCGACGAAAGGCCTCCAACAACTCCAAATGGAATTGGCCCGGGTCTACAACGCCGGAAGGTCGAGCAGCCTGCCGGCCTCTGCTATCCTGAATCGTTTACGTCTGCCGGAAATGAGGGGTTATGCCAGAAAACAGAGCGCGCAAACATCATCAGGATCGGGTGGCGGAGATGCTGCGGCTGGAGATCCAGACCATGATCGACGGAGAGCTTTCCGACCCGCGCATCGGCAACTGTTATGTGAGCGAGGTGGCGCTGAATCCGGGGGGGAAATCGGCACGCGTGTACGTGGCGCTGGACAGCACGGTGGAGGATATTGCCAAGGCGGAGAAAGACACGGTGGCTGGCCTGGAGACGGCCAAGGGCTACATTCGCTATGAGTTGAAGGAGAGGATGGCGGTGCGGAATGTGCCCGATTTGGCCTTTCTTGCCGATCGCTCGGGGCGCTTCCAGGCACGGATCGAGGAGCTGATGGATCGATCGCGGAAGAGGAACAAATTTGCCCCGGTTGTCGAGGCTGCCGCGCCGGAACCAGGCGCTGGGCTGGGACAGCAGACGTCTGTCGAAGGAGAGGCAGCCGCGAAGTAGTGACGGCGACCGGCGGTCCTGTGCCTGCCGGTTGCCGCGGGGCAGGGAGAGGGGAATCGGCCCCAAGGACTGAAACGGTTTATCCGGATAGACACCGGTCCGGTTGGGCGCATGGAAAGTCTTGAGTTTCCTATTGAATCTGTTAGGCTTGTCCCTGTCGAAACCGAGTCAAGCCTGTGCGGCTGATTTGCGCGCAATTTCTGGACGCGCAGAGCAAGCCGGCGGGCAAGCTTCCGCGCATCCTGGTTCGCGCCGGACAAGCTGAAACTGGAGAAACTCTCGAAGTGGAGACTGCCCTCGAACCCCCGCAGCCGGACGCATCGAAATCCTGGCGCCAGCGGCTGCCTCGTTGGCCGACCGTATGCGAGGCAGCCGTCTTTCTGGTTTTTGCGGCGTTCTTTCTTCTCTACGGCCTCACACCCATCTTCGGCGGAGACGGGCTGGGGCTGGTGGGCGCCGATGAGCCCCGCTACGCGCAGATTGCGCACGAGATGCTGGACCGCTTCGACTCGTCGCACAGCTTAAGCGAGCGCCTGAGCGCCTGTGTCACACCGTACCTCTACGGACATCCCTGGTTGGAGAAGCCGGCCCTCTACTACTGGCGGGCGATGTTCACCTTTCAGGACTTTGGGGTCCACGACTGGAGCGCGCGGCTGCCTTCCACGAGCTTCGCCTTCGTCATGGTGGCACTCATCTATCTGCACATGCGGCGATTCCGGCCTGGCGGCCATTTGGACGCCGCGCTGATCACGGTCGCCTGCGCGGGCATTATCGGCTTCTCGCGCGGAGCCTCCACGGATATGCAGATGGCTGCGCCGCTGGCCATCGGCCTGCTCGGCTGGTATGCGTGGTACGAAACCGGATCGAAGTTCTGGCTGTTCGACATCTACTTCTTCACCGGCGTGGCCACGCTGGCCAAAGGCCCCGTGGCGCCCTTTCTGGCCGGAACCATCATTGCGGCATTTGCCTTCCTGCGGCGCGAATGGCGCATCCTGGGGCGCACCATTTGGTGGCCCGGGGTCATTCTTTACGCGGCCATGGTGCTGCCGTGGTTTGTGGCCGTCCAGGTGCAGAATCCGACCTTCTTCCGGGAATTCTTCCTCGAACACAACCTGGAGCGGTTCGCCACGGATCGCTACCAGCATGTGCAGCACTGGTGGTATTACCTGATCGTCGTGATGCTGGCCATGATGCCGTGGACGGTCATCGCCGTCCGAGCTCTTGTGGATGGCGTCTTGACCTCGGTGGCGGAGTGGCGCTTGCGCCGCCTGAATCCACGCCGGCGCATTCCCAATCGTCCCGGGGATGCGTTTCCCGAGTTCCTGGTTCTCTGGGCGCTGATTCCCATCGTATTTTTCAGCTTTTCCCAGTCCAAGTTACCGGGATATATCCTTCCCTCCATTCCGCCTATTGCGATTCTGACGGGTGATTATCTTTTCCGGCGGCGTGGCCCCGGGCTGAACCGATGGGTGCTGCTGGGGCACTCTGTGTTGTGCGGGATTATGACCGTATTCGCTCTGCTTCTGCCGTGGTTTGTGGCGCACGGCCCGCAAATGCCGCCGCTGCACGCGATCGCCATTGCGGCCGTATCGGCCCTGGGCGCGGCCCTGCTGATTCTGATCGTGGTGAAGGGGTACGGGGTGGCCCGGCTGCGCCTGGTGACCAGCGGCGTGCTGATCGTGCTGGTTCTGTTTCTATACGGGGTGGGCCCGTTCCTGTGGATTCCCGCGGTCGGCGCCAGCAAGCGCGTGATTCATCTGCTGGATCGCGCCTACTCCGCGCGGCCGCTCGCCGACCGCCTGCTGACGCTGGCTCCCGCCGACGAAACGGTGGCCGTGTTTCGCGTTCGGCGGGACATTGAATATGGGCTCTCCTTCTACCGCAACCGGGAAGTGATCAACTATGAGCAGGATGGCGTACCGGAAGACCAGCATCTGCTTGTGGTGCGTGTCACGGGGGCCAAGGGCGTGGATCTGCACACGCCGGCCGCGCTGGCAGAGTATCTGGAGGGACGCCACTACGAGGAGCTGTTCAACTGGCCCGAACAGGGGCTCGTGGTCTATATGGTCGGAAGCCGTTAAGCTGATAAGCTGTCCTTCATGGTGCACGCGGGACATGGTGCAACAGAGGCAGGCTTGCACAAGAACGCTCCGAGCCGTCCAATGAGCAGGGAGATGCATGGCCACCGGCGTTTCGATTGAGATTCTCGATCTGCGGCACTTTGCTGCGCCGATGATTCGCCCTGTCCTGGATGCGGAAGGCGAAGTCTGGAAAGAACGGCTGCACTGGGACTACCGCACCTCATCCAAGCTGCTGATGCAGTACCTGGACAGCCATATGCTGCCTGGGTACGCCGCTCTTGAAGGCGGCCAGGTGACCGGCTTCGCCTTCTGCGTGTACGAAGAGAGCAAGGCCGTCATTGGCGATGTGTTTGCCTTGAGCATTCAGGCGCCGTGGGCCGACGATGCGGCGGCCAACCCGGCACCGCAGATTCCCGCGTCCGCTCACGAGATTGAGCAAACGCTGCTGAAGCACCTTTTTGAGACCCTGCTGAACTCTCCGCACGTGGACCGGGTGGAGTCGCAACTGCTGCTCCACAAAGCCGGGGTGCATGCGGGGATCTTCCAAAAGGCCGGATTCCAGGTGTTCCAGCGCCTGTTCATGGTGCAGCCCTTGCGCAACCTCTGGACCCACCCCAAGGTGGACTTGCCGCGGGGTCTGGAGTTGCGGCCATGGCGGGACGACGACTTGACGGCAGCGGCCATGCTGATCTCCGAGGCCTATCGCAATCACCCCGATGCCGTGATCAACGATCAGTATCGATCCACGCATGGTTCGCAGCGGTTCCTGCATAATATTGTGCGCTACGCGGGGTGCGGCGCCTTTTCTCCCCAGGTTTCCCATGTGGTGGTGAACCGGGCGACGCGGGAGATGGCCGCGCTGGTACTGGGGTCGCGCGTGAGCCCGGAAAGCGGCCACATCACGCAAATTTGCGTACATCCTGCGTATCGCCGCCAGGGCATGGCACGGATGCTGCTTTCGGTGGCTGCCTTCCACTTCATGCGCCACGGGGCCACCGAGGTTTCCCTCACCGTGACTGAATCGAATACGGAAGCCATTGAGCTGTACCGGACGGAAGGCTACGCGATCGCGCATGTGTTCGACGCAGCGGTGTGGCAGCGGGCCGGGACGGGTTGAGACGATTGCGTAGGTTTCGGGTGACTATCGTGCGATGAGGAACATGAGCCAGCTGAGCACGATGGCCGAGCCGACAAACAGCACAAAGCAATAAAGCCCGTAGCGCACCATGCGCGGCGGCGTGCTGCGCTGGGTGACGCCGAAGACCACGGAGGCGAACAGGGCGAAGAGCAGGACGGCGGCGAAGTGGGAGGGCCGGAACACTAGGCTTTCCTCCCGGTGCGGAGATTGTGCGCGTCGACTGCGGCGATGACATTGAGCAACCCGGCTACAACGATGAAGCGCGTGCCGTAGTCGCCAGTGGTTTGCGTGATCTGATCGGCACCCCAGCCGGCCGCGCGGCTGATCACGTAGAGCAAGCCGTTACCGAGGTCGCCAGCAAAGCCGAGCATGTCGAGAATGTCGTGCGCGCCTGCGTAGAGCTTGCCTTGCATGGCGATGCCCAGGCCAAACATGCCCAGGATGGAAGCCGAAATCAGAGCCCCGCGTCCCCATTTGCGAAGCAGAAAATGCCCGGCGCCGGGAACCAGCCATCCGGCGATCAGCGGCAGATACACAAACCCGCTTGCCGCCTCATTCTTCTTGTCTTGAGTCGTTGCCATTCCTTCTTGACTATATCGTACTGAAGCAGGGAGAGGGGACCGGAGGGCTCTCAGCTGTTAGCTTTCAGATCTCAGCTCTCAGCTTTCACCATAAGGCATAAGGCTGAAGGCTTCTTCGATGCATCCTTCGCTTCCTGCTTTTCAGATTCTTACCAGTTCGCGCTGGATCTTGCCGGTGACCCAGGCCTTCCCGGGGGCGGTCAGCATGTCGATTTCGCTGCGGATACCGAATTCGGGCAGGTAGATGCCGGGCTCGACGGAGAAGCAGGTGTGGGGCAGGATGCGGCGTTCATCGTGGGTTTCAAGGTTGTCGAGATGCGCGCCGGGGCCGTGAATTTCATGAGCAATGTTGTGCCCGGTGCGATGGGTAAAGAACTCGCCGAAACCCGCCGCCTGGATCACCGCGCGGGCCGCGTCATCTGCCTCATAGCCGGCGATCGGCCGGCCCGCAGCGAAGGCCTGCTCGACGATGGCGATTGCGGCGTCACGGGCATTGCGGACGGTCTCGAAGACAAGCTGTTCCCGCGGGCTTGGCTCGCGTCCAATGATGCCGGTCCAGGTGATGTCGTAGTAAATGCTGGAGGGCTTGTCTTCGCGGCCCCAGATATCGATGAGGATGAAGTCGCCTTCGCGCAATGTGGCCGTGTGCGTGGCGGTCGGCTCGTAATGCGAATCGGAGCTGTTGGCGTTGGCGCTGACGTTGGGACCGTTCTCCCACACCAGGCCTTCACGGCGCATGGCTTCGCTGAGCCATTGCACCATGTCAAATTCTGTCAGCGGTTCGGGATTGGGCGCGCTCAAGCGCTGGCGGATCTCGCGCCATGCTTCGGCGAGAATGGCATCGATGGCCACCTGCGCTACGGTATGGCTGGCAATCTGTTCGGGACTGAGCACGGCTTCAAATTGGCTAACGAGGTCGGCGGAACTGACAATCTCCTTGCCCAGGCCGCGCAGGAATTCGATGGTGCCCGCATCGACCATGGACACATACATGATGGCGTTGTTGGGCGAGTACTGCATGGCGATGCGGCGCGCGTCGAAGAGCAGGGCTTCCAGGCCGCTATGCAACTCCTGCCAACTTGAATATTTGGCTTTGGCGCCAGGCAGCGTGTCTAATCGACCTTGTTCGATGCGGTGCACCAGCTTGCGCGGTTCGCCGGTGGCGGGAACGAAGTAGTACCAGCGGCGGGTGATGTGCGCGTTGGGATCGAGGCCGAGAATCTGCGCGGCGAGTGGATCGCGATGATGGTGATCGTAGAACAGCCAGCCGTCGAAGCCGGCCTCGCGGAGGGCCGTCTGAATCGCGTCAAGGTTCATGCCGAAATGATAACCGGTGCGTCCACTCCCTTCTCTGACCGTTCGATCTGGTGCACAGGCTTCCAGGCTTCCCACCCTTTCGCCGGAAGGAAGGCGAAAAGATGGGGCACGGATCTGATCCAACTTCACCCGGTCAGATGCCTAGGCAACGGCGATGATGACCTTGCCCCGTGCATGGCAACCCTCCACGTAGCGAATGGCGTCGGCCGTGTCGCGCAGCGGGTAGGCTCGGTCGAGTACGGGCTTGATCTCACCAGACGCCAGCATTGAGGAGAGCACGTCCAAGTCGGCGGTGTTGACTTTGGCGAGAACCCCGGTGAGTCTCTGGCGAGAAAACGGAGCGATGAGGGCCCGTCCCAGCATTGAACCCAGGAGTTTGCCTGAGGGTTCGTCGGGACCGCCTCCGCCGCAGCCCACGAAGATGCCGTTCGGTTTGAGCGCCTGGCGGATTGCGCTCAAGGAGCGGTTCCCAACCAGGTCGAAGATCACGTCGAAGGCACCGGGCGTGGTGGTGAAGTCCTCTCTGTTGTAATCGATGACTTGATGCGCTCCAAGAGCTTCCACCATTTCCCGGTTGCGCGTGCTGCAAACGGCGGTCACGGTTGCGCCCAGGGCCGTCGCAATTTGCACGGCGAAGGTGCCAACCCCGCCGGCCGCGCCATTGACCAAGACCGCTTGGCCGGCCTTGAGTTGGCCGCAGTCGCGGAGACCCTGCAGGGCAGTGATGCCGGCGATGGGAAGCGAGGCTGCCTGTGCAAAGGTGACATTGGGTGGGACAAGGGAAAGCTCGGACTCTTTGCCGCAGGCGAACTCGGCGAAGGAGCCTTTGCAAACGCCGAAGACGTTGTCCCCGGCTTTCAGGCGCTCAACACCGCGGCCGATGGCCTCGACAATCCCTGCGCAATCTGCTCCCAGGCGGGGCGACTTTGGATTGCGCAGTCCGGTGAGGAGCCGGATAAAGACGGGTGTGCCGCGCAGGAAGTGCCAGTCGTAGGGATTGACAGCCGCGGCCTGCACGCGGATCAGAATCTCTCCGGAGCCGGGTTCTGGTTTCTCAATATCGCGGCACTCAAGAGCGTCGGGCGAGCCGTAGCGGTAGTAGACAACTGCTTGCATCGAAGACTTTCCGATGGACGTTGCTAGCACGAAAGCAGGAGGGTTCGTTGTTTAACAAGGCCGCGGTGTCTCGGGGCCCGGGAATCGGTCATTCGGTTAAAGCGCGGCCATTGCCTCGGCCTGGGTGGGAAACAGTCCGGCATACTTGGTGATGCCTACCATGGTGAAGACCTTGACGAAGTGGGCCGACAGACCGAAGGCGTAGACCTTCTGGGCGGAGTTGGACGCTTCGATCAAAAGCTGGATGACGAGGGCGATGCCGCTGGAGTTGATGTAGTCCACCTTGGTGAAATCCAGGAGGATGATCTTGTTGGCCGCCTTGGGGAGCGCTTGATAGGTTCCGAGAACCGCGTCCTTCGAGGTGCTGGCAATGTCTCCTTCAAACCGGAGAACGGTGACCGGGTGTCCGGCAGGGGAAGTGATCTGTTCAACACGCGACTTGGTTTCGCTCTGCACGATCGATACTCTCCATCTCTTGGCTGTTGGGTGCTTTCAGTTAAACCTGGTCTTTATCGAGCCGGATCACGAGCCGGACATAGCTGCTTTTTCCGTTGGCGCCGGCTACCCACTCCGCTTCGTCGACCAGGGCCTGGATCAGAAACATGCCCATGCCGCGAGGATCTTCCTCGCCATGCATCTTGCGGTCGATGTCGGGTTTGGCCGGCTGGTTCTGCATACCCTTTCCGTCGTCGATGACTTTGACTTCCAACGAGTCTTCCCCGGCCGACAGGATGACGCCGACAGAGAGTTTCTCATTGAGGCGGTTGCCATGCTCGATGGCATTGATGCAGGCTTCGGCGACGGCAGTCTTGAGGTCTTCAATCCGGTCTTCGCGAAACCCCATCAGCTTGGCAACGGAGGCAGCGGTGCTCATGGCCACCTTTTCAAAACCCATCCGCGATGGCAGGCGAACCTCGACGTTCGTGGTTTTTCTCTGGCTCATGCCGGCCTCTCCGGGTTGGTCCTCCACCGGCACAGCGCCAGTGCGGTCATGTCGTCTGCCTGCGGGCCGCCTGCGGAGAAATCATCCAGGGTCGTCCACAATGCATCGAGGATACCATCCGCTTTATCGGCAGGACAGTCGGAAAATTCCTGCAGCAACCGGTCCGGCCCGAATTCTTCATCCCCTTTGAACACTTCAGTTAGACCGTCGGTGTAGAAAAGCAGGCGGGCGCCGGGTTTGAACTCGGAGGTTTCAATGCTGTAGCGCATGCCCGGCAAGAGCCCCAAGGGGGTGCCGGCGGCGTCGAATTGATGCGAGGAGATCCTGGGCTCCACCAGGAAGCCGGGGTTGTGTCCGGCATTCACGACTTCCATCTTGCCCGAGTCGGGATGGAGGCGCATGAAGATGGCGGTGACGTAGCGGCGGCGCGACTCTTCGCCTTCCTCCCAGTGATGCTGGTTGATGCGGGTGGCGAGCTCGTCCAGGGGCATGCCGGTGACGGCCATGGCGCGGAACGCGGAGCGGAAGCTGGTGGAGACGATGGCGGAGGCCAGGCCCTTGCCGGCGACATCGGCCACGGCGATGAGGATGGAGCCATCCGGCATTTCGACGATGTCCAGATAGTCGCCGCCGACTTCGTAGCAGGTGGCGGAGCGGAAGCCAATGGAATAACCGGCGATGGTCTTGATGGTCTGCGGCAGCAGCGAGCGCTGGATGAGGCGGGCAGCGTCCAGGTCCTGCTGCACGCGGGCGAACTCGACGTTGCGCTTGTGGTTGCGGGCGTTTTCCAGGGCGACGGCGGCCTGCAACGCCAGGCCCTCGATAAAATCCGCTTCGTAGAGGGTCAGCTCACGGCCATCGGGCGGCGCCACCAGGAGCCCGGTCATGCGCTTGCCGTCTCGGTCTTCGAGAGGGAACAGGCGCGCGCCGGCGGTGTCAATGGAGGGGTCATCACCGTAGGCAAGGCCGGTGCCGGGGAAAGAAGCGCCGGCCATCTCCAGTTCGCGCACCACGATGCGCAAAACCTGCTCCAGAACTTCGTCTTCGCGGATGGTGGAATGGACCTGGCGGCTGGCTTCCAGCAGCGCCTGCAAGCGGGCGACCTGCTGTTGCAGGTCGATTGTTTCGTCATTGCCTGGGATAAAGACCCCAGTGGCCATGGATGGTTTCCCCCGAGATTTTCCACTGTACCATGCCCTGCGGATCGCTTGCAGTGGGGGACCTCATCGAATCGCCGTCGCGATGGTGGATACTCGTGGTGTGTTGCGCGCGCGTTTCATTTTATGGGTGTTCCCGGCTCTGGCCGCGGCGGGGTGGTGCCGGGCGCAGCCTGCAACCTCCTGGCCGGAGGCGGTTGCCCATGCAAGCAGGTCCGCTCCGCAGGCGCGCATCCTGGTTGTGGATACGGCCAGCGGGCGGTTGCTGGCGGCCAGCCACCTTGCCCAGTCGGCTCACACACTGGCTGCTCCGGGGTCCACGCTCAAGCCGCTGGCGATGTATGGCCTGGTGGCTGAGGGCCATTGGGATCCGGCGCGCCGGATCGCGTGCACGCGCCGGCTGACAGTGGCCAGCCGCTCTCTCAACTGCTCTCACCCGGCAGCCGAGCCCATGGACGCTCGGCAAGCTCTAGCCTGGTCCTGCAACACGTACTTTGCCGCGGTGGGCGCTACGCTGGGGCGCGGCCTGCTCCGAGGGCTGCTGGCGCCGTCGGGGCTGCTGGGGCAAACCGGGCTGGCAGGCAGCGAGGCGGTGGCTGATTTCCACGAGCCGCGCACGGCGGACGACAACCGGCTGGCTTTGCTGGGCGTGGAGGGGGTTCGCGTGACGCCGCTGGAACTGGCCCAGGCGTATCGCTGGCTCGCCGGCCAACTCGCGGCGCATCCCGAGGGATCTGCGGCGCAGGTGGTGCAAGGCGGACTGAGCGACTCAGCCAATTTTGGAATGGGTGGCGCTGCTTCGATGGGCGGCGTCTCCGTTGCTGGGAAGACGGGAACGGCGAACCAGGGGGAAGGAACCCCGTCCCACGGGTGGTTTGTTGGCTGGGCTCCGGCCGAGCAGCCGCGGGTGATTGTGACGGTTTATTTGCCTGACGGCCACGGCGCCAATGCGGCGCAGGTTGCGGCCCAGGTTCTTGCCCACTCGCCGCTGGCGCAGGCGAAGCGATGAGGAGCTTGCGCCGCAAGGGAGGGTGCGCAGTCCTGGTCTTCTTCCTGGTGGAGGTGACCGCGGCGCTCGCTCATCAGACGGTGGATCCGCCGCCCACGACGCTTCAGATCGGGGTGTGGACGCTTTGGCACGACAAAGAAGTCACCGTTTCCGCGACTCCCCAAGCCGAAAGCAAGCTCCGTCTCTGCGGGACCTGCGCGCCCGTCGCAGTGCGGAAGCCGCTGGTCATCCGGGCCTCCGGCGGGATACTCCTGCTGCCGGACCACCGAACGGCGCCTTCCATCGTGCTCACCGGAGTGGTGAACCTTCGCGCACATGGGGAGTCGCTGACGGTGCCTTACCCCTTGCGCGTGACGGCCAGGAATGAAGAGTTGATTCTTGCCGCGACGCTTCCCGTCGAGACGTATGTTGAGCAGGTGGCGGCGAGCGAGAGCGGACCCGCGGATTCTCCGGAATCTTTGAAGGCGCTGGCCATTGTGGTGCGGTCCTTTGCTTTGCACCAAAAGCATGGACACACCGATTACGACCTTTGCGACTCGACCCATTGCCAGCATCTTCATTGGGGATTGCCCGCGACGGGACGGCAAGCGGCGCACCAGGCGGCTCTGTCTACAGCCGGAGAGACGCTTTGGTATCGCGGGGAACGCGCGCAGGCCTGGTTCCACCAGAATTGCGGTGGGCGTACGGCCTCGCCTTCCGAGGTTTGGGCGAAAGCGGGTGTTGGCCCGGGAGCCGTCTCGCGAAAACCCATGCCGTGGCTCATCTCGCGGACGGACAGTTATTGCACGGTCAACGGCGCGCGTACGTGGTCAGCTCAGCTCTCGCTGGCCGACCTGACGGGCTCGCTGGCTGCGGCGGGGCTGGCGGCGCCGGGATGGAAGACGCTTTCTGTGGCCAGCCGCGGTGCGTCGGGTCGCGCGGTGACGCTGCGGGTTGGGAGCGTCCAAGTTTCCGCAGAGGACTTTCGCCTGGCGGTGGGACGCACGCTGGGCTGGAACAAGATTCTCAGCAACTGGTTTGAGGTGTCGGCGCAGGATGGCCAGTTTCTCTTCCACGGGCGCGGCGCGGGGCATGGCGTGGGGCTTTGCCAGGCTGGGGCAGCGGCGATGTCGGCGGCAGGGAAGAGCGAACGCCAAATCCTGGAGAATTATTTTCCCGGTACGGAGCCGGCCGACGAATCGACCGGACGGGTATGGCAGTCATTTCCCGGTGACGGCTTTACGCTGGAGACACTCACCTCCTCCGATGCCGGTTTTGTGCATGAACTGGACCGTGCGCTCGGCGAGGCCGAGCAAGTTTCCGGAGTGCATCCTGAAGCAACCATCCATATACGAACCTTTGCGTCGACGCCGGCCTTTCGCCATGCGACGCTGGCTCCGGGCTGGGTAGCCTCCTTTACGGAAGGCGATTGGATTGGCACGCAACCGCTGGCCACGCTGGCCGCGCGGAAGTTGCTTCTCCCCACACTGCGGCACGAGTTTCTGCACGCCCTCATCGAGGGGCAAACGGCAGAGAATACGCCGCTCTGGCTGCGCGAGGGGCTGGTCGAGTTCTGGGCAGAGAAGCCGGCCGCGCGAACGCCTGCCCATCCCGCACTCAAGCTCGACGAGGTGGATCGGGCGTTGGCGCACCCGGCGAGCGCGATCGAAGCTGCGGCCGCACACCATGCGGCTGCCGGGTATGCGAGCTGGGCGATTGATCGCTATGGGCGCGAGCAGGTGCTTGGCTGGTTGCGTTCCGGAGTGCCAGCCAGCGTATGGTTGGGTTGCGTTGAGGGGCCAGGCAACCATTGCGCCAAGCCCACTGATTTATCCTTCCATCGATGCGCCAGACACTTTCGGTTGCCATGATCGCCATGAACGAAGAGGCCAATCTGCCGCGGACGCTGGAGTCTGTGCGCTGGGCGGATGAGATCCATGTGGTCGATTCGGGCTCAAAGGACCGCACCATCGAGATCGCGCAATCGTTCGGCGCCAAGACCCGGTTTCACCCCTTTGGCGGGCACGGCGAGCAGAAAAATGTGGCGTTGGATCTGTGTACTTCCGACTGGATCCTGCTGCTGGATGCCGACGAGGTGTTGAGCCCGGAGTTGCAAATGGACATCCGGAAGCTTCTTGCTTGCGCCGATGGCCGCGAGCCGAAGTACGACGCCTACTGGATTCCACGGCTCAATCTTTATTACGGCCGCTGGATTCGGCATGGGGGCTTCTATCCCGACCGTAAACTGCGGCTTTTTCGGCGGGGCAGCGCCCGGCTCAGCGAAGGGGTGGGTCCGCACTCGACTCCGCAGTTTGAGGGGCGCAAGGGCACGCTCAAGGGCGACATGCTGCACTACGCCTACCCCACCCTGGGAATCTATCTCGAGCACATGAATCGCTACAGCTCAGAGATTGCCCGACTGCTCGCGGGGAAGGGGCGGACCAGCAAGTCGTTTGTGGTTTTCCTGTGGAATGCGGTGGCCAACCCGGTGGCGACGTTTCTTTATAACTACTTCTTGCGGGTGGGATTTCTGGATGGCCGGGAAGGGCTGATTCTGCACCTGAATCATTCCGTGTATATCCACTGGAAATTTATCAAGGCGTGGAGAATCGGGAATCACCAGGAATAGAGCCTACGTCCGAGACGTCCTGCGGTTGCCTTGGATCCCACTGAATACCCCTGCAAATGCCCACCAGCCACTGCGAGCCCACGGGACTGCAAACTGTGGTTCGCTTAAACCTCGGAGAGCCGCATTGAGAATACAGCTCTCCGAGGTCCCGCGCTCTTCGGTGCCGCCGCGCGCATGGTGTTATGGCCCGTTGAGTATCCGTCCACGTCGGGAGCTAAATGGCCTTGCTCTTCAGGGCCATCAATTTGGTGATGACGGCTGTGGACGCGCGTGCAAATTCGCTGTCCGCTCCGAGTTGGATGTCTTGCGACACATTTTTGCCGGCATCGGCGTTCTTGATGACGTCGCCTGCCGCTCGATGGAATCGGGCATGGTCGGTCACCAGGGTCGAGAATTCGGAAGAACTCGAAAACTTGCGTCCCTCACTATGAAGCCACTTTCCGAGTTCGCAGTTCTGGTCACCAGAGACCGTGCTGGAATTCAGACTCTTGTCTGGATTCGCGATGTACTGAGTGAGCTTCTGTTTCCATTGCACATGGGCGTGAATTGCTTGAGTGAAGTCCATGAAACACCCTCTCCTTGCGGGGTTGTTTGGCCCGTTGGAAAGGCCAAGGAGGTGTCCATCGGCACTATTTGGTTTGGATTTCAAGGAAGACCCGAGATCGGATCAATGCGCAATGGATCATCCGGAAGGGAAGTTCATCGGAGCGTAGAAGATCGCGGAGGGGAAGGAACAGCAATCTTTTTCGAGGCCGGATGGAGTGCGGAGTGGGCGAAAGAACAACCGCAGATCCTTCGCCTTCGCTCTGGATGACAGCGTTTTTTTGACTGCTCAAGATGACAGTCACAGTTGAAGCCTATGGATGGAATGCTCTACATTCCGCCTTTGCCAAGGAGGATTCCGATTCCGTATGTGACCGCGCCTTCGACCGCGCCGACCACAGTCATCTCGAACCCGGAAGACCACCAGGAGCGCACGGTGATGAGGCTCTTGGCCGCGCCGACAGCGAAGTGAGCGGCGAGGGAGATGACGGCGGCGGCGATCACCGCGTTCAAGCCGGTGAGGAAGAAGAAGGGAATGATCGGGATGGTGGCCCCGATTGCGGTGGACAAAGCGCCGGAACTGGCGGACACGAGCGGATTGCTGAGCGCTTCTTCGGAGTGGCCGAGCCGCTCGCTGGCCAGAGCGCGCAGCAACTGCTCCGGATCGCTGGCGATGTGGTTGACCATGTGCAGCGCGTCGGCTTCGGGCAACCCTTTGACCTGGTAGTAGAGCGAAAGCAGCTCGCGCGCCTCAGGACCGTTCATCTGGATGGCTTCGCGCTCGCGCGCAACCTCGGCCTGGTAGATCTCGGCCTCGCTTTTCGCCGCGAGGTACGCGCCGGAGCCCATGCTCAAGGCGGATGCGATCATGCCGGAGAGCCCGGCCAGAAGGACATATTTGCTGTCGCCGGCGGTGGCGCCGGAGACGCCCGATACGATACCGAAGATGGCGCCCAGGCCGTCGTTCACGCCGTAGATGGCGTCGCCGATCCATGCGCCAGCCTGCTTGCGGCCCGCGTTGCGCTTGGCGAGAAGTTCTTCGAGCACGGCCTTGGGATCGATCTTGGGTGTGCCGGCCGGCAACGTGTAGTGGCCGCGGATGAGCGAACCGAGTTCTCGGTAGTGGTCCTTCTCATCTTCGATCACGTGGTCGAGGATGGCCATGGAGCCATCGTCGCCGAGTGCCTTCAACTGCTCGCCATAGCTGGCGATATGGCGGCTTTCTTCAATTTCCAAGCGCCTCAGGGCCATGCGCACGCCGCCGGCGCGGTTGGCCAGCGAATCGGCTTCGCCTCCGGGCTTGCCATTGTAGACCGGAGCAAGTCCGCCCAGGTCCGCAATGCGCCCACCCCAAAGCTCGGCATGCTCCAATTCAGCGGCGGCCAGGTGGCGCAGCACCTGGGCACGTACCGGCTCGGTATCCCGCTCGGCCAGCGCCAGGTAGGTGTGGTACGCCTCCATCTCGGCTTGCCAGTTTTCTTCGAGGGCGGCCAGAACTTTCTTCAGACGGGCGCCGGTCAGCGCTGCGGTTGCCAATAGTCTTTCCTCGCTTCCCTTAGAGCATAGCGGAATGCGGGGTAGGGAGGGTAGGCGCGATTTTCCCGAAAGCAAGCCGACCTCGTGGCGAGCATTGGCCGATCTGTTTTTTTGGCGCCTTCCATGAGAAGGCCCTAGTCGCAGCGCAGGGCGTTCATCGGTTCCACACGCATCGCCTTTCGCGCCGGAATATAGCTGGCCAGGAGAGCTACCGAAGCGAGCAGGCACGACAGTCCCGCAAAGACCTCTGGATCAAGAAACGAGCCGCCAAAAAGCAGGTCCGGAGCTCCCGGCAGAATGAGAAACGCATGCAGCAAACTGGAAGCAGTGACGGCGAGGACGAAGCCCAGTCCCGCACCGATCGCCACGGGCCGCATGCTTTGGCGGAGGATGAGGCTGAGAACCCCGCCGCGTGTCGAGCCGAGCGCCATGCGGATGCCAATCTCCCGCGTTCTTTGGCTCACCAGGTAGGCAACCACGCCATAGATCCCCACTGCTGCCAGGGGAAGCGCCAGGCAGGCGAGCAGGCCAGCGAAGACCGCAAGCATTTGCACAAGAAGCCGCTGCAGTCGTAATTGCCCTTCTTCCAGGCTGACCAGATTCGGCTGCAATTTGGGGTCGCTGGCCTTGAGGGATTCCACCACTGCGCGTGCGGAACTTCCCGGGTCCGCCTTGACGCGGATTATCAAGGTGTTGCCAGAGAACTGATTCGGGGCAGTGGGTAGATAGAAAAACACAGGGTCGATGCGTGTGAGGTTTGCATTCCGCGCATCCCGTGCAACTCCAACCACTTCGAACTCTTCCCAGCCGTCGCCGGTTTGCGCACCCAGTTTGAAGCGCTTTCCCAATGGATCTTCCTCCGGCCAGAACCGCCGGGCCGTTGACTGGCTGATCACGGCTACGGCTACTCCCAGCTCCGCCTCCTGGCGGGTAAAGTTCCGACCCCGGATGAGGGGAACTTGCATGGTTTGGAAATAGTCAGGAGAAACCCGATCTCCCAGTGCGCCGCCTTGCAGCAGAGTCTCAGAACCGTGGTTCCCCTCAATGATCGCCGGACGTCCGTAGGTCCCGGTCCCCGGCGGCTTGAACGAAACAGCCACCGACGCCACAAGCGGCATAGCGCGCATTTGCTCCACGATGCGGCTTTGGAATGCCGCGGAAGGTTGCGGCCCGATGTTGAGGTTCACGAAGAACACGTGCCTGGTCTCGAATCCCGGATCGACGGTGAGCGACCGGCGCAAGCCTTGCAGCAACAGCCCGGCGCTGATGAGCAGGAAGAGGGAGATGGCAAACTGCCCACCGATGAGCAAACTGCGCAGCCGTGAACGGTTGGTGTGCTGACCTGCCGTCGAGCCCTCGCTTTTGAGCGCATCCGCTGCATCTGCCTTTGAGAATTGGAGAGCGGGGTACAGTCCGAACAGAATGCCGGTGAGTACGGACAACAACAGGGTGTAGACAAACACCTTCAGATCGGGAGTCAAGTTGATACTGAATGCCGCTCCCCCCAATATGGCCAGCGATTGCACCATCTGTTGCAGTACCACTTGCACAACATGACTCGCCCAAAACGAAACGGCCAGCCCGCAGGCGCCGCCCATCAGGCCGAGCAGCAGGCTCTCCGTCAAGAGTTGGCGCAGCAGGCGGAGTCGTGTGGCGCCGAGCGCCCGCCGCACCGCGATCTCATGACGTCGCATGGTGCCGCGCGCCATCAGCATGTTGGTCAGGTTGGCGCAGGCAATCAGCAGAATCAGACCAATGACCACCATGAGCGACACCACAACGCCGCGAAACCACGGAGCGTTGGTCTCTCCAAAAAATGTTGCGTGAGCCAGTGTGACGGCGATGGTCTTGTCTTTGCGCTGCTGAGCGAGCCCCCAGTCTTGCGCCAGCCGCAGCAACTCCGCCTGGGCCTGCGACCGGTCTGCTCCGCCACGGAGGCGCGCAAGCATCTGCACCTGCGCGTCGTTCGGCAGCGCCGTCCATGCATGCCCCGGCTCCAGGTAGGCCTGCATGGCGACCGGCGCCCAGAAGTCGGGAACCAGAGGCGGGGCGCCTGTTCCGATAAACGCGCGTGGCGCTATCCCGACCATGGTGAAGACCGTGTTGTTCACCCGGAGGGTCTTCCCGATGACGGCTCTGTCCTTGTTGAACTGGCGCTGCCAGAAGGGATAGCTCAGCACGATGGCCGGTGCTGCCGCTGTTTCGTGGTTTTCGGGAACAAAGAACCGCCCGGCGGCCGCACTATCGGCAAGACTCGAGAAGTAATTGTCAGACACCACCTGCGTTTGCAGGGCCAACCCGTTTTCCGCGCTCGCCCCTTCAGGAACACCCACTACAGAGATCAGCCGGCTGACGGCAACAAGATTGGAAACGGTCCGCGCATGGCTGCGATAGAACTGGTACTCAGGCCACGACACAAAGAACTGCGAGTCGCCGGTCGTTCCGCTCTCCAGCCACTGCTCAAAGCGCAGCAGTCCCCCCGCATCCTTCACCGGCAGGGGCTTGAGTGCAACACCCTCGAATGCGGCAAAGAAGGTGGTGTTGACTCCAATGGCCAGCGCCAGCGTCAGTACGGCAACCGTCGTGATTCCGACATTCTTCAGGCAGCCGCGTACGCCGTACCGTATATCCGAAAGAAAGCTCTCCACGCCCAACGCAAAGTCGGCTGCCTGCACGCGTTGCTTCAGCGCGGACGGATTTCCAAACTGCAGCCGCGCCGCCCGCACCGCCTGTTCTCTCGTCATCCCGGCAGCCATATGGTCATGGGCACGCATCTCCAGGTGCGACTGCAGCTCCTCTTCGATTTCGCTATTTACGCGTTCGCGGTTTACGAACGCCCAAAGCCGCCGAAATCTCTCCATCGTGAACCTCTTCTAGGCAAACCGCAGCATCGCCTGCACACCATTCATCAGCTGTTCCCAGCTCTTTTCCGCCTCGGCCAGTTGTTTGCGGCCTTCGTCCGTGAGCTTGTAGAACCGTGCCCTGCGCTTGTTTTCGCCTACCACCCACGCGGAGCTGACCCACCCGCTCCCTTCCATCCGGTGGAGTGCCGGATAGAGCGACCCCTCCTCAATCTGGAGGATGTCTTGCGACACGCGTTGAATGTGGAGCGCAATCCCATACCCGTGCAGGGACGGGACCTGGGCAAGGGTCTTCAGGACCAGGAGGTCGAGGGTTCCTTGTAGATCGTTTCTGGCCATCGGATGGATACCCCTACTTCTAGGTAAAACATTATTCGATCGATACATAGAAGTCAAGGTATTGTCAGATAGCCATGCGTATAGTGTCTTGCGTGCTCAAGGCGGATGGCATACGGAGTCGCAACTGAAGTTCGTTGCCGAGCAGACGGCGCGGACACCGCTGACGGGGAGAACTATTCCCCGCGATGGGGCATTGCGTATAGTGTTGTGTGCAGCCTGAGGCCGCGGTTTGCAGGCGCGGGAGACCACGCGCGGCCTTTCTTGCGCGATCCGGCCGTCGAGCCGAAGAGATTCGAAAAAACCGAGCGCCGTTCAGAGTAACTTTTTCAAGGAAGCGGGGATCAAACCTTTCATGGCAACACAGTCCAAACAATCGTCGGCGCTTACGTCGCCCGGATATCTCGTTCCGTTTATCACGGTCACGGCGCTTTTCTTCATCTTCGGGTTCATCACCAACTTGAACATGGCGCTAGTGCCGCACCTGCGTGCGATCTTCACGCTGGGGTATGGCTGGGCCATGCTGGCCGAGTCGGCATTCTTTCTGGCCTATCTGGTGTTTTCTTCGCCGACCTCCAAACTGATTGAGATGATTGGCTACAAGCGGACCATGGTGGTGTCGCTGCTGATCCAGGTGGTGGGTTGCCTGCTGTTTGTGCCAGCCGCCAAGATGGTGAGCTTCCCGCTGTTTCTGACAGCCGTCTTCGTGGTGGGCGCGGGCGTCACAGCGTTGCAGACTTCGGTCAATCCTTACGCTTCCATTCTCGGTCCGGAAAGCACGGCTTCGATCCGCTTGAACCTGGCGCAGGCCTTGAACTCGCTGGGCGGGACCATCGCTCCGCTGGTGGCGGGGGCATATATTCTGTCGGATCCGGCCAAGCTGGCCTCGAAGGCCGCTGTGGCCGATACAGTGCGCTTGCCGTACATCCTGATCGCCGGTGGGCTGCTGGTTCTTGGCCTGGCGGTTGCGTTTCTCCACCTTCCCCACGTCGAGCAGACACAGCAGTTCCGGCCGGCCAAAGAGGGCGATCCGCTTCTGGGCCGCAGCATCCTGAGCTACCGGCACACGGTGCTCGGCGCGGTGGGCATCTTCCTTTATGTGGGTGTGGAAGTCGGCCTTGCATCGATCGCCGTGAACTACTTCAGCACCCAAGGAATGAGCACGGCCAAGACGGCTTCGTTCCTGGTGTCGCTCTACTGGCTGGGCGCGCTGGTGGGCCGTTTGTTGGGCGCAGGGATCATGACCAAGGTGAAGGCGGGCAAGTTGCTGGGAGTTTTTGGCTTTACGGCAGCCGCGCTCATTGCGATTTCCATGTTCACCTCGGGCTGGATCGCAATCGGCACGCTGGTGCTGTGCGGGTTCTTCAACTCGGTGATGTTCCCCAACATCTTCACGCTGGGCATTGCGGGTCTGGGTCCGATGACCAGCAAGGGGTCGGGGCTGATTATGACGGCGGTGGTGGGCGGCGCGGTTGTGCCGCTGGCCATTGGCGCATTGGCCGACAAGACGAGCATCCAGACATCCTTCATCATCCCGGTGATCTGCTACCTGTATATCGCCTATTACGGGATGTGGGGTTCGAAGCCGACCCGGACAGTGACGGGCTAGAAGAAGACGGATGGAGAGAAGGAAGCCCGCGAGAGGCCCTCTCGCGGGCTTTTTGTGTGCGTTGCGGTTTCATGAAAAAGTCCTATTCCGCGGCGTGGCTAGTCAAGCGTCTGGAGATTCACGGTAAGATGAGTGCGCCTCCTTAGCCCTACCCGATGGCCTCTCAAACCAAGTCGCGTTTGCAGCGCCTGCTCGTCGCCGGCCTCGTCGCGCTTGCGATTCTGCTGCTGCTGCTGCGGCTCGTCCACTTTGTTCAGGGCCATGGTGGCGGGCGGCCCGGCAGTGAGCTGGGGGGCGGGGTGAAGATGGCCTCGTTCCACGCGGAAGATGCGCATTTCGCAGACCGGCGGTGGACCCAACTTGCCTGGACAGATCGCTTCGGCGACGGCACGCCTGACTTCCTGCGGCTAGCGGACCCTGCCGACCGCGCTGCTTTTCGGGTGTGGTTCACTTCCATTGCCGACTACCAGGCAGTTCGTCCACCGGCCGGTGTGCCGGCTGAGATTGTCGACTGTGCCAGCCTGCTGCGCTATGCCTATCGCGAAGCTCTTAGACGGCACGATGACACGTGGTTCGCGGCGACCGGAGTGGAAATGGGTGCGCCGGCGGGCGAGATCCGCGCATGGCGCTATCCGGAGACGCCTCTGGGCGCGGGCTTGTTTCGCGTGCGGCCGGGAAGCTTTGTCGCCGAGGATACCCACAACGGAGCCTTCGCGCAGTTTGCTGATGCCAAGACGCTGGTGGAGCGGAATACCTACCTGGTCACGCGCGACGTGCTGCAGGCCGAGCAGGGAGACTTGCTGTTCTATCGCCAGTTCGGGCAGTCGTCTCCCTGGCACTCGATGATCGTCACCCGCATCGGCGGGCAGCCGGCAGTTGTCTACGACACCGGCGAGATTCACGGCAAAGCCGGGGAGCTGCGCCGCGTGCTGCTGGCGGAGTTGTTGGAGCATCCCCAGGCGCAATGGCGACCGGTTGCCGGGAACCCGAATTTTCTTGGGGTTTATCGATGGAATATTCTGCGAGGCACTTTATGAGGTTTTCATTCCGAGCGAAAAATGCGATTTCGGGTTTTGGCGGTTTCCCAGCCTTGCCGCAAGGACAAAGGCGCGGCAAGGCTGGGGCACACGGGCTGCTTTGGCCGGCGGCGATTCTAATTCTGGTTTGTGCGGCGCTTCCGGCTGCGGCTAAAGACGCGCCACGCTCGTTTTCGCTTTCCACCACGCGCACGTTCGCGCCTGGCGAGAGCGTCAAAATCGAACTGCTCGCCCACAACGTGCCCTCGCTTGAATTCCGCGTCTACAAAGTCCACGACGCGGAGAAGTTCTTCTCCGGACTTAAAGACCTGCACAGTTTTGGAGCGCAGAACGCGGGACCAGCGGAACAGGTTGACGAGCGCACGTGGATTGAGCGCATCCACGACTTCAAAGCGCACCTGTGGTGGCTGGTGCGGCGGTTTTTCCGCGGCCAATTCACGGACGAAGCGCGGGACAGCTTCCGCGAACAGCAGGCCAGCCTGGGCAAGCGCAGCCACATCGTGGGGACGGCCGAGTTCGCGCAGGTTCCCCTTTTGAACGAGAGCCAGCTTGTGGCGCGGTGGAAGCTGGAAACGCCGCCCGCGATTGTGAGCGAGACACAGCAGCTACCCATCGACGGGCTCGCCGCCGGGGCGTACCTGATCGAAGCGACGGATGGAACGTATAAGGCCTACACCGTGGTGCTGGTGACCAGCATTGCACTGGTGGAGCGGACCATCCACAACGAGGCGAGTTTGTATGTGGCCGACCGCCGCACGGGTGCGCCGATTGAGAAGGCCAATGTCGTTCTGTGGGCGAATGGAAAGCAGCAGACTGCAGGGCAAACGGGAGCGGACGGCTTGGCCACGCTCGCGATGAGCGCAAGCAATGCCCAGAATTCCGCTGAAGGCGGCCCGGAGCCGCTGAACCTCTGGATTCTCGCCACACACGGCAGCGATGCGGCCCTGGTGACGCCGTGGAGTTATAACTTTGCATCCGGAACGTCGAACGATTTGAGGGCCTACATCTATACCGACCGCCCGGTTTACCGGCCGGGGCATACGGTCCACATCAAGGCGGTGCTGCGCAAAGAGAAAAGCGATGCGCTCGATCTGCCGGATGCGAAGACCGTGAAGCTGAAGGTGACGGATGCCGACAACAAGGCGGTGCTGCAACAGGATCTGCCGGTCTCCGCGCATGGCACGGTGATCGCGGACCTGACGCTGGCTGCCGACGCCGGGCTGGGCTACTACTCGGTGAGCATCGACGCGGTCCAGTCCGGCTCGGGAAGTTTTTACGTGGAGGAGTATAAGAAGCCCGAATACCAGGTGACGGTGAAGCCAACTTCGTTGCGTGTACTTCAAGGAGGTACTGTTCAAGCCGCCATCGAGGCGCGCTACTTCTTCGGCGAGCCGGTGGCCAATGCCAAGGTGAAATACGTGGTGCACACGCCCACGCACTACTGGTGGGACCAGGATGAATCGGACCAGGACGAAGCAGGCGGCGGGGGCGGGGATGCGGATTCCGGCGAGGAAGTGGACGACACATACGGCGCCACCGAGCAGCAGGAGCACGAAGGCATGCTCGATGCCAATGGCCGCTTGACAGTCTCGATTCCAGTGGCCATCGACGGCAAGCATGAGGACCAGGACTATCGCATTGAAGCGCGGGTGACAGACGCCGGCCAGCGCGAGGTCAGCGGTCACTCGACGGTGCTGGCGACGTATGGATCTTTCCGGGTGAGTGCGGAGCCGACGAGTTACGTGTTCAAGACCGGCGATCCGGTGCGCGTGAAGGTGACGGCGCAGGACTACGATGGCAAGCCGGTGCAGACAGCGGTGCACATCGCGGTGAAGACGGAGAAGTGGGATTCCGCAACCCGCGAGCGGACGGAGAAGGACGTCACCAGCAGCGATGCGCAAACCGGCGCGGACGGCACGGCGCTGGTGACTCTTGCGGTTGGGAATAGCCAAAGCGGTGACTTCACCGTGACCGCCAGCGCCAAGACGCCGGAGAATCGGACGGTGGAGGGGCGCACGTGGGTATGGATTTGGAACGGCGGCGGCGAGTTCTACAACCAGAACACCCAGGCGCAGATTGTGGCCGACAAGAAGAGCTACCAGGTGGGCGATACCGCGCACCTTCTGCTGGTGACGGGGCTGAAGGAATCGTGGGCCGTGGTGACGGCGGAAGGCGACAGCGTGCAATCGCGTCAATTGCTCCACGCCACGGGGGAGAGCTTTGCGTTCGATGTGCCGATTACCAAGCAGGCGCAGCCGAACCTGGTGATCAGCGCCGTGCTGGTGCATGACAACCAGATTGTCACGGCGCAGAAGAGCCTCAAGGTGCCAACCATCGAACGTACGTTGACCATCACGGCAACCCCGGACAAAGCAAAATACCTGCCCGGAGAAAAAGGCAGCTTCGACGTGCTGGCGGTGGATTCGAAGGGCAAGCCGGTGGAGGCGGATCTGAGTTTTGGCGAAGTGGACGAGGCTCTTTATTCAGTGCGGCCGGATGAGAGCGGCGATATCGTTGCGGCGTTCTACCCGCGGCGCAATGTGTATCTCAATCCGCAGTCGTCGTTCGAGTTCTATTTCAGCGGCGAAGCGGGGTTGAAGAGTCCGCTGCTGGCGCAACTGGCGAGCGCTCTCTATCATCCGCGATTGGCGCAGGTGAAGCCGGGATCCGACCTGGTGGTTCCCAAAATCCGCAAGGCCTTCCCGGACACGGCGTACTGGAACCCCAACGTGCATACTGGCCCCGATGGCCACGCCAAGGTGGAGTTCAACTTCCCGGATGCGTTGACCACATGGCGAACCACCATCCGCGCCATGACCGACGATGGCAAGGCAGGCGGCGTGGTGACGCGCGTGCTAGTCCGCAAGAACCTGATTGTGCGCCTGGTTGCGCCGCGCTTCTTCCGCCAGGGAGACGAGGGGGCGCTGCGGGTGATTGCGCACAACTATCTCGAGACCGCCAAGGACGTGACGTTTGCCTTGGATGCAAGCGGCGTGCAGATGGTCAGTGGTCAACAGCAAACCGTCAATGTTCCTGCCAAGGGCGAAGCGTTTGCCGAGTGGCGCGTGAAGGCGCAAGCCACGGGGAGTTCCGTGCTCACGGCCAAGGCGCTCACCAATGAGGAGAGCGATGCGTTGCAGATCACGCTGCCGGTATTGGCGTTCGGCGTGAAGCAACGCTATGGCGGGGGGGGAGTGATCTTCTCCGGCTCCGGACAGGCGAAGGGGAAGGTTCCCTTTGGAGCCAACTCCGATGCAGGCACCCGCGATCTCACCATCACGATCGCACCCAGCGTGGCGGGCGCCGTGTTTGACGCGCTTGACTACCTCACCGGCTATCCGTGGGGATGCACGGAGCAGACGATGTCGAGCTTCCTGCCGGACGTGATCGTCTCGCAGGCCGTGGACAAGCTGCATCTTAAGCCGCCGGTCGATCGCGCTACGTTGAACACCATGGTGCGGGCCGGGCTCGATCGGCTCTACAGCTTCCAGCATGACGATGGTGGCTGGGGCTGGTGGCCGGACGATCCCAGCCGCGTTTTCATGACGGCGTATGTCGTCAGCGGGCTTGGACAAGCCAAAGACGCGGGCTTCAAGCCGGATGAGGACAAGCTCAACAAGGCTCGTACCTGGTTGCAAGCCGCGCTGGCTGCGCATCCGGACATGATTCCCGACTTGCGCGCTTACACGGTTTACGCGCTGGCCACCACGGGCGGCGCGCCTCCGAACGCACTCGAGGCCGCGTGGTCGAGCCGCGGTAAACTCAGCGACGAAGGGCTGGCGCTCACCGGCCTGGCCCTGCACGCTGCCAACGACAGCCGCGCCAGGCAGGCTGCGGAGCAGCTCGAGAAGAAGGCCAAGGTCGAGGGCATGGCCGCATCCTGGTCAGGCAATTACGACGAGCTGCTCGACTACTGGGGCGACACTACGCCGGAGACAACTGCCTTTGCGCTGAAACTGCTCACGCTGGAAGACAAGGGCAGCGGACTGCTTCCGAAGGCCGCGCTGTGGCTGGCCGGCAACAGTACGGGCGGCTACTGGGAGTCCACCAAGCAGACCTCAATGGTGATCCAGGGCCTTACCGACTACCTCGCCCTCGGCGGCGAGCTCGCCAACAGCTCCGATGTCGAAGTGTTGGTGAACGACACCAGCGTGGGCAAGCACCACTTCGGCGCGGGCGAAGGCTTTGCCCCGCCGTGGAAGATCAAGGTGCCCGCGGCGCTGGCCGGCAGTGATCCAAGCGTCGTCATCAACAAGACCGGCAACGGAATCACCTACTGGTCGACGCAAAGCTCGTGGTACTCGCCCGATCCCAAGCTGTCGCAGCAGGGCAAGATCTCGCTCAACCTCACGCGCGACTATTACCTCTTGCAGAAGACGCAAGCCAAGCCGAGCGATCCCATCACCTACGACTTGCAGCCGTTGAAAGGCCCGGTGCATGTGGGCGATATCGTTGCAGTGAAGCTAGCCGTGAATGGCAGTGCCTGGAAGTACCTGCTGGCCGAGGACCCGATTCCGTCGGGAACGGAGTTCCTGGAGCACACCGAGCTTTACACGTTGAACCACAAGCCCGATTGGTGGGCGGACTGGTTTACGCGCAAGGAATCCCACGACGACCGCGCCGCCTTCTTCAACACCGAGTTTAATGGCCGCCGCGAGTATGTTTACCTGTTGAAGGTGGTCAACGCGGGCAAGTTCGTGATGAGCCCGGCGCAGGTGGGGCCCATGTATCAGCCCGAGATCGAAGCCACGTCCGACCCGGCCAACCTGGAGGTGCAGCCATGAGCGCAGGAATTTCGATGACTTTATTTCAACGCCTGCGATTCGCCCGCATCTGGGTGGCTCTGCAGTTTATTCTGACGCTGGTGCTACTGGCTGCGGGCCTGGGTTGGACGCGGCTGCCCGACAAGCATGTGTGGCAAGTGGCGCTCACGCTCATGGTTCCAGTGTTGCTCCTGATCTGCTTCCTGGAATTGCAGGCCGGCACTATGCGCAAGCTCGCGGACGATAAGGGAGGCCGCGCGAGCTTTGGGATCGGAGCAGCCAGCTTGTTGGGTTGGCTTGCGGTGGGCGCTGTCGCCTGGGTATTCCTGGATTGGTGCGACAGCCAGTTTCCGCTGTGGGCCGGTTATCTCAACTCGAAGTTTGGAACACAGGCGCGCGCCACGACGTTCACGTATGAACACATTCTGCGCTGGCTCACGGCGATCGAGTGGGTGCTGCGCTGGGTCGCGCTACCCGGCAAGCTGATTCCGTTTGCGGCAGCCTCGGCGCAATGGGCCTGGCGCTTACCGGTTCGTCGTGTCATTCGTTTTCTTTGGAATTGGCGCTGGTGGCTGGGCTTGATCATTGCCTCACTGGTCGGCGCATGGCTGCCGTCGCAGTTCTTTGACAAGCCTCCCAGCGGCAGCGTCTCGGCGCAGGAGTGGCATGTTGGTTTGAAACTGGCTGGGGCTTATCTGCTGGCCGTGACCAGTTGGGTGCTCCTTCTGGGCTGGTGGGCTACGCTGTTTGCGGTGAAGAAGCAGCGGCCTTCGGATGAGGACCTGGTCGCCGTGCCGGTGCTGTCGGGTCCGCCCCTGGATAGGCGGTCCGCAAAAGCCGAGATCCCACCGCCCGATACCGGTCCCGTCGCCTGAAACCCGGGCCATCGCATTTGGAACGGTTGGGGCACATTCGTCGATTTGTCATCCTGAGGCGCGCAGCGACGAAGGATCTGCGGTTGCCTTCCGGCTCGTTTTCAGCACGACGGCCTAGGTTCGACGTCGCCACTTTTCTAATCTCCGCCGCAAAGGGATGGCAGAAGCAACCGCAGATCCTTCACTGCGTTCAGGATGACAAACGCTTCAAGGAGTGAGATTTGAAATGCGATACCCGGTTGCTCGAAGCACTTTGCGTGATGCAAGCCGCTGCGAATGAATAAAATGATCACGGCCATCGCCACTGGGAGAACTGCCTCGTGAAAAAGATTGTCTGCCTTGTAGCTTTCGCGTTGCTGTCCAGCGTTTCCGGAGTTTGCCAGACGGCTCCCGCCGCTGCTTCGCCAGCTATTGTCGAACGCGGCGTAGCCATGAAGACCCGCGATGGAGTGACGCTGCGGGCCGACATCTATCGCCCAGCCGGCGAGGGGCCGTTCCCGGTTCTGCTCACCCGCACGCCCTACAACAAGGACGGTGCGGCGGCGTTCGGACAGAAGGCCGCCGCGCGCGGCTTCATGGTGGTGGCCCAGGATGTGCGCGGGCGCTATAGCTCGGAAGGCGAGTGGTATCCCTTCAAGCATGAGAGCGACGATGGGTTCGACACCGTGGAGTGGGCGGCGGCGCTGCCGCACTCCAGCGGCAAGGTGGGCATGTTCTCCGGATCCTACGTGGGCGCCACGCAGATGCTGGCCGCCATTGCGCATCCGCCGCACCTGGCGGGGATTTGCCCGGTGGTTACGGCCAGCAACTACCACGAAAACTGGACCTACCAGGGCGGCGCCTTCGAGCAGTGGTTCAACGAGTCGTGGACCTCGGGGCTGGCGCAGGATACGGTTAGTCGTTATCTCCGCGAGAACACCAATGCGCGCGTTGGGGCCACGGTTCTGCCGCTCAACCGGTACCCGATCTTCAATATCGCCGCGCCCCGGGAAGCCTCGGATCTGACTCAAGCCATGGCGCCGTACTTTCTCGACTGGCTCGCTCACCCCACCTACGACGACTATTGGAAGCAGTGGTCCATCGAAGAGAACTTCGCGAATATCCAGGTGCCTTCCTTGACGATCGCCGCCTGGTACGACCTCTTCCAGGGTGGCTCCATTCGCAACTATCTGGGGTTGAAAGAGCACGCCGGCAACGAAGCCGCGCGCAAAGGGCAGCACCTGGTGGTGGCCATCGGCGGACACTCCGGCTGGGGTCGCACCGTGGGCGATGTGGACTTCGGCGTACAGGCGCCGTTCGATGAGAACGAAGTCACCCTCGCCTGGTACGAGTATCTCTTTCTTGGCGGGCAGAACGAGTTTGCCAATGGCAAGCCGGTGAAGATCTTCGTGATGGGCAAGAACGAGTGGCGTTTTGAAGACAGTTGGCCGCTGGAGCGCGCCAAATCGACGGATTATTTCCTCGGTTCAGGGGGCAAAGCGAACAGTGCCGCGGGCGATGGGACGCTTTCGACGGCAGAGGCACAGTTGGCCGCGACGGATTCGTTTGTCTACGATCCCACGACGCCGGCGCCGACGATGGGCGGGCCGCTGTGTTGCGACTCCGAGCACCTGGCGCCCGGGCCGCGCGATCAAAAGGCGGTAGAAGCGCGGCAGGATGTGCTGGTGTACACCACCCCGCCGCTCACCGACGACCTGGAAGTGACCGGGCCGATCACGCTGGACCTGTTCGCCAAAACCTCCGCGGCCGATACGGATTGGACCGGCAAGTTGGTGGATGTGGCTCCGGATGGGTCGGCTTATAACCTGACCGAGGGCATTCTGCGGGCGCGCTATCGCGAGTCCACCCGCGCTGCCAGTCCGATTGAGCCCGGACAGGTGTATGAGTACAAGATCGATCTCTGGTCTACCAGCAACGTTTTTCTCAAAGGGCACCGGATCCGCCTGGAAGTGAGCAGCAGCAATTTTCCGCGCTTCGATCGAAATCTCAACACCGGCAAGGATTCGGCCACGGACGCGGAAATTGTGAAAGCGACCAATGTCGTTTTGCATGACAAGGAGCATCCCAGCGTGCTGGTGTTGCCGGTCATTCCCCATTGAGGGGGTCTTGGTTAGGGTGCAAATGACACAAAAGGCGGAGGAGCGGCCCAACTTGTTGTTACGGCCGATTTGCCAAAACCGTGCTACACTCAGTTCAATCGTAGAATTCGATCTGAAGTTTTTGCCTGTTCCGGTTACCGCCTACTCGCAAACTTCCACATTGCGTTCGCGGTAAATCAGATTCGAAGGAGTAACACACAATGGAACAGGGAACAGTCAAGTGGTTTAATGACGCCAAGGGTTTTGGATTTTTGAGCCGTGAGAACGGCGAGGACGTGTTCGTCCATCACACCGCCATCCAGTCGAACGGCTTCCGTTCGTTGCAGGAAGGTCAGCGCGTTCAGTTCAATGTCACCAAGGGCCCCAAGGGCTGGCAGGCAGAGAACGTCCAGGTTGTCTAGTTTTTGACGGTCCGGGAGAACGAAGCTCGGACACCTGGTTGTGAATCAACAAGATGGGGACGGCAAAGCTGCCGTCCCCATCTTGCGTTTTGCATGTTCTTTTTTCCCAAGGACCCCGAAAGCCCAATCATCCGCTCCGTGAATCGCTGGGCGATCGCTCTAACCTCGCTGGACAGCTAGAATTCCGTACTATGAACGACTTTCCGGAATTCATGAAGCAAGCGGCAAACAAGATCGTCCAGTCCGACCAAGCGACTCCCGGGGTGGAGGGATTTGTCTTCGACGGCGCAGAGGGGAGCCAAATGGCGTTTTGGACGTGCAAGGAAGCGCGACCGTCTGCCGCCCACGTCCACGACTACGACGAATACATGCTCGTCGTGGAGGGTGGCTATACGTTGGTCATCGATGGAGAAAGGACCCCGATATTGGCAGGAGAGGAATATTTCATCCCGCGGGGTATTTTACATAGTGGTGAGGTAGCTGCTGGAACCAGGACGATTCACGCTTTTGGTGGACATCGAGCCAATCGGGCCAGCAGCTCCTTCTGACCATTGAATTTACGCGGCGGGCTTCAGGCTCTTGACGCTGACTTGCGGGGCGGCCGGATGCAGGTTTTCCTTGGGCGTCTCGTGGGTGCCCAAATACTGCAACACGTCGTTGATGGAATCTTCAAAACGCGAGCCTGTTTTATGCGTGGCTTTCACGCCTTTCGACACAAGCTGGCACACTTCAAAACGGTTCATACCCTGGGCCAGGGCGCGGTGGATTTTGGTAGAACGCATAGACGAACTCCGGCAAGAAGCTTGCGGGTGGATTGGTGCGTGGGGTACGGGGCTCGTCAGAAGCTTGGGGTGCGGCCGGCGCCGAGCAGGCTGATGTCTTCCAGATACGTATCTTTCCTCATTGTACGCTGGAAATGGTTGGGCGCGGCCAAAGAGTTCGGACGGAGGACCGCGCCAGTTGACCCGAAGGCGGCTTTCGCCTGAGGGAATTCCCTGTTATCCTATAAGTCCTATCGACCCGAAATGCGGGAAAGTTAGAAGAGATTGCAGCGAAAGAGGTTACACGTGGCAGACACGAGCAAAGTGGAAGACAAACTGGAACGCAAGAAGATCAAGCGCGCCGCCCGCAAGAAAGCCGCTCCCAAGGCGCCCCGCACGGGAGCCCGCGGAGAGAAAAAGAAGAAGGTCAAGAAGCTGGCTCGCGGGCAATCGAAGCGCTAAGTGGCTTGTCGTACTGAATCTGGAGATGGGCGCGATCGCAACTCCGCGCCCAGCCGTCCTTCCTTCGCATACAAACCCTCCCTTGTCGTCTTCCCCTACCAAAAAGGTCATTTGCCCATTCCGGCGCAACCGGAAGCCCTGATTTTTGAGTTTCATGGGAAGACCTCATCCTGTACACTGCGGCGAAGGCCTCCCGCAGCAAATTGCGATGTTTGCTCTGAGCTGGCCGATTCGACAGCGCCCCGCAACCCCCAGGATTGAGGAGACCTGCCCTGCCCAGCCAACTGCTTGCCCGCAAATCGATTGATAAGTTGATTCGGGAGTCGGAAGAGCCCGAGCACGCGCTGAAGAAAACGCTGGGACCGTGGTCGCTGACGGCGCTCGGCATTGGCGCCGTGATTGGCTCGGGAATCTTCACGGTCATTGGTACGGCCATCTCTGGCGAGCAGTTCGACACCTCCAGCGTGCTCAATACGCCGCTGGCCAGCTATATTTTGACGCACACGGCGCTGGCCGGGCGTCCCGGCGCGGGGCCGGCGATTGCCATCTCGCTGGTTCTCGTGGCGATTGTGTGTGGCTTGACGGGCCTATGTTACGCGGAACTCGCTTCGATGATCCCGATCGCCGGTTCGGCTTACACCTACACCTATGCAACCATGGGCGAGCTGATCGCCTGGATCATCGGTTGGGACCTCATTCTGGAGTATGCCGGCTCCAACATGACGGTGAGCGTGGGATTTGCGGCGCATGTGGTCGACCTGCTGGACTGGTTCGGGCTGCATCCTTCCGCCACTTGGATTTCACCGGCCTACCTGCCCGGCGGCCTGCAGGATCTGGCTGGCAATACGATCTACAATCCCGGCTGGCACTTCGGCTTCAACATCCCCGCATTCCTCATTGTCCTCATCCTGACCGTCGTGCTGGTGCGTGGCATCCGTGAGTCGGCATCCACCAACAACATGATGGTCGGATTCAAGCTGGTGGCCATTCTGATCTTCGTGATGGCGGTGATCAGCTTCATCCACCCCAGCAACTTTCATCCCTTCATGCCCAATGGATGGTCGGGGGTGTTGACGGGCGGCTCCATCATCTTCTTCACCTACATCGGCTTCGACTCGGTTTCAACCGCTGCTGAAGAGTGCCGCGACCCGCAGCGCGACTTACCCATTGGGATTATTTCTACGCTCGTCGTCTGTACCGTGCTTTACGTGGCTGTAGCGGTTTGCCTGACGGGCCTGGTGCCGTGGCAGTCCATGGTGGGCGATGCGGCGCCGGTGGTGAACGCGCTCAAGAAGCTTTCCATCCTGCCCGGCGGGCACATTCTCCACTGGGTGCGGCTCATTGTCCTGTTCGGCGCCATTATGGGAATGCTCTCTTCGATCCTGGTCTACCAGCTTGGTCAGTCGCGGGTGTGGTTCTCGATGTCGCGCGATGGTTTGCTGCCCAAGGTCTTTTCGAACGTGCATCCCATCTTCCGCACGCCAGCTTTCTCCACCTGGGTGGCGGGCTTTGTGGTTGCTATTCCGTCCGGGTTGTTTGATATTGGCACGCTGGCCGACCTGTCCAACATTGGGACACTGTTTGCGTTTGTGCTGGTGTCGATCGGGGTGGTGGTACTGCGTTACCGTGAACCGAATCGCCGTCGGGGCTTTCGGGTGCCCTTCGGGCCGATTATTCCGGTGCTCAGCGTGGTGTTCTGCTTCCTGCTCATGGCCGGGCTGCCCATCATCACCTGGTTCCGGTTCTTGATCTGGCTGGTGATCGGGCTGGTGATTTACTTCTTCTATAGCCGGCACCGGTCGGAGTTCGCCAAGCCGCGGTAACCGGCGCAGAAGCGCGGCACTCCGCGTTGCTGCTTCAAGTCGATGGGTGAAGCTTGTGCCCTCAAATGGGAGTTACTTCCGGATAGGCTGTTATTCAGGGCCGACCCATCAATGCAACCGCCGCGCAGCTTCCTTATGCTGCGGCAGATTCCAACGCAGCAGTGCGAGTAACCGAGATGACGCTGATATCGTCCTCCTGCCCAAAAGCCTGCGCCGCGCCGGCGACTCCGGCTGCCGTCGTTGCCGTGCGCATCAGCGCATGCACCCGCTCAAACCCAAACAGTTCCCCACTCGCATCCATCGCCTCCACAATCCCGTCCGACATCAGCACCAACTTGTCTCCGGCCTTCAACCTGAAGCGCATCACCGAACACTCAGCCCCCTCGAACATCCCCAGCGGCAGCGCGCCTTCCATGGGCAGTTCCTCACCATTCAGGTACGGAGCAACGTGCCCCGCATTCGCCAGCGTCACCGTGCCATCCGCTTCAATGCGCAGCGTCAGGCAGGTGGCCTGCGCATCGCCGCGCCCCATCAATCGTTGATTGAGTTCGCCCAGCACCGCCACGGGGTCATCGCTGAATCGCGCCGCAGTCCGGATCGCCCCCACCAGCAGCGCCACCAGCATGCCTGCCTTCAACCCTTTGCCCGCCACGTCTCCCGCCACAATCAGCACGCTGCCATCGGTCTTGTGCGGAATGATTTGGAAGAAGTCTCCGCCCACCTCGCGCGCCGGCCGGTACTCGCTCTCGATGGTCAGCCCCGACAGCGCCAGCCGCGCCTCGGGCAGGATCACCTGCTGCACCTCCTGCGCCTGCTTCACATCCAGCGCCATCAGCCGCTGCCGCTTCACCGATTGCAAAAGCCGCCGCAGCAGCAGCAGGGCAATCACTACCGCCACCAGCAGGTTCGCGATTGCGCCAAGGCCGATCTGGGTACCGAATGGGAACCAATACATCCGGATATGGAGAAGGCTGAGCTGGGCCGAGAAGGCATTGATCCCTCGCAACGCGACGACCGGTAAGAACAGCCATCCCTCCACTCCCTGCCGGCGAATGCCTTCGGCCACGACCCAGAGCATCAGGGCGAAGAAGAGCAGGCGGATGACAAGGGAGACGGTCTCGAAGTGGAGAGCAACCCCGTGCGGAACGAGCGCGAAGAAGATCTCGTCGCCGAGAATATACGAGATCATCAACAGCAGGGCGAGCGCGGCTGAGAGCCGGGGCAGCCACGGCGGGCGCTCGAGCCCGAACCATACCCAAAACACCATGACCCAGGCGGCCCATATCAGCGAAGCAACAGGCTCAACCAGCAGATTGCCCATGGAGACGCTCAGAACTTCCGTCCAGTCGACGATGACTTCGAGGGTGGCATAGGCAGCAATGAGCAGGAAGAGAGCCCCCATCCACAGGTAGACCCGGTCGGAGCGGTCAAACAGGATGAGGGTGAAGGCGACCACGGCCAGCAGACCAAAGAGCAGAGCCGGGGCGACATAAGATGCCTGGGAGCGGATAAGTTCCAGCCAGCGAATCTGGTAGCTGGCCGCCACAGCACCGGCCTCGCCCAGCACCGGCGCCGAGTGCATGCCGCCCGCATCGGGTGCGCTGTTCAGCGTGTTAGGTTCCATCCATAGCCTGAAGGCCAGCACCTGCGTTCGCTCGGCTTGGCTGGTCCCGTCTGGTCTGGCTCCGTCTTGTCCGGTTCTATCTTGCCCGGTTCCGGTCTCGCGACTTCTCGCTTGCGCGAGCGGGAACATCTTGGGCTGGTTGAAGTAGACGATGGGTTTGCTGCCGGTGAAGTTGCCGAATTGGCCGGCCAGCTCCCCGTCGTCGAAGACCTGGTAGCCATCGTCCACATCAGCCGGCCCCGCCAAAGCCAGTTCCGCACCCTGCCGCGCCTCCACCTGCACCCGGATGCGGTACCAGGCGTAGCCAAAGTAGCCGGGGTGTCCCTTGGCCGTCCAGCCGGGCACATACCCTGGCAGCCCGGTGATCGGGTCAATGGCCCCGGCCTTCGGCGTCAGGTCCACCGTCTCCCACTTCCGGTCGTCAAAGTCCGGCTCGGCCCAAAGCGGATGGCCGGTCTTGGGGTCGGTGGGCGAGTCGCCCACCGTAAACTTCCACGGCCCATAAAGCGGCACGGCGGATTGGCCGAGGGTGATGTGGGCTGTGCTGTCCGCAAGGCTGCCCGGCTGGGCGGACTGGGCCTTTTGCGTGCTGACCGTCTGTGCCGCAGACCCGAGGGCGCCTGCAAAAAATGCTGCCAGAGAAAGACCGAGGAGGGTCCGTCGGGCCATTGCGTGACCTCATTTTGAAGGGGGAACCGCTGCAGGAACTATACAAACCGAGGCCTGTAAAGGAAAGGGTGGGTGGCCCACCCTTGACCAAGCCCCAAACGTCTGGGTGCCCCATCCTTCGCTTCTTTCCAGTCCTCCACCGGTTTACCGACCGTTTGCCGGTTATACTCCCGCTCCGACCCCAAGACCCTGTCATCCCGACCGAAACGGAGGGACCTGCGGCCGCCTTTCCCTTCGCCCAATTTCGTTATGTCCAGTTATGCCGGTGATTCGGGAGCGATCACGGTTTATGGCCCGTCATCCAACCGCGAACTAACCTTCCTTCAGATCGGGATCGAACTTGCAGGCGGCTCAAGGCGTCTTTCCGTCGGGAATTACCTCGAATCCGGCTAGTATCCGGGATTCGGACCCGAATTTGTGGTAGTTCGTGTAAGCCGTGTCATTCATCAAGGTCTGATACGGCCCATACACGGCGAAATTGAAACCCCAGAAGTCGATGTATCGGACGGTCCGCTCTCTCGTAATTACTATGCTTTGCCTCGGACAAATGAAGGGATGTCCACCGATGCCCACCGGGCCGTATTCGACCATCATGTTTGAAACGAGCACAGGTCGAAGCGGGCTCAAATCTGTTTCCCGAATCCAACCGGGTTCCGACTCAACCGTGATACGCAGGATCGCTCCTGTATCCGGGGCAATGCCAAGTTCGCCATGATGCTCCGGCAATGCTTGGAAGACGTGGCCGCCCACAAGACAGCAATAGGTGACCCCATATTTAGGATTCTCTGAATGGACACTATAGCGGAACACGGCAAGCGTTCCCTGTTGGGTCCTCTCCCATCGCGCCCAGATAAGCTTGCTGTTTCCGCGTCGAACGTCTTCAAGAACAAATCCGAGAATCGGTCCAAAAATCCCTTTATAGTTGAGATCATTTCGCACGGCGATGTGCTTGCCAACCTGCTTCTCTTTCTCTACGATTCGTTGCTCGTGCCCGTTCCGGTACAGAAGCGTCGCTCGTTCGTTCACCGTTTGAATCAGGACTCGGTTTGGCGGCGCGGCCTTCCAGGCATCCCTCTCGTGCGGATACGATTGCTCATATTTAACAGTAGTTGCGTCTGCCGAAAAATCTGGGAGCATAGGCACTGCCTCATCCAAATACCGCTCTGCCCGTCGTGTGATTTGCTGTTGCGTGTTCTCGTCCGGTGCGGCCTGCCCGGGGATATCTGCCGTTGGAGGTGCGAGAAAGACGCTCTCATCTGCCAAGTTGGTGAGCGCAGCCTTTGCCTCCTTGCCGCGAACGTGCTCCTTCCAGAACCTAAGCGACCCAGTGGTCAGTCTCTCCGTCAACTCCAGCCCATTCAGCTTTTTCGCCAACTCCCTGTCGCGCTCATCGCGACTGGTTTCGAGAAGCCGCTGTAGCTCGGCAACATCGAGTCGTTTCTCCGGGACCCGCGGCTCATCATAAAAAACGGGCTCGTTGTAGTAGCCCCGACTCGTCCGTGCCACAACTTTCTCCGTTCCAATCAGAACTGCCAAGTCATGATATTCATCGAGTTGCGCGGTGCTAGGCGGATCGAATGAAATCGTAAAAAACTCGCTCGCGTCCACTATGCAACGTCCGATATCCGCCGCCAAATCCTGAGAATTGTTTAGAGTGAGGCCACCGCTCCGAATCGCGAGGACGGGAAGAGCAAAGAACGGAACGGGAGCTTGTAGTCCCGGGTCGTCAGACGAACGAACCCCAACTAGTGGTATGTCTCACTAATAGAATCGTTTATGTATCGAGGGTCATCTTATAGGTAGGAGACCCCGATATGCGTGTGGCTCAGCCCATTGAATTGACTGAAGAGGATCGGCGTAAACTGGAGCAGCAATCGCGTGGACGTTCGCTCGCCGCACGTGTGGTGCTGCGTAGCCGCATTATCCTGCTGGCCGCAGCCGGGTTGCAAAACAAACAGAATGCAGAAAAGCTGAAGGTTGCACCGCGCATGGCCACGTTGTGGCGTGACCGCTTCAACAAACTGGGCATCAAGGGGCTCCTCAAAGATGCGCCGCGGCCTGGACACCCTCCTTCGATCAATGCGGAATTGACCGCCTCGTTGATCGAGAAAACCACACAGAGCACACCTGCCAACGCCACGCATTGGTCAACGCGCACGATGGCAAAAGAGATGGGCATCTCCAAAGCCTCCGTTTCGCGTATATGGCGCGCCCATGGGCTGAAGCCGCATCGCGTCGATAGCTTCAAGGTCAGCAACGATCCGCGGTTCGCGGAAAAGCTCGAAGATGTAGTGGGACTTTATCTCAACCCTCCCGAACACGCGCTGGTGTTGTCGGTGGATGAAAAGAGCCAGATACAAGCGTTGGATCGCACCCAGCCCGGCTTGCCCATGAAGAAGGGGCGCGGCACAACCATGACCCACGATTACAAGCGCAACGGAACAACCACCTTATTCGCAGCACTGAACACATCCAATGGCGAGGTCTACGGCCTATGTCAGAAGAAGCACAGGCATCAAGAGTGGCTTAAGTTCCTGCGCATGATCGACAAGGCAGTGGCCGCCGACAAGCAGATCCATATCATCTGTGACAACTACGCCACGCACAAACACCCAAATGTCCAGCGTTGGCTGGAGCGGAACCCGCGCTTTCACGTTCACTTCACGCCCACTTCGGCATCGTGGCTCAATATGATCGAACGTTTCTTCCGCGACCTGACGCAAAATCGGCTGCGGCGCGGAGTCTTCCAAGACCTTGAGCAACTGATCATGGGCATTGGAGACTATATCGACAAGCACAATCTGAACCCCAAGCCCTTCATCTGGACAGCAAAACCTTCCGACATCCTCGAAAAAGTTACCCGCGCTCGGACCACCCTCGATAATCGACGATCTGGATGAGACACACCACTAGTTCTCGGCTAGGAAGCGACAAAATTGCTCCGCCGAGACAGGGCGCTCGAACAGCCATCCCTGTCCCAAGATCGGTTGATCGTAGCCTGCGAAGTAACCGGCCTGTTCTTCCGTTTCAATCCCCTCCGCAACGACCTTCAAATTCAGCGTTTTGGCCATCGCCAGTATCTGGGGAAGAATACCGAGCGTCACGGCCTCTGTGCCGATCGCGTGAGTAAATGACTTGTCAATCTTGATGGCATCGACTGCAAGGGAATGCAAATAGGACAGGCTGGAGTAGCCTGTGCCAAAGTCGTCGATGTAAACCCGATGCCCGCGCTCTCGCAGTCGATGGATCGTCTGCACCGCTGTTTCCTTCTTGGCCGTCGAGCTTTCCGTCACCTCGATGGTCAAACTCCGCGCTGACGCATTGGCAATCGCGAGAGACCGTTCCAGCATCGGAAGGAACGCGGGATCGGCGAGATCCGTCCCTGTCACATTGATGTTGAGGCTGAAATCGGGGCGCCCGCGCAGGACATCGCCCAGGTCGCGCAAGGACTGGCGTACCACTAGTTCCGTCAACTCGCCCACGAAACCGCTCATTTCGGCGACATGCACAAACATTTCCGGGCTTACCGCGAAGCCTTCGTCGTCGGTCCATCGCACCAGGGCCTCGGCACCCACGACCCGACGGTCCTCTAGATGCACTATCGGCTGGTAAACCATATACAGCCTCTCAACGCGAATCGCCCTGCGAAGCTGATGAACCATGCTCCGATTTCGGCGGTAGAGCAGCGCGCAAAGAAAACCAATGAAGCCGCCCGTCAGCCCGCCTAATCCAGTGCAAACGGCAGACTGGCGGGTTTGGGCTTTGAGTACCATCCTGGTATCGACAAAAGCTGTAAAGCAATTGAAGTAGTGGGGAGAACAATGCGTCGCATATAAGCTGTCGCCCACTCTCGCCCACCCGTCCTTTGCCAAGACGGTAGCATCGACCTTCGGTCTCTCACCGTGCAACCAGCCAGGCTGGTGCCCAGTGTCATCCACCTCAGTAAGTGTAAAGTTCAGAGGGATATCTCCGAGCCGGTCAGGCCGCCAGTGAAGAAACGAGACAAAAAAGCCGCCACGCTGTACTCCGACTCTCTCATCAGGATCGCCCGGCACCATCCGGATATCGGTATAGACCTCGGTTCCATCCTTTAATAGAAAGTCTGGCTTGAAAACCCGCTGGGAAAGCTCCGAGGCCCGGAACATGGCGTCGCACACCACCCTCCCACCACTCATCCGACCGCCGTCTTTCAGAAACTCGGACTGAAAGAGCAGATGGTGCATGTAGGCTATTTCCGCATCTGAGCAGGGGGGGAGACTGGCCATGGTCATCGACTTTAGGAAATGTTCTGAGGCTTTCGATGATTCCTCTGCCCGCAACATGTAGCGCCAAGCGTGATGATCGAGCTCAATCATCGCCTCTCGGAGAGTGACGATCCGAAACAGTAGGAAACCGCAGGCCATACCCAAGATCTCGGCGAATATCGTGACGGTCAAGGTCAACCTATTTCGCTGTTTGACGGTGCGCATCCGCTTCACAGTCGATCCTCCCGTTCACCGGACATGAACGCCAGCGACGATACCTGCCACAGGGCAAAAGGGAACCCATCGGAAAACTGGCTGAAACGTAAAATGAATGAAGAGTAAACACTGAAGAACATGCATGACGGCCACGAATTCGCCAGCAGAGGCCGGATGCTCGCCGTATGAAAATCCGTACGCTCGGACATTGAATTAACAAGATACTACACCGGGCGCAACCAACCCCCTCGGTTTTGGTCCAGCCCGGCCGCAGATGTATTCACATGTACCGACCATATCGGTTCGATGAATTCTCGAGATGAAAGTACGGATGCTCGAGTGGGAAAGAAATTGTCGATCAGGCAATCATGGACGAGGGGGCTCGAGGTCAGCACAACAGTCCTTAATTACAGCGAGGCGAAAATCGGCGTCGGAAGCTTCAAGCAGGGTAGAAAGGACGACGCCCAGTTTTTGGCTCAATGTACAGATAGCCGGTAACACACCCGGAGCGATGAATGCGCGACTATCGATCACGCAAACGCCTCGGTTTAGCAAAGCATGTTGCTCCTTCTGAACTGCCTTATCTAGAGTTTCGGGACTACGATCAGGCCCTTGATCCCGTAGGCGTTTTCGACTTTGTAGGGCGAGCCTGGGACTTCTTTGATTTCGGTGGGGGTTGCGGTGTAGACGTATAACTCTCCCGATGAGTAGCTCAGGGCATAGAGGTGGTTGTCGTTGTCCCAGGCTAGCTGATCGATTTCGACGGCCGGCAGAAGTAGCTTGCTATAGGGCGTGATTGGTTCGGCTCCGTTGAAATGGAAGACTTGCACGCCGAGCAACCTGAGATTTGCTCCGGCCACCGCCAACAGCTTGCCGGACGGGGACATGCTTAGGATGAACGGGTAAACCTCCGGAGTAGGCATGTCGGCCCAGGTATTGCTTGATTCAAGGTTGCCAGTGGTCTCATTGGTCGCGTAGCTGGCAAGTTGCGGCGGAGGCGGTGGATAGGTTGTTGTAAAAGACTCGGTCATGGCGGCGGCCAAGTGTCCGGCGGAATCGGCAACCATGTCTATGGGGAAGTAATAATTATCAGAGTTTGGTGGGTTCGGGTCTGCCGTCGGGTCAATTTCGTTTCCGATTGCAGCCCTGCCCAGCGCGCCGTTCGGTTCGCGGATAAATCGACCGAAGACCTGAGATTCAGCGCCGGGAAAGTATGCGTAGAATGCGGAAGTGTCATTCGCGCCAAAGTTGGGCGCGGATGTCCATCCCCAGCGCCCATAGTCAATGAGGGCGCCGGTGAATTTAAGCTCCCCGGTTGAGGCAATTTTGTACGACTGCCACGCTGCGCAGACGGCATCCCCGTCGAAAGTGGCACCCCAGAGCTGCAAATAGAAGACTTGCCCAGCGTGGTCCAGCACAGCCCCGTTGGGATTCTCGTCAAGGCTGGTGTCGCCGCACTCCGAACCGTTGTAGTTCTGAGTGTTGGTTTCAGACGCCTGTTTCCCAACCGCTCCGTTCGGCTCAATGTCATAGGTGCGGATGTTGGTGGTTCCGACGCTGATGAGATATTTGCCGTTGATCCCTTCCATCTGGCCGGAGATGGAGAATGGTGAGCCTTTGACGAGGGTGAGCTTTCCGGTGGCGGTCGCATCGTATACGTCGACGCCTTTGGTTGTCTGCACGTAGACATAAGCTACGGACGCGACGGTGGTTTCTGGAGTTGCTTCGGTGGATGGGTTTTGGGTGAAGGCTGGTCCTGCGGAAAACAGGCCGAGACAGAACACGAGCTTGATGCCCGTCACTTCGTGTCTCATAGGAGGCTCCTACAGACTTAGTTGTCTATTTTCGAGAAACAGAGTTGCAAGCAAATGACGTTAATTGACGAAAGGTGAGCGAAACAGTGCAGGCTCCCGACGCTTCTGCTTTCCGGTTGGATGGTGGGTGGTTGAGGGTCGCGGGTGAGTGGTGGGCTTCGGACACGACCCCAGATTGCGCCCACCAAGGACCCCGGGAAAGCCTAAAAGCGGGGATGGCGAAGAGGGTAGCCGGTGATCCAGGCAGAATCACCTCGTTTGTCCCTTCTACTTCTGATGATTTCGGATAAGAGCGACTCTGTCGGTTGCTGAAAGTGTTTTTAGCAAAGAAGTCTCGTGATGCATTCTGCTGCCTCTTTGAGGCCCGGCTCTTGTCGCACATGTGCAGCAGCTGCAACTGCGCTTTTTGAGAACGTCTCCGCAGTCCTCAAGCGATCAATGGCGAGTGTCGCCTTGTCGATCGAATACCTATCCTTGCGGATCGATAGCGCAGATCCACGACGCTCGGCACGCATAGCGTTGTCTGGTTGGTCCCAGCCCCACGGGACAAAAAGCATGGGACGTCCAGACGCTAGAGCTTGCGCCGTCGTGCCGGAACCGCCCTGGTGGACAATCACCGACGCTTTAGGGAAAACCAAAGAGTAAGGGACGTAGGGCAAAGACAGAATGTTTGGGGCTACCCATTCGCTCTCTTGGGAAGCCCCGACGAGAACAGCGGGCGCTCCCAAATGTCGAGCCACTTTAATGCTTGTTTGATAGAAATCGCCTGGATATCCTACGGCGGTTGAACCAAGCGTAAAGACAAGAGGGGGGACGCTTGAGTTGAGGAGCCTATTCAATTCAGGATCGATGAAATCTGCCTTCGTCGTGCCGTCATGAAACACGAAGCCGGGTTGCACTGTTTGTTTCGGCCAATCCGATTGCGCCTGCCCTAGCCAAGTAGAAAAAAGTGCTAGGACGAGATATGGGGAAAACTTGTCTTTGAAAAGGGGATCGCAAGAAGTTCTCAAACCCGCCGATGATCGTAGTTCCCGCACCGGATTCCACCAATGGCTTGTGCCCACGCGGGCAAGATTGAAGAGGGAACGATACGGGAACATGCCCGCTTTTCTGACCGTCAGCATCCAAGGCGCGTTCACCATGAGGGGTGGATCGTACACCGAGAAAAACGAACTTGGCGAGAGAATTAAGGACGCCCAACGAAGGCCCAGCTTCTCCGCGACAAGCGGAGCCGCATAGACCAACTCTCCCGCGACCATGAGATCCACACCTTCGATTGACTGAAGGAGGTCTTCGTAGGTATGCCGAAGATGAGGCAGAATCACACGGCGGAATAGGATCTCGGGCCCCTTCTTCAAGTCAGCACACTGCCCGATAAGTGCTGCAGAGGTCGGGTCCCAATCCGGTCGCATCGCACGAAAATCGAGTCCGAGGCGTTCTACCCTGTTTCGATAGAATTCCGTCGTAATAACCCGTACGTCATGCCCGCTCCGTTTGAGTTCTACCCCCAAAACCAGACAAGGGTGCAGATCGCCAAGCGAACCCAGCGTGACAAAAGCAATGGTTTTACGATCATTCGGCAATGGCAAAGCCGTCCCAAATTCAGACTATATTGTCCCAACGCCTGGTTGGTGGACAACTCGCACCTTAGGCAAATTTCAGCCGGAAGGAGGAGGCGAACCTGCTGTTTTGGGGTTGGGTCCGGGTTGCCGGTGAATCAGGCGCAATGCTGAAATCGCATCGAATCAATTTCTCCGAGTGTGGTTAGGCCAGAGTAAAGCCACCACACGAATTGCAGGGAATCAACCCTCGGACGAAACCCGGCCCCTCTGACCCGTAAGAAATTTCAACAACCTTGTCACAAAGGCCGTCGCTTGCCCACTTACCTGCAGACAGTTCAATAGGAGTGATCCATGTCCATCGATCTGCACCCTCCGCTTGCGACCATTGTTCGCAGAAAGCTCTACTTCCCCACCGCACTCATCGCTGTCTGCCCGGCGATCTTGTCCAACTGCATAGCGCTCTTTCGATCACTTCTCGCCGTTTTAGGTTTCGTTGTCCTCATGGCCGGCCCACTGCATGCGGGAATTCAACTGCGTCCAACCTGGGTTCTGCTATCGCCGGCAACCAGTCCCTCGGCGAGATGGAGCTACGGGATGACCTACGACGGCGGGCACGGTCAGGTCGTGCTTTTCGGCGGTGACGATGCCGAATTTCCCCCCAGCCCACTGCTGAATGACACCTGGACGTGGGATGGCACGAACTGGACTCAGCATTTCCCGTCCACAAGCCCAAGCCCACGGAGAGAGTTCTCCCTTGCCTACGACGCGGCCCATGGAAAAGTGGTCCTGTTCGGCGGCTTTGACGCGAATTCGAACACTCTGGGGGATACGTGGACTTGGGATGGCACAACCTGGACACGGCAATTCCCGGCACACAGCCCCTCGCCCCGAGCCATGTATGGGATGGATTACGACGGGGCGCACGGCCAGGTTGTGCTTTTCGGTGGGTTAGTCCCCGGCGCCTCGCTCGATACCAACGACACATGGACATGGAATGGAACCGATTGGACTCAACTTTCTCCGCCTGCGAGCCCACCGGCGCGCTATCTCCCCGCCATGTCTTTCGATGCGTTGCATGGCAACATCGTGCTGGCAGGTGGTGTGGGCTTTCATGACACCTGGATCTGGGATGGAAACACCTGGACGCAGCAATTCCCCCTGGATCCCGCGGAATCGGACGCTGGGTTCGGCATGGCATATGATGGCGCGTTGGGACAGGTGGTGCGCTTCGGAGGAGATCCGCAGGGTGGTTCTCCTGCGAGCGACACATGGGCTTGGAATGGTGCCGATTGGACGCAGCAATTTCCAGCCAACAGTCCTTCCGGGAGAGATGGTCTTACACTTGTATACGATGCCGCGGTCGGACAATTCATGCAATTCGGTGGCGGCCCCATCCCACACTACGGAACGTGGGTCTATCAATCCGACTTCGGGAACCTGGGCAGTGCGCATCTGTGCGGATCCAGACACATCATGCACGAAGTCTGCGCCACGTCTGCCACCTTGAATTTCACAATCTCGCTGGCGAAGATTGGCTCAATCCAGTACCTGACGGAGGGTACGCCGAACCTTGATTTCAAGGAATCGTCTACTCCTGGAACATGCAGCGCACACACCTACTCTCGCCCGGTCTCGTGCACCGTGAACGTTACATTTGTGCCGACCGAGGCCGGTGAGCGCAATGGTGCCGTCGTCTTCTACTCGCCCGGGGGCAGCGTGCTTGCCACCATCCCCCTCTACGGTCTGGGAATTGGCGCGGAGGCCGGTTTCAGTCCCGCGACGCAGTCCGTGCTGGGCGGCGGCTTCCAGGCTCCCCATGGCGTTGCGGTGGATGGGAGCGGGAATGTCTACGTAGCGGATACATCGAACGACGCGGTGAAGAAGATACCCGCGGGCTGCCTTACGAGTAGCTGCGTCACCACGCTCGGGGGCGGATTCTACGAACCCTATAGTGTGGCAGTGGATGGCGGGGGGAACGTCTACGTTGCCGATTACGGCAACAACGCGGTGAAGCAGATCCCCGTAGGCTGCACTTCTTTGACTTGCGTGATGGTCGTTGGCAGGGGATTTTCTCTCCCGACCGGGATAGCCCTGGATGGAAGTTCCAACATCTACGTCGCCGATTGGGGCAATGGTGCGGTGAAGTCGATGCCATCTTGGTGTGAGTCGGCGAATTGCGTGACCACACTGGGCGGAGGCTTCAGCAAACCCTATGGCGTAGCGTTGGATAGCAGCAGAAACGTGTATGTCACCGATCCCGCCAGCACCAGGGTTTCAAAGATGCCCTCGGGCTGCGGTTCCGCTCAGTGTGTCGCGACCCTCTACACGGATTTCAACCCTCCGGAGGGCATTGCTGTGGATGCAGCCGGGGATCTATACATCGGGGAATCGCCGAACAATACAGTGTTCGAGCTTCCGGTTGGTTGCACTTCACTTGAATGCATCCGGCCCCTCGGTACAGGATTCGATGACCCGGCCGGCCTGGCGCTGGATGGTGCTGACAACCTCTACGTGGCCGATTTTGGGGCCTCGACGGTCTCCGCAGTGCGCCAGACGGTTCCCGAATTGGTCTCGTTTAATGCGACATTCGGCGGCGGAACGAGCGGTGACAGCCCGAAGACGGTCACTGTGCAGAACATCGGCAATGCGCCGCTTGCGTTTTCTACGCTAACTTTCCCTGCGGACTTCCCCGGCGCGGCTGCACCCAATGGGGGCGGCTGCGCTGTCGGCGCGGCGGTCGAACCCAGCGAGAGCTGCACCATCGCCATCGACTTCTCACCGCTTGTCACTTCCGGTTACGGATTGCTAAGCGAGGATGTGATCGTCTTGGACAATGCTCTCGGAGAATCCAAGGGAACACAGGAGATTCCCGTGAGCGGCAAAAAGGTCCGCCGTGCCCATTGATCGGCGTGATTCACGCCAAACCACCAGTCGTCCTCCACGGGTAGGGTAGCCTGAGACTGACGGCGATTGGTTGGGTTCGATCGCGCCAGGCTTTATCCTCGCGCCTGATCAAACCCAACCTGCTTTTTGTGAGCACCAGAAACCCGCAATCCATCCATCGTTATGACGGATTCTGTCGTCGAGCCTGTATCGTGGACAAACTGGCGGTGACGTGATATAGCTCACGTTGGTTCCGAGTAGCTCGTCAACCGACCGGTACTCCGCAATCTGCGTGCCCGACGCTCGATTCGAACCTCGGCGATAAATCGACATTTCACTGATCGACCCTGCGCAAGGAGAACTTAAACGCGATAGCATTGATTAACTGGATGTGATGGAAGCGCAATCGCTATGCAGGTTCCTGCCGAAAAGATTCCTCGTGCGATGATTTGTCCTGACCGGATCAGCGCTTGGACCAGGCGTTGGGTTAGCGGCTAATCTGCGGAAGGCCGATTTTTTTCACTAGTTCGGCGAAGCGCGGATCGGAACGGAGAGGATCGAACTGAAAATAGCTATTCAGCCCGATAAGCGTCCAATCATGTTCCCGATAGGCGATGTCGAGCCAATGAAAAGCCTGTTCCTTATCTCCCAGGTCGGCATAAAAGCGGGCGATGATTTGAGCTGAGAAGTAGCCAGTCTCGCGTTCAGCTTGCCGGACTTTGATCCCCTTTGTGAGCGCGCCTTTCCAGCCCGCGGAGCGAAAGCCCTGTTCCAGGGCGGTGGCGAAGGCAGCATCCGCCTGGTTGCCCGAGATCTGCGCACAAAGCTTCCATTCCTCGATCACTCGCGGGTACATGCGTTTGCCCCAATAAGCATAGGCGAGGCAATCGTGAGCGATGGCGAAGGTCGGGTTCTCGTTGGCCAACTTGGAGCAGATCGCTAAGGCTTGGTCGTATTGCCGCGCCCAGACGTAGATGCCTCCGGCAACCCGGCTGATGACGGGAGAGAGAGGATCGAGTTCATGGGCACGACTAACTTCAGCAATGGATTCCTGTTCTCTGCCGCCAATCATTGCAATCTCGTCGGCATGCCATTGGCGCGAGGTCGCATCGTTGGGATCGAGTGCGAAAGACTTCTGGAACTCGGTCTCACCGCCGGAAAAATCCCAGTCGTACTGCATATCGTTGCTGCCTAAAACGGCATGAGGATGTGCCAAGGTCGGATCGAGGTCAAGCGCCTTGCGAGCTGCGCCGTTGGATTTCGGAAAGTCTTCGCTGGGATTGCCGCCAAAGTTCGGTAGTACGGAATAGGAATCGGCAATACCCGAATAAGCCAGCGCGTAGCTAGGGTCCTTCGCGAGGGCCTGATTGAAATAGGCGATAGCCTTTTCAAGTTCATTCGACGTGCGCTTGTTCCAGGCGTAGCGGCCTTTCAAATACAGATCGTAGGCCTCTGGATTTTGCGTGCCTTGCCGCGTAATCTGTTGCTTCTCAGAGCTGCCTAGTTGGGAACGAAGCTTGCCCGCGATGTCGCCCGCAATCTGCTCTTGCAAGGCGATGATGTCCGTGCTCTTGGCGTTGTAGTGGTGCTGCCAGATTTCAGTGTTATCGTGAACATCGATCAGTTCCGCGCTGACATCGATGCGCTCGGCGCGCGAGGTAACTCGTCCGCTGACCAGCGCCGACACACCCAGCTCATTGCCGACTTTTTGCGCGTCCACATCCTTTCCTTTGTAGTGGAAGACGGAACTTCGCGACTTCACCTTGAGCTGAGGCATATGGGTGAGGTTGCCGATAAGCGATTCAGTGATGCCATCACTCAGATATTCAGTGCTTGGGTCTCCACTACCATTTGCGAAGGGAAGTACAGCGATAGAATCGGCGCCAGGGCGCCGCGAAAGCGGGCCTAGACCTAAGATTCCGGCCGCGATAGCCGCTGCCGCCACTGCAACGATGCCGGCCATCTTCCAATTCGAAACCCGATTCCAATCGCGTCGAGCAATGTCAGCCGAAGCCGCGCTGAGAATGGCTTGGTTGTCGAGTCTCACTTCGATCTGATCTGCCGTACTTGGCCTGGCACCGAACGGCACGGGCGACGACGGTTCGCTCTGCACAGGAGCAATCCAACGGTAACCGCGACGATCAACGGTTTCGACGAAGATGGGATTCTCGGCGGAATCTCCAAGAGTATCGCGTAGGCGCTTGATGGCGCTTCGGGTTCCGAGATCGAAATCGACAAACACGTCGTCGGGCCACAGTGCCTGACGAAACTCTTCGCGCGTGATGACTTCATTGGGTCGGCTCAGGAATAGCTTAAGAGTGCGAAAGGGGAGTTCCTGAATCCTCACCCTGACTCCGCTTCTGCGCAGCTCATCGGAGCGCAAGTCGGCCTCGAAGACTCCGAAGCGTACGACCGTGTCGGGCAAGCGGTTTAACGAGTCAGTGGGCATGAAACGGAGTCTCTCCAGGGGGGAGATTCTAAGTTTACCACCGAAGCACTTGGCGATCGAAGACCGTCTGCCGCGGCGGAGGTACGTTTTGCCGAGGGCTTACGCCCGCGGACCACGAGTAACAGGGAGTAACAGGCTCGCGTATGTCGATGCGAATAAAGCCCTTAATGCGTAACATTTAAAACACGAATGGGTCACGTCCAGTCCCTTGACCGCATCGAGTTTTTCCCTGAAAGTGGTTTTCGTATCCGGAAGCCGCGCAGCGAGATTTCCGGCTCTAGTCAGACAAGATCGAATGCGCATTCCGACAATGTGCCGAAAAATCAGCCTTCAGGAGACTATTTATGACCCGCATGCGCCAACAAGTTAAGAGGTCCTGGCTCGCCGCTTCAGTCGCCCTCTTCATTCTCTGTGCTGTTGCTTCCCAACCCGTCCCCTCGTTTGCCTCGGAAAATCCGACGAAACTGCCGAAGTCCACAAAAGTAATACTCAGAGCATCTTCGACGAGGTTCGTTAAAGGCGGAACCCTCACCTTGACAGCAGACATTTATCCCTCAGGTGCTTCGGGCCCAGGGTGGCTTGACGTCCAATTGCCAGACGGATCATGGCACGCTATGACAAAAATAAGTTTCGCTGGAGGTAGTGCCGCAGGATCTAAGAAAATTACACAACCAGGGATCTATCAATTCGCGGTGTACTACTTGGGAGTAAAAGGAATATGGGCCGGGACAAGCTCCAATCTCGTAAAGGTGACAGTCCTGAAGTAACTCCAATCTTGTGAATCACAGTCCGATGAATGAATGGCTTCGATCCCGCAATGCGGACAGAACTCGATTTTCGGTGTGACTTCCGGTTAGATGGGATGAGAAGGTCGACCTCGATCACTTCTAGCGCTAAGCTAGCTGTGATCGACGCACTCTAAAGGTGCAATCTCATAGGATGAGAAGGTCGACCCATGAAGAAGCATAGCCATTCCTTGAAGCTAAGTGAAGCCCCAGCGAAACGGACCAAGTAGTCCTCAGTTCGCAGCGATTATTGCATGGTTGACAGACTTGAAATCAGCCTAAGATTCGAGTTCCTCCTGAATCGTGAGCAACTCGCACCTTGGGAGAATTTCGAACTTTGAGAAGACGGGAATCCCGCCGTTTTGGTGAGGGTGCGAGTTGCCGGTAGTACTCCGACAGCATTCACTCCAACCACACAGATATGGCATTCACTTTCTATCCTCTTCGAATTCGACGCAGCTTTCGATGCCCTGTGGCCGATCCCCAGTGCGGTTATGTAAAGCATCACGACTGCTGGAACCGTGCCTGCCGTGATTCTACTTTTTTCTGGTTAGACCTACGTTATCGCGCCAGCATGACCACGGCCCAGTCGCCCGCAAAGCTGGCCGCCATCAGGACAACTAATGCGACGCCTGCCAGGCGAACGGTTCTGCTCAACCGCGTGAGATACACAATGCCGGCCAGCACGATCACGTCTTTTGCGATCTCAAATGCCAGCGTGTTGTCGGCATTCATCCGAACGACCTGCTTGATGCAATTAGTCATGGCAAGCACGGTCAGGGCGATTAGCACCCATTGAACCACGATGGGCCACTTCATAACTTCCTCCGTGTTCTTAATTTCTTAACAGAAGATCTGCGGAACCATGGCCATCAACCCTGCAATGATACCCAGCACGGCGATTGCCGGGCAAATCACCACCAAGAGCGGATCAGGAGGAATACAGCCCGGGGTCAATCACTCAGAACCCAGCTTTCAGAGAAACCCATGCCCAGCAAACGCTTAGCAGGCCGCGTTCAAATGAGAATCTAACGCCTTTGCACCGAGAGGAACCATCCCCCTGGGTCGTCTGTGGACTTGTCGGGGTTGCCGGTCTTTCAGGCGGAACCCTTGTTTTTTGCTTGTCGGGCGCCACGACTCATTTCTTGGTATGTTTCAGACAGCTCCGGAGTGGCCGATTCCATGCGGCCGGATGCCGGAAACTGGCCCGGAACAAGAGCCGTCTTGGTTTAGACTTGGGGGGACGCGGAGAGGTTCGATTCTGCCTTGGGAGACGCGCCCTGCTCTACCCCGAAAGGACAGCGAGTGAACTCGGACCTGACCATGGAAGTCATCGATGCAAAGCGCCAACTGAAGGCCGAGGGAGCCGACCTGTCCGGTTCCAGCTTCCAGGATGTGAACCTTTCCGGAACGCACTTCCGGAACGTGACTTTTGCTGGAGCCAACTTTGAAGACGTCAAGCTTTCCCGAACGCACTTTCGGAACATGACTTTTGTTGGAGCCAACTTTGAAGACGTTAACCTTTCCGGGTGGAGTCTTCACAACGTCAACCTTTCGGGGTGGAGTCTTCACAACGTGAACCTGGCAAACCTTCGGATCCAGGACGCCGATCTGCGCAATGCGTCGATTGACGACAGCCTCACGGAGGGCATGATCATCAACGGCATCCCGTTGGCCGATCTTCTGGCTGCGTACCGGGCGCTGCATTCCACACCAGAGTAGGCTCGGCGCAAACTTCATCGCTCTTTGCTGCGGTCCGCTCAGTCTTATGAACGACAACGAGGCGAAATCCAGCCGACCTGAAGCGTGTTTCCCACTCCGTCTGGCCTTTTTTGTGGGTTCGGCCTGGATCGAGGCCAATTGGGAAGTTGGCCGGATTTTTCCCAGTGTTCGGATGCCGGTCAACCGACCGCGACCAGATTGTGGGGAGTTCAAGGTTCTGTGGTTCAACTCCCCCAAGGAACTAAAACAAGGGCGAACCGCATGGCGGAGCCTCAAGAACTAGAGGCAAGACATTCTGGACCGGAAGCGGTATTTCGTCTACGCAGAGGAGGTTTCATGGTTCAGAATTGACATGGCACTAGTTTGCGCTTGCTTAAGGAGCTCAACTCATGCTCGTCAACCGTTCAGTGTTTCCTCTCATTGTCTCGGTCATGCTGATTGCTTCCTATCCTGCTAAGGTTCAGTCGGTCGCTGCGCAGGGGGCTGCAGGCACGGTCATCCGCACAAACGCCAATTTAGTTCTAGTGGATGTTGTGGTCACCAGCAAGGGAAAAGCAGTCCGCAATCTTCAACGGAGCCAATTCCACGTCTTCGAGGATGGGCACGAGCAAACCATCGCTTCCTTTGATGAGCATAATGGCTCCGCAGCGCCAGTGGCGGCTCCTCGACCGGCTATGATACCGGCCTCGTTGCCGGCGCACACCTACAGCAATTTCTCGGCCGATCAGGTAGCGAGCGCCGCCAATGTGCTGCTGCTTGATGAGCTCAATACACCACAACAAAACCGGGAGTTTATGCGCCAGCAGATGATCGAGTATCTGAGCGCGGTACGCCCGGGGACGAGGATCGCCGTCTTCGCACTCACTGCGGAGTTACGGATGGTCCAGGGCTTTACCGGCGACGCTTCCCAGGCGATAAAAGCGCTCGAGAGCATGAAGCACGAGGATTTCGGTGGCCACCTGAGCGGCCTGAGCAAGAACTTCCAGCCTAACTTCAAGGTTCATGTTCACCCACCGGATCAGGACCCGATTACCGATGACAGGGCGCAGACTACACTCCTGGCCTTGCAGCAATTCGCCCGCTTGCTAGGCTTAGTTCCCGGTCGCAAGAACCTTATCTGGCTTGCCGGCAGATTCCCAATCGCATTTGATCCCGGGGCCTCGCTATCAGCAGCACAGGTAGCCGTCTATCCCGTTGACGCGCGAGGCATCATGTCGGTGCCCGGAACGCGAGTGAGCGATCTGTTTGAAGCCGGCGAGGCCGGGTCTATGGATGGCGATCCCGTTATAAAGGAGCAGATCAAAGCGGAACATGCAGCCATGGAAAATTTTGCGGAGCAGACCGGCGGTCATGCCTATTTCTTAACCAATGGACTCAAAGAGGCAGCGGTAAGGTCAGTAGAAAATGGGTCGAGTTACTACACCATAGGCTATGTCCCTCGTGATGAGATCGTGGACGGCAAGCTCCGCGCGATCAAAGTGCACGTTGAAAACGGCCGATACGAACTTGCCTATCGGCGCGGTTATTTTGCTTCCTCGCCTTATCACTATGCCACTCACGATTCTGGACCGCCAAGCCAAATTACGAAGAGTATTGTGCACGGCGCTCCCGAGGCCACGCAGATACTGTTTCAGGCGCGAATACTGCCAGCGACTGATTCACTGCTACAAGGGACAAACGTGCCGCCGCGTCCAGCGGGCGAGATGTCACGTGGCCTTAAAGAACCGGTGCAGCACATGATCGTGGACGTAACTGTGGACCCGCACTGTCTCGACTTGAAAAATGCTCCGGAAGGGGGACACCAGACACAGGTTGAGTTCGTGTTGGTGGCGTATGACGCAAACGGCGAGCGGGTGAATTATCTGGTGCGTGCGCTTCAAGTGAATATAAAGGATGATTCGTTTACACGGGTCATGGACAAGGGGGTTCCTGTGAGACTTGCGTTGGATTTGCCGCCAGAGCAAGTTTTTCTTCGAATCGCAGTCTACGATTTGGATGCGAGCAGTGTCGGCTCGCTCGAAGTGCCAGTGATGGTTGCAACTAGGTGAGCGAAGAGTTCAGCTATTCTTCCGCAGGCGCTGGGTTCTCCGCGCAAATGTCGTTGAGCATTTAGTTTCCGGCCTCTTTCGAGCATTGTTGGCGGTTGGTTGCTATCCGGAGATTGAGCCGTTTTTCCAATTGTCTGGAATGTTGGGCGCTCATTCTGAGCGCAAATGTTTCAACGAAATCTTGCCGCATCTCAATTCTAGGTAGTCAACGGGTAAACTCGATAGCGTTGCAAAAAGTGATGGAGCTTCCTTTGCGCATGGTTCCCCTGCCCTCTGCCCGTCTGACATTTCGAAGTTGGACTGACGAAGATACCGAGCTTGCGGTGGCGTTATGGTGTGATCCGGATGTGACTCGCTTCTTCGGCGGCGCTATGAGCCGGGAACAAGCGCGTGATCGACTTCAAGCAGAATGTGAACGAGAGAGTAGTCTAGGTCTGCAGTACTGGCCAGTGTTCTTACGTGAGACAGGCGAATTTGTGGGGTGCGCCGGTCTACGGCCATGGTCGATGGATCCGGGGAAAATCGAGGTCGGCGTTAATCTCATGCGGTCCGCATGGGGACTGCGCCTGGGCGAGGAGGCTTTGCTCTCTGTACTCGCGCATGGCTTCGATACGCTGGGCCTGCCGGTAATCGTAGGCGGACATGGGATTGAACACGACAACTCGCGAAAGCTGCTTGAGCGGGTGGGATTCACATATACGCACAACATTCTGTGGGGCCCGAAGGAGATCGAGGTGTGCATGTGGGCGATGACCGCCCAGAGTTGGCGCGTTGAGCATCGGTGCCCATAACGCCGCAGGGCCCAATACTTGGATCGCTCCTGGTTTGTGGACCAAACCGGACACGACTCGGTTTTGGTTCAATCTCCGGTTTGCCCGTCGTACACCCGGAACGGGTCGAGAGCACCTATTGATTGATGCCTTTGTTCAGTCGAAGCACTTTTCGCGTTGAGCCATCTCCTCGCGATTCGCCGGTCAGACCCTGCGATAAACTTGGCGACGGGATGATGTCGTCACCGCACAAACCGCTTTCGGCTCTTCTCTCGCAAATTCTGGTCGCCTACACTGTGGAAATCGATTGCGATTTCGAGCTCCGCATGTTGCAAACTCAGGCTCGTGGCGCGCGCCTTTCGATGGTCATTTGGCTTAATTTACTGCGGTTTTTGGCCCAAGGACCAGTTTCAGTTAGAACGCTCGCATCATGCGCGCTCACAACCGAGGACGGCGCCAAGGCCGGGCTTGGTTGTCTTGAACGATGGGGCGTGATTACGCTGCAGCCTGGAAAGCGCGCAGGTTTCGGTAGCGGCCGAGGCATCCGCGCCGACTGGCCGGTTCGCCTTACGGACAGCGGTGAAACGGTTGTCAGAATCTGGTCCGACCTGATCCCGGCAATCGACGGCCGCTGGTCGAATCGCTTCGGCGGCGACGCGACGAGGTTGCGCCGTTCGCTAGAGGCAATCGAGCACCAGATCGACCTCGAATTGCCTCAAGGCTTGCCCGTTGCGATTCTGAAGCTACCGCAGTTCGGGCCCCGAGAAACGGCTGCGGAAGACGGAGTGCCGCTGCCGGTGCTGCTTTCCCGAGTTCTTCTAGCGTTCGCGCTCGATTTCGAACGTGAGTCGCAAGCGCCGATTTCGCTCTGCGCAAACGCGATCCGCGTTCTCATGGACGCTCCGACCCCTGAAACGGAGATTCCCAAGCGAACCGGCTGTTCGGAGGAGACCGCAGGCATTGGCTGGCAGCACAAGCCGTACATCATCGTTGAAAGAGACCATGCGGCCGGCCGCGGCAAGTTCGTGCGCTTGTCCGAGGCGGGCATTAAGGCACAGCATGAGTACTACAGCCGCACGCGGGGTGTAGAAGAGAAGTGGAAGAAGCGTTTTGGCGTCGCAACGAAAGAAGTTCGGGAATCGCTAACGACGCTATTGAAGAGAGACGAGCTGTCTGATGGCCTAAAGCCGCCTCTCGGAACGACCCGCGCCGGGACCCAAACACCAGGTCTAGGCCGTCTCGATGTTGGACCTGCTGCGCGCCAGCGTAGGCGGGATTTGGTAATTCAAACGGAAGCATTCGTGCGCGATCCGGCTGGCAATCTGCCGCATTATCCGCTCTGGGACATGAACCGCGGCTTCGGTCCGTAGCAGCAAGCTGCTCCACAGGGAAAGCTAGGAAGAGCATTGCGGCCCCGTACTTCGCGGGATTTCGGGTGAATTGTTGCCTCTCAGAAGATTGGACCATTTTTTCCCGGCTTCTGGGTAGCCAGTTACTCGCCCGGAAGCCGCTGGTCCATCGGAGCCGGCAGTATTCGGTGCTTGATTAACGCGAACGGCACCGGCGAGATTAGGTGGCACCCCGTTGCCATCATCAACCGATGAATCCGTTCAGCACCGCACCCAACAACGAGTTGCTCCGGTGAAATGAAGTTACTTTAGTAATATTTGGCTAAGATTTTCAAGCTCGTTTATTATGGCTAAGACGATTCTTTGGTAATCTTGAGGTTCCGAGTCTGTTGGATTCGCGTCGTCACACAACGAACGGCAACCCGAGCTTGAATCGGAGCTCCACATGTCTCTGAAGAAGAAATTTAAGCGACATACCTCAGCCCTTTTGCACTCGTGTCGACCTGCATCGCGCGTTGTCGACCTGCAACTGCGATTTGAAGTTGCAGTCTGTGTTGAGCTTCACTGAGATCGAATCTCGCAAAGCAGAAATTCAACTCTGAAGCCACTCATCTCAGCATTCTTTTACCCATCACTACTTTTTTCCTGGAGTGACCGATGGAAAGCCGCCCATGGCAGGTTCTACATGTCCTCGCCAATCATGAAAAGCGCGTGGCGCAGCATCTCGATGTTCGTTCGGTTGAACATTATCTGCCACTCTACACGGAACGCGTGAAGTGGACAGACCGCACCGTAGTCGCGGAGCGGCCGTTGTTTTCCGGATATGTCTTTGTTCGCGCAATCCCTAGAAATAGGATCTCCATCATCTCGACGCCCGGCGTCCTGCGCCTCCTTGGCGACGAAGAGAGGGATACAGTCAGTTGCTCAGAACTGGACCAGATCCGAGACGGACTGGCCAGAGGATTGCTTCTTCGTCCCCACCCCTGCGTCTCGGTAGGAACAAGCGTACGAGTTCGCAATGGGGTGTTCGCGGGCGCCGAGGGACTGGTAACGGAATTACGACAACAATGCAGGGTTGTGATTAGCCTCGCTGCTGTCAACCAGTGCTTTTCTCTTGAGATTGAACTCGGCGAGATTGAAGTTCTGAAGAAGCCGGTCTTGAGCCAAGGATTGAAGCCGGCCTTTGCGAGTGGTTACTGATTTACTCGACGCGCTAATACTCAGAGGCAAGAATGCCTGGGTTAAAAATGTGAGATTGGAGAGATCCGACCACTCAGACCTGTTGAGGCTGGCAGGTTTGCCTCGAATCGTTTTCGAGAACCGACCGCTTCAAGGGCTGCGATCACCTGGCGGGAAGGCACGCGTCATCGAGCAGGTCGTCTTCTGCTCGGCCAGTTGCTCGTAGTAGGTCTCGCTGGTGGCCTCGTCCAGAATTACGATCACTTTTGCTGTCGAACTTGTTCTCACCGCGATTCAAAGCGTTACCTGTCAGGCATGTGACGCTGAGTAGCTTGTGCTCGGCGACCGATTCCCGCGTTTTTCCGATTGTATTGTCATCCGCATCAGCGCTGAAGATGTTTCTGTAGTTTGCAAACAGTAGATTCCCAAAGTGCGTCGCGACGCAAATCCGAGGAGCGCCTAAGCATTCTCTCAGTTCCTTCGCGATCTTTGTAGAGGTTCACCAGAATTGCAGAGACTGTTTCGTCACTAGCGTCGAGAGGCACCAATACGGAGGCATCGGGGACCGTCATCTCTGACGCGCCCCCAACATCGGTGCACACAGTGATCAATCCCAAGGCAGCGAATTCACGCACCGCGATTGGGCTTGCATCTGCACGTGAAAGCAGGCATCCAACGTCGCACTCCGCTATCGCTTTGACGAATGCTTCGGAGTTCGTGCGCTTGTCAATGAATCCCAGCCATTCGACAGCCTCCAAATTCCGGTACCCATGCGGAATGGTATTGCGGTCAACGCCGATCACGCGTAACGAGAGATCCGCTCCCGAAGCCCGTGCAATGCGGAACGCTTCTAAGAGTCGGTCGAGACCTTTTCGCTGCCAATACTTGCCTGCGAAGACAAGCTTAAGTGGTCGGCCGGGTTTAAAGTCTCGATAGAGTGAAGAGTCGGCCCATCGCGAATAGACTGGTTGCGAGATGTTTGCTCCTGGAATGATGGCGTGCACGCGGGAAGGGGAGATTCCATATTCTTCCACAACACTTCGAGCTGCCCATTGACTTAAGGTCAAAATTGCTGTTGCGGAGTGATACCCTTCGAGTTCTCGTTCGAGCGCGCATCGGATCGTGCGTCTATCCATCGCTGGACATACTCCGAAGCGTTCAAAGAGCTGCCGGAGTGTCATGTCAATATAAAACCACTTGTCTATGCTGGGATTCTCCACGATTGATGGCGGATAAAGTTGAAACCAATTGACAATCCGGTTTCCACGAAGTCTTTCGTGTACAGGGGCGTAGAGCCTCTCAAGAAATGAAGTCGAGTACTGGTATCCTCCGTAACGGCGACCACGCAGGCAGGTTGATAGGTTCCAAAGCGCGCGTCGCACTGTCCAAGTCTTCCGTTCGACCGAAAGATCCAAGCCGACGTCGAAGATGCCTGCAGCACGGCCAGCCTCCAGAAGATGGAACGGAGTTCCGCTCCAGGTGGTCGGGCAATTCGAATCGCCGATCCCTGCGATGAAGGTTGTCACCATCTGTAAACTGCAGTCGTCAATCTCAACGATCAATCCTCAAGGTATTGTCGAATAGGCGTCGAAGGATATTCATGAACCAACAGCCGACCGGGGTACGGTGCCGGTCTCTCGTATGTGAGATTTAGATTCGAGCATCACTGATTTCGGCCCGAACGGTTTCAATGCACGCTTCAGCAGATGACCACTGGGATTGTAGTCGCGAACGATATCCTTCAATGTAACGATGAGACGGCCAACGTCGCGTGATTCACAGACGTCGGCTAAATCATCCAACCATTCTTGAACCTCGCACTCGGGCATTCGGTCTCCGACGAATATTCGAACTTTGCCGTGATCGGTTGGGACCGTGTCTTCAAGGACAGTGCTAATCTCCTCGTACAGTTTCTCGCCTGGTCGCACGCCGCTGATTTCAATCTTGATGTCTACATCCGGTCTCAAGCCCGACAATAGGATCAAATTTCTGGCTAGGTCAAGGATCTTAATGGGCAGTCCCATATCCAGCACGCAGATCTGGCCGGCTCTTCCAATTGCAGATGCCTGAAGTACAAGTTGAGTCGCTTCGGGAATTGTCAGGAAGTAGCGACGCATTTCAGGATGAGTTACGGTTACTGGCCCTCCCGCGGCGATCTGTTTCTTGAAGATAGGAATTACACTCCCATTTGAACCAAGGACATTGCCAAATCTGACGGCCACGAACTTCGTACGCTCATTCTGCATTGCGAGCAGCACGAGCTCTGCAAGTCGTTTCGAGACGCCCATGACGTTCGTAGGACGAACCGCCTTATCAGAGGAGATCATGACGAAGTCATCGACGCCGCACTCAGACGCAGCGAGAGCAAGATTGTAGGTTCCGAAGACATTGTTCTCGATGGCCTCAAAAACATTGTCCTCCATGAGTGGAACGTGTTTGTATGCAGCTGCATGATAGACCGCTGTTGCTTTATAGAGGCGAAGCACTTCGAGTACACGCGCGCGGCTCTGGATGTTTCCAATCTCCGGATAAAATGGGATCGCGGGAAACAATTGCTTCATCTCCCGCTCAATATCGAAGAGAGGAGATTCCGAGATCTCGAAGCCAACAATTCCAGCTGGCTGAAAACGAGCTATTTGTCTGCAGAGCTCGGATCCGATCGACCCTGCCGCTCCTGTTACTAATATGACTCGGCCTGCGATCTTCTTGCGAATCTGTTGCTCTTCGAGTTGAACTGGTGTTCTGCCTAACAGATCCTCAACGGCCACATCCCGCACCTGGCTCGGAAGGCCATCTCCGGCCAACACTTCGGCCAAACCAGGAACAGTCTTGCACTGCGCACCGGCGGCGTGACAAAGGGAAAGTATACGAGTCATTTCGGCACCGGTTGCCGAGGGTATTGCAACCAAGATTGTCTCAATACCAAATTCGGTTACCAGGACCCGAGCGTCGTTTCCGCTTCCAAGTACGGCCACCCCTTCAATCTGAAGACCTCGCTTGCCGGCTCCGTCATCGAGAAAGCCAACAACCGAGTAACGCAGTTTTGGATTTTTCCGGATCTCCTTAAGGAGCGCAATTCCAGAACCTCCCGCACCGTAAATCAGAGTGGGCCTATCTGAACTCGTTTTTCCGCGTCCATTCGAGGTAGCCTCCATCGTCATGCGCACCATGAGTCGAAGCCCGCTCGTAGCGAGAAGACAGATTATGAAGTCCAAAGAGTAGATTGATCGTGGGAATCCGGGGGGGCCAAGCGAGACGATCAACAGACAACTCACGGATGATGCAATGACGTTGCTGATCACTAATCGGCTGATGTCTGCGATTGATACGTAACGCCACAGGCCCCGGTCAAGCCGTGCCATCCGAAAGACAATGATCTTGACCAATAACCAGATGGTGAGGGCGAATGCTAGATGTGAGAGGTGGGCCGGGGGCATTGTAAGGTCAAACCGCAACAGGAATGCAGCCAGTCCCGAAAAGGCAAACAGGCTGATCTGTGTGCTCCATACGACGGCCCGGCGCACAATCTTCATTCGCTCTACAAACTGCGGTTCACTTTGCATTTTTTGTCCTGAATAGAATGGTGGTTGCTAAGACGCCCGAGTATTTTGCAGCGGAGCGCGATGTCGAGCGATGATTCGGCATCCGAATTGAGAGGAATCTGAGTCGGATGGCTGATGACCGCTACGCCGTGGTGGTGCTGGCAACCAGCGACGATTCAACTTTTCCGGCATCGAAGTGGATCGCCAGGAAGACCAATGGGATGATCGCAATCAGAGCAAGAAACGGAGCTATTGACGGGTGACCCACAGCCACCCACGCAAGCGGAAACAGCCAAAATACATTGATCCCTAGGACGGCCCAAGTCACTTTGGCATGACTCCCCAAACGCTGTGCTGCATGCTGGTAAGCATGGCTGCGATGGCCCTTCGACCAGTGCGAACCGGAGATAAGCCTGCGGAGCAAAGTGACAGTTGCATCAACAATGAAGCTTGAGAACAGGATCAGCCAGGCCCAGAAGAAGATTGGTTGGGACTTGGCGCTGAAGAGAACAAGAATGCCGAGAACCACGCCAAGGAAGCCACTTCCTGTATCTCCCATGAAGAGTTTGGCTGGAGGTAAGTTCCAAATCAGAAAACCACCGGTGGCTGAAGCGAGCACCCAGGCGCATTGTTCATAGCCTCCCGGGACTCTCAGTACGAGAAGAATTGCTCCCAATCCGCATACAGCGACTGCTTCCATGCCTGCCAAGCCGTCAATTCCGTCCATGAAATTGAAAAGATTGATGAACCATACCAAGCCACAAATCGCAATTGCCTGAACTCCCCATCTCCATTCGATCGAGCCGGAAATGGAGTGGAGCGGAACAACCCCACCCAACCACCACATGGTCCATCCAGCAGCTAGAAACTGCACGATGAGACGAAACCACACGGGGGTCTCGAAGCAATCATCCAGAAACCCCGTAATTCCAAGAGCCATACCGCTGCCAACGAGCGCAAGAGTCAGGTTGCCACTTATGGCGTGTCTGAAATAGAGCCAAAGGATGGCGACGATCGTGACCGCCGCAAAACTAACGCCTCCACCCCGCGGAACTGGGCTTGAATGAGAACTGCGATGATTCGGAACATCCAGAACTCTACCCTTGGTCAAAAGCGGTCGCAGAACCGCAGTAACAGCGAATGTAACCCCGAATATGAGGAAGAATGGAAACATGAATAGTGTGCTTACTCAATCATGTCGCTCTAGAGATCCAAATACCATCGGACTGTAGCCCCCAAACCTTCATTCAAGGTCAGGGGCGGCCTCCAACCCAACAGTCGTGTTGCTTTATCGGAATTGATTTGTAAGGAGCCTAGGAGCCTTTGAACAACCGCGCTCTTACCCAGGACTCGTCCTGCCCCGGAGACAAGTGATGCAGGGACGGGCAGGAATCGAGACGGGCGTCCTCCAGCGGCAGCCAATCGTCGGACGAGTTCGCGAGTCGATATGTCTTCTCCATCGCTCACTAAAAAAGTCTGATTTGCCGAGCTAGCATGTCCGACGCATGTGACAAGGAAATGAGCGAGATTCTCGACGCCAATCATGCTCCGGAGATTATTGGTCTCCGGAAGGGGTAACGGGAACCCTCGGAGAGCCACCTTCATCAGAGCGAGGAAGTTTGCTCGAACCTGTGGTCCATACACCATTGGTGGACGAACAATGACAACTTCGAGTCCGGTTTGCGCGGCAATCGACTGAAGTTGCTTCTCCGTCTCCCACTTCGAAAGGGCATAGGGATCCTGAGGATCAGGCTCATCGGCTTCGCAAAACTTCGTCGCCGAAGTGAATTCCCCATGCACCTTCACCGAACTCACGAAGATCATTCGGCGAACCCCTTGTTCTGCCGCAGCCAGAGCAACCATTCTTGTCCCGTCGAAGTTTGTGCGCCTGTACTCACTGAGGGGATCTAGTGCGCCATCCCGCAAGATATGAACCCGCGCCGCCAAATGTACTACATCGGAGACTCCGGAGAGAGCGGAACGGAGGTCAGAACACGTGCTGATATCTCCCAGAATGGCGCATTCTGACTGGCCGGAATGTGAAGCCTGAAAATCTGGCCACTGACTGGCATCTCGCAACCCAGCACGCGGCACGTACCCCGACTCGGCCAGCCTGCGACAGACCGACCTACCGACAAAGCCGTTTGCTCCTGTTACCAGTACCCGCTGTCGACCGTTCGTCATATTAAGCCATCACATCCGTGGAACACGCCTCATGAGTTCGCTCTAAAGAACATGTGGCTTCAATGTTGAGACCGAGCGCGTGACAGATTCGCGCGACCCCTGCAGGCTTGTCGTAGTGCTCTTCAAGCACCTTACGGGCGATCTCGCCTCGACGCTGAATCTCTTCTCGATGTATGTCGAGGTAGTGGAGTAGACAAAAAACTCCTTCTGCGTCTCCACAATCAAAGTGCCAGCCGCAACCAAATTGATTGATCAAAATCGCCGTTGTCGAACGGGCAGGCCCGACGAAGAGAATGGGACGGCCGGCGGCCATCAGCCCGTAAACTTTGCTTGGCACGACCGCACCGAGTGTCGCGTCAATCTGTGTTACCAGGCCAATATGGCACTCAGCGAGGCTTGAGCCCAACTTCCCGTAGTCGACATAATCGCGAAATGAAGCTATTCCAAGTGCATGACTCCGGCAGAATTCCTCGACCTGTCTCCGTAATGGGCCGGCCCCCGCAAAACAAAAATGAATCGGGCAAGGATGAGTGAACCGCTGCATGACCTGCATAATCGTCTTGGCGTCATGCGCCATGCCAAAATTTCCGGAGTACAAGACGATCAGCGTTTTGCCTTCTGGGAAGGGCAGGGAATTGATTTGTACTCCGTCCGCCCAATTTTCGGCCACAACGATCTTGGTTGCGCTGATTTTGTGGCGTATCAGCCTTTCCTTCATACACGGCCCAAGAGCGATAATCGTATCTGAGCGTCGACGTGGATAATTGAACAGCTCCGTTAGGAACCGGAGTCTGGTGAATCCCAGAGCCACGGCCACATCTGGATAGACGTCCATCTCCCACACTACGTGTCTCGATCCTCGCACTCTCTGCATCAACCATCCGATCCAAGCCAGACCTGGAGGAGCCGTCAGAGTGAGGACCACATCCGCCCTCGGAGCCATCAAGGCCTTATAAGCGGCGTTTCCGTAGAACGTGGCGTAAGAAATGAGCTTCCGAAACGTCTTATGCGAGAAGGTAATATTCCTTACTTGATCAATGCGTATCGGGAACGACTCGGGCCCAGAGTTTCCAAGGCTGGGGCCTCTAGAAGAGCGCTCGTTGGCAGAATCCGACCCGGTTCCGTGGTTGCCGTATCGATTGTCTCCGCAGATGACCTGAACGGAATGCCCAGCCTGGGCCATACCAGCGACTGCGTCGGCCAGGAACTGCCCTACTGCAGCCGTGTCGGATCCGTAGAATTGGCTTATTACAAGTATCTGCATTTTGAGAAATCACTTCTATTGAGTTCCGCGCCAGGAATAAAAAAGCTCAACGCGATTGAAAGTTCATCCGGCGCTGAAGATTGCGACGGGGATTTCTATTGAGCAAGAAAACCTGTTATTAATTCTTGACCTGAGGCACTGTCTCCTGGTGGATGGCTTTGACAGTCGGGTCTGATTTAAACCCCAATGTTCGTCGACGAAGGAAACGGGCTGGGTTCCCGCCATGAATCTCGTGTACAGGAATGCTTCTCGTTATGACGCTGCCAGCTGCCGCAATTCCGCATTGCCCGATCCTGACGCCTGGACATACCATTGCTCTGGCGCCTACCCAGGATCCAGACTCAATCGAGATGGGTTCCACGCGGAGGCCGAAGCCTGGGTCAGACCAATCGTGATTCCCGGTGCACAAGTACGCACCTTGCGAGATACATACATTCGAGCCAATCGTGACGGGGGCGAGATTGTCGATCCAGACGTCCTCCCCGATCCATGTGTGGGATCCAATCGACAGGCGCCATGGAAATTTAACGCGAACGCCCGGCTTTAGCACAACGCCCCGAGACACTCGAGCACCAAACAAGCGTAAGACCATGACACGCAGTAAGGATGACGGCAGAATTTGGCAGCGTAAAAACGGCAGGCCGAAGAAGAACCATAATGCCTCAATGACTCTGCTTCTTCCGGACGAGAACCATGAATTGTCGTACTTGGACAAGTCGGGCTGCATTTGGTGTTCCAGGTCGATCAATCGATTACGCAATCAGGCTTGGGACCGTGACCTAATAACCAGTTGTAAACATCTGTCATCTGGTGACCTATCTTTGGCCATTGATACCGATCCTCAACCAACTTTAATCCCATAGCGCCAACCTGGTCGCGTTCCACAGTGCTCATCTTGAACAAAGCCCGCAATGCATTCAGAATGCTCATCGGGTTGGGATCCATCATGATCGCGGCCTTTGCAGTGCCTCCCTCTGGGAGGTTGCATTGCGGAGTCATTAACACTGGTAATTGCCAGGACCAAGCTTCGAGTACGGTCATTGGCAGGCCTTCGCTCAAACTCGGCAGAACAAAAGCGGAAGCCTCACTGAAACAGGTATCTTTCCGATCTTCAAATTGCGGACCTGAAAACGTAACGCTGG
>Ga0302320_10000975_pt1 | contig 68784 bp, 61 predicted proteins | sample Bog_T0_3_FD_202130 | JGI IMG/M metagenome (GOLD analysis project Ga0302320, IMG submission 202130) | Peat permafrost microbial communities from Stordalen Mire near Abisko, Sweden - Bog_T0_3 | ecosystem: Environmental > Terrestrial > Soil > Wetlands > Peat | place: Sweden: Abisko, Stordalen Mire...
ATGTCTGCCGATTTTTTCAAGGCCGGCATCACGACCCATCCAGTTTGGCTGGCGGGGGCTGCGCTCGGCGTCGTGGCTGTCGCTGTCGTCAACATCGTCTTGGTGCAGCGCAACGGTCAGTCGATCGCCAAGCAATGGCTGGGTATCAAAGTCGTTCGGACGGATGGTTCGCGCGCGACACTCGCGCGTATTTTTTGGCTGCGTAACGTCGTGCCGGGATTGTTTGGTCTGATTCCCTATCTCGGGCGAATCTGGGGGCTCATCGACAGCCTCGCGATCTTCGCCGAAGGGCGCCGCTGCATCCACGACTTTATCGCCGACACGATCGTCATACGGGCTTGAGCGGCGCGGTCGACACGGGTCTCACGGCGGAGACGCCGGAAGGCGTCGCGATCCCGATACGTTGTGCCGGATTTCCCGTGCGCTGTATCGCGTTTGCCATCGATGCCGGCATTCGCATCGCCGTTTTCCTGAGTCTCGCAGCCCTCGTCGGTCGCGCAGGCCAACTCGGCGCCGGTTTGATGCTGATCCTGCTGTTTCTGGTCAATTGGCTCTATTCGGTCGCCTTCGAACTCCTGCCTGCCGCGGCGACGCCCGGCAAACGCATCATGGGCTTGCAAGTCGTGATGGCGAACGGCCTGCCGGTCACCCCGGCGGGGTCCCTGATCCGCAATTTGATGCGCGCCATCGATCTCTTGCCGGCATTTTACGGGTTCGGCGTTATCGTCATGCTGCTGCGGACGGATGGGCGGCGGCTCGGAGATCTCGCCGGCGGCACGGTAGTCGTCTATGCGGGCGAGCTGCCACCAAGAGGTTTCTTTGGCGACGCACCGCCGTTGGCGCCGCCCATGCCCTTGACGGCGCGCCAGCGCGCGGCGATCACCGCGTTCGCCTGGCGCGCACGGCGTCTGACCCCGGAGCGCGCTGCGGAGATTGCCGACCTCGCCGTCGGCGTCTTGCCGGGGGAAGAGCCCGTGCGCCGCCTGATCGGCATCGCAGCCTGGATGAATGGCCAAGGACAGGGCGTCGACGCCGCTCGCGTCGACTCATGACGCCGCTCGAATTCGAACGGCAGCACGACGCGGCTTGGACTGAACTCGAGTCCCTGTGCCGGCGCGAGGTTCGCGCGCTCGAGCCCGAACGGTTCCTGCTCCTGTATCGACTCGGCTGCGAGCACCTCGCGCTTGCACAGGCACGAGGCTTTCCGGATCACGTCGTCCTGCGCCTCGCGGAGCTCACGTCCCGCGCGCATCAAATCGTCTACCGGCAGACTGACTTCGGCGCAAAGCGCATCCTGCACGTGCTGGTGCGACGCTTTCCCGCCGAGGTGCGTGCACATCGGGTCTACGTGGCCGCAGCCGCGCTGCTGCTGTGGTTGCCGGCCGTGGGATTGGGTCTCGCGATCTATGTCCATCCTGACCTCATCCTGTCGCTCGTGGACCAGTCGACCGCACAGAGTTTCGAGACGATGTACAGCCCCGCCGCGAAATCGATCGGCCGGTTGCGCACGGCGGCCACGGATTGGCAGATGTTCGGCTTCTACATCGAGAACAACATCGGGATCGCGTTCCAATCCTACGTCGGTGGCATCGCCTTCGGTCTCGGCAGCTTCTTCTTCATCGTCTCGAACGGCGCGTTCATGGGCGCCGTCGCCGGCTACGTCGCGAATCGCGGCTTGTCCGGCACGTTTTTCCCGTTCGTGGCGACGCACTCGGCGTTCGAATTGACGGCCCTGGTTCTCTGCGGGGCGGCGGGGCTGCGTCTCGGCTCCGCCGTGCTGCTGCCCGGCAGGGTGACGCGGCTCGAGGCCGCGCAAGCGGCCGCACGCGACACGAGCGTGATCGTGTTCGGCGCGGCCGTCATGCTCGTGATTGCCGCCGTGCTCGAGGCTTTCTGGTCCTCCGCGCCATGGGTGGATCCGCGCGCAAAATACGTCTGCGCGGCGATTTGCTGGGGCCTCGTCGCGCTCTTTTTCCTCAAGGACCGGGATGCAGCTTGATGCCGTTCAACTCGTTCTGCGTCCGCGCACGGCGTGGGCCGGTTGCGATCTCGGCATCCGGCTGCTGCAGGCGAACTTGGCTGCCGTGTACCGCAGCTTTCTCGCCGTCGCAGCCGTCTGCTTTGCGCTGTGCCTCGCCACCTACCCGATTCTAGGGTGGCTGCCGGTGCTGCTCCTCTGGCTCGCGAAGCCCTGGCTCGATCGCACGATCCTGTTCGCCTTGTCGCGGGCGTTGTTTGGCGAAGCCACCACGCTCGCGGACCTCTGGAATGCGCAGCGCGAGGTCTGGTGGCGGCGCGGATTCGAGAGCTTCACGCTGCGCAGGCTCACCGGGTCGCGCTCCTTCACCGAGCCCGTGCACCAACTCGAGGGGCTGTCGGGCGCTCCGTTGCGGGCGCGCCTGCGCCAGCTTGCGCCGAAGCAGCGCAACGTCGCACGGCTCATGACCCAGTCGTTCGCGGCGGCGGAATTCGCGCTCCTCGCGAGCGTGTTCTCGTTGCAGATCTGGCTGGCGCCGCGCCATTTCGTGGTGCCCTGGCAGTCCCTCGTGTCCGAGCCGTCGACGCAGGGACTGCTCGCGACACTGGCGTACGCCCTGGCGATCGCGTTCGTCGAGCCGTTCTACGTCGCCGCCGGTTTCGGCATGTACCTGAACCGACGGGTCGAGCTCGAGGCCTGGGATATCGAGCAGGAGTTTCGACGTGCTTTCGCGGCGCCTTGAGCCCCGGCGCGGCCGCCGCGGCAGACCCTGGCCGCTGCTGGTCGCATGGGCGGCGGCGCTGCCGATCGCCGTGTGGGCCGCGGCGCCCGGCGACCTCGCGACGCCCGCCGACCTCGCGGTGCCCGCAGGCGCCACGACGCCCGACAGGGTCGAGCTGCCCGACAACCTCGCGATCGATCGCGCGCTCGCGCCGCTGCGCGCCGACGCGGATCTCGGCGGCAGGCACAAAGCGCGGACCTTGCGCTGGATCGATGCCGACGAACCCAAACCGGACGGCGCCACGGCACCGTGGCTGCTCCGGCTGTTCGAACGCGTCAGCCAGGGCGCGAGTCTGCTGCTGTGGGTCGCGGGGACGATCGCCGCGGCGTTCACGGGCGTTTGGCTTTATCGCTACCTACGCCAACGCTCGGCGCGGCGTGCCGGCGACGAGGCGGCCCAGCGGCCTTCGGCGCAACTCGGTGACCTCGACCTCAGGCCGGTGTCCTTGCCCGACGACATTGGTGCCGCCGCCAAGGCCTTGCTCGAGGGGGGGCACCTGCGCAAAGCGCTGTCGCTGCTCTACCGCGGCGCGCTGTCGCGTGCCGTGTATCGTTTCGGCGTACCGATCGGCGCCGCGGCGACCGAGGGCGAGGTGTTGTGCGCTGTCGAGGCGCGGCTCGATGCGCCGCGCGCGCGCTATATCGGGGAACTCGTGCAGCTTTGGCGGCGCGCGGTTTATGCCGGTGACGGCAGCACACTGCCTGCTGCGACGGCCGATGGAATCGTCCGGCTTTGCGACCGCTTCGACGAGGCGCTCGGCGGAGCGCCGCCATGACCCGGGGCCGCCTGCTCACCGGCATCGTGCTCGCGGTGTTGGCCGGCATCGGCGTCTGGATCGCGCGGAACACCTATTGGGACCAGACCGACGAGTTCACGCCGCCGCGCGGCGCGGCCGCGGAAGACCCTTACTACAGCCTCGAGCGGTTTGCGCAAGGTCTCGGTGTGAAGACCCGCCAGGTTCCCACCCTGGAGAAACTGCCGCCGGCGAACGGAGTCCTGATCTACGGCTTTGCGGCGGCCGGAGCCGCGTCGCCCGAACGCCTGCGGGCGCTCGAGCACTGGGTCGAGGCCGGTGGGCGTCTGCTCGTGCCTGCGAGCGCCCTGTACTCCTCCAAGGCCTTGCGGTCCTGGGCAGCCGTGAGCTTGGCGCAGCAGGCGCCTGCGACGCGGCCCATCTCCACGATTCCCGGGGCGGCGAGCGCCGCGCGTCCGCCGGACTGTGCGTTCTATTCCGTCCAGGTCGACGGCGTCGACAGCGGCAAGACCTTGAGCGAATGCGAAGTGGGCGGGGCACTCGAGTATACGGGTCCGCGGAAACCGGTCTGGTCGCTGCGTGCATCCAACGGCTTCCATGCGCTGCGCGTCCCGGTCGGCCGCGGCACGCTCGCGGTCATCGATCGTGAATTCATTTATGACAATCAAGGTCTGCTGAGGGGTGATCACGCGCGCCTGCTCGTTGCGCTCGCCCCGCTTCAGTCGGGCGACCTGCTGTGGATCGTGAACCCTAAATCCGCCGAGCCGCTGTTGCATCTGCTGTGGCGTTTGGCGGCGCCCGCGATCCTCGCATTTGGACTTGCCGCCGGGTTCGCGATCTGGCGCCACTGGCCGCGATTCGGGCCCGCCGTGCCGGTGACTCCGGCGGCGCGCCGGTCGCTCGCCGAGCAACTGCGCGCCCATGCCCGATTCGCCGCGCGCACCGGCCGCTTGAGCGGGCTGCGTCGTGCGCAAGTGCGTGCCCTCGAGGAGGCCGCGCGGCGGCGGATTCCCGCCTACGCGGCCGATAGCGCCGGCGAACGCGTGCAGGCGCTCGCGCTCGCGTCTGGGCAGTCCGCCGCAGCGCTTGCCACGGCGCTTGCGGACCAGCCCTTGGGCGGCGCGGGCGCCGAAGGCGCCGCGATCCTTCTGCTCGAACGCGCACGACGCAGCCTGCTGCACCCATCTGCGACCCAAGGATAGACTGCATGATCAACGAGGAATCCACCGCCATTCTTCGCGCCGGCGAACTGCTCACGCAGTTGCGCGCTCAAATCGGCAAAGCACTCGTGGGTCAGGCCGCCGTGGTCGAGCAGACACTGATTGCCCTGCTCGTGTCCGGGCACGTGCTCATCGAGGGTGTACCGGGTCTCGGCAAGACGCTGCTCGTGCGCGCATTGGCGCAGGCGCTGTCCCTCGAGGTGGGCCGAATTCAGTTCACGCCGGACTTGATGCCTTCCGACATCACCGGCCACGCCATCCTCGATCAGGCGACGCGTGAACTGCGCGTCGTGCGCGGGCCGGTGTTCACGAACATCCTGCTCGCCGATGAGATCAATCGCGCGCCCGCGAAGACCCAGAGCGCGCTGCTCGAGGTGATGCAGGAGGGCCAGGTGACGCTCGAGGGACGGACGCTAGCGTTGCCGAAGCCGTTCATCGTCTTGGCAACGCAGAACCCGCTCGAGACGGATGGGACTTATCCGCTGCCCGAGGCGCAGCTCGACCGCTTCCTGCTCAAAATCGACATGCGGTATCCGTCGCAGAGCGAGGAGGTCGAGATCGTGCTGCTCACGACGAGCAATCAGACCGGCGACCGACTGCCGCTCACCGCCGTGACGCCGGTGCTCTCGGAGCGCAACGTGCTCGCGCTGCAGGCGCTCGTTGCGCGCCAGCGTATCGATGCAGCGATCGTCGATTACGCCGTACGCATCGCGCGCGCGACGCGCGGTGCGGCGGGTCTCGCCATGGGCAGCGGGCCGCGCGGCGCGATCGCGCTCGTGCGCGCCGCCAAGGCGAAAGCACTCTTGGACGCCCGGTCGTTCGTCGTCCCGGACGACGTCAAGGGCATCGCCCTCGCCGTGCTGCGCCACCGGCTCGTCCTGTCCGCCGATGCCGAACTCGACGGGCGCAAGGTCGATGATCTGCTCGAGGGCATTCTCGAGTCGACGGCGGCGCCGCGTGCCTGAGCGAACCCTCGGGTTGGCCGCGGCGCTGCCCTCGCGCGCGCTCGTGCGGATCGCCGTCGGGGCCGGGATCTTGCTGGCGGGGCTTGCCGGCTCACCTCTGCCCGCGGCGACGGTCACGGGCGTCGCGGCCGTGCTCGCAGTCCTGATGCTCGTGCTGCTCGGCGCCGACGCCGCGTTCAGCATGTCGCGCTGGCGCCGCGCGCCGCTCGCTTTGGAGCGCGACCTGCCGCAGGCATTCTCGGTCGGCGTGGCGACCACGATCCGGCTCGGACTCGTGAACGCCGGCAGCTTCGCCTGCGTCGGCGAGTTGTTCGACTGCGCCGACCCCGCGCTCGCGATGCCGGCCATGCCGCTCGGCTTCGCGGTCGGCGGCGGCCAGCGCCAGGACTTCAGCGTCGAAGTGCTGCCGACAGAGCGCGGACTCAAACGCTTCGAGCGAGCGCAGATCCGGCTGCGCTCGCCGATGGGTTTTCTCGATTGGAATCTGCATATCGGTAATGTGGAGTCGCGGCGCGTGTACCCGAACTTTCAGAGTCAAGCGCGCTTTGCCTGGCTCGCGGTCGATCGGCGTCTCGCGACCCTCGGCCTCTCGTCCGTGCGGCGGCGGGGCTCCGGTACGGACTTCGATCAACTCGTCAACTACCAGGCCGGCGATGCCGTGCGGCACATCGATTGTAAGGCGACGCTCAAGCATCAGCGGCCGATCGTCCGCCGCTTCCAGGACGACCGCGATCAGAGCGTTCTGCTGGCCCTCGACTGCGGCCGGCGCATGCGTGCCGACGACACTGAGCGCGGCGTCGGCACGACGCACTTCGATCAGGCCTTGAATGCGCTCATGCTGCTCGCCCTCATCGCGCTCTCGCACGGCGATGCCGTGGGTGCGATGACCTTTGGGAGCGCGCCGGGACAGGAGAAGCGCTTCGCACCGCGCAAGGGACGGCAAGCCCTCAATGCGCTCATGGCCGAACTCGCCGATGTGCAGCCGGCGCCCGTATTTTCAGATTATGAAGCGCTCGCGAGCGACGTGCTGCGCAGCCGCCGCAAGCGCGGGCTCGTCGTGCTGGTCACGAACTGCCGCGACGAGGAAACGAGCGAACTCAATGCCGCGCTGGGTCTGCTGCGCTCCCGCCACCTGGTCGTGCTCGCGAGCCTGCGCGAGCAGGTCGTCGGGCGCATCGCCGCCGGGCCGCTCGATGCGCCCGATGCGGCACTCGAGGTCGCCGCCGCCTTGGATTATGAACAGCGCCGCCGCGACATGCTCGCGCGCTTCGCGCTGGCGGGCGTGCTCACGATCGACGCGCTGCCGGGGCGGCTCGGCGTGGAACTCGTCGAGCGCTACGTGGTGCTGAAGGGGTCCGGGAAGTTCTGAGCCGGATCAAGGGCGCATCGAAGCCGCCAACAGACCCGCCGGCAGCGCGAATTGCCGCGTGGCGTTCCCGCGACCGCAGGGTGGCGGACGCCGGTCTCCCCGCACGAAAAAATGTTTCTCTGCTCGTGATGAGGTTTTCCGCGGATTTACGCATTCCATGGCAACGAGGAAATTTTTTTGCCCCCGACCATGCAACGACCTTGGCGCAATTCTGCTGAAGGAGACCCACGGTGACCAATCCGAAGGCGGCGTCGGCGTTCGACGCACGGTACATCGAAAGTTTGCGACGCGGCGACGCCCACGTCGAGCGCCACTTCAAGGCCCATTTCCGCGACCTCATCCGACTCAAGCTGTGCGCACGCTTGAAGTGTACGGTCAAGATCGAGTCGCTCGAGCGCACCATATTCGGCCGAGTGTTGGCCGTGCTTCGTGCTGCGGGTCGGCATCCCCCTCCGCAGCGGCTTGGCGCACTCGTCCATGAGGTCTGCAAACATGTGCTGGTGCAGGACACGGGGCCGGTCGTGCGCCAGGTGTTGAGCGACCTACCGGAGCGCGACCGGCACTTGCTGCGGTCCGTGCTCGTCGAGGGGCGCGACAAGGCCGCCGCCTGCGCGGATTTGGGTTTGCCGCGCGGCTATCTGCTCGAACTCGTGCATCGTGCGAGGAAATCCGGGCCGTCGATGGTCTCAAAGTGTCTGCTCGATGACCTGGATGACGCGCCGTGAACGGCGTACAAAGTCCCGGAGGAGAAAGACGATGCCTGGACGCGAAATTCATGTCGGTTTGCTGGGCTACGATGGCGTACAAACCATCGACATGGCGGGCCCGCTCGACGCGTTCGCCTCCGCCACGGGATTGCAGGCGGGGGCCTACCGAACGACGACCGTGAGTCTCGACGGCCGGCCGTTCACGAGCGAGTCCGGCCTCCGGATCGCCCCGGACCTTGGCCTGGCCGCGCTCGATGCGGTCGATACGCTGCTGATTCCGGGCGGCGCAGGTCTGCGGGAGCCGGGGGTTGCCACCCAGGTCGCGGCGGCCGTGCTCGAGCGATCCGCGACCAGCCGGAGGATCGTCTCGATCTGTACCGGGATCTATGGCGTCGCGCCTTCGGGTCTCCTCGACGGTCGCCGCGCGACCACGCATTGGCGTCATGCGGCCGACGTTGCGCGGCGGTTCCCGGCCGTGCGCGTGGACTGTGACCGATTGTTCATCAAGGACGGCCCGCTCTACACCTCCGCGGGCATCACCGCGGCGATCGATCTGGCGCTCGCGCTCATCGAGGAGGACTACGGCGCAACGCTTGCGCTCGGCGTGGCGCGCGATCTCGTGGTGTACCTCAAGCGCGCGGGGGGCCAGCGGCAGTATTCCGATCCGCTGCAGTTTCAGGCGCGCGCAGGCGATCGCTTCGCCGACCTCGCGGCGTGGATCATCGCGCACCTGCACCGGGACCTCGGCGTCGAGGAACTCGCAGCCCGGGTTTCGTTGAGCCCGCGGCAGTTCAGCCGCCGTTTCACGCAGGTATTCGGCTGTGCGCCGGCGGCGCAGATCGAGGCGCTGCGGCTCGATGTCGCGCGCGATCACCTCGAGGGCGGTGGTGCCGGCGTCGACGCGATCGCTTCATCCGTCGGCTTTCGCAGCGACGATGCATTCCGCCGCGCCTTCGCGCGGCGCTTCGGAATTGCGCCGATCGAGTACCGGCGCCGTTTCGGTGCGCCGCGCGCGCCGACCCCGTTACACGCCCTGAACAACTTCAAGCCCGGAGATCTCCATGTCGATTTGCCTTCGCTCTGATCGGAAACTGCGCGCGCGCCGCGTCGGACTTGCGCTCCTCGCAGGTGCAGCGGCTCTTGCCTGCGCTTCGTCGCGGGGTCTCGCGGCCGAGCCGATGTACGCGCCGGACGGTGCGCTGCTGCCGCCCGCCGACTATCGGGAATGGGTCTTCCTGAGCAGCGGCATCGACATGAGCTATCGCGACGGCGCCCCGATGGCGGGCGAGTCGATGTTCGACAACGTGTTCGTCGATCCGAAGTCCTGGGCGGCGTTCAAGCGAACCGGTCTATGGCCCGATAAAACCGTGTTCGTCATGGAGGGCCGTGGCGCGTCGAGCCACGGTTCGATCAACAAACACGGTCAGTTTCAGACCTCGCTCATGGGCGTCGAATATCACGTTCGCGACACGGCGCGCTTCAAGGGCGGCTGGGCTTTCTTCGCGGCCGACGCTGCCGCGAAGCCCGCGGCGCTATTGGCGCCGGGAGAGTCGTGCTATGCCTGCCACGAATCCCATGGCGCCGTTGACTCGACCTTCACCCAGTTCTATCCGACGGCAAGGGCAATTGCCGAAAAGGCGGGAACCTACCACGAGCGCTGAAAGCTCAGCGCTCGTGGGTCGGTGCCGCTCAAGGCTTCGGACTTCTCAAGGATTGGTAGCGCTATTGGGCGTTCCGGCCGTGGGTGCCGAGGGCAGCCCCAGGAACGCATTGACTTTCAAAGTGCCGTTGCCCAAAACCTCGCTGTATTCGTCGCCCGGTTTCACTGCGTAGTAGCGGTTATTGCCACTGACTCCCTTGCGGAAATAGTGCTCCGCATTCGGTGCGCTCAAGCCGCCGGCCGCCGTTTGCTTCGCGGACAAGGAGTAGATCAGCGGGTTCACGTTGCCCAAACGCCCGCCGGTTTTCTCGATCAAGAGCGCGAGCACGCCGGCGAACTGCGGCGAGGACAGGCTCGTTCCGATATAGCCGTAGAGTCCTCCCTGGATGAAGTACAGGCCGGCGCTGCGGGGCAGATCCACGCAGTTGGACGCCTTGAGGTCCGCATCCCCCGGACATCCGCCCATCTGCAAGGAGACGTCCGGCAAGGACCTCGCCGTCGTGCTGCCGGTTTTCACCAGTTTCTGATACGACGGCTTGGGCCAGATCGTGCTGAAACCGCCGCCCGAGCCCCAGGTGTTGAGACTCACGGGATCGTTTGCGTAGAAGTAGTCCTCGGTGAGGCGCGGATCGTAGAACGCATTTTCGGTCAGGTAGGTCGCATCGTCGGGGCCCGGCTTCGCGCTCGTCACGAGGTTCGAACCGCCCACCGCGGTGACGTTTGGATCCGCAGCCGGAGTGCTCACGCCGGCGATGAACGAAGTGCCCTGTGCGCCTTCCAGTAGATATGCGGGGGTCGTGCATTCCAGCGCGCCGTTGTCGCCGGAACTCGCCAGGAAGGTGATGCCCTCGGCATTGCCCTGCTGGAACAAGGCGTGGTAGGTCTGCAGGATGCCTTCGAAGCTGACGCCGAAGTTGTAAGCCGGCGCGTAGTAGAGCTCGCATTCGCCGAACGAGGAACTCACGACGTCGACCGCGTTGTCCTCGTCGACGTCCGTATACCCGGCCAGGATCGAATCGTCGCCGAGGTCCGGAATGTCATAGACAAACTCGGCCGCGCCGGGCGCCGCTCCCAACGAGGTCTGCGTATCGATGGAGGCTTCGGCCGCCGCACCGTTGGTGGAAGGATCGAACGGACCGCTTCCGCCCTCGACCTCGCGATATGTCACCGTCGGCACCGGCACCGTCGTGTTGCCGGAAAAGTTTTGTATCAAGTTGCCGCCCGATCTGAGAGCGGTATTGGAGTTGAACGACGACGAAAGATCCGTCGGCGAGATCTTCGATGAGATGACGATACCGATCGTCGATCCCTTGCCGGTCAGCTGTACGGCTTTGGTCGCTCCGGCCGGAGTCACCTCGGTCGTGAACGCGGGATACTGGTAAGCCTCGGCGAGATCATTTTGAAAATAAAGCCGCTTGCTGCTCAGTCGCAACAGCGGATCCTCCAGCGTTGGAATGGGTGTCTGCTTGGAGTGCGTATGCGCCTCCGGACGGGTCGAGAATTCGGGCACGACCGCGCCGACCGCGGCGAACGCGGCGGGCTCTGTCACGTGGCCCTCGACGGCTGCTAATTTCGTCGCGCCTTGCGGGGTATGTACCTGCGCGAGGTGCGCGGAGAACAAGCGCTCCACGGCGCTCACCGGTCCCTCGACACGCAAGCTCTGGGTCTTCTCGGCGGTCACGGTCAAGCCGGCCTGCTGCAATGCTGCGCGGACCTCGGCGAACGAGGCGGCGCTCGGTCCGAATTGCTCCTTGAATTGCGCCGGTGTGAGCCAGTGATGGTAATTGACGGACGTCTCATCGGTGAGCTGCTTCAGCAGCTCCTCGAGGGCCGGCTGATTGCGCAGCGGAAGATACACGTTGAAATGCGTCGTGGCGGAGGGTGCGGGCACGCCCAACACCTCCACGCGCATCGCGGATGCGGGGTTGGCGAGTGCGAGACCTATCGCGCCGAAGAGGCTCAATCCCGTGGTCGCAAGCGAAGATGGTTTACTCATGCAGGTTGTTCTCGATGGGTTCAGGGTGGGTATGGGACTGTGACGAAGTTCACGGCCTATGGGTTTCTACGTTGTGAGAAATGAAAAGTCAACGTGAACGCGCCTGAGGTATGAGTGTTATGGTAAGTGCGCTCCCCTCAAGGACTGGCGACCGGTTCGCTGCAAGCGGCACGCATTCCCCTCCATGATGACGCGTTGCCGTTGCGCCAGTGTGCGGATAAAAAGTGCCGAGCGAAGATTCCTTGTTCGATTCCTATCTGCAGCTGGCTGAGGGCCAGATCGGCGCGCTTTCGGGCGCCTGTCTGCTCGATGCCCAGTGGCGCGTGCGCGGACTGCGCGGGGAACTCTCCGCGCCCGAGATCGTGACCCGCATCGATGCGCTGCACTGGAGCGGCACGGACGCGCGGCTGCCGGTGCTCGTGTGCGTCCGGGCGGGGCAATGGCTGACGCTCGTGCCGATCGAACAATCCGACGGCGTTCTGCTCGGCGCGTTTTGCGTGCAACAGGCGCTCGCGAGCGGCCCTGCGCATTTCAACCGCCACGCGGCCGAAGTCGCGCATCGCCTGCAGCCGCTCATTGCCTGCATCAGCCGCGAACTCCTCTCGGCGCTGCCGACGCGCGAGCGCATTCGCACGCTCACGGAACGCACCGAGGAACTCGAATGGCTGTTCGAGGTGACCGGAAGTCTCAAGGGCGCTTCGGACGATCGCGGAGTCATCGAAGAATTGCTCGCCGCGGCGACCCGGCGGCTCGGCAGCACGATGAGCGTGCTCGAGGTACCGGAGAAGCGGCTCTGCGTCGAGCACTTCGAGGTCACGGATGCGCCCTTCGGCACGTGGAACCAACGCGAGATGCTCAAAGGCGTCTGGAAGCAGACGCGCCAGAATCTCCTGCAGTGGGCCCAGCGCCGCAATCAGCCCTTGGTCGTCAACAGCGCGGGTCGCACCGGAGACAAGATTCCACGCTGCAAGATCCTCTCCGTGCCGACCGCGCGCCATTCGGGCCGCGTGATCGGGTACCTGGCATTTTACAACCCGCCGTTCGCAGAGGATTTCACGAGCCGCCATCTGTTCCTCGCGCGCCATCTCGGCCGGCAGGCAGCGAGCCTGGTCGACAGTCAATTCGATCTCATGACCGGGCTTTATAACCGGGAGGGGCTCGTTCAGACTCATGCGGCGCGGACTTCGAACCAGGAGGCGATCGCGGGTTGCGTGATCTACATCGATGTCGACCACATGCAGGTGATCAACGAACTGCACGGCTTCGAACTCGGCAATGAATTGATCGTGCGCGTCGCAGAACTCCTCGGGCCGCCGCTGATGCCCGAGCGTGCCATGGCGGCGCGGCTCTCGGGAGACCGTTTCGTCGTGGTCCTCCCGGAGGAACATGCCGATGCTGCAAGATCGGTCGCGGAGCGCGTGCAGTCCGCCGCGCGAAACTTGCGCTTGGGGCCGAGCGAAGGTTTGGTGCAAGTCTCCCTGAGCTGCGGAATCGCCGATCTGGTCGCGATGCCGCAGGGCCTGGACCGCTCGATCGCGGCGGCGGAAATCGCCTGCAAGTCCGCGAAGAGCCATGGCCGCGACCGGGTTGCGCTATACCGGTCCGATGACAGGTCGATGATGCGACGGCATCAGGATGCGATTGCCGTGGGACGTCTGCGCGCGGCCTTGAAATCCGATTGCCTGATGCTGTACGCGGAGCGAATCGCGCCGCTCGGCGCCGCCGCGCTCGCGGACGGCTATCGAGTGTCGCTGCGCCTGCGTGAGGCGGACGGCAGTGTCGCATCGCCCGAGCCGCTGCTTGCGGCGGCGGGCCGCTATCAGCTTTCCCCGTCCGTGGACCGGCGGCTGATGCAGCTGCTGCTCGAGGCGCTGACGCCATATCGGCGGTTGCTGCAGGACTCGGGCCTGTGGATCACGGCGCGTGTGGCCGCGCAATCGCTCGCGGACGCCGCGTTCGCCGACCATTGGCAGGCAAGCCTGCGGGCGGCGCGCCTGCCTGCCGATGCGCTCGTGCTCATGCTCGACGGCGACGCCGCGGGCAGGCATCTCGCGGCGCTCTCTGCGATGACCGAGCCGCTCGGCGCGGCGGGCTGCCGCTTCGGCCTCGAGGGCTTTGGCCTCGCCACCCATGCCTTGGATACCATCGGCGCCCTGCGTGTCGCGCGTGTCGGGATCGACGCCGACCCGTTGCCGGATCCGCGCAGCATGGAACACGCTGCGGCGAGCGTTCGCGCCATCGTCGAACTCGCGCGCCACGTGGGCGTCGGCACGGTCGCGGGAGGCATCGCTCCCGGCGCATCGCGCGCCTGGCTCGCCCGGCTCGGCGTCGCCTACGGATGGGGTGCGGCCATCGGCGCGCCCGAGCCGCTCGAGGCGCTGCTTCGCCGCCTCGGCAGCGATGACTCGCAGCGCTTGCGCCGCCTGTACCTGGAAACCTGACCGCCCGCCTGAAGGACTGAACGCCTCCGAGATGGTGCACAATAGGCCGCATGGCGCCCAAACCCAATGTGAGCATGGGAACTCCAGGTTCATGGGAGCGTTATGCCGGCGTGACGCTCGCGGAGGCCCTGCAGCGCATCTACGACGACGCGATTGCGCACTCGACGCGCACGCGCGACTGGTATTGGGCGAGCATAAGCCGCAAGCGCGTCACCTCGATCTCGGTGCGTTCCGTGAGCGTCGTGTTTCTCGCGGCGGGTGCGATCCTGCCGCTCGCGGCGGCTCTGTGGGCGGATCCGGCCAATCGTTTGATCTTCACGCAAGCCGGCGTCGCGGCGCTCGCCGTCGCCGGACTGTCCCAGGGGGCGGATCGGGTGTTCGGTTGGTCGAGCGGCTGGCTGCGCTACATCTCGACCGTCACGCACATGGAGGCCGTGACGCGCCAGTTCGAGCTCGATTGGGCCGGTTATTTGATCGAGCGCGCCGGCGTCACCAGCGAGACGGACCGTTACCCGCTATTCCGGCTCGCCGCGCAGTTCGAGTCGCAGATTGCGACATTACAGATCGATGAGACCGAGAAATGGGTGGCGGAATTCAACAGCGGACGCGCCGCGCTCGATGATCTCATCAGGAGTCAACGGGAAGCCGCTGAACGCATGCAGGCGGCCGCCGAGAATCTGCGCGAAGCGCACGCGGCGGCCGCCAATTTGCTTGCACAGGCCGAGCGCGAGGGTGCGGTCGAAATCCTGTTGACCTTCAAGCGGGAGCCGGTGCCCCTGCGTATCGCCGTCGATGCCTTGCCCGAGGAGCCGTTCCTCGGCACGGTCTGGTCCAAGTCCCGTCTCGTCCCCGGACAGCACAAGATCGCCATCGGCACGGCGGATTCGTCCGCACCGCGGGTGCTCTTGATCGCCGACGTACCGCCGGGCGGTGTGGCGCGCCTCACGGCCAACATCCCCTGAGCGGGTCGTGGATGGCGTGGAACTCGGTCGGTCCGCGGTCTCACAAGCCGGCGCGCACGGCGCGGCGGAGCACGGCTGTAGTGCGTTCATCGCGCGCGATCGCGCGAAAGAAATCTCGCAGCGCCGGCGCTTGCTCGGCCGGCAGACTGACCGTCTCCATCGACAAGCTGCGCGAATAATGCAACGCGCGTCCGACGAGTTTGGTTTCACTGTCGTAGCTGCCGAAGGGCGTTGCGAGGTGTACGGGCGGCGGCAGTTCGTCGACCTCGAACCCCGGCGGCAGCCCGATCTCGAATTCATCGGTGTCGTGCCGCGGGGCATCGAACTCGATCGCCAGCCGCCGCGGCGTCTTGGTCTCGAGCAGGGTGCTCGCGTCGCTGCCGATCAGGCGCGGCCGCACCAGCAACAGATCCCCGGCGAGCTTGGCATAGGCCGTCACGGCGATCTTGTAGCGCCATTGCAGCGGCCGGTCGAGCGCGTGCAAATTGCCGACGCTCGCCTCGAGCACGTCGAAATTCGTGAGCGAACCAGCGAGCAGCGCTTCGACCGGCTTGATCTGATCCGTGTCGACCTTTGCGGCGCGCAGTGCGTAGCGCTGCGCATTCGCACGATCTCCGCGCCACTGTTCTTCGAAGCTGCCGGAGAGCGAGCCTTGATCGTCGAGCGCGACGTGGGCGCTGCGCGCGAGCGAATTCGCACTGGGCGCGAGTTGCGGAAGGCGCAGCAGTTCCCCGCCGTCCGGCGCCACGAGCACGGCGTAATTCGCCTGCAAGGGCCCGCTCAATTGCCCGAACGGCGTCAGGTCGTCGGTGGGATCGAAGATCAGCAGCGATCCGAGGGCGGGATGGGTGTACATCGCGGCGGGCGCGGGATCGCGGGCGTCTCCGGGCAGCGCGATCGCGAGGATCGCGTGATTGAATGCCAGATGGGGCGGCGTTGCCTCGTCGACCGCGCCGCGCTGGGTATTGACGATCACCAGATAGGACGGCACGCCGATCTCGGCGAGCATCGTGGCGAGCAGCGTCGCCTTGTCCTTGCAATCGCCGAAGCGCTGCGCGAAGACGTCGGCGGCCTTGTGCGGCTGCCAGCCGCCGATGCCGAGTTCGACGCCGACGTAGCGAATGTCGGACTGCACGAAGCTCGCGAGGGCTTGGATCTTGGCAAGCGGCGTGCGGGCGCCGGCCGTGAGCATGGTGACCTGGCCTTTGAGCGCGTCGGAAGGCTGGCGACGGTCTGCGAGCAGTTTCAGATACCAATTGCCGAAGTCGCTCCAACTTCGGAAACCACGCTGGGCGCCGCGCGGCGGCACGAGCGCGAGAACCAGACCGCCCGCGATGCCGCGGACGGGCGGCATCTGGCGTTCGATCGGAATCGCAGGCAGATTCTCGACGAGCCAGCGCGTTTGCCCCGGTGCCTCGCTCACTGCCGGCACTTCGGCGTGATGCAGCCAGGTCGCCTGGTAGCCCCAGCCCGCCGGCAAACGCAGCCGGAAGCTCGCGCTGCGGACCGGGATCGTATCCTCGAACTGCCACTTCTCGGTGAGGACATAGGACCGCTCGTCCTGTTGTGATTCGTAGGCCACGATGCTGCCGGGAGCGACGCCTTGAGCCCGCAGCACGCGCACGCGCATGTCGCTGATCAATTGCCCGTTGGGAATGTTCAGGGCCACATCGACCGCGTCCTTGTCGTCGAGTTCGAATTCCTTGCCGTTCGGCGGCAGGTACCAGGCGTGGAACCGTCTGAGGCGCGTCTCGGCGTCGACAACGGCCTGGAACGTCCCGCGGCTCGTGCCTTCGGGTCGCAGGATCCGGTAGGCACGGCGCTCGAGCCGCGTGATCCGGCCGCTCGTATCGACGGCGAGTTCGGTCTCGGCGGTGAGTGTCACCGCATCGGTTCTGTCGTCGTGCTCCGGCGTCGGCAGGGCAGCGAGCCCCTTGACCCAGTCGGGCATGCTCGTCGCCCCGGCAGGCGGGCTCGAGACCGTCATGATGAGCATTGCAATCGCCACGAGCAGCGGGAGTCCACAATTTCGGCGATGACGCTGCATCTCAGTGACGCTCCACCGCTGAAGAAACGCTGAGCACCAGCGTTTCGGCGTCGGCCGAGCGCACAGCATCGTAGAAACCGCGCAGCGTGTCGAAGAATTTCACATCGAGCAGCACGACATCGGAGTGCAGGCTGCGCTCGATCCGAATCCCGTCGTCGAGGCGGCTCACGCTCGTGCGGAATTGGAGCGCGTCGCGATTGCGCTGCGCCTCCGGCGGAACCGAATCGAGGCGCCAGCCGGCGGGCAGGGCGATGTGCGTGTCGGCGGCGAGTTCGAACGGATAATCGAAATAGATCGGGTGTACCCGCGTCGCATGCTCGAAGAGACGCTGAATGCGTCCGGCGAACAGTCCCTGCGGCAGCAGGGCGCGTTTTCCCGTGACGCTGGCCCACTCCGGGATCGAGACGCGAAAGCTCGCGACGAACGGCGCCTCGGCGTCGGTCCAATCCGGCGAGTCCTCGAGTTCGGCCGTGCTGCGAGCCGCGATCAGCGCCTGCAACTGTTGCTCGAGGAACTGGCGCCGATGGGCGGCATCCTCGCGCCGTTCGTGGGTGCGCAACCGCCGGGCATCGTACCCCGTGCAGGTGAGCGTGACCTTGCCCTCGAGAGCGCCCGTCGCAGTCATGGCGAGGTCCGCCGTCACGCTCGCGCGCGTGTCGGCCGCCTTCGGCGCCGGTGTCTTGATCCAGTCGCCGCCGTCCTTGTCGAGGCGCAGGGCGTGCACGGCGGTCTTGCGCCACGGCAGCGAGCCGAACGGGATCAGATCCGCGCCGGGATCGAGATACAGCGTCGTGTCGTTCAGCGTCACAGCCACGACCTCCGTTGCGAGCGGGCCCGGGTTCATGAAACGCTCATCGAAGAAGTAGCGATCGCGGGGCGGCACGAGCACGGGGTCGGCGTGCAGGCCCGCGGCCCGAACGAGCGCGAGGAACAGCCAGTCGAGGTCGCGCTGCGAGCCATAGCCCCGCTGCCACACCTCCGCGACGTTCTTCGCCCGGTGCTTGGCGCGCGCCTCGGCCTCGGCCGGCCCCGCGGCATCCTCGGCGGGGTCGTGAAACTGCGCCACGCGTGCATAGATCTTGTGCAGCTTGACCTCGGCTGCGTCGGCCGGTGCGGTGATCTCGGCGAGCGCCGCTTGGATCACGCGCGGTTCGTCGATGAAGTCCATGACCCGCCGATAGTCTCGCTGACCGACCTTCTTCCAGAACTTGTCGGTATCCTTGTCCGCCTCGTCGCGCGGTACGTAGATGAAGTCCACGCGAAACTTGAGCAGATCCTCCGGCGGCATGTGGTCCTCGCGCACGAAGGCCGGGACATCGTGCGCTTCGAGACGTATCGTGCCGTGCTGGTCGATCGGACCTTTCGTCCCCTCCGGCAGTCCCAAGGGCCAGCTATAGCGCAGCGGAAAGAGCCGAGAAGGAATCAGCGAAAAGCGCGCCGACTTCGTGAACAGATCTCCCGATAGCAGCCAGCGGGAGTCGTAGACGCTGCCGTCGGTGAGTCGGTCGCTCCAGCGGTATTCGATGATGCTGCCGACCTCCACGTCGGCCAGCTGGAAGGACTTGGCGCTCAGGTTCGCGCCGTGGGCCTCGACGAGAGTCTTGTCGTAGACCGTGCCCTTGAACTCCACGATGCTGCCGTCGGGGCGGATCGTGCGCGCCTCGATGTCGTGGATCCATTCCCGGGTGCGATCGTAATCGATGTCGACGTTCGCGAAGCGACGTCCCTCGTCGGTGAGCACCTTGATGCGGATGTACTGCCGCTCGAGCGGCACGTTGTCGTCGCGATCCACCTGCCGGTATAGGAAGATTGCCGGTGCCTTCGGCGCCTTCGTTTCCGCGGTCATGGCGAGTTCCGCGGGATCGATCGGCAGCCAGGATTCGGCCTGCGCGGCAGGCGCCGCGCCGAGCACGGCGGCGAGTGCGACCGCGATCATCCGCAGACGGTGACGAGACATGGGTCAGGCGTTCACATCGACGACGATGCGGCCGCGCACCTTGCCCTGCAGGATCTCGCCCGCGAGCCGCGGTACGTCCTCGAGGCGTGCGGTGACGCTCATGGCCTCGAGCTTGTCCAGGGGCAGGTCGGCCGGAATGCGCTGCCAGGTTTCGAGTCGCCGCGGAGGGGGGCACATCACCGAGTCGATGCCGAGCAGATTGACGCCTCTCAACAGGAACGGAATCACCGTGTGCTCGAGCTTGGCGCCGCCGGCGAGCCCCACGGCGGCGACCGAACCGCCATACTTGGTCTGCGCGAGCACGCGCGCGAGCGTGTTGCCGCCGACCGAATCGATGCACGCTGCCCAGCGCTCGGGCTCGAGCGGCCGTTTGGCCGTATCGGCGAACAAGGATCGGTCGATGACCGTGGCCGCGCCCAAGCTCTGCAGATAGGCGTGTGCGTCGGTGCGGCCGGTGGAGGCGACGACTTGGTAGCCACGTTGCGCGAGGATCGCGACGGCGACAGAGCCGACGCCGCCGGCGGCGCCCGTGACGAGCACTTCGCCGGCCGCGGGGTTGAGCGCATGGACTTCGAGGGTCGCGACCGCAAGCATTGCCGTGAATCCCGCGGTGCCGACCGCCATCGCCTGGCGCGTCGACAGGCCGGCGGGCAGCGGCACGAGAGTCTCGCCGTCCACGGTCGCCTTTTGTGCGAGGCCACCCCATTGAGTTTCACCGACCCGCCAGCCGGTCAGGACGACCTTGTCGCCGGGCTTAAAGCGTGGATGCCGGCTCGTGAGCACGCTGCCGGCGAAATCGATGCCCGGCACATGCGGGTAGCGCTTGACGAGTCCACCGGCGCCGGTGACGACGAGGCCGTCCTTGTAGTTGAGGCTGGAATACTCGACCGCGACCGTGACCGTGCCGGCGGGCAGACTCGCATCCTCGAGATGTTGGATCGTTGCGGTGACCGTGCCACCGCTATTGTCGAGCACCAAGGCCTTGAACATGCCGCGAGCCTCTCAGGTGGCGCCTGACGGGCGCTTCTGGAGCGATCATTTCGTATTCGCGCTGCGAATACCAGTGCCTTCGCCGATTACCTGTGCGCAGCCTGTAAGGCCGGGCGCCGGCTGGCATATTCGGCGAGGGCGGCGGCGGCGGCGGCGATCGCCGCTTGCCATGCGCCGAACTTGGGCTGACGGAACTGGCGCACGCTCGAGTACCAGGGCGTATCGTCGCGCCCGAGCAGCCATCGCCAGCAGCTGTCGTACCGATTGAGCAGCCAGGTCGGTGCACCGAGCGCACCGGCAAGATGAACGTTCGCCGTGTCGACCGTGATTACGAGATCGAGGGCTTCGATGAAGGCGGCGGTATCGGCGAAATCGACCCACTCCGCCGAGAAGTCGTGAATGGGCGTGCTTGCGCCGCGTAGCTGGCCGGCCGCGGGTCCCTTCTGCAGACTGAAGAACTCGCAGCCCGGTACTGCGAGCAGCGGCGCGAATTCGCCGAGTTTGACGCTGCGCCGACGGTCGATCGCCGCGAGTGTCGGGCTGTCGCTTTGCAAGCCGCCGGCCCAGGTCAAGCCCACCTTGAAACCGGCGTGCTTTGCGAGACGCGCCTGCCAGCGCGCGACCTTTTCAGGAGCCGCGAACAGGTAGGGCGCGTCGCCATGCAGATCTGCCGCATTCAACGACAGGCCGAGGCGCAAGGGGAGGCTCATGAGCGAGCAATGGAAATCATACGCCGGCAGATCCTGGTGCGGGAGCACGACCGCGTGTACGCCGCGTGCACCGCGCACGAGTCGCGCCAGTTCCGCAGGCACCTGGACGGTCACCGTGGCGCCGAGCCGTGCGACGTCCTGCGCGAAGCGGATGAACTGCAGCGTGTCGCCGAAGCCCTGTTCGGCCCAGAGCAGCACATGTTTACCCCACGGCACTTCGCCTTTCCACTCCTTGTGCTTCGGCAGGCCGTATGCGCCGCGCAAGCTCTCGCAGCCTTCCCAGCGGGACTCGAAATTGCGCCACCCGGCCGCGAACTGGCCGGTCTGCAATTGCGACAGCGCGAGATTCCAGCGAATGGACGGCTGGTCCGGGGCGAGCGCGAGAGCCCGGGTCAGACAGTCGAGTGCGCGGGGGCTGTCGCCCTGGTCCTGGGCCACCGCGCCCAAATTGTTGAGCGCCTCGGCCGACTCGGGCTGCTGCGCGAGCAGCGCCTCGAGTTCGCTGCGGGCACGCGCAAATTGCCCGAGCACGCGCAGCGTATTTGCAAGGTTGATGCGCGCGTTCGCGTAATTCGGATCCTGGGCGAGCGCGGCTTCGAATACGCGCAGCGACCCGTTGAGTTCGCCCTGCTGGAACAGGCTGAGTCCCAGATTATTGCGCGCCTGATTGTGGTCGGGCTGAAGTTGCAGCGCCTCGCGCAGAGAGGTTTCGGCGGACGAATACGCCTCGAGACGCAGTTGCGCGAGGCCCAGCCAGTTGAGGGCATCGGCATCGTCGCGCCGCCGGGCGAGCGCCGCCCGCAGGTGAATCTCCGCGCCTGCATAGTCGCCGCGTTGCAGCGCAATACGGCCGAGCCCGCGCAGACTCGAGGCGTGCTCCGGCACGGCACGTAAGCCGGCCTGCAGACAGCGTTCGGCTTCATCGTAGCGCTGTGCCGCAAATAGCTGCTCGGCGAGCGACGTGCGCGCTTCTGCCAACTGGTTCAGGGCGTCGGGAAAGTTGCCCGCGATCGCCAGGCATTCTTCGAGGAAGCGGCAGGCGGGTTCGAACAGCCCAAGATCGCAGCACAGCATCCCCATGAGGTACAGGACCTCGCTGTCGCGCGGATCGGCTGCGTGGAGTTGCTGGTAGAGACCCTGGGCGTCGTCCAGGCGGCCGGCCAAGTGGTGTTCGATGGCAGTCTTGAGGTCGTGTGCGCGCCGCGTCGTCGTACCGGTATTCATGTGTGTTTCCGTGTCGTTCCTTGAGAGATCCATGGCATTGCTTGCGGCAGGATCGCCCCTAGCGCCTGTCTGCATGCGGAAGGACATCGGCCGGCCGTGCGAAAGCTTGAGGAAATTCGCGATCGGGCTTTACGGGGAGGGTGCGGGGGCCTCACCGCGAGCGAACAGCTTCCGACCCAAGACGAACAAGGGCCAGCCCGTGAGCAACACGACCAGGCCGGTCGTCGCGAGGCGGGGTTCCAGGGAGAATACTCGTGCGGCGACGCCCAATAGGCTCGCGATGTAGACGATCGGAAGCACCGGATAGCCCCACATCGCGAACGCCACGGGCCCGGACTCGCGGCGCCGCAAGACGAACAGCGTCGAGGCCACGGCAGCGATCGTCAGGGTGTCCGTGAAGATCACATAGTTCAGGAGCTTTTCGAAGGATCCGAGCACGAAGGCGGGCAGCAGCATGGTTGCGCCGAAGAACAGCAGGCCCACTTCCTGGACCTGGCTCGCAGGGTTCACCCGCAGGAATGCCCGCGGCAGCACCCCATCCTGGGCCATGGCGTAGAAGCTGCGCGGCATCTGCAGGATCGTCGCATTGACGAAGCCTGCGGCCGAGAGGAACACGGCGATGGAAATCACCGTTTCGCCGGCCGCGCCGAACGTCGCGCGCGACAAGGCGGCCGCGACGAGTTTGGCGCTCGCGATACCCGCCGTGCCGAGCACGCGTTCGTAGGCCACGTTGATGAGCAGGTAGAGCGCGACGACCGTGAGCATCCCGGCCGTGATCGCGAGCGGGAAGCGCCGCCGCGCATCCTTCAGGTCGGCTCCCAGATTCATGGTCATGTGGTAGCCGCCATACGCATAGAAACAGGGGATCAGTGCGGCCGTCAGCCGCTCAGGCCACGGGGTCACGACGACGAGGGGCGCCGCGGGCGCATGCGGCGCGAGCAGGAGCGCGAGCGCGGCGAGGCCGACGATCATCGCGATCTTGAGCAGCGACAGCAGATTTTGAGTGCGAGCGCCCGGCTTCACGCCGCGATAATTGAGCACGAGCAGCACGAGCATCGTCGCGCACGCGAGGATCAACGAGGCCTGCGAGGTGCGCCGCTCGGGCGGCACGAGCACCGGCATCAGATAGTCTGCGCCGATGAACGCAACGCCGGCCGCGCCGGCGCCCTGCAGCAGCGTCTGCGACCAGTTGAGCATGAACGCCGGCGTCGGCCCGTAGCAATCGGCGACGACGCGATAATAGCCGCCCGCGCGCGGGTGGCGGGAACCGATTTCGGCGAACGTGAGCGCGCCGATCAGCGCGAGCAGTCCGGCGATGATCCAAGCGGCGAAGAACAGCCGCGTATCGCCCGCGGCCTGCGCCACGATCGCCGGCGTGCGGAAAATGCCGATGCCCACCACGAGGCTGAACACGACCATCGCCGTATCGAAGGTCGAGAGACGGGCCTCGATGCGCCCATCGCCGCCACCCTCAGCGTCCATAGGCTGCGCCGAGCAGCCGTGCGAGCGCCGCGAATTGATCGATGTCGTTGTAGAGTTGCGCGGACAGGCGCAGCACGGGCAGCGGCTTTGGGTGAACCCAGGTTTCGATCGCGCGTGCCCTGACCCATGCGTGCAAGCCCGGACAGTCGAGCGTTGCGGCCGGCGCGCCGGCGCGCGCCTCGGGCAATGGAATCGCGGCCATCGATCCGAGCATGCTCTCGGGGCAGGGCGCCTCGACTCCAAGCGTGGCGAGCAGAAGCGTGCGCGCGCGGATCGCGAGCGTGCGATTGCGGGACATGATCGCCGGCCAGCCGCCCGGCACCAGCGATTCCAGGGTGCTCAGGGCAGCCGGAATCGACAGCCATGGCGACGGATCGACGGTACCGGTCCAGTCGAACTCGGCGTGGAAACCCGTCGCGTAGCCGTGACTGATGACCGTCGGATGGAGGTCCCTTTGCCGGTCGCGGCGCACGTGCAGAAAGGCCGCTCCCTTGGGCGCGCAAAGCCACTTGTGGGCGTTGCCCGTGTAATAGGCCGCGCCGACTGTGCTCAAATCGATCGGCACCATGCCCGGCGCGTGCGCCCCGTCGACGAGCGTATCGACTCCCGCCTCCTGGAGCGCCGCGACGAGGCGCGCGAGCGGCATCACGAGCGCGGTGGGGCTCGTGACGTGGTCCATGAGTGCGAGGCGCGTGGCGGGCGTCACCTGGGCCATGACCGCGGCGACGATCTCGTCCTCATGCTGCAACGGAAACGGCAGCGTCGCCACGACCACGCGAGCGCCTTCGCGCGCGCAGACGAAGTCGATCGTCTTGCGGCAGGCGTTGTAGGTGTGATTCGTGACGAGCAACTCGTCGCCCGGCGCAAAGCGCAGCGAGCGCAGGACCACGTTGACGCCCGCGGTCGCGTTGGCAACGAACACGAGGTCGGCGGGATCCGCGCCCAGGAACGTCGCGAGCACGGCGCGCGCGGCGTCGAGCCGCGCGGCCAGCGTTCCCGACAAGAAGTCGACGGGTTCCCGTTCCATCTCGAGACGCAACGCCGATTGCACCTCGAGCACGGCCGTGGGGCACGCACCGAAGGACCCGTGATTCAAGTAGGTGACTGCGGGGTCCAAGCCCCAGGCGGCGCGCAGGTTCATGCTGCGTCCCATTGGCGACGCATCGCGGGATCGGTCAAGGCCGCCATCAGGGCGGCGACGTCGCCGATGCGCGTCCCCAAGGCCGCCGGCACGATCGCGCACGCCGCCGCCGCCTGCGGCAAAGCCTCACGCTGCACCACGCGCCGCGCGGGCCCAAGCACACGCTCGCCGAGCACGACGGCGAGGGAACCCAGCACGACGAGTTCGGGGTTCAGGGCATCGACGAGCAGCGCGATGCCCTGACCCATGCGCTCGCCGGCCTCGGCGGCGACCTGGAGCGCGTCGGGATCGTCGGCGAGCATCGCCGCGACGAGTTCCTTGATCGGTGTCGCTGCCGACCAGCGCGCGGGAAATCGCCAGGCGGCGAGTTTCACGAGACCGGCGCCGGCGGCGTAACCCTCCCAGGAGCCGGCTTTACCGAAGCCCTCCGGCCCCGTCTCCGAGAGCCGCCAGTGGCCAACCTCACCGGCCGTGTCCGAGGCGCCGTGCAGGACCCGCCCGTCGATGATGAAGCCCGCGCCGAGTCCCGTGCCGAAGGTCAGAAAAATCAAATGCCGCAGGCCCACGCGGCTGCGTCCGGCACCGAAGTGAAATTCCGCGAGTGCGCCGGCGTTGCCGTCATGTTCGACGAACACGGGCAGTTCCGGGAATTCGGCGCTGAGCCGCGCCTTCAGGTCGACGCCATGCCAGCCCGGCAGGTGCGGGGGATCGATCAAGATGCCGTCGCGAATCTTGAGCGGGCCGCCGATCGAGACGCTCAAGGCTGCGATCCGCCGGCCCGCCGTCGCGGCGACCGCCAGTTGCCGGTGTACGGCGGCGACAAGCGTCGGGAACGTAGCGGCGAACGGCCGTTCGGCCTCGGTCGGGATTTCCGTCCGCTGCAGAATCCGGCCCGAAGCATTCCCTTCGACGCTCGCGGTTTTCGTGCCGCCGATGTCGAGGCCGATCAAGGAGAGCCGAGGCCGAGTGGGCTCGGAAGGCGTGTGTGATGACGGGAGCATGGATTTAGTCGTCGAAACAGCAAATTCTGGTCGGAGGCGTCTGTTTTTGCCGAGAGCGTCGCGGTCTCCGCGATCGCCAGGATGTTACACCGCGACACGATGCGATGCGATGCGCGTGCAAACCTTCCGCCGCCGGCCCATGCATAATGGCGGCCGTTTTGCGCCGCTACCGCCGGAGAATCCCCTTGACCACCCGTCCGAATTTCTTGATCTTGATGGCGGATCAATTGACCGCCCGCGCGCTGCGGACTTACGGCAACCGCATCGCTCGGACGCCGTACATCGATGCGCTCGCCGCGACGGGCGTGGTGTTCGATTCGTTCTATTGCAACAGCCCGCTCTGCGCGCCGTCGCGGTTCTCGTTCCTCTCCGGCCGGCAGATCTCGGCGATCGGTGCGTACGACAACGCCGCCGAGTTTCCCGCCCAGGTACCGACCTTTGCGCACTATTTGCGGCGCGCCGGGTACTTCACGGCGCTCAGCGGCAAAATGCATTTCTGCGGTGCCGACCAGCTCCATGGCTTCGAGGAGCGGCTGACGACCGACATCTACCCCGCCGACTTCGGCTGGACGCCCGATTGGACGCGCTTCGCGCTGCGGCCGAGCTGGTATCACACGATGGAATCGGTCACGCAAGCCGGCCCCTGCGTCCGCACCAACCAGATCGATTTCGACGATGAGGTCGTGTTCAACGCCCGCCGGAAACTCTTCGACCTCGCGCGCAGTCGGGATCGGCGTCCGTTCTGCCTGGTTGTCTCGATGACCCATCCGCACGATCCCTATGTCATTCCCGAGTGCTACTGGGATCGCTACGCGGGCAGCGAGATCGACATGCCGCGCCTCGAACTCCCCGTGGACCGGCTGGATCCGCATTCGCGCCGCCTGCGCCACGTCATCGGACTCGACCTCGTGCCCGTCAACGCGACCCAGGTGCGCGCCGCCCGGCGCGCCTATTATGGAGCCGTCTCCTACGTCGACGATCAAGTCGGCAGCCTCGTCGCGGCGCTCGGCGAGGCGCGCTTCGCCGAGAACACGATCGTGCTGCTGCTCGCCGACCACGGCGACATGCTGGGCGAGCGCGGCCTCTGGTACAAGATGAATTTCTTCGAGCCCGCTTGCCGCATACCGCTGATCGTGCATGCGCCGGGCCGCTTCGGCCCGCACCGCGTCGCGGAGTCCGGATCGCTCGTCGACGTGCTGCCCACCCTCTGCGAACTCGCCGGCGGCGAGGCGGCGCAGTACGCGACACCGCTCGACGGCCGGAGCCTCGTGCCGCAACTCGGCGGCGCGCCGGGCAGCGACGAAGTGATCGGCGAATACCTCGCCGAGGGCGCCGTCGCGCCGCTCGTGATGATCAAGCGCGGCCGCTGGAAATTCGTGCACTGTGCCGTCGATCCCGATCAGCTCTATGATTTGCGCGCCGATCCCGATGAACGCGTGAACCTCGCCGAACAAGACTCACACGCACCGGTCCTCGGCGAGTTTCGGGCCGAGGTCGCACGTCGGTGGGATCTGCCCCGCCTGCACGCCGACGTGCTCGCGAGCCAGCAGCGTCGGCATCTCGTCGATCGGGCGCTCCGTACCGGCCGGTATACGCCCTGGGATTATCAGCCGATGCGCGACGCGAGCCGCCTCTACGTGCGCAACGACCGGGATCTCGGTGACCTCGAAGCGATGGCGCGCTTTCCGGCGCTTTGAGCCCGGCGGGGTCGCGCGAGCTCACTGCCTCACCGCGGCAGCAGACTCACCGCGGCAGCAGACTCACTGCGGCAGCAGGCTCAGCGCCATCCGGACCGCGTGCTCGGCGCCGGGCGGCACGAGGAATACGCCCGGTTTCGCCGTGAAATCGCCCGTGTACCCACTGGGGTCGGCAATCCCCTGCCAGGGTTCGATGCAGAGGAACGGCGCCCCCGGCTTGGTCCACAGTCCGAGATACGGCGAGTCCGGGAAGCTCACGCGCAGCTTCGGTCCATGCGCTGCACCGTAGGTGAGGAAGCGGCTGCGCACGGCATCGAGGATCAGAACGTCTTCGGCGAACAGGTCATCGCAGAGTGCGAGGCGCCGCGCGACGATCGGCGTCTTCTGCGGTTCCGGCGCCAGCAACCCTTGTGCATCGATGCGCCGCACCGGCGCCGGTTCATCGCTCGCGAACTCGATGAAGTGCTGCTCGCGCGGTATGCCGTAGGGCAGCGGCCAGCGAAATCCGGGGTGATAGCCGCAGCTCGCGGGCATGTCGATCGGACCCCGGTTGCGAACCCGGGCGGTGATCGCGAGCGTGGGTCCCGCGAGTTCGAAATGCAGGTCGAGTTCGAACTCGAACGGATAGACCTTGCCCGTGGACTCGGTCGCCGACAAGCGCAGCACCGCGCTGGTGGCATCCGCGCTGACCAGCGTGAACAGGCTCACCCGACCGAAGCCGTGACGCGGCAGCGCATACTGCTTTGCCCCGAGACGGTAGATGCCGCCCGCGAGCGTTCCGACGATCGGGAACAAGAGCGGTGCGCGGCCACTCCAGATGGACGGCTCCCCGTTCCAGAGCAGGTCTCGACCCGCGGCGTCGGCGAGTATCGAAAGCTGCGCGCCGAGGGGGTCGATTTCTGCGGAAAGATCGGCGGACTTCAAGCGGATCCAGGCACTGCGATCGGTCGGCATCGGCGGGTTCCTCCACGAGCGTGGGGCTCAAACTAGCACACCCGGCCGCGTGGATCGGTCAGACAGTCTGCTTTCACCGCCAAATCGAGTGCAATTCCCAAGCCTTGACCGCCATGTCGGTGCCCGGCCGCCGGGCGAAGGTCTCGATGCCGGTTTGTCGTTCCCCCGCATAGGTCAGGAGCGTGAATACTTCCCGGCCGCCGTTGGCGAAGATCTCGACGCTCGAGGTATCGACGTAGATGTCGAGGTCGAGGCGGCCGTTCACGGGATCGACGCGCGCGGCGGCGGTGCGGGCAAAGTGCGGAATGACGACGTCGGCGGTGTTCGTGCGGTCAACCGACAGCACGCGGCTCATCGTGTCGTAGGTCATTGCGAGCTTTCGGCCCGCACCGACACACAGGTTGAGGCCGAAGCGATTGCGCAAACCGGTGGGGAAGTTCGCCTGGATTTCGTAGGCGTTGGAACGGGGCGCAAATTCGCTGAGCGGGTGCGTGCCGCGCGGCAGTCGCCGTTCGAAGGCGTGCGCATCGCCGCGTAAGCGCTCGAGCCCTGCGAAGGGCCGCTGCACGAGGCGCGGTCCGTCCGGCGTATCCCGCAATTCCAGTTCGCGCGGAATGGACCAAAAGCCTTTGCCCCAGGATGACGGCGCTGCTTGTGCATATTTCCAGGTATTGACCCAGCCGAGCGTGAGCGTCGCGGACTCAGTGTGATCGTAGTCGCGGATCGTGCGCGAGGCGTAATAGTCGAGACCCCGATCGACGTACAGGGCCTCTGCGGGCTCCCGCTGCGTGGACCGGAATTCGCGCCCGTCGAAATCGCCGACGAAATACTTCTCGTGCGCCCAATCGACCGAGACGATCAGGACCCACTTCTTACGGGTCGGATCGCCATCGATCGCAAGCTCGACCAGATCGGGGCATTCCCATGCGTCTTCATGGGCGCCGACGGGTCCGAACTCGCTGAGCCACGTCCACTGCTTGAGGTTGGCCGACGCATAAAACGCGATTTTCTTGTCGCGGGCGAGGGCGACCGCCATGATCCAGCGTTGCTGGGGCGCATACCAGAAAACGGTCGGATCGCGAAATTCCGTGCTGCCGATGTCGAGCACGGGGTTGTCGCGATAGAACTGAAAGCTCTCGCCGTCGCTCCCGTAGGAAATGGCTTGCGACTGGTTTTTGGTCGCCTTGTCGAACAGCGTGTAGATGGCGACGTGCGCGCCGGCACCGAAGCCCGCCGTATTCTCGGAGTCTACGACCACGGAGCCGGAGAAATAGCCGATACCGCCGGTGTCGCCGTGCATCGCGAGCGGCGATTGCTGCTCGTAGTGCACGAGATCCCTTGAAATGGCATGACCCCACCAATACAAATCGAAGTGCCGATCGACGTATACAAGCCCGTCGGGGTCGCCGAGCCAGCCGTGGGCGGCGCTGAAATGATATTGCGGACGATAGGGTTCGCCGTAGAGCGCCGGCGCGTCGGATGCGCCACAGGCTTGGATCGTCGCGAGGCCTGCGAGCATGGCTGCAAGCCCTCGCGCGCGGCCGTCAGTCACGGCGCAGGGTCCGGCGAACGGCATCGCGCGCACGCGCATTGTCGCCGGGCAGCCCGATCGAGATCCGCGCCCAGCGGTCGTAGGGTGCAAATGCCCGGCCGACATCTCGACGCCGGCCGCGGCCAGCGCCGCCGCGAATTCGGCGTGCGCGCGATCGCGGCCTTCGCGCCGGGCGCCGGGCCGAACGGGTTTTCATTGAGCGACAATCGCGCGAGTGCGCCGCTCGCGGCGGCGGGAGCCGCGCAGTCCGCGGCCGCCGCGCGACCCAGGCCTGTGAATTGCGTCCACCCGGAGGCGCAGGCCGCCGCCGTCATCTTGAGCCAGCGACGACGATTGAATTCCATGAGATTCCTCCAACCGGCGGGCGGCTTTGCCGGCCAGCATTGATGGAGCGCGCGCAAGCCGACCGTCAAGGGACGCACGAAGCGAGTCGCAGCGCCTCGAACCCCGCGGTCAAGTCCGCCAACAGGTCGTCGACGGCCTCGAGGCCGACGTGCAGCCGCAAGGCCGGTCCCTCGTAGGGCCACGCCGTCCGGTCGGCGTTGCGTCGTGGCTTGACCGGCATTTGCAGGCTTTCGAAGCCGCCCCAGGAAAACCCCAGGTTGAACAATTCGAGACGGTCGACGAAGGCGCGAAACGCGGCGACCGGGCAGGGCTTGAATACGACGGTGAACAGTCCGCTCGCTCCCCGAAAATCCCGCTTCCAGAGATCATGCCCGGGTGCCCCCGGCAGCGCCGGATGCAGCACGGTGTCGATCTCCGGCCGCTCGTCCAGCCATGCGGCCACCGCCAAGCCGCTGGTCCAATGACGCTCCATTCGCAGCGCGAGCGTGCGCAGGCCGCGCTGCGCGAGATACAGATCGTCCCCACCCGCGGTGAGACCCATCGTGAATGCGTGGGTTCGCACGCGATCCGACTGGGCGCGGTTCGCCGTGATCACCCCGAGGGACGCGTCCGAATGGCCGACGATGTATTTGGTCGCCGCCTGCACCGATACGTCGACGCCGTGCTCGAACGGTTTGAAATACAACGGCGTCGCCCACGTGTTGTCCATGATCACAATCGCGCCGTGGGCGTGCGCCACCGCGGCGATCGCCGGAACGTCTTGAACCTCGAAGGTTTGGGAGCCTGGCGACTCCAGGTAGACGAGGCGTGTGCGCGGCCCAAACAGGTCGGCGATGCCCGCACCGATGGTCGGCGCGTAGAAGCTGGCACTCACTCCGAAACGCGCGAGTACGGTCTCGATGAACAAGCGCGTGGGGCCGTAGACGCTGTCGCAGACGAGAATGTGATCGCCGGCCGATACGAACGCTTCGATCGCGCCGATGCAGGCTGACAGGCCCGATGAGACGATCAACGAGTGATGACCGCCTTCGAGCGTCGCCAGCGCCCTCGCCACATCGAAGCTCGTGGGCGTGCCCTTGCGGCCGTACCAGAGGACGTCCTCGCCCGCATCGATGCGCCGTTCGCGGTCCTCGAGGTCCGCCAGATTCCGAAACATCACCGTCGACGCGCGATAAACGGGCGGATTGACGATCCCGCCGTTTGCGTGCGCATCCCCGATCCCATGGCACAGGAAACTGTCCGGGCGCAGTTCGGCGCCGGTCGCATCGCTCGTGGCGGGGCGGTTCGCCGGGGCGGGTCTTTCCATGCGTGATCCTCATTTCGCGGATTCGGGTGTGCGATGTTACGCCGGAGGGTGGGCGCTTGTACTACGGAACAAGCGGCCCTTTTCCTACGCGCGCTGGCGGCGCGTGGATTTATGGTAGTCGCATGAGCAGCACGGTCGGTGAACTCTTGACGGCGACACTCGCGGAACTCGGTGTGACGCAGGTGTTCGGCATCGTCGGCGACGCCCTCAACCCGTTCACCGATGCGATCCGCCGCGAACCGCGTATCGACTGGTTGGGAGTGCGTCACGAGGAAGGCGCGGCGCTTGCGGCCGCCGGTCAGGCGAAGGTCACCGGCCGGCTCGGCGTTTGTGCGGGGACCACAGGACCCGGCGCCACGCACCTGCTCGCGGGCCTGTACGAGGCCAGCCACGATCATGCGCCGGTGCTCGCCATCGCGGGGGACGTGCCGACGACGAAGGGCGGTATCGATTATCTCCAGGCCGCCGACCACGTGCACGCGTTTCGCGACGCCTGCGTGTACGTGACCTCGATCAACTCGCCGCAATCCGCGGCGGGTCAGATTCACGAGGCCATCGCTGCTGCCTACGGGTCGCGCGGTGTGGCCTTGCTGAGCGTGCCCCAGGACGTGTTCGGAGCGAAGACCGCGAGCAAACCCTTGAGCCTCGCGACGCTGCGTCAGCGTCCCGATACCGCGCCGGCGGATGCCGATCTCGACCATGCGGCGCGCATCATCGACGCCGCCGCCTCCGTCGTGTTCCTGGTAGGGTTCGGCGCCCAGTCCGCCAAGGACGAGGTCGCCGCACTCGCGCGCCGGCTCCGCGCGCCGATCATCCACACCTATCGGGCGCTCGGTCTGTATCCGTTCGAAGACCCGCAAGTTATCGGCGGACTCGGCCTGATCGGCTCGAAAGCCGCCGATACCGCGATCAATCGCTGCGACGTACTGGTCATGGTGGGCAGCGATTATCCCTACAGCGAATTCCTGCCCAAGAAGGCACAGGTCATCCAGATCGACGAACGCGCGGCCGTGATCGGTCGGCGTTTGCCTGTCGCACAGGCGATCGTCGGTTCCGTGCGGCCCAGCATCCTCGGGCTCGACGCGCGTGTGCGTGATAAGACTTCGGGGGATTTTCTCGCCGCGGCGCAGACAGAATGGGCGGCCTGGAACACCATGTTGGATCGCAAGGCCGACCCGGCCCGCAGCCCCGATCGGATCCATCCGCAGGCCCTCGCACGAACCGTGAGCGACCTCGCTGCGGACAATGCGGTGTTTTGCGTGGATACGGGGGAGGTCACCCTGTGGAGCGGCAATTGGCTGCGTCCGCGCGGCCGACAGCAAATCACCGGCTCATACAACAACGCGGCGGTCGGTGTCGCTCTCGGACTTGCAAATGGCGTGCAGGCGCTCGATCGAGGTCGACAGGTGATCGTCATGTCCGGCGACGGCGGTTTCGCGATGCTCCTGCAGGAGTTTGTCACCTCCGTACAGCACAAGTTGCCGGTGAAGGTCTTCGTCTTCAACAACGCCGGTTGGGGCCTCGTGCATCTGGAAATGGAAGAGGCCGGGTTGCCCGCATTCTCCCGCGGCACCACGTTTCGCAATCCGGACTTTGCCATGTTCGCCGAAGCCTGCGGGGCGATCGGCTATCGCGTCTCACGGCCGCAAGAGTTGCGCGAAGTGACGCTGCGGGCGCTGGCGACGCCGGGTCCGGTGGTTGTCGACGTGTTGGTCGACCCCACGGAACTGCCCGCGCTGCCGCGCGCGAGCGTCGGTCAGGCGTGGAAATTCGGCATCGGCAAGATCCGCGAACTGCTCGGTGCGTAAGCGGCGCCCGGGCCTGCGCAAGGGATATGTCCTGCGGGTCAATCGATGAGGCGGGCGTTCAGCGTGACTTTCGCCTTCAGGAGTTTGGAGACCGGGCAGTTGAGCTTGACGGCCGCAGCGATGGTCTGGAACTGCTCCTGACTCGCACCCGGAATTTTCGCGTTGACCGTCAAGGCGCTCGAGGTGATTTCGAAGCCGTCGCCCGACTTCTCCAAGCTCACGGTAGCGTGGGTCTCGATCTGCTCGGCCGTGAGTCCCGCCTCCCCGAGCGCGAGCGACATGGCCATCGAATAGCAGGCCGAGTGCGCCGCGCCGATCAGTTCCTCGGGATTGGTGCCGCGGCCATTTTCGAATCGCGCCTTGAAACCGTATGGCGCCTCCTTGAGCACGCCGCTCTCCGTCGAAATGTTGCCGCCGCCTTCTTTGAGGGCACCCTGCCAAACCGCCCACGCTTTTCGATCCATTTTGCGCTCCGACATGATGCGGCGAGCCGCGGAATCGACGCACCGTAGCGACGCCACGCGGCGGCATCCGTGCGCAAACGCACGCAAGAAGAACTGCATCTAGCAGCCTGTCTGAGCGCGCCGTGGAAAGGCGCGGCCTTCTAGTGGGTGCGAACCCCACCTCTGACATGGGGAAGGCTGCCACATCGACGCGGATCTGTCCGCGTATTTTGACACCGTGCCACACTCGGAGCTTCTCACGTCGATGGCGCGCCGGGTCTTAGACCGGCACGTGCTGCATCTACTCAAGATGTGGCTCGAGACACCGGTGGAAGAAACCGACGAGCGTGGAGGCACGAAGCGCACGACCCGCAACCGCGATGAGAAGCGAGGTATTCCTCAGGGTTCACCCCTACCGCCACCGCGCCACATCTCCACTCTACCTTATCCCCGGTCCCTTCGGGTTGGCAGGGAAAGGGGCGTCTGCGGCGTTGCACGGCTTGGCCGTGGGCCCACCACGGCCCGCGCGTCGCGCCTTACATCCGCTCCCTTTCCCCGCCAACGCGGCTCACGCGGAAAAGTCAGACAGGCTGAGGGGTCGCGACATGAGCCGCCGCTCCTGCGCTGCGTTAGGCAGCGCACGGACCGATTGCCGCGCTTGGGCGGATAGTCGTCCCGGCGCTACGGTAATTGGCGCACACCAGCGGAGGCCGCCTCATGCCGACCACACCCGATACGCAGCAAGGTCCGAGTCATGCCGATGCGCACCCCGACCCGAAGGAGCGTCAGGCGCTCGACGAAAGCAAGAAACCGACGGTGTCCAAGCCCGGCGGCTTCAAGAACGATCCGGATGATCCGACCAATCCGAACGAGGCCGTCGAACGAGCGCGGCGCCGCGTAAAGACCTAGCGCCGATGTCAATTGCGCCGATTCCGACCGGGCTTATTCCATGACGGGCAGGTCGATATAGCTGCTCTGCGCCGCCGAGTGATAGACGCGCTGTGTCGCCTTGCGGTAGTCGGATGGTTCGGCGAGCATGATATTGGGCACGAAATTCTGCGGGTTGCGGTCGTACAATGGAAACCAGCTCGACTGCACCTGCACCATGATCCGGTGACCCGGTAGGAACACGTGATTGCTCGCGGGGAGCGCAAACCGGTAGGCGAGCGCCTGGTCCGCGGCGATGGGCTTGCCGATCGCGAAGCCTTCGCGATAACGACCTCGCAGGATGTCCATCGCCACGGCGAGTTGATAACCGCCCATCTCGGGTGCGTCGGCGACCTGGTCGGGGTAGAGGTCGATGAGTTTGACGACCCAATCGCTGTCCGTTCCGCTCGTCGATGCAATCAAGTGCACCTCCGGACGGCCGCTGATCTTGAGGGGCGCCGAGAGCACCTCGGACGTGAACGTCAGCACATCCGGGCGTCCCGAGGCTTCCCGTTGATCGTCGACGAGCCACCGCGACCAGCTTTCAGCGTGAATCGGCCGCGCACGAAACGGCACGGGGTGGGCGGGGTCGGACACGAATTCGGAAAAGGCTTGCGCGCCGGTCGGCGCGGCGAAACCGAGTCTCCGTTCAGCCTGAAGATACAGGGGCCGGTTCGTCACCGGACAGCCCGTCTCGCAAGCTGGGGGCCAGCGATCGAGTCGGCGCCACTCGTTCGTTCCGGTTTCGAAGGCGGTCACCGGTGCGAGGTCGGCCGGCGGCGCGCCGTCCTTGAGATATTGGGCGAGGAAAGGACGCAGGAGACGCTCCCGAAAATACAGGGCGGTATCGGCGCCGAAACGCACCGCGCCGAGCGAGCTGCCGTCCCCGATCTCCTGCCCGTGGTGCCATGGACCGACGACCAGCCGTACGAGTTCGCCGCGCGTGTCCTTCGGCTTGATCGCCGCGTAGACCGCGAGGGCGCCGTAGCTGTCCTCCTGATCCCACAGGCTGTGCACGAGCATGACCGGGACGGAGAGCGGTTCGGCGGCAAGCAGCTTGTCGACGGCCTGATCGCTCCAGAATGCGTCGTAGGCGGGGTGTGCGAGCAGCTTGTTCCAGAAGCCGAGCTGCTCCATCCCGTATTGATGCGCGAGTGCCCCGGCCGAACCGGCTTGCATGTACAGATCGTAATCGTCGCGATAGTTGCTCGTCCACTTGATGCGGTTGTCGCGGCTCGCTTCCTGTTCGTAGACATACGGGATGCACTGTTCGCGAAACGCACCGTTGTGAAACCAGTCGTCACCCATCCACCCGTCGACCATCGGGTTCATCGGCACGGCGACCTTGAGCGCAGGATGCGGATGCACGAGGGCCATCAAGGGCTCGAAGCCGTCGTAGGAAATCCCCAGCGTGCCGACTCGCCCGTTGCCTTCGGGCACGTTGTTCACGAGCCAGTCGATCGTATCGTAGGTATCCGTGGCGTCATCGACGGGCGTCGGGTTCTGCGGACCGTGAACCGGCCGATTCATGACGTAGTCGCCCCCCGAGCCGTACTTGCCGCGCACGTCCTGTACGACCCGGATGTAGCGGTCCTCGACGATCACGTCCGCGGCATTATCGTAGCCCTGCAGCCGCACAGCGAGCCGTCCGCTCGGCCCATGGTTGGTCAATCGCTTGGCATCGTATGGCGTGCGCGTGAGCAAAATGCCGGCATGGGCGGCGCCGCGCGGCAGCAGGATCACCGTGTGCAGCTTGACTCCGTCGCGCATCGGAATCATCACGTCCCGCTCGATGAAATCCTGGCCCTCGGTCACGGGCGCGAAGGCCCGGGGAGTTTCGCTCGGATACGCCGGGTAGAGCGGCTTGGAGGGCGGGGCTCCATGGGCGATTGCGCCGAGCGCGACCGCGAGCGACAGCGCGCAGCAGCGGAGCGCCCTGCCGGGCAATGACGCAACCGGCATGGACGTGCGCATGGCGGTCAATACGCGCTCTTGATGACGCCGCCGTCCGCACGGAGTGCCGCGCCATTGGTCGCCGAGGAGAGCGGGCTCGCCACATAGGTCACGAGTGCGGCGATTTCTTCGGGGCTCGTGAAGCGCTTCAGCAAGGACGTCGGACGCGCCGTTTCGAAAAAAGCGTGTTCGATATCGGCCGGTGAGCGGCCCGACGCGGCCGCCATTTGATCGACGAAGTCCCCGACGCCGCGCGAGCGGGTGGGGCCGGGCAGCACCGTATTGACCGTTACGCCGCTGCCGGCCGTGAGTTCGGCGAGTCCGCGGGCGACGGCGATCTGTGCGGCCTTCGTCATTCCGTAGTGGATCATCTCCGCGGGAATCTGATAGCCGCTCTCGCTCGAGATGAAGACGATCCGCCCCCAATTGCGGCCGAGCATCGGCGGCAAGTAGGCGCGCGCAAGCCGGACTCCCGACAGCACGTTGACGTCGAAGAACCGCAGCCAGTCGGCGTCGCTGATGTCGGCGAAGGGGCGTACCTCGAAAATGCCGAGATTATTCACGAGAATATCCACGTGGGGGTGTGCACGCACGAGCGCATCGGCGGCATCCGCAAGGCTCAGGTCGGCCGCGAACCCGGCCGCAAGGCGACCGGTTGCCTCCCGGATTCGCGCGACCGCGGCGTCGACGGCACTCTGAGTCCTGCCGTTGACGATCACCGCGGCCCCTTCGCGCGCGAGCGCCAGAGCGATCGCATGGCCGATTCCGGCGGTGCTTCCCGTCACGAGTGCCGTCTTGCCGTGCAGATCGAGTTCCATCGCAGCCGTCCCCAAGCGCCGGAGAGCGCGAGATCGCGTCCGTTGCGCGCCGCTGCTGAGTGTACCGGAAAGCCGGTTCCGGTCGTTCCCCCGAACACCCGGCTGGCCGCGAAGACCCCGCGATGCTATTTTCGCCAAGGTCGTCGGGTCGCTACGACCCGGCGCAGCAGGCCGCGGTCCGATTGCGGTAACAGCGGGCGCATTTTTTGGGACTTTGTGCTACAAAGCGGGTGAATCATGAAACAGCTCAACGATGCCTTGGCCGAGATCCACGCGATTCGTGCGCAAATTGCTCTCGGCTCGGAATTTCGCGGGTACGGGCCCGCGTCCGTGGCGTCCACGGGCGCCCTCGCTCTCGCCGTCGCGTTTGCCGAGGTGCGTTGGCATGGTGAGCACGAATCCAATTTCGGCGTCTATCTGGCCGTTTGGAGCGTCACGGCGGTGGTGGCGCTGGTATTGTCGGGTACCGAAACGGTGCTGCGTGCGCGGCGCGTCCATGGCGGTTTCGCGCAGCACATGATTTATCAAGCCGCGGAACAGTTCCTGCCCGCCGTGGCTTCCGGATTGCTGCTGACCGCCGTACTCGTGCACTTTGCGCCGCCTTTCGAGTGGTTGTTACCGGGCCTCTGGCAGATATTCTTCGGCCTCGGCATGTTCGCTTCCTCGCGCTTTTTGCCGCGGTGCATCGTGCTGGTCGGCTTTTGGTATCTCGCGACCGGCTTGATCACGATCGCCGCGCTGCCCTCCGGGGGGTCGATCTCACCGTGGGCGATGGGCCTACCATTTGGCATCGGCCAACTGCTGGTCGCCGCCGTGCTGCGATTTGGCTACGAGAGAGGCCATGCCCAACCGTAACCGCCCGAAGACCGATGCGAATTCACGCTTCGCCTACGATGGACTCGATCGGGTCATTCATGAGCATGCGCGCTTGTCTCTTCTGACATCGCTCATGACGCATCCACGCGGCCTGACCTTTACCGAATTGAAGCAAATGTGCGCGCTCACGGACGGTAACTTGAGCCGGCATTTGCAGGTGCTCGAAGAAGCCAAGCTCGTGATGGTCTCGAAAGGCTACGAGAATTCACGGCCCCAGACGGTCATGCGGATCTCGGCGTCGGGGCGCAAGCGCTTTATCGACTATCTTGCGGTCCTCGAACGGGTCGTCCTCGACGCGGCCGCGGCGGTCAAACCGGAGACACCCCCGAAGACCGTGCGGACGACCTCCGAATCGTGAGGAGTCGGGCCCGGCTTCTGTGTTCGGGACTGCTTGGCTGCTGCTCGTTCATCTCGGTCTCCCATGCGGGCGGCGGACTTTTCGGGATCGACCATGAGCTGCCGCTCGATCAGAGCGGCATCTGGGGCCGCAAGGAGCAACTCGCTCTCGAATATGGAGTGATCGGCGTCGAGGTCGCCGGCAGTCTGTGGTTCGGCAACGACGATCCACTCGGTCATGCCTTCTGGCAAACGGTCGATGCCTCCGTCATCTCCGGAATCGGCGCAGAATTGCTCAAGCGCGGGTTCGGTCGGGCGCGGCCCGATCAGGGCGACGATCCGAACCTCTGGTTCAAAGGCTCCTGCTGTGAGAGTTTTCCGAGCGGTGAAGTCACGCTGCAGGCGAGTTTCGTCACGCCCTTCATCGCCAATTACGCGCGACAGAACCCCTGGGTCTGGTCCCTCGAAATTTTGCCCGTCTACGATGCCGTCGCGCGCATGAAGAGCCAGGCGCACTGGCAGTCCGACGTGCTTGCCGCGTGGGCGCTCGGTACCGGCGTCGGCTACTGGGCCACGACCCGGGGCACACCGCTCTCCGTTCAAATCCTGCCGCACGGCCTCACGGTGGGGTACTCCAAGCGGTTCTGACTCACCGATCGGTCCAACGCCGGCCTCTCGGAGCCTCAACCGGGATGGATTCGCCGGTCGTTCTCAGGGTATTGCGTTCCACCACCAGGCAGCGGCCGAGAGGCTCACCATGGTGAGCGCCGAGACGAGCTTCACGAGCGCGCCGCACAGGATGCCGAGCCAGGTGGCGAGCCCAACGTGTGTCGAGCGCAGCACGCTGCTCGAGGTCGCGAGTTCACCCAGAACCGCGCCTGCGAAGGGGCCGAGGACCAAACCCGGCAGGCCGAACGCGAATCCGGCGAGGGAACCGAGCACGGCGCCCCAGATGGCCTGCCGGCTCGCGCCCACGCGCTTCGCTCCCAGGGCGCCTGCGAGAAGATCCACGCCCTGGCCGAAGGCGCCGATTGCAGCGATGCTGAGCAGCCACCAAAAACCGATGTGCCGGTAGCCATCGACGGCCGAGAGCAGCCAGATGCCCGCGTAGACGAGCGGAATCCCGGGCAACGCGGGCAGGGCGGCGCAGGCGAGTCCCGACGCGATGAGTATCGACGCTGCCACGAAACCGAATGCGTGCATGACGGGAGTCTCGGAGCCTGTCCGACCGACTATTTAAGGGCGGCGCTGCTGCGCACCGTTCGCGTCGCAGAACATGCGATAGAGGAGCTTCGCACGTGCCTTCGCTTCGGATGCGAGGAGGCGATAGCGGATCGACCGGCCTTCGCGGCGGCGCGCGATCAAACCCTTTGCTTCGAGGATCGCCGCCTGCGGCGCCGGACGGTGCATCATCGCAGCACGCCGCCGTGCAGATGCCCGCCGCTCAGGCGCGCGCCGCCGTCATGGCAGATTGCTCTTATCGGCGGGCTTCTCGGTTGCGCGCCGATCAGCGTCCAGTTCGAACCACATCGCGTTCAAGATGGCGAACGCGCACGCGAGACAAACACCCAGGATCCAGCTGAAATACCACATGAGCGCCTCCTCAGTAGCTCGTGTCCCGATTGGCGTCGATATACGCATTCGTCACCGGTCCGCGCATGACCCGGTACACCCAGGCCGTGTACGCAAGCACGATCGGCAGAAAAATGATCGTCGCCACCAGCATGATGCCGAGCGTCCGGTGGCTGCTCGAGGCGTCCCAGACCGTCAGACTGCTTTGCGGATGTGACGAGGACGGCAGGAGGAAGGGGAACAGGCTCACGCCCATCGAGCCGATGACACCCGCGATCCCCGCACTGCTGATGACGAATATCAGGAGACGTTGCCGTGTTCGGGCGAGCGCCGCGACCACGAGCGGGGCCACCAAGCCCGCGGCGGGCGCGAGCATGGCCGCGGGCCAGCGCGCGTAGTTGACGAACCAGGCGCCGCTCTGGGCAATCGCGGTCTTAGCAAGCGGATCGGATTCGCCGCCCGGAAGCGCACCTCCCGTGATCGCAAAGCCGAATGCGCCTTCTCGCAGCCAAATGCCGGCGGCTGCGAACAAGACGGTCCAGGCGACCGCGGCGAAGCGCGAGATCGTGCGCGCACGCTGGGCGACGTCCCCATCCGTCTTCACCGCCAGGTAGACCGCGCCGTGCGTCAGCAGCATGGCGACGCTCACGAGACCGGCGAGTATCGCAAAGGGGTTCAGCAGATCGAACAGGCCGAAGTCGTAGCTCGCGCGCAGTTCCGAATCGTAGCTGAAGGCGACGCCCTCGAGCAGATTGCCCATCGCGACGCCGAACACGAGCGCAGGTACCGCACCTCCCACGAACAAGGCCCAATCCCAATTGGCGCGCCAGCGGGTTCCGGGCATCTTGCTGCGGAACTTGAAGCCCACGGGCCGCAGGATCAACGCCGCCAGCACCAGCAGCATCGCAAGGTAGAACCCGGAAAAACTCGCCGCGTAGAGGGCGGGCCAGGCGGCGAAGATGGCGCCGCCGCCGAGAATCAACCACACCTGATTGCCTTCCCACACGGGCCCGATGGTGTTGATCACGACGCGTCGCTCAGTATCCGTGCGACCGATGAACGGCAGGAGCATTCCGACCCCCAAGTCGAAGCCGTCCATGATCGCAAACCCGATGAGCAGGGTGCCGAGCAGCAGCCACCAGATGACCTTCAGCGCTGCATAGTCCGGCATACGCGCTCTTAGCGGCGTACGCCGGCGGGAATCAAACCGCCCGCGTCATCGGTGGCTCCCGGCGCCGGCGCGCTCGCGCCGGGCCCGAGCTTCACGTACTTCTTGAGCAGGTAGACATCGATCACGGCGAGTATCGTGTAGAAAATGACGAATCCAGTGAGGCTCAACGCGACGTTTGCCGCGGGAATCGGCGAGACGGCGAGAAACGTCGGGAGGACCCCCTCGATCGCCCAGGGCTGCCGGCCGTGCTCGGCGACGAACCAACCCATCTCCGCAGCGATCCACGGCAGCGGCAGGGTCCACAGCGCCAGCGTCAGGAAACGGCGGCTCTGCGCGATGCGGCGCTTCGTCGCCAGATAGAATCCGACGACGAACACGCCGATGAACAGGAATCCGAGTCCTACCATCACGCGGAACGACCAGAAGATCGAACCAACGTCCGGAACGGTATCCCAGGCGGCGGCGGCGACTTGCGCGCCGGTCGCGGTGGCGGGATCGTCCACGTATTTGCGCAGCAACAGCGCATAGCCCAGGTCCTCGGCATGCTCCTTCAATAGTTGCCGCGCAGCCGCATCGTCCGGATGTTGCCGCAGCCGGCGCAGCGCCGTCGCGGCCGGAATGCCGTTGACGATGCGCTGCTTCGCGTGTTCGACGAGGTCGAAGATGCCCGGCACCGGCGTGTCGATCGAGCGGGTCGCGATCAGACCCATCATCCAAGGCACCTGGATCTGCGCCTTGGTGGTGTGCGTCGCCATGTCCGGAAGTCCGAATAGCGTGAAGGACGCCGGGGGCGCCTCCGTGTGCCATTCGCTTTCGATCGCGGCAAGCTTCATTTTCTGGTGTTCGGTGATCGTGTAGCCGCTCTCGTCGCCGAGCACCACGACCGAGAGCGCAGCCGCCAGTCCGAAGCTGATCGCTACCGTCGCGGAGCGTTTTGCGAACTCGATGTGGCGGCGATTGAGCAGGTACCAAGCGCTGATCGAGAGCACGAAGATCGCCCCCGTCACATAGCCCGCGCTCACGGTGTGGACGAATTTCGACTGCGCGACGGGGTTGAAGATGACGTCGCGAATCGAGTCCAGTTCCATGCGCATCGTCGTCGAGTTGAAATGCGCACCGGTCGGATTTTGCATCCAGGCGTTCGCGATCAGGATCCACAGCGCCGACATGTTGCTGCCGAATGCGACGAGCCACGTGACGATGAGATGCTGACGGCGGCTCAGTCGATCCCAGCCGAAGAAGAAGAGTCCGATGAACGTGGCTTCGAGGAAGAAGGCCATCAAGCCCTCGATGGCGAGCGGCACACCGAAGATGTCTCCGACGTAGTGTGAATAGTAGGCCCAGTTCGTGCCGAACTGGAATTCCATGGTGATTCCCGTGGCAACGCCCATCGCGAAATTGATGCCGAACAGGATCCCCCAGAAACGCGTCATGTCGCGCCACACGGTGCGGCCGGTCATCACGTACACGCTTTCCATGATCGCGATGAGCAAGGACAGGCCGAGCGTGAGCGGCACGAACAAGAAGTGGTACATCGCCGTGATCGCGAATTGCAGGCGTGACAGGTCGATCAAATTCCAGTTCATCGAATCTCCCCGGCATGCCGCGCACCGATCAATGCCTCCGCGGTGGCGCCGGCATCGGCCGGAACGCGGTGAGAGGAACCGAAGAACAGTGCATAGAGGAGGAGCAACAGGAGCCCCTTGATCGCGAGCGCAACGACCACGTCGCGTCCGGGACGCACCGCGTCGGAGGTCGGCCAAAGTCGTGAGCGGCGAGAATTCATGAAAAGTGGACCGTACGCAGTTGCTGGGCTGCTCGGGCCGCCACCATAGAGAACATTGCTCGATTGCGCAATGATGCACGTATCATTTGCAACGCAATAGCTTTCGACGACGAGACAAAGGCCTGAGGGCGTCCAAACCCTGCGCGGGCGGTAACCGCCCATGTGGTCGGTGACCGAAGCGTGGCGGGTCCGCGGCCACCACGCGAATCGCTCCCACACGCCCTTGTCGGGACCCGCGCGTCGGCGAACAGACGCGACACGGGCTACAATGTTTGGTGAGCGTGAAATCCATGGATCCGGGCATCGTCATCGCACTCGCCGACCTGGCAGGCTTGCCCCTGGCCGATGCCGCGATGGCCGAACGCATCGCGGCCGGTGCGAGCGCGGCGATCGAGGCGGTACGCACGCAATTGCTGGCGGGTGTGTTCGATGACCCGAGCTTGTTCGAGTACGAACCGGCCGACTATCTCGCGACGCTCGAGCGCCTCGCGCGATGAGACCGATCGAGTCCCTCGGACTCGTCGAGGTCGCCGACCTGATCCGCGACGGCTCCTTGCGCAGCATGACCGTGACGGAGGCCGTGCTCGCGGCGGCGAGGGTGGCGCAGGCGCGGACCAACTGCTTCATCGAAATCGACTTTGACGGCGCGCTCGACGCCGCGCGTCGGGCCGACCTTACCCGGGACCGGGGTGTCCCGCTCGGGCCGCTCCATGGGGTGCCGCTCGCCCACAAGGACATGTTTCCGATCGCGCAGCATCGCATTCGCTACGGGTCGCGGGTCCGCGGTGATTTCCTGGCGACCCGGACCGCTGCCGCGATCGAGCGCGTGCGCGCCGCGGGTGCGATCAATATCGGCGCGCTCAATATGGCGGAGTTCGCCATCGGCGCGATCGGACACAACGAGACCTTCGGTGATTGTCGCAACGGCGTCGATCCGGCGTTCATTGCGGGCGGCTCCTCGAGCGGTTCGGGCGCGGCGGTCGCGGCCCATGCGGCGTATGCGAGCCTCGGCTCCGACACCGGCGGTTCGATCCGGATTCCTGCGGCCGCAAACGGTCTCGTCGGTTTGAAGCCGACCTACGGGCGAATTTCGCGCTTCGGCGCGATGAAGCTCTCGCCTTCGATGGACGTGATCGGGCCACTGACGCGTTCGGTGGCCGACTGCGCCCGCATGCTCAGCGTGTTGGCGGGTTTCGACGATCGCGATGCCCAGTCCTCGCGCCTGCCGAGCGGCGATTATGAGCGGGATGCGGGGCGCGGCGTTGAGGGTCTGCGCATCGGCGTCCCGCGGCGCTACTTTCTCGAGACGGCCGAGGCCGGCGTGCGCGCGGCCATGGAGGCGAGTCTCGCCGGACTCGAGGCCCAAGGCGCGCGACGGGTCGAGGTCGACGTGCCGGCTGCGGAATCACTCGCCGAACTCAGCCGGGCAATCGCGTATTCGGAGGCTGCGGCACTGCACGGCGCCTGGCTGCGCAACCGACCGGGCTCGTATTCGCCGCAGGTGCGGGTACGGGCTTCGACCGGAGTGGCGATTCCGGCGTCGATCTATGTAGAAGCGCTGCTGCTGCGCATGCCGCTGCTCGAGCGCTTCGTCGCCACCGTGTTCGACCACTGCGACGTGCTGCACACGCCGACCTTGCCGATCCCCGTGCCGCGCCTCGCGGATGTCGATGCGGGCACCGGGCTCTCGATGTGGACGACCTTGGGCCGGCTCGTGCACTGCACGGCGCCGTTCAATTATCTCGGGCTTCCGGCGCTGGCCGTGCCCGCTGCAAAGACCGACGACGGCATGCGCGCAAGCGTGCAGCTCGTGGGCAGGCCGTTCTCGGAACGACTGTTGTTGCGAGTCGCCGCGGCCCACGAACGCGCCTGCCTGCCATCGCCGTAGCGCGGCGCCCGGGCGGCCGCCCGAGGCGCCTGCCGCCCGCCATCAGATCGCGCGCCGAAGTTCGACGAGCGTCTTTGCCTCGAAGGCGAGCAGCGCCTTGACGCTCGCACGTTCGGACATGCGGGCCAGGTGCGCCTGGCAGCGGGAGAACTCGGCGAGATCGACCTTGAAGATCGTTGCGCGACGAAAACACCAGAAGAAATACCCGTCAGCCAATGAAAAATCTCCGAAGAACCACTCGCCATCGCCCAGGAAATCCTCGGCCATCCGGAACGTCTCGCGGAGCAATTTCTGTGCGCAGCGGCCATCGCCCGGCAGCAGATTCGCCTGCGGAAAAGTCTCCGCAATCCATTCGACTATCGCCACGTTCTCGGTCAAGGATTCGTCATCGATCACCAATACGGGAACCGCATGCTTCGGATCGAGCCGCAGTTAATCCTCGCTGAGATGCGCGCCGCGTGAGAAATCGACGACCGTCACGTCAAAGCGGGCGCCGGCCTCCAACAGGCCGACGTACGGAACCAAAGAGCATGCGACGGGTGGGTAGTATAGATTCAGTTCCATGATTACTCACTCCTCGTCCGCGACACGATCGTGCGCTCCGGCGGCGCCATATTGCCAGTAGCCCGCCGCCTTGATCCAGCGTTTGGCGATGCCTCGTTCCTCGCAGAGATAGCGGCGGATCGCTCGCACCGCCCGCGATTCGGCGGCGGCCCAGCACCAGGACCGGCCGGCCGGGACACTGAGCGATCGCAGGGCGTCGATGAGCGCAGCGCCGGGGTCCGCGGCGGGGACCTGGCGGGGCACCCATAGGATGTCGCTCGCAGCGAGGCTCACGAGGTCCGGCCGCCCGGCGCCCGGGTCGCTCTCGATGACCACGATCGCATGGGCGCCGGTCGAGAGTTCCTCGAGGCGGCGCCCGATTGCGGGCAGGGCCGTTTCGTCGCCGATGAGGATGTGCGTGTCGATGCCATCGGGTTTCACCACCGCGGAACCCTTGGGGCCGCCGATCTCGAGGGTCTGGCCAGGACATGCCTGGGCGGCCCAGGCAGCCGCGGGGCCGCCTTCATGAAGAAAGAAGTCGATCCAGAGTTCTCCGGCGCCGGCATCGTGGCGGCGCGGTGTAAAATCGCGCATCGCGCCCGACGGAAAGAAGACCTTGACGTGGTCGTCGAATCCCGCGGACGTGAAGCCGCGCAATTCTTCGCCCGTGAGCACGATGCGCATCATGTGGGGCGGCAGAGGTTCGACGCGCGCGACCACGAGTCGCCGGCGCTTGAGTTCGTAACGAATCCGTTCGACCTGCGGTCCTGCGTCGATGTGCCGCGCTTCACTCACGATTGCCTCCCCGCGCGATCGCCTCGGCCGCGCCCTCGATGATTTTGCGCACGCGATCCGTTTCGGTCGTGTCCCAGCCGCCGCGGTGGAACATGAGCGAGGCCTTGAGGGTGTGCATCGCGTGGTGCAATTCCTCGGGCGGCGCTTCGCCGGACACGGCCCGAGCCGCCATTTCCATGCGGGCCATGGCGCTCTTGAGGGCCGACTCATTCTCACGCAGGTAATCCAGGCCTTGCGCCGTGATCTCGAACCGGCGTTTCGCGCCTTCCGACGCGACCGCACCGACGTGACCCAATTCTTCCAACAAGGTGAGCGTCGGATAGACCGATCCCGGACTCGGCGCATAGCCGCCGCCAAACTTATCCTCGAGCTCCTTGATGAGCTCATAGCCGTGGCGGGGCCTCTCCGCGATGAGGGCGAGCAGCACCAAGCGCAGATCGCCGGGGCCGAACACCCGACCTCCGCCGCGTCCGCCGGGCCCGAAGACGCCGCGCCCCATGCGATGACTTCGGTCCAGAGATCCCGCCTCACGACGGCCACCGTGACGGTCGCCCTTACGCCCAGGGCCATCGTCCCGATGCGCGTAATTGCCCCTAAACCAATGATTATTATGCCTATTTCCAAACATTTAAAACTCCAAACACTGAAATGACGTGACAAACGATATATCGTTTATATATATCTGTCAACATGGCTCCTGAAGCCTATCGGTGATTGCCGGCGGCCGCGCGAGCGCGGCGCAGCGCCGCGGTGCTGCGGTGTCGCTACACTTGCCGCTGACATCACATGAAAGGATCCGCGCCGATGCGTCGATCGACGAGCAATATGTTGAGCTCTGCCCTCTTTGGCGGGCTCGTATTGACGGCGTGCCACAGGGGCGCCGATCGTTCCGCCGGACCGGCGGCGGTTGCCGCAGCGGCGAGCGCATCGCGGCCTGCGGCCGCCGTCGATGCCGCGCGCTTGGGCAACGCTGCCGGAGAGGCGGATCAGTGGATCACTCCGGGTCACGATACCAACGGAACCTATTACTCGCCGCTCCATGACATCAGCGCGGCGAACGTCTCGCGGTTGGGGTTTGCCTGGGATTACAAACTCGGGACGCATCGCGGACTCGAGGCGACGCCGCTCGTGATCGACGGCGTCATGTATGCCTCGGGCAATTTTGGGCGCGTCTACGCGCTCGATGCGGCTTCGGGGTCGGAGTTGTGGACGTACGACCCGCACATCGACGGGCAGTGGGCACGCTATGCCTGCTGTGACGCCGTCAATCGCGGACTCGCTGCCTTCGAGGGGAGGATCTACGTCGGCGCGCTGGATGGTTTTCTGCATGCGATCGACGCGGCGACCGGAAAGCTCGTTTGGAAGGTCGACACGCTCGAGGGGCGCCAGCAACACAAGCCGTATACCTTGAGCGGTGCGCCGCTGCTCGCCGGCGACGTCGTCATCGTCGGTAACGGCGGCGGAGATTTCGCAGGAAGTCGCGGGTTTGTGTCGGCCTACGATGTGAGGACCGGCGCCTTACGCTGGCGCTTTTACACCGTGCCGAGAAATCCTGCCGAGGGCCCGCAGGAGCAGCCGCATCTGGCGGCCGCCGTGGCGACCTGGGACAAACGGCATCGCTGGGATGCGGGTATCGGCGGCAACGTCTGGGACGGGATGGCCTACGACCCGGTGCGCAAACTCGTGTACGTCGGCACGGCGAATGCCGCGCCCTACAATAGTCACATCGGCGGCCGCACGGGCGGCGACGAACTGTATGCGGCTTCGATCATCGCGATTCGCGTCGACACGGGCGCAATGGCCTGGTACTACCAAACCGTGCCCGGAGACCGCTGGGACTTCGACAGCACGCAGAAGTTCGTGCTCGCCGACGCCGATCTCGGCCACGGACCGCGCGCCGTGATCATGCAGGCCGCGAAAAACGGCTTCTACTACGTGCTCGACCGCGGCACCGGAGAACTGCTCTCCGCCCACAATTTCGCGTTCGTGAGCTGGACCGACGGCATCGACCCGAAAAGCGGACGTCCGCGCGTCAGTCCGAGTGCAAACTACGATCGTGGTCCGGCCCTGGTGTTTCCGTCGGAGTCTGGCGCCCACAGCTGGCAGCCGATGGCTTTCGATGCGACCCGAGGACTCACGTTCATTCCGGTCATCGAGTCCGGCAACGTGATCGTCGAGACCGGTGAGCGTCCCGCAGGTCTCGTCGAAGGACAGTACACGACCCCCGCGATCGTCACCGAAAGTTATGATCCCAAAGGCCTCGAGTCGCTCTTCGGCTCCTTGCCGCCGCTCGAGGCGCTGGCGCGCGACATGCGGACGAACGTCGCTTCGCGTGGTTTCTTGAGGGCCTGGAATGTCGCCGAACACCGTGTCGTTTGGGAGGCGCCGACCGCGACGAGTTGGGACGGCGGCGTCCTTGCGACCGGCGGCGGCCTCGTGTTCCAGGGTGATGCCAATGGGAAATTGAACGCGTATTCGGCGGACGACGGCAAGCTCCTGCTGTCGGTCGAACTCGGCAGCTCGATGTTGGCCGCGCCCATGACCTATCGTGTGAAGGGAGTCCAGTATATCGCCGTCATGGCGGGCTACGGGGGCGGCGGCGTGATCACCGGGTCACCTCTCGATCCGGCGTCGGCCGCTTATCGTTTTGGCAACGACGGACGCATCATCGTCCTGAAGCAGGGCGGTACGCCGATCCCCTTGCCGCCGGAGGTTCGCGATCCGCCACCGCCCGACCCACCGCCGCGCCGGGGCGGTGCGGCCACCCTCGCGCTTGGCGAAGTCTTGTACAACCGGTACTGCTTGCGCTGTCACGTTTTCGGGCGGGGAATTCTTCCCGATCTGCGCCGCCTGGATCCGGCGACCCACGGCGTCTTCGATGCCATCGTTCTCGGCGGCGCCTACGTGGGGAAGGGGATGGGCAACTTCAGCGACGTCCTCTCGCCCGCGGACGCGAGTGCCGTGCACGCCTACTTGATCGATGCGGCCTGGCAATTGAAGGCGGCGGCGCCCGGCAAGGCGCCGTGAGGTGAGCGCCGATTTGATCGTGATCGGCGGCGGCATCGTCGGACTCTCCACGGCGATGCAGCTCGCCGAACGCTTCCCTCACCTCTGCATCGTCCTCGTCGAAAAGGAAGCCGCCGTCGCCGCACATCAGACCGGCCACAATAGCGGGGTCATCCACGCCGGCGTGTACTATGCGCCGGGCAGCCTGAAGGCGCGATTCTGCCGCGAGGGTTCGGAGGCGACCTACGCCTTTTGCCGTAACAACGGACTTCCGACCGAGCGCTGCGGCAAGCTCATCGTTGCGGTCAACGGCGAGGAGTCCTCCCGCCTCCAAGCGCTGTATTCACGCTGTCAGCAGAACGGCTTGGACCCGACGTGGCTCGATGCCCGCAGGCTCGGCGAGATCGAACCGCGCATCGTCGGTCGGGAGGCGATACTCGTCGAGGCCAGCGGCATCACCGACTATGCCGCCATCGCGCGCAGGATGGGTCAGCTGTTCGAAACGTCCGGCGGCCGGATTCTGCTGCGGCATCGAGTCACTGGAATCCACGAAGCGGCGGACGGAATCGTCGTCGAAACCGATCGCGGCGCGCTGCATGCGCGGTACGCGGTGGCTTGTGGGGGTCTGATGGCTGACCGGCTTGCGCGCATGTGCGGTCTCGGCCTCGATTTTCATATCCTGCCGTTTCGCGGCGAATATTTCCGCTTGCCGGATTCCAAGAACGCCATCGTGAAACACTTGATCTATCCCGTGCCGGATCCGAATCTGCCGTTTCTCGGTGTGCACCTGACGCGCATGATCGGCGGCTACGTTTCGGTCGGACCGAATGCGGTCCTCGCGATGGCGCGGGAGGGGTATCGCTGGCGTAACTGGAGCCTGCGCGATCTCGCGCTCATGGCGGGATTTCCGGGAACGCGCAGGCTGCTCGCCCGGCATGCACGCTTCGCCGCACGTGAGTTCGTGAACTCGGTGTTTCGCCGGGGGTACCTGCGCGAGTGCCGCAAGTACTGCCCGGAATTGCGGCTCGAGGATTTGCAGCCGATGGCCGCCGGCGTGCGGGCTCAAGCGGTCACACCCGACGGCACGATGATCCATGACTTTCTCGTCCTGCGCGGTCGCCGGTCCCTGCACGTCTGCAACGCGCCGTCGCCGGCCGCAACGGCCGCGCTCCCGATCGGCCGTTATCTCGTTGAGCAGTGCATCGCGGCCTTCGACATCGCGGCGCCGGGTTCCGTCAGCGCTGCTTGAGGCTCGATCGCCGGTCGAGGCTCGATCGAAGAGCGAAGCTCGATCGCCGGTCGAAGCTCGAGCGTGGTTTGCCGTACCGACCGGCGCACATGCCGGCGGATATGCTCTTGCAGCGAGTGCCTCGTGGTCACCGAGAGAGCGCCGAAATGAAAACCGATGCCGATCTGCAGCAGGACGTCAACGATGATTTGAATTGGGACGCGGCGATCGATGCCTCGCATCTGTCCGTCAGCGTCCACGCCGGCATCGCCACGATCAGCGGTCACGTCAAATACTATGTCGAGAAGCTCGAGGCGGAGCGCGTCGCAGAATCGGTGGCGGGGGTCAAGGCAGCGATTGTGCACATCGAGGTCAAGCCGCCCGTAACGCCGCACGATGCGGATATCGCGGCCGCCGCCGCCGGGGCGCTCGCCGCCATGGCGCGCGTCCTCGTCGACTCCATCGATATCGACGTGAAAAGCGGTTGGATCACGCTGGCGGGCTCCGTGCTTTGGGATTATCAACGGCAACAGGCGGAGGACGCGATGCGTTCGCTGCCCGGGCTGCGGGGTCTCACCAACGACATCAGGATCGTTCCAGCGGCCCTGCCCGCCAGTACCATCAAGGCGAGCATCGAGACGGCCTTGAAACGCCACTTCGATTCCGAGCGGCAAGCCATCACCGTGAGGGTCACGGATGCCGTGGTCACCTTGAGCGGAACGGTGACGAGCTGGTACGAGCGCCATCTGGCGCGTAAATCCGCATGGAACGCCCCCGGCGTGCATCGCGTCGAGGACGATCTCGTCGTCGGTCCTTGAACGCCCGCTCGTGATCCGCCCGGAGAAATGACCCATGAAAAGCGATTCGCAACTACTCGAGGATGTAACCGAGGAACTCGATTGGGATGCGGCGATCGATGCCGCCCAAATCGAGATCTCGGTCAAGGAAGGACGCGTCACACTGGGCGGCCAGGTCCGCACGTATGCGGAGAAATGGACGGCGGAACAGGCAGTTCAGCGCGTGGCGGGCGTCAAGGCGCTCGTCGTCAAGATCGCCGTGGCGCCGCCGGGATCGCATACCGATGCGGACATCGCGCGCGGCGCCGAGAACGCGCTCTCGTGGATTTCCTACCTGCCCAGCGATGCCGTGAAGATTCAGGTCGAAGCCGGCTGGATCAGGCTGTCGGGCAGCGTCGACTGGGACTACCAGCGCCAAAATGCCGCCTCTGCCGTGCAATACCTGGCCGGCGTCAAAGGGATCAGCAACGACATCACCATCAATGCCGATACGCCGTCCACGCAGATCAAGTCGGCGATCGAGGCCGCCTTGCAACGCCGCTTCGATGCGGCCGATCAGGATATTTCAGTCACCGTGACCGGCAAGGACGTCACCTTGTCCGGCACCGTCACGAGTTGGTGGCAGCGCCGTCTTGCCCGCAACTCGGCGTGGAATGCGCCGGGCGTTCAGCACGTGACGGATCACCTGACCATCGAGGGGTGATCGACCGTATGGTGTCGAGCAGCGCGCGTCCCGCGCCGCCCGATGAGGCCGGATTTTGCCCCGTGATCAACAGCCCGTCCGTCACGACGTGGGGCAGCCAGTCGGCCGCCTTGGAGTAAAATCCCCCTTCCGCCCTCAACATGTCCTCGACCGAGAAGGGGACGACGCCGGCGAGGCCGACCGCGCGCTCTTCGGTGTTCGAAAATCCCGTGACCATCCTGCCGCTGACGATCGGTCGGCCACTCGCGGACCTCACGTGCTGAAGAACCCCGGGCGCATGGCACACGGCGGCGAACGGTTTGCCGCCGGCAAGCGTCGCTTCGATGAGCGCGATCGATTCCGCATCCTCGGCAAGGTCCCAGAGCGGGCCATGTCCGCCCGGATAGAACACGCCGTCAAAGTCGCCGGTGGCCGCGGCGCGCAGCGGCAACGTATGCGCGAGCAGCGTTTGAGTGACGCGATCCGCCTTGAAGCGACGCGTGGCTTCGGTTGCGGATTCCGGATCGTCGCTCGCCGGATCAATCGGCGGTTGACCACCCTCGGGCGACGCCAGGGTCAAGGTTGCGCCCGCATCCGCGAAGACGTAGTAGGGGGCGGCGAATTCCTCGAGCCAGAATCCCGTCCTGCGACCCGTCTCGCCGAGCTCTCGGTGCGAGGTCAGCACCATGAGGATGCGCGCTGCGCCGCGGCGGTCGGCTTGCAGCCACTCCAATGCCTCCGCGCAGCGATCCGACGCGAAGCATCGGATGTCGGCGGCAGTAAACGGGTCCGCGAGGCGCTCGGCGACCGGGGCGATGGGGCCGTCCGACACGAGGGCGACGCGTTCGATCTGCCACTGGTAATCGTGAAGCAGGCGAAGATGCGATGCAAATGCCGCGAAGCCGTCCCAACCGGGATAGCCTTTTGCCTCGATCAACAGGCCGCCGATCACGCCGTTCTGACGGAGGTAGGCGTCCGCGTAGCGAGTCAGCCCCTCGAAATCCTCCACCGTCAGCGCACCGAACGGCTTGACGTTCAGGATGCCGCCCGGTTCGATCATCATGTATTCCAACATAAGCTCTCCGTCATGGTGAATGCGTCGATCCGCACGGCAATTCGGTGCGACCGCGCCGGCATGTCTTCACGCCGCAACGTGGAAATGCTCGCGCGCCAGTGCGATCAACTCGGCATCATTCGGATGCTCGTTCGTGGGCAGTATCAGCGCACGCGCGGCCAGATCCGGACGGTTCAGGTTCAGATACCGGTCGAATTCGTGCTTGGCTTCGCCCGGTCCGGCAATCAGGGTGCCCCCGGTGTGGTTGAGTGCGGCGACGATCCGCGCGAAAAATTCGGTATCCACCGGCTGATGCGCGGTCCCGTCCGGGTGGCCCTGATGGTGAAGGCGCTGGACCGATGTGTGGGAATCGATGACGAGTTTGATGTCCTCTGCCGCATTGACGTGGAACACTTCCGCCTCGCGGTGATTGATCCAGACGATGGCATTGTATCGGGCGCTCATGTGTCTGTGCCTGCCGCCGCGGCGGGACGATGCGCGGCGCTCGACGCGCTCCGGTAGTGCTCCAATTCCTCGGTTCTGCGTACCATGCTGCCCTCGCTGTTTGGTGAATACTGAGTCTGCGTCGACGTGCGCCCGCCGTCTGTTCGGCTGCGTACGGGCGCGAGCGTTCGGCAGCGCACCGAGTTTTGCACGCGGCCTTGCTAGCCTTGAGTGGGCATCGTTCCCGCAAGCCGCCTGGAGAGGACTCGATTCGCCATGACGACACCAATCGGAACCCCCGCGAACGCGAATGCCGGCGTTTGGATCGACCATCGACGCGCTCAGATCGTGGGCCTGACGGCAACCGGCGAGACCACGACTGTGATTCTCTCGAAGGCCGACAGGCATCCGGAGCGCGGCGGTGACAGGCCGATGGAAGGCGCTTACGAGGCAACCCAGGTGCCCGCCGACGACAGCAGGCAGCGCGCATTCACGGCGGCGCTCGACTCCTATTACGATGCCGTCATCGCGGCCCTGCACAATTACGGCAGGGTTTTCGTGTTCGGGCCCGGGGAGGCGAAGGGGGAATTGCGGTCGCGGTTCTCGAAGCTGCACCTCGATGCGCGCATCGCCGCGGTCGAAGCGGCGGATCAGATGACGGATCACCAAGTTGCGGCGAAAGTCCGTGCATATTTCGGCGTGGCGGCGCCGCGCGCGTAGCGGTCCTACCGTGTGCGCAGGCCCCGATTGAGGCCAGAACGCCCCGCGGCTAGAGTTCCCGTTCGATCGGCATCAGCGACAGCAGCATCGCCTCCAGGCGGCGCCGCAGGGAATAGGAAGGTTCCCGGGTAAATTCGACCAGCTTGCCGTTTTCCAGCGTTCGCCAGACCATCACGGCGGCCTTGTCGGCGACTCCCGGCCGCAGCGTCACCGCATACGCGCTCTGCGGTTGAGTCATGGCTTCGAAGCGTGCGGCCGACTCGGCGGCGAGCGCGGGACTCTCGACGATGACGCCGACCTCGGTGTTCAATCGCCGCGAGCGCTCGTCGAAATTCATCGATCCCGCATAGAGAGAACGACGGTCAAAGATCAGCAATTTGCCATGCAGCCCATAATGGCCGTATCGCGACAACGCGCGGCTCTGGCCGGTGCCGCGGCTGTTCGGGCCCAACATTCTGCGAACTTCATAGAGTTCTACGCCTTCCTGCAATAGCTGCCGCCGGTAACGCATGTAGCCCGACTGGGCGGATAATTCATTGGTGGAATCGAGAGAGTTGGTGAGAATCCGCACGCGCACGTTGCGCTCGCGCATGCCTCGCAGCAGCGCGAGTTCGTCCGGGGTGGGTATCAGATACGGCGTGATCATGAGGAACTCGGACTGCACCCCGCTCAAGGCGGAGGCAACGGGCGGATACAGCAAGCGGCCGCGCTTGCGCTCGGTGAGCACGGCTCTCTTGTCGGGACTGTCGCATACGACCTTGCCCGCCGACCACACGAGCGGCGGCTCGCCCGACAGCATGGAGCTCAGCGGCTCGCCCCCATCGGCCCGCTTCACGTAGTCGGCGCCGGACTCAAAGGCGCCCAGCCAAAAAGCGTTCAGACTCGCGCGACGTCGCTCGAGCCGAGCCCGTGCCGCCTTGCCGCCGGCCAAAGCTTGGGCCGGGACCGCGAGCGAACTGTTCCAGTAGTCGTCGAACGTGGCCGACAATTGCTGCACCAAGGGCCCTCCCACGAACACGTCGTCGTCGGCAAACTGCCCCTCGGGACTCACTTGGAAGTATTCGTCGCCGACGTTGCGGCCGCCCACCAATGCAACGGCGTTGTCCGCGACGAACAACTTGTTATGCATGCGATAGTCGACGCGACCGCGTTCGAACGCGAAATCCAGCGCCCTGAACAGCGGCAGGTGGCCGCGATAGTGGAACGGATTGAAGACCCGCACTTCGATGTTCGGGTGGGCGGACAGATCCTCGAGCTGCTCGTCGCCCGCGACCGTGGATCCGTCATCGACGAGTATGCGAACGCGTACGCGGCGATCGGCGGCCGCCAATATCGACTGGGTCAAGAGCAATCCGGTGGAATCCCCCCGAAAGATGAAATATTGAAGATCGAGCGAGTGTTTGGCGGCGCGGACCATTTGAACGCGCGCGGCGAATCCGTCCTCGCCCGACGACAACATGCGAAACGCGGACCGTCCCGCGTCCACAGCGCCATCCGGCGGAGAACGGACTTCGAGCCGATCGACTCCTCGGTCCACATAAGCGGTCGACGCTTGTTTGGGAAAGTCGGCGCCCGGCGGCAGCGTCGAGCATCCTCCGAGATGAAACAGCGTTGTGGTCAGAGCCAAGGCTTGGCCGATGGCCGCCGACTTCATCGGCCGTTCACGGGCAGGAGCTGCCGAACGAAACAGGGTCGCCTTCATGTGGCGTGCATGGTCGCCCATGGCGCGCTCAGCGTTTGAGCGCCACGAACCGGCATTCCCTGTCGGTTTGCGCCTACAGTCGAAAAAATTCTGCGGTACTTATGTTCAGTGGACATTCCATGCGTGCGATCCACCGAGTTACACTCTTGAGGCTCGTAGGCGATTACGCGGCTTATCTGAAAGTGGTCTTGCGCAAATCAATCAAGGGGAACATCCATGTCGGCCGCGAACACCCGTCGAGTCATTCCGCTACGAGCCGCGCTGTTGCTGGCGGGGTTATCCGCGGCCGGCTTCAGCCCCGCCGTACCCGCGGTCGAAGCAGCAAAGAGCCCGGTCTCGTCGGCGGATGTCGAAGCGCTCGTGGCGGCGGACGCGGAACTCGATCCCGCGACCCTGGCCGCATTGACGGAAACGACGGGCGACGGCATTTTGCCTGCCGCGGTTTTGGCCGGCACCATCGATAAAAACGGCAAGGTACCGGCGCTCAATGACGTTGCGGGATCTGCGGTCTCGACGGTCTCCGTCGCGACCCCGCTGACCGTGCTGACGCACGGAGTCTCCTACAGCTTCACGATCGCGCTGGAAGACTACAATGTGACCGGCGACTATGAGGTCGACTACTACATCTTGCAGACCGTGGGCGGCAAGACCAAGGCGGTCCAGTCCCAGCTGCTCTTCACGGGCAAGACCACGAAACCCTTGGATTATTGGGTGTGGAGCATTTACGGGAAGAAGCTCGTCGATTCACCGGGTGTCGCGACGTTGGTCGGCCGTGTACGGTGGGGGACCGCGTACGGCACGCAGGCCGTCGTGACCTCGAAGATTCTGATCGAGTAAATCGGTCGGCGCATGTGCGCGTCGTGATGAACGCAAATCGCGCGCGCGTCTAGCGCGACGCGAGACGGCGCCCGTCATCCATCCAGCCGCCACCGAGCGCCCGCACGAGGTCGACGCTGGCTCGCAACTGCAGCGTCTCTAGGCTGAGTGCCTGCACCTGGGCCTGAAGGAGCGCGGTCTGCGAGGTCACGACCGTGAGGTAATCCGTGGCGCCCTGCTTGTAGAGCGCCATGGACAAATCGAGCGTACGTTGCGCGGCCGCGACGGCGGCCTTCTCTTCGCGGGCTGCGTCGTCATAATGGTGCAGGCTCGCGAGACTGTCCTCGACCTGTTGAAAGGCTGCAACGGCGACACCGCGATAGTCGGCCGACGCCGCGTCGAATTGGGCGCGCGCCTGCGCGACCTGGGCCCGGCGTAGGCCGCCGTCGAAGACGGTGAGCAACGCGTTGGGTCCGATCGCCCAAAAGCTGCTCGGCGCCGAGAGCCAGTTCGAGAAGCTCGTGCTCTGGAATCCGCCCTGGGCGCCCAGAGTCAGCGACGGAAAGTACGCCGCTTTCGCAACCCCGATATTCGCATTGGCCGCGATCATTCGACGTTGCGCCGCCGCGATGTCGGGACGCCGCTCGAGCAGTGTCGTGGGCACTCCGACGGGAACCTGCGGAAGTTTCACGTCCACGATCGCGGGTTCGATCGAAAAAGTCGAGGCCGAGACGCCGAGCAGTGCGGCAATGGCGTGCTCGACGAGCGCGCGTTGCGCAAGCACCTGCGCAGCATCCGAGCGAGCCGTGCTCAGTTGTGTTTGGGCTTGCGCGACGTCGAGCCCGGAACCGATGCCGGCCCCATGCCGTTGCTCGGTCAATTGAACCGCGTGGTCGTACGCGTCGACGGTGCCTGTGAGGATCGCGCCTTCCCGATCGAGGCTGCGCAGTTGGACGTAGTCGTCGACGAGCTGCGCGAGCAACGAGAGGCGGGCGTTTTCGAGATCCGCCGCGGCGGCCTCGGCGCTTGCCTGCCCGCTGGCGACTTGGTTGCGGATCTGGCCCCAGAGGTCGAACTCGTAACTCGCGCTGCCGCCCAAGACGTCATCGTCGTAATAGCGGGGCGTCGTGGGGCCGGTCAGCGGGGCATGGGCGGACTCGCGCGCTCGTGCCACCCCCGCGTTCAGGCCCACGGTCGGGAAGAGCCCGGCGCGCACCTGATCACGCAGGGCGGTCGCCTGCGCGTAGTTCGCGAGTGCCGCGGCGAGCGACGGATTGCCCGCGATCAGCCGCACGGCAAGAGCGTCGATTTCCGGATTGTCGTAGACCGCCCACCAGGTGTCGCGCGGTAGTCGATCGGCCGGTTGTGCGGGGCTCCAGGGCCCGAGTTCTTTATAGGCGTCGCCCGCCGTAATTTCCGGTTCGTGCATGCGCGGCGCGAGCGAACAGCCGCCGAGCAGCACGGAGCCCAGGACAATGCGCAGCCAAGGTTCGCGCAGCCACGATCCGCCTGACGCTCGTCCGCCCACCGGTGAGCGGCTACCCTCCGGTGAGCGGCTACCCATGATCGCCCTTGGGCCGGGCTTGCGCACCCGCGACTGCGGAGGGCGCCGGCACGTCCAGCACGTGCACGGCGTCGCCGTTGCCGATTCCGTCCGGCGGATTCTGAATGACCCGATCCTTCGGCCCGAGACCCGCGGCGATCTCGATCACGGCCCCGAGGTCGCGCGCGACGGTCACGGGACGCAGGGCCACGCGATCGTCCGGGTCCACGGTGGCAATCGACAAGCCCTTGGCGTCGAAGATCACCGCGCTCGAGGGTACGGCGAGCGCATTCGCCGCCGCGGCGACCGCTTGCAGGCGAATTCCGGCATAGTCTCCCGGCATCAGTTCTCCGGCGCTGTTGTCGACGATGATCTGCATGAGTGTCGTACCCGAACCCGGGTCGACGGACTGGGCGGACGCATCGACGATCCCGCTGTAAGTCTTGTCGGGGTGTTCCGGGACGCGGATCAATGCCCGGGTCCCCGGCGGCACGGCGGGCACCGAGTTCTGCGGCACGTGAACGTAGACGCGCAGCTTCTGCGTCTCGGATACGACGAAGAGTTCGGGGCCGCCCGTGCCCCCCACATTGATCAACTGGCCGATATCGGTCTCACGTGCGGTCACGATGCCATCGAAGGGCGCGATCAGGCGCTTGAACCCCGTCTCGGCGACGAGACGGTCTACCGCCGCTTGCGCCGCTTTGACCTGGGCAATATTCGCATCCCAGGTGAACGTGCGTTGATCCACGTCCTGCTTGGCAACCGCATCGGTTCCTGCGAGGGACTGCCAACGCTTTGCAGTGATTTCCGACAGCTTGGCGTTGGCCTGCGCGACGCCGAGCGACGCGCGCGCCTGCGTGAGCTGCTGGTCGAGATCGGGCGTTTCGATCTCGGCGAGCACCTCGCCGGCCTTGACCTTGGATCCGATGTCGTGCTTCCAGCTCTTCAGGTAGCCCGGCACGCGGGCATAGATCGGGGCGCGAATATACGCCTCGAGTCGCCCGGGCAATTCGAGACCCGCCACATCGGCGGCGCTGCTCGGGAGCGCCACCGCAACCGTCGGCACCGCCTCGGCTTCGGTCAGGTCGTGCAGGCGGGAATTCTCCGCGGCCCGCAAGACCACCCCGTAGATCAGGATTGCCGCGAAGAACACGGCAAGGGCGATTCCGCCGAGCCGCAGGCCGCGCGTCGTACGCTGTGTGGGGGTCCGATCAGGCGAATGCATGGGCTTCTCCGAGGCTGTCATCCTGCTGCGGCAGGGGACGATAGTTACGATGAACGATGCTGAACACGACCGGGACGAAGAACAGCGTCGAGACGGTTGCGAAGATCAGGCCGCCGATCACGGCGCGGCCGAGCGGCGCGTTCTGTTCGCCGCCCTCGCCGAGGCCAAGGGCCATCGGCAGCATGCCGATGACCATGGCGAGCGCCGTCATGAGCACGGGGCGCAGGCGGACGAAGCCTGCTTCGAGCGCCGCCTGCGTCGAGTCGCCGAACTCGGTGAGTTTCTCGCGCGCGAAACTGATCACGAGCACGCTGTTCGCCGTCGCCACACCCATGCACATGATCGCGCCGGTGAGCGCGGGAACCGACAATGCGGTGTGGGTCGCGAACAGCATCCAAACGATGCCCGCGAGCGCCGCGGGCAGCGCGGTGATGATGACGAAGGGGTCCGTCCACGACTGAAAGTTGACCACGATCAGGAAATAAACGAGCACGATCGCACCGAGCAGTCCGAACAGAAGCCCGTTGTAGGCGCTGTACATGGTCGCGGTCTGCCCGACCAGCGCAATCGTCGTTCCCTTCGGCTTGTTCCCGTCGGACTGCGCCAGGATGTCGCGAATGTCCGCGGAGACGGCGCCGAGATCGCGACCCTGTACGGTCGCGAAGATCTGCACCATCGAGGAAATGTCGTATTGCGAGACGACGGCGTTGCCGTGCGAGCGGTGAATGTCGGCAATGCCGCCGAGCACCGCCGTGGGGGCGCCCGCCGAATTGATCGGCAGATTCTCGAGCGCAGTCAGGCTGTCGAGGTCGTATTGCGGCGTTTGCAGGGCAATCGGATAGGTGACCCCATTCTTCTTGTTGAGCCAGAACGTCGGGGCGACCTGGGTCGAGCCGGCGAGGTTCACAACCAGGCTGTTGGTCACGTCGGCGGCGGTCACGCCCGTGTATTTCGCGCGCGTGCGATCGATGTCGACGTCGAGCGTGGGCAGCTGGGCGGACTGCTGGATCCGGGCATCGGCGACGCCCGGAACGTGGCGGATCTTGGCCAGCAGCCGGTTCGCGAACGCGTAGTCGGCATCGAGATCATTGCCGCGCACCTGAACATCGATCGGGGCCGGCGCGCCGAAGTTCAAAATCTGGCCGACGATGTCCGCCGGCAGGAAGGAGAACGTGAGACCCGGGAAACGGCGCGGCAACTCGCTGCGCAGCCGGCTCACGTATTCCGCGGTCGGTGCATGCCCCTCGTTGAGCGATATCTGGATGTCGCCGTCGGACTCGTTGATCGTGCCGGTATTGTTATAAACGGTATTGATGGACGACAGATAGGTGCCGATGTTGTCGACGACCGCGCCGATCTCGGCCGGCGGGATGATGCGGCGGATCGCCTTTTCCACGTCACCGAAGCGCGCGGCGGTCTCCTCGATGCGCAAGCCCACGGGGGCGCGCACGTGCAGCAAGATCTGGCCGCCGTCCACCTGCGGAAAGAAATCGCGACCGAGGAACGGCGTGATCAGCAACGAGGCTGCAACGAAGCCCAGAAAGCCCGGAATGAAGATCCGACGGCGTGCGATCGCGACGGCGAGGAGTTCGTGGTAGCCCGCGCGCAGTTTCGTGAAGCGTGTCTCGAAACTGCGCTGAAATCGGATCCATGGCCGCGCGCGGCGCTCTGCGACACCCGTGGGCGACCCATCCGCGCGCGCCGCCTCCGCCCCGGGCTGCGCCGCATGCGCATACTCGACGTGCGCCTGCTCGACGTGCGCGGGGCCGATGTGGGGCTTCAGCAGATACTTCGCCATGGTCGGTACGAGGGTTCGCGACAACAGGAACGAGAAGACCATGGCGAACATCACGCTCTCGGCGAGGGGCACGAACAGGTACTTCGCGACGCCCCCGAGGAAGAACATCGGGACGAAGACGATGCAGATGCAGAGCAGCGAGACGAAGGCGGGCACCACGATCTGCGACGCGCCGTCGATGATCGCCTGCTCGACGCGCTTGCCCTGTTCGAGATGGTAGTTGATGCTCTCGATCGTCACCGTGGCTTCGTCGACCAGAATGCCGACCGCGAGCGCGAGGCCTCCGAGCGTCATGATGTTCAAGGTCTCGCCGATCGCCCAGAGCGTGCCGATCGCCCCCAATACCGACAGCGGAATCGAGGTGGCCACGATCAGCGTGGAACGCCAACTGCCGAGAAACAGAAGGATCATGAGGCTCGTCAGCGCGGCCGCGATGATGCCTTCGCGAATCACGCCCTGGATGGAGGCGCGAACGAACACCGACTGATCGCCGATGGCCTTGACGTCGAGGGCATCGGGCAGCGACGGTTTGATGACACCGAGCATTTGCTTCACGCCCGCAACGATGTCGAGCGTCGAGGTCGCGCCATTTTTGAAGACGCTCAGGAGCACCGAGCGATTGCCGTCGACGTGCACCACGTTGGTCTGCACCGCGCTGCCGTTGCGGACGTGCGCGACGTCATGCATGTAGACCATGGCCCCGCCGACGCTCTTGATCGGCAGATCGGCGAGATCGGCGAGCTTCGAGGGGGCATTGTTCAAGTTGATCGTGTATTCGTAGTCGCCGATTTTCTCCGTGCCCGCAGGGGTCAGGAGGTTTTGTGCCGCCAGCGCGGCGGCCACGTCCTGGCCGGTCAAGCCGCGCGCTTGGAGGGCCGCAGTGTCGAGGTCGAACATGATCTGCGGCGTCTTGCCGCCGAACGGATACGGAATGCCGGCGCCCTGGACCGTGACCAGACGGCTGCGCACGAAATTCAGGCCGATGTCGGCGAGCGCCTGTTCCGTGAGCCCCTTGCCCGACAGACCGAGCTGAATCACGGGCACCGTCGAGGCGCTGTAATTCAAAATGAGCGGCGGCGTCGAGCCGGGCGGCAGCTGCTTCAGCAGCGTCTGGGCGATCGCGGTGACCTGCGCATTGGCGGTCGCGATATTGACCGTCGGATGAAAGAAGATCTTGATGACGCCGAAGGTCGTGTACGAAGTCGCTTCGATGTGCTCGATGTCGTTGACCGTCGTGGTGAGCGCGCGTTCGAACGGCGTGACGACCCGGCCCGCCATTTGATCGGGCGACAAGCCCTGGTACTGAAATGCCACGGCGACGATCGGAATGTTGATGCTGGGAAAAATGTCGACCGGCATGCGCAGCGCGGCGAGCGTCCCGAGCAGCAGGATCAAGAACCCGGCGACGACGAAGGTGTAGGGCCGGCTGAGGGCGATGCGGACGATGGCGAGCATGACGGGCGTCAGCCTAGTCGAGCCGTCCGGCGTCACCATTTCGGGCACATTTCAATTGAAACCTCGGGAGGCATGGGTTGACATTGGCCTGCGACCCCGCATCCAGAAGATGGCCGCATGAGCGCCCTGCGGGACATCGTCGTTTACGAAGAAGACCCTCTGAACCGGGGTTTGATCGAGGAGTGGCTGCGCGGCGCGGGTTATGGCGTGCGGACGGGGAATCGCTGCGATCCGGGCGGCGACGGGGTCTGCGATCTCGTCATCGTCAGCGTCTGCCTGCCCAAACAAGCCGGTGCGGCGTGCACGCGCGACATCCATGCGGCGCATGCAGGGACGCCGGTGATCGCCATATCCGGGCATTTTCGCCCCGGACTACCGGCGGCGGGCTCCGCCGCGCAGCTCCTGCGCGTCGCGCAGGTCGTGGCGAAACCGCTGGTACGCCAGGAACTGCTGGAATCCGTGCGGGGTATACTAGGGCCTTGACCCTACGCGGGCTTGCCCCATCGCATGTTCTCCACGACTGCCGCAGCGCGATCGGATACGGGTACCCTGCGACTCGAGCGTTTACAGCTTGGCGTCGTGGCACTCGGCGTTCTCGTGCTCGCGGCCCTCTGCGCCTCGTCTGCGTACGACGCCTGGCGCTCCTACCGTTATGCAACGTCCGCGACGGAGCGCGAAATCGGCAATGTGGCGAGCGCGCTCGCCGAACAGACGGTGTGGAGTCTGCAGGCCGTCGATCTGCTGCTGCTCGATACCGCGCGATGGTATCGCAGCGAGAGTGCGAACATTCCGCGTGACGCCATCGATGCGACGCTCGCGGCGCGCACTGCGCCCGTGTCGCAAGTTCGCCAAGTTACGATCATGGACGCCGCCGGCGATCAACTGTATCGATCGCGGGGATTCTCCGTTCCGAATCATAATGCGGCGGATCGCTCGTATTTCCGGGCGCAACGCGACGATCCGCACGCCGGAATGTTCATGAGCGAGCCGCTGGTCACGCGCTCCGAAGGGCGCAGCGCCGTGATTTTGTCGCGCCGGCTCGACGACGATCAGGGCCATTTCATCGGGATCGTGGCGGCGAACGTCGATCTCGAGGACCTGAATCGTCTGTATCGAGCCGTCGATGTCGGTCCCGGGAGCCACATCGCGCTCCTGCGGGACGACGGTACGCTGCTCGTGCGCAATCCCGCGGCACCGAATGCCGTCGGCCGCCGGTTTCCGGCCCTGGCCGCCCTGCCGAGCGGCCCCGACGCCCGCATCGTCAACCCCATCGGCGGGCGCAAGGACTTCGTCGCCGTGGTGCAGGTCAGGAACACGCCGCTGCGGCTCGCCGTGACCCGCGATGTGGACGTCGCGCTCCAGCCCTGGCGCGATGAGACGATTCGCGTCGCGATCCGTACGCTGATCGTCGTCCTGCTCGGCGCCTCCTTGTTGGTACTCCTGGTGCGCCAGATTCGGCGGGTCGCCAGCAGCCAGCGGGCCTTGCGTGAAAGCGAGGAACGCTACGCGCTCGCCATGGAAGGTGCCAATGAGGGCCATTGGGATTGGGACGTGGCCGCCGACCGGCTGTTCCTGTCGCCCCGCATGAAAGTGCTCGACGGGCGCGGGCCGCATATCTCGCCGGGTTCGGGAACCGCGTGGTTGCGCGACGTCGACATGCACCCGGAAGACCGGACCCGGTTCGATGCGGCGCTCGAGGAGCATTTCACGGGACGCTCCCCGCGCTTCGAGTGCGAATTCCGAATTCGACATGCGAGCGCCGACTGGCACTGGCTGTCGGCGCGCGGCCGCAGTTCGTTCGGCGCGGACGGCAAACCGTCCCGATTCGTCGGCTCCGCGATCGACATCACGGAACAGAAGCGCGTACAAATCGAGAAGGAACGGCTCGAATCCCAGCTGCGGCAATCGCAAAAGATGGAGGCGATCGGCACGCTCGCCGGTGGGATCGCGCACGACTTCAACAACGTGCTCGGCGCCATCCTGGGGTATGGCGAACTCGCCGTTCAGCATTCCGCCGAGAACAGCGATTTGCGTCGGTACCTCAACAATGTCATGCACGCGGCCGAACGCGCCAAGTTGCTGGTCGAGCGCATTCTCGGCTTCAGTCGCAGCGGTCTCGCCGATCAGGTCCTCTTCAACGTGCAATCCGTCGTCAACGAAACCCTCGACCTGCTCGCGCCGTCGCTTCCCGGCGGCATTCGCCTCGATGCGCGGCTCGAAGCGGGGGACGCCGGGGTCATCGGGGATCCGACCGACATGCATCAGGTGACGATGAACCTCTGCACGAATGCCGTGCAGGCGATGGCGCACGGCGGCGAACTCGGCCTCGTGCTGGAAAGGCGCGACGTGTTCGAGCACAAGCCGCTGACGCGCGGCTCGCTGTCGCCGGGCCCATACCTGCATATGGCGGTCAGAGACACCGGCGGGGGCATCCCGGCGACGGCGCTCGAACGGATATTCGACCCCTTCTTTACGACGAAGAGCGTGGGTGAGGGCACAGGCCTGGGGCTTGCGCTGGTGCTCGGCATCGTGACCGACCTGGGCGGCGCGATCGAGGTCGCCTCGACCGTCGGCCATGGAACTTGCTTCGACATCTGGATTCCGGTCGCCGGCGAGACCGCCGTGGTGGCGGCCGCGCCGCCAGGTATGCTGCCGCGCGGCAACGGCGAGACCGTCATGATCGTCGATGACGAGCCGGCGCTCGTCGAGTTGGCCGAGGAAGTGGTGGCGCGCCTCGGCTACGAGCCGGTTGGTTTCGTGTCGAGCACGGCCGCGCTCGACGCGCTGAAGGCTGCGCCGCATCGCTTCGACGCCGTCCTGACCGACGAAATGATGCCCGATTTGATTGGAACGGAGCTTGCGAAGCGCATACGGGGCGTTTGCCCGGCGATGCCGATCCTCATGATGAGCGGGCGCGCCGTTGCACCGCTCGTGACTCGTGCGACCGAGGTGGGCATCGCCGAGGTATTGCGCAAGCCGCTGCATGGTCGGGATATCGCCGAGTCGCTGGCTCGCGTTCTTGCGCCCGCCGTTTGAGGATCCGGAGGTAGAGACCCCGTGCCGGAAATCACTCATGCGCACATCCTCGCCGTTGACGATGACGCCCAGATTCGCGGCTTGTTGTCGGACTATCTGACCGAGAATGGGCTGCGCGTGAGCACGGCGTCGAGCGGCGCCGAGATGTCGCAGATCCTGAACGAGGAGGCCATCGATCTCGTGATCCTCGATGTGCGCCTCAAGGACGAGGACGGGCACGCCCTTGCGCGCCGCCTGCGCGAACGGCAGTCGATGCCGGTCATCATGCTCACCGGCGTTCGCGACGAGGCCGACCGGGTCATGGGCCTCGAACTCGGGGCCGACGACTACGTGACGAAACCGTTCAGCCCGCGCGAACTGCTGGCAAGAATTCGCACCGTGCTCCGGCGTACGCAGAGCACGGCGCGGCCGGGCGGAATGCGCCGCGAGATCCGCGCCTATCGATTCGGAGATTTCGAACTCAATCTGCGCACGCGGCGCCTGAAGCGGCAAAACGGGCAGGCGGTCAGTCTCACGAACGGTGAGATCAATCTGCTCGCCGCCATGCTCGCGGCGCCCGAGCGGGTCCTCACCCGGGATCAGTTGCTCGAGGCGAGCCGAGTCTACGACAACGAGGTTTACGATCGAGCGATCGACATCCAGATCTTGCGCCTGCGGCGCAAGATCGAACCCGATCCGTCGCTGCCTCGCTATATCGTCACGGAGCGCGGGATCGGCTATAGCTTCAGCGCACCGGTCGAGGTGATCTATTGAAGAGCCCGGTGTTCGGCAGCGCACCGACGCCTGGCCGACGCGCAGTTAGGCTATGACCCAGGCAAGGAGCATTCGGTGCCAGGCGACTTTGCCCACACCTGGACCGACTCCGAGGTATGCCGCTGAATCGCCCGCGCTAAGTGCCCTCACTCCGACACATCATGGCCGATGCGGTTGTCGAAGCGGCCCGCGCGCGCCGCCGTGGCGCACCGCGCGCACCTCGACCGGCGCCGCGGAGTGCTGCTTCAGGCAATCGATGAACCATCGCCCGGCAGGTCCCGGAGGTGCCTCGGTGCGATACACCGCCGACATGGGCAGCACAAAACCGCCTGGCGGCGTGCCCTCGGCGCTTATCTCGACCAGCATCCCGCCCGCGATGTCGGATCGAATGAGTTCGACCGGCATACCACCCCAGCCCAGTCCGGCCCGCAGAAACGCGTGTTTGGCACCGAGATCAGCAAGCCGCCATGTCCTTGGCGAGAGGACGCCGAGGTCCCGTCCCTCCGACAGCGTGGATCGATCCGAGAGGACCAGTTGGACATGCTTCGATAACTCCGCCGTAGGAATGATCCCCCGATAAGCGGCCAGCGGATGCTTCGGCGCCGCGACATGCACGATCCGAACCGGGAGCAACCGCTCTTGGCTGAACTGCGGCGGCAGCAGCGGCAACGCGCCCAGCACACCGAGCGCGCATCGACCGTCGATTATCGGGTGGATCACCGCTCCCAAGGACTCCACGTAGAGGCGCAATGGCGTGGTTGGAAAATTCGCGTGAAAAGCGGTCACTGCAGCGGTCACGATGGCCATCGGAAACATGACGTCGATAACCACCGATAAATTCGCCTCCAAACCACCCGCCAAACTCTTGGCATGAGCCTTGAATAAATCCATGTCGCCTGCGACCGCGCGTGCATGTGCCAAAAGCGCGCGGCCTTGCTCCGTCAGCATGGGCAGACGGCCTCTCCGATCGAATAATTTGACGCCCAGATGTCCCTCGAGATTGGCGAGCGTTTGGCTTACCACCGACTGGGCACGACGGAGTTTGCGTCCCGCCGCCGAAAAGCTGCCCGCATCGACGGCGGCAATGAAGGTGCGCAATTGATCGAGCGTGACGCCGTCCAACATCTATCGGTTCCGCCAATGGATCATATCTAAAGATATAGGCTACTCCGCTACATCGAGCAAGGCTATCCTATTTCCCGGCTCGGTTGAACACGCGCAATTCAGGAGACTCACGTGAAAGTTGCTCTATATGGATCCACCGGCAAAGCGGGCAGCCGCATCTTGAAGGAATTGCTGTCGCGAGATCATCGCGTAACGGCGATTGCACGAAATCCGGCGAAGCTCGAGGGCGTTGCCGGAGTCACCACGAAGGAGGACGATTTAGCCGACGTCAATCGGACCGCAGAGGCCATTCGCGGCGTGGATGCGGTCATCAGCGCCTACGGTCCGCCGCAGGACAATACGGATGAGATTGTCGAGGTCACACGGCGGCAAGTGGAGGCCGTGAAGCGCGCGGGGAACCCGCGTCTCCTCGTCGTCGGTGGCGCAGGGGGGCTCGAGGTGGCGCCGGGCGTCACGCTGCTCGATTCCGGATATCTGCCGGATGCATACAAGCCGATTGCAAGCTCACATGTACGAGCCTTGAACGTACTCGAGACATCGGACGTCGATTGGACCTACCTCGCACCGGCGGCTTACTTCGAGCCGGGCGAGCGAACCGGCAAATTCCGGCTCGGCAAGAACGAACTCATTGCCGATGAAAAGCACGAGAGTCGCATCTCGATGGAGGATTACGCCATCGCGCTCGTGAATGAACTGGAAAGGCCGGAGCATCGCAAGCAGCGGTTTTCGGTGGGATACTGATGGATCGACACGTATCGCGGGTGATAGGAGAACAGAGATGAAGCAGATAATCCGCATCCAGGACGCCCCGAAGCCCCACTGGGTGGGCGACGGTTTTCCCGTCCGTTCGATGTTCTCCTACGACGGGGACACGAGGGCATTCAGTCCCTTCTTGTTGCTCGATTATGCCGGACCGGCACAATTTGCACCGGCGTCCCGCCCGCGCGGCGTCGGCGAGCATCCGCATCGCGGCTTTGAAACCGTCAGCATCGTTTATGCGGGTGAGGTGGAACATCGCGATTCCAGCGGTGGCGGCGGCAAGATCGGACCGGGGGACGTGCAATGGATGACGGCAGCGTCCGGAATTCTGCACGAAGAATTCCACTCGCACGAGTTCACGCGGACGGGCGGTATGTTGGAAATGGTGCAGTTATGGGTGAACTTGCCGGCCAAGGACAAGATGGTTGCGCCGCGATACCAGAGTCTGGGCAGCGCGGCGATTCCTTCGATTGATCTACCCGAGGG
>Ga0302320_10000976_pt1 | contig 68781 bp, 44 predicted proteins | sample Bog_T0_3_FD_202130 | JGI IMG/M metagenome (GOLD analysis project Ga0302320, IMG submission 202130) | Peat permafrost microbial communities from Stordalen Mire near Abisko, Sweden - Bog_T0_3 | ecosystem: Environmental > Terrestrial > Soil > Wetlands > Peat | place: Sweden: Abisko, Stordalen Mire...
AAGGACTGAAAAACTATGAAGCTAAAGTTTTGGAAACCGAAACACGCCTGTTGCGCAAACTTGCGAAAAAACAGGGATTTACCCTTCTGCCCACAGCTCCGAATTGAGTGCAGGTTCATGGGGAGGCATATTGAAATGAAAACACCACAACTCTTTTCCGGGCTATTCTGCGCCATTTCTTTGTTGGCCATTGCCATCGCCCCGGCGGCGGTCTTGACCAACAACACCGCCATCAGCCCGCTCGACGCCAGCTATGACGGCACGGACATCGTCGTGAGCAATTGCACCGTGACCGTGGATGGCGCTCATTCCTTCAATAGCCTGCTTGTCGGCGCGGGGGGCGTCCTCACCCATACCGCTTCCGCTTCCGGCGGCGTCACCGTGTCCGTCAGCGTCACCAATGAACCCCAGATCCTGGACGCCTATTTTCCCGCGACGCTGTTGAACACCAACGTGCAGGGTTTGGTCGTCGTCACCGACACGAACAGCTTGGTCACATATTCGAATGGCGTGGATTACATCCAAACCAGCCTGCCCAATGGCACCACGCAGATTTCCGCCACGACGAATTCGGCCATCCCCGGCTATGCCGTCGTGCTGGTGAGCTACAGCTGGGCTTTTTCCTTCAATTGCGGGCTGTACCTGAACGTGACCAACAACCTCAACGTGGCCGCTGGCGGCAGCCTGAATGCCAATGGCCAGGGATGCTCTTACCCCAACCTCTTTCCCGGGCGGGGCATCAGCTCCTTGGGCCGGATCATCAATGGCGTCAACGTCTTTGATGGGTCCGGCGCTGGCCACGGCGGCTCCGGCGGCATGAGTTCCAGTAACGCCCTTGGCGGGGCCTGCTACGACTCGTGGTCTGCGCCGACGGCGCTAGGCAGCGGCGGCGGCCCGAGTTACACCGGCAACGGAGGCAATGGCGGCGGCAGGATTCAAATCACCGCCGGCGGCTCGGTCAACCTCGACGGCACGGTCACCGCCAATGGCGCGGACGCCGCCAACTCCCGCGCCGGCGGCGGTTCCGGCGGCAGCATCTGGATAGTGGCAACGAATTTTTCCGGCGCTGGCAGCCTCTCCGCCAGCGGCGGCGCAGGCGAACCAACGCACGGCGGCGGCGGCGGCGGCGGGAGAATATCCATTCAATGCGGCACGGACCTGTTTGCCGGCAGCCTGACTGCTCGCGGCGGCGCGGGTTGGAGCTTCGGCGGCGCGGGAACCGTCTTCCTGCAAACCAACGGCCAGACCGGCCTGCTGGTGGTGGATAATGGCGGACGCGCAGGAACCAATACCACGGTCAATTTGACGACGGCGGCGGATCTCGTCATCAGCGGCGGCGCCAGCGTTCAGCCCAGCGGATCATTTATTCCCCGCAACCTCACCATTGCGACAAATTCCATGCTCACGGGCTCCGCGCAGAACAATTTGAGTTTCAATGTGAGCGGAAATTTGACCGTGCAAGCCGGGGGCACTCTCAGTGTCAGTTCATTGGGCTATGCCGCCGGCGCCGGCAATGCGCCGGGCACTTTTTATACGAGCAGCCCTTTCTATCAGTGCAGCGGCGGCGGCCATGGCGGCTACGGCGGGGCATCGCTCAATAACACAAGTGGTGGAGGCGCGACGTATGACATACAAACCTCTCCGGGCGGTTTTGGCAGCGGCGGCGGAAATTACTCCACCTCCATCGGCGGCCCGGGCGGTGGCGCGCTTCAGCTTTCTGTCAGTGGCACCTTGCAGGTGGACGGACGCATTTCCGCCGACGGCGGCAGCGGCTCCGGCACGGGCGGCGGGGGCGGTGCCGGCGGCAGCGTCTATATCAATTGCACGACCTTCGGCGGCGGCGGCAGCCTGACAGCGAATGGCGGCGGCGGCGTGGCGTTGGTTGGCGGCGGCGGCGGCGGCGGACGCATCGCGCTGGAGGCGGACACCAGTAATTTTGCCGGCACCCTGAGCGCTTACGGCGGCGGCGGCGCCAATTACGGCGGCGCGGGAACGATCTTTACCCAAGTGGGCGGCGCACAACAGTTGCTGCTGGACAACGGCGGAAATTCGGGGACCAACACACTTGTGGCTTCGGCCAGCTCGGCAAATCTGGTGGTGCAAAACGGCGCGCGGGCGACCGCCAATTCGTCCGTCACTTTCAGCAGCCTGCTGGTCGCGGCCAATGGCTGGCTCACCCACACACCCGCCAGTTCGCTGAACCTCACCATCGCCGGCAACGCCACCATCCAGCCTGGCGGCGGATTCATAGGCGATTTTTTGGGACGCGCCGCCGGACAGGGCGCGGGTACGGGCGGCAGCTATATTTATGCGCCATTCTATCCGTGCGGCGGCGGGGCCTACGGCGGCAAGGGTGGTAACTCCTACACCAACGCCGCCGCCGGCGGCGTGAGCGCCGGTGACATTGCGTCCTCTCCGTCCTCCGTGTATTCGGGCAGCGGCGGCGGGACTTCCGGCACTTCTTCCGTGGGCGGCAACGGTGGTGGATTCTTGCAGCTGAATGTAAACGGCATTTTGCAGCTCGATGGCCTCATTAGCGCCAACGGCGGCGCCGCGTCCGGACTTGGCGGCGGCGGCGGCGCGGGCGGCGGAGTGTCCCTCAGCGCCGGCACCCTGGCCGGCGGCGGAACCATCAGCGTCAACGGCGGCGGCGGCGCCAACGGCGCGGGCGGCGGTGGTGGCGGCGGGCGCATCGCGATTTATTTCAACTCGAACAGTTTTGCCGGCACGCTTTCCGCCTATGGGGGTCCGGGAGCAAATTACGGCGGCGCGGGCACAATTTATCTCAAGACCAATTCCGCCGCCCATGCGCAAGTCATCGTGGACAATGCCGGCCATGCCGGCGCGGACACCGTTTGGAATTCCTCCCCTACCGCCGATTTGCTGCTCCGCAACAGCAGTAGTTGCTATGTGTCCAGCAGCGCCTCCTTTGGCAACCTCACGATCAGTTCAAACTCCTGGCTGTATGCCAGCAACAGCGGGCCTTCCACCGTGACCATCAACGCGGCCAATGTCACGGTGCAAGCGGGCGGCGGCATCAGCGGGGACTTTTCGGGCTACGCGGCGGGCTCCGGTCCCGGAGCCGGCGGCAATAATTCAGCTTCTCCGTATTTTGCGTGCGGCGGTGGCGGACATGGCGGCTACGGCGGGGCGTCTATTGGCGGTGTGGCCACCGGCGGCAATTATAACGACAACGAAGCCACCCCCTCCCTTGCCGGCGGCGGCGGCGGCAACTATTCCCCGAATTCCATCGGCGGCAAAGGCGGGGGCCTGCTCTTTCTAACGCTGACTGGAAATCTCCAAGTGGACGGCACGATCTCAGCCGGTGGCGCCAGCGGTTCCGGCGATGGCGGCGGCGGCGGAGCGGGCGGCACATTTAACCTTTCCTGCGCCACCCTGGCCGGCGCGGGCAGAATCGCCGCCAATGGCGGCAACGGCGTGGCGGCCATCGGCGGCGGCGGAGCGGGAGGAATGATTTATGCCAAATTCACTTCCAATCTTTTTGCCGGCACCGTCTCCGCCTGCGGCGGCAGCGGCGCTTCGTACGGCGGCGCGGGAACCATTTATTTTCAAACCAACTCCGGCCAGTCATTGCTGATCGTGGACAACGGCGGTCATCGCGGCACGAACACCGCGCTGGCCACTGCCAACAATTTCCTCATCCGCAACGGCGCAATGGCGTTTCTCCTCAATTCCAGTCAAACCCTCAACAGCCTGCTCATTACGTCCAACGCGTGGCTCGTTGCCGGCAACAGTACGTTAGGAACCGTCAACTTGACGGTCACCGGCAACGCCACGATCCAGCCCGGTGGCGGCATTTACACCGACGCCAGCGGCAGCGCGCAAAACGCCGGCACCGGACATGGAGGCTATTGGGCCACCTCCCCGTTTTATCCATGCGGCGGCGGTAATCACGGCGGCTATGGCGGCTATGGCGGCTATGGCGGCAACATTTTCGTGACCGCGGGCGGCGCGCCGTTCGATTCCACCACTTCGCCCAACACCGTCGGCAGCGGTGGCGGCGGTTATACAACATATTCTTACGGCGGAAGTGGCGGCGGTTATGTGCGCCTGATAGTCAATGGCACGCTGCAATTGGATGGCAGCATCACCGCCAATGGAGGAAACGGCTCGGGCAATGGCGGCGGTGGCGGCTCAGGCGGCAGCATCTATCTAGCGCCTGGCACGTTCGCCGGTGCGGGAGCTATCAGCGCCAACGGCGGCGGCGGCGCACCCGATGGTGGCGGCGGGGGCGGCGGGCGCGTTGCCGTTTACTTCAATAATGATAACTTCGCCGGCAACATCTCCACTTTCGGTGCCGGTGGTTTTACCTACGGCGGGGCGGGAACCATATACCTCAAGACCAACTCGCAACCCTATGGCCGGCTGCTGCTCGACAACGCGAACAGCCCTGGCAGCTCCACCGTTTTCGATTTCAACAATATGGATGTGACGGTGCAGAACCGTGCCATTGGCCAACTGCCGTCCTCCGGCAGTTGGACTGCACACAACATTTTGATCCACACCAATGGCGCGTTGGCCGGGCCCGGTTCAGCCAGCTCGGTTGTCTTTTCCGCCAACAACGTGACGATTGACACCGGCGGGGCGCTTTCGATGGATAACGCCGGTTATGGTTCTCAAAATGGCTCCGGAGCAGGCTACGCGGGCACAAGCCTGCGCGGTGGCGGCGGACACGGCGGATTTGGCGGCGGCAATATTTCGAGCCGGGGCATGGCCTACGATTCCATCCTCTCGCCAAGCATTCCCGGCAGCGGCGGCGGAACCTATCAAAGCCCGCCTTACGACCAGGGCGGCGCGGGCGGCGGCGCGTTGAATTTGTCCGTCAGCGGCCTTCTGACGGTAAACGGACGGCTCTCGGCTAATGGCGGCAATGGCGATTCTCTCGCCGGCGGCGGTGCCGGCGGCAGCCTGTATCTGTACACCATAAACCAGCTCACCGGTAACGGAGTCATCTTGGCCAACGGCGGCGCGGGTGGGGAGGAGGCGGGCGGCGGGAGTGGCGGGCGCATCGCGATGTATTGCAGCTCCAACTCGTTCACCGGCCGGCTTTCCGCGTTCGGCGGCGGCGGCATTTTTCCGGGCGGCGCGGGCACGATTTTCAGTGCCAACAACGGCGTCCAGAGCCTGACCATTGACAACGGCGGCCTCGCCGGGACCAACACTCCCATCGGCGGCAGCTTCCCGCTCCCGGGCACGCCCTTTGATTTGAACATTTCCGGCGCGGCCAGTGTGGTGCCCACCCTGCCGCTGCCGTTGTTGAATAATTTCACCCTCGCCGCCAACAGCACGCTCCTTCTGTCGGCGCCGGCCATCCAGTTGGTCATCGCCGCCAGGCAAAATGTGAATCTCGCGGGCACGTTATCGGCGGATTTTCTGGGGTACGCGCAAGCCAGCGGCCCGGGGGCGGGCAGCACATTTTCGCAGCAGGGCTCCGGCGGGGGCTTCGGTGGGGGAGGTGGAAATTCCGCCAGCGGCGCGTCCGGCGGCGCCACTTACGGCTCACTGTCGTTACCCATGGATTTCGGCAGCGGCGGCGGCGCAGGCGCCAACACCATCACCGGCGGATCGGAAGGGGGCGGTGCCATCCGCATCACCGCCGGCGGCACGCTAAACCTCGGCGGCACCCTTTCGGCAAACGGCGATTATGGCTGGCAGGACAGTTCCGGTGGCGGCGCGGGCGGCAGCTTGTGGCTCTCGGCGAACACCCTCACGGGCCTGGGCACGATTTCCGCCATGGGCGGCAACGGCGATCTCTGGAACGGCGGCGGCGGCGGCGGCGGGCGGATTGCGATTTACTCGCCGACCAATCTGTTCGCCGGTGTCACCAACGTCAGCGGCGGCCTCGGCTGGATGACCGGCCAGAGCGGAACCGTTTTTCTGTCCTCCACTCCGTTTAACTTTCTCGTCAGTTCGCAGTCGCCCACCGGTGTCGTCAACAATACCGTCAGTTATGTGGATTTGCTCTTCAACGAAGCCGTTGACCCCGCGTCCGTGACGGCGGCGGCCTTCACTCTCACCACTCCGACCGGGGTGATGAACGCGTCGAACCTTTCCGCCGCAGCCTTGAGCGGGGTGGCGAACGATGTGCGTGTCAGTTTCCCGGTGCAAAATCTCCCCGGCAATTATTCCCTCCAAACCGCGCCGTTGCTCACCAACATCCTCGGCGCACCGCTCGCGCAAACTTTCACCGGCAGTTTTACCATCACGTTGCCCACCATCGCCGGCACGGTGACGGATACCAATGGCGCGCCTGTCGCTGGTGTGAGCATACAGCCCAACGGCGGACTCCCGTCCGCCACCACTGACACCAATGGCAATTATTCCATCGGGGTGCCACCCGGCTGGAACGGTGCCATAACCCCGGCCTACGGCTCTTATGTGTTCATCCCCGGCACCATGAATTACACCAACCTCGCCGCGTCGTTGACCAATCAAAATTATCTCATGGTCACCACCATCGTGCCGTCGCTGGCCAGCAGTCTGGCCGGCACAAATCTCTCGCTGGCCTGGCCTGGCCTGGCTGGCGTCACCTATCAAGCCTGGTCATCCACGGACCTGATTAACTGGGTGCCCTACGGCAATGCTCTCCCCGGCGCCAACGCCCCCATGCAAATCCTCGTGCCGCTGGATGCTTCGCCCGCAGTGTTTTTCCGCATTGGCGCCGCGAATTAAAGGGAAAGCTCCACACCGCCGCCTCCGCGTGCTTGCGTGCTGTGATATCTTCCGCGAAAATGGCGATGTCGCCGATCGCTCCGTGCGCCTGTGCATGGCAACTGGGGCATCAGCGGTTGCAGGAGCAGATTTTAGGTGACGAGCGTCTTGCCCCTCATCCGGTCCAGACAGCGTCGCTGTCACCATGAAATCCTGCGGGCTATTTCAAGGTTTGCCGCCGAATGCTGTCACGGAATGAGCAGGGTTCTCGAAATGAAACGGCTGGTGAAACAGCTGCCGGGGAAATTGTTCTTGAGGAATCGGTAAGGTCTTACGCGTCCGGAGCAAATCTCCGCCTTCATTTGCCGCGAACAGGGCTTTCGGCTTTGCCCCTTCAAACTTTCCATTCCGAGTTTCCATTTGACGCGTCCTGAGGTCGTGGCATAATGAGAATCAAACCAAGGCATAAACAAACCTAATCGATAAAATATCATGAGACTCAAAAAAGCGGGACTTCATTCTTGTTTGGCCATGCTGATTCTGTTTGCCACGCTGTCCGCCCGGGGCGCCATCATCACCTGGACCAATCTGCTGGGGGGGAACTGGAATGCCACGAACAACTGGAATCCCCACCTGCTGCCGGGCCCGGCTGACACCGCGGTCATCACCAATTCCGCCGCCTACACCGTCACACTGAATGTGAGCGCCTCGCTGGCCGGTTTGGTTTTGGGCGCGCCTGGGGGCGCCCTGACCCAGAAGTTGGTGGTCAGCGGGCAGATGCTCACCCTCAACGGACAAGCAACGGTGACGCCCCAAGGCCAGTTCGACTTCACCAACGGCATCCTGGCCGGCGCGGTGATGCTGGCTGGGACGGCAAGCGTTTCCGGCGGGTTGCTGACCAACACCGGTTCGCTGACAGTCTCGGGGACGGGCGTGCTTAACTTGGGCACCAACACATTCTCGCTGTCCGGCCCGCTAACCAATAACGGCACGGTGAACTGGCAGGGGGCGGCCTTACGGGTGGAAAACAACAACACGACCAATTTTCATGGCGTAATTTGCAACCAGCCGGGGGCGCAGTGGAACATTCAGGGCAATCAGCCAATAACCAACGACTTTGGGACCGGCTACGAAATCTTCCATAATGCGGGCACCCTGACCAAGACCAACAGCGCCGGGACCAGCGTGTTTTACGTCTATATTGACAACAACGGCGGCACGGTACAGGCGCAAAGCGGCACCCTTTTATTCTCCGGCGGCAGCAATCTGGCGGGCAGTTTCCAGGCGGTGGCGGGCTCGGCGATTGACTTTGCCGGAGGAAATTATTTTTGGAGCGGCCCGACGACTAATTTCACCGGCAACGTGCAGTTCACGGGCGGGAGCGTGACACTTGCCGGTCCGACGACCAACCTCGTGGCCTCGGGCGTGACCCTCAGCAATTTGACGTACCTGACCGGCGCCGCGTGGCTGACCAACTGCTTCATCCAGGATGCGGAAACCATCGCCGGCACGGTCAATTGGGCGGGCGGGGTGGTGACCAATACCGGCTCGCTGACGGTGGCCGGCTCCGGGGTGCTCAATCTGATCGGGAACGGGACATTCTACCTGGCCGGACCATTGACGAACAATGGCACGGTGAACTGGCAGGGAACGTCGGTACAAGTGGAAAACAATAACACCGCCAATTTTCTGGGCGCAATTTGGAACCAGCCTGGGGCGCAGTGGAATATCCTGGGCAATCAGACTTTGACGACCAATTTCGGCACGGGGTACGAAATTTTCCACAATGCCGGGGCGGTGAGCAAGGCCAACAGCAGCGGCCCCACGGTGTTTTACGTCTATCTGGATAACAACGGCGGCACGGTGCAGGCGCAAAGCGGCGCGCTTTTATTTTCCGGCGGCAGCAATCTGGCGGGCAGTTTCCAGGCGGCGGCGGGCACCGTGATTGATTTTGCGGGAGGAAACTATTTCTGGAGCGGCCCGACGACCAATTTCAGCGGCAACGTGCAGTTCACGGGCGGCAGCGTGACGCTCACCGGCGGCACGACCAATCTGGTGGCCTCGGGCGTGACCATCAGCAATTTGTTGTATCTGACCGGCTCCGCCTGGCTGACCAACTGTTTCATCCGGGATGCGGAGACCATCGCGGGAATGGTCAATTGGGCGGGCGGCGTGGTGACCAACCTCGGTTCGTTGACGGTGGCTGGCGGGTCAGCGCTGAATTTCATCGGCGCCAGCAGTTTTTATCTGGCCGGGCCGCTGACCAACTACGGCACGGTGAACTGGCAGGGGGCCGTCTTGCAAGTGGAAAACAACAACTCGACCAATGACACCGGGGCGATATGGAATCAGCCGGGAGCGCAGTGGAACATTCTGGTGAATCAAACCTTGGGGGCCACTTTTGGGACCGGGTACGAGATTTTCCATAATGTGGGCACGCTGACCCAGACCAATGCCGCTGGGAGCACCTCGTGCGATGTTTATCTGGACAACGCCGGCGGCACGGTGCAGGTGGCGTCAGGAACGCTTTTGTTTTACGGCGGCAGCAACCTGGCCGGCGGCTTTCAGGCGGCCACGGGCGCGGCGATCGATTTCAACGGGGGGAATTATTTCCTGGGCGCCCAGCCGACGAATTTCACGGGCAACGTGCAATTCACGGGCGGCAGCCTGACGCTGACCGGCAGCATCGCAAATCTGGTGGCCAGTGGCATGACCATCAGCAATCTGGTTTATGTCACCGGCACGGCTTGGCTCACGAACTGCACCTTCAAGGATGCGGAAACCCTGGCCGGTACGCTCTACTGCTCGGGAGCCTCGGGAGCCACACTGACCCGTAGCGGTTCGCTGACGGTGTCCGGCGCAGGCGTGCTGAACTTGATTGGCATGACCATTGCCGGCCCATTGACCAACAATGGGACGGTCAACTGGCTGGGAGGCCAATTACGGGTGGAGAACAATACCACCAATTATCTCGGCGTGATTTGGAACCAGCCCGGGGCGCAATGGAATATTCAAATCCAAAGCAATCAAACACTTCAGGACGATTACGGTCCCAATTATGAGATCTTTCATAACGCGGGTCTGCTGCTCCAAACCAACGCCGCCGGGTCCACGACTTTCAATGTCTATCTGGACAATGCCGGCGGCACGGTGCTGGTGCAGAGCGGGACGCTGCGACTGGCGGGCGGCAGCAACCTGGCGGGCGGCTTCCAGGCGCCGGCGGGCGCGGCGATCAATTTTTCCGGCGGCAATTTCACCTACAGCGGGACGCCCAATTTTGCCGGCAATGTGCAAATTACCGGTGGCGCGGTGACCCTCACCGGGAGCACCCCCTCGCTGGCGGCCAGCGGGGTGACCCTCACCAACCTGGCGTTCGTCAGCGGCACCGCTTGGCTGACCAATTGCACCATCTCGGATGCGGAAACCGTCGTCGCCACCGTTTATTGGGCGGGCGGGTACTTGAACAACCGTGCGTCGTTGACGGTGGCCGTCAGTGGGACGCTGAACTTCGTGACCAACACTTTTTACATCGAGGGCCCGTTGACCAACAATGGCGCCGTGAACTGGGTTGGAGGATTGCTGGTCGTTGAAAACGACGGCACCACCAATTATCTGGGCGGCATCTGGAACCAGCCGGGGGCGCAATGGAGTATTCAAATTCAAAACAACCAAACACTTCAGGATGATTACGGTTCCAATTATGCGATCTTTCACAACGCGGGTCTGCTCTTCCAAACCAACGCCACCGTGACCACGACCTTCTATGTGTATCTGGACAATACTGGCGGCACGGTGCAGCTGCAGAGCGGTACGCTGCAATTGGCCGCGGGCGGCAAGCTGGGCGGCAGCTTCTCGGCGGCGCCTGGCGCGGCGGTTGACTTCACCCGGGGGAATTTTATTTGCGCCGTCACTCCGAATTTTTCCGGCAATGTGCAGATCACAGGTGGCACGGTCACGATCACCCACGCCATTACCAACCTCGTTGCCTCGGGCGTGGTGGTCAGCAATCTGTTCAACCTGGACGGCGCCGCGTGGTTGACGAATTGTTTCTTTCAGGACGCCGAGCGAATCGTGGGCACGGTTTGCTTGTGGGCCGGGACTTTGACCAACAGCGGTTCTCTGACCGTAGCCCCTGGCGGAGTGATGAATCTGGCGGGAAACGACGCTTTGGGGAACTATTTTTCGATCGCCGGTCCTTTGACCAACAACGGGACCGTGAACTGGTTGGGGGGCGAGTTGCAGATGATAAACGATGGCACGACCAATTACCTGGGAGGGATCTGGAACCAGGCGGGGGCACAATGGAACATTCTGAGCGACCAGACGCTGCAGGGCTATTCGGGCAGTGATGTATTTCGTAACGCGGGGACGTTGACCAAGACCAACAGCACGGGCACCACGTATTTTTCGCCTTATCTGAACAACACCGGCGGCGCTGTGGAGGTGGCTTCGGGCACGATCGAATTTGAGGGGGGCTGCAATCTGGCGGGCGGCTTTCTGGCCGATCCGGGCGCGGCAATTGATTTTGGCGGGGGGAATTATTCCTTAAGCGGTCCGCTGACAAATTTTGTGGGCACAGTGCAGTTCACAGGAGGGAATTTGATGCTGACCGGCAGCATCACCAATCTGGCCGCCAGCAGCATGACCATCAGTAATCTCAGTTACGTTTCGGGCACGGCCTGGCTGACGAATTGCTACGTCAGGGATGCGGAGCGGATCGTGGGCACGGTCTATTGGGCTGGCGGAGCCATTTTTGCCGGCGGGTCAATAACAGTGGCGGCGGGAGGAGTGCTGGACTTCGAAAACAACACTTACAACGCTTTTTCCATTAGCGGCCCATTGACCAACAATGGAACCGTGAACTGGCAGGGAGGCTCTTTGGTGGTCGAGAATAATAATTCGACCTATTTTGGCGGGATCTGGAACCAAAGCAGGTCGCGCTGGAATCTTCAATGCAGCCAATCGCTGCAAAACGATTTTGGCACTGGCTATGAGATTTTCCACAATGCGGGCATTTTAAGCCAGGCTGACAGCACGCTCACCACCACGCTGTATGTCTATCTGGATAATAACGGCGGCACGGTGACGGCGGCAGGCACGCTGCAATTTGTCGAGGGCAGCAATTTGGAGGGCAGCTTCTCAGCGGCGCCGGGCGGGGCGATTGATTTCATTTCGGGGAATTTCTTTTGGAGCGGTCCGCCCACGAATTTCACCGGCAATGTCCAAATCACTGGGGGATCGGTGACGCTCACGACCAGCGTGACGAATCTGGTTTTCGCGAATGTGACCATCAGCAATTTGGCGTTTGTGACTGGCACAGCCTGGCTGACGAATTGCACCATTCAGGCTGCGGAGCGCATCGTGGGCACGGTTTATTGGGCGGGCGGCACGCTGAGCAGCAGCGGCTCGTTGACGGTGGCTGGCTCGGGCGTGTTTAATCTGAACGGCGGGACATTCGATATTCTAGGGCCGCTGACCAACCACGCGACGGTGAACTGGATGTCGGGGACTGTTTTCCTGGGCGCTGTAATTTGGAACCAAGCTGGAGCGCAATGGAGCATTGAAGGCGGCCTGGATCTGGAAAATTACTCCGTGAGCGAAGTGTTTCACAATGCCGGCACGCTCATCCAAACCGGCGCCGGCAACACCACCTATTTCCAGCCTTATCTGGATAATGCCGGCGGAACCGTGGTGGCGGCTGCGGGGACACTTCAGCTTTCCGGAGGCTGCAATCTGGCGGGAAGTTACCAGGCGGCTTCCGGCGCGGCGATTGATTTCACGGGCGGAAACATCCTTTGGAGCGGCACGCCGAATTTCACCGGCAACGTCCAAATCACCGGAGGCACGGTGATGATCATCGGCAGCACTCCCAATCTGACTGCCACCAGCGCCACAGTCAGCAATTTGGCGGCCGTGATGGGCACGGCCTGGCTGACAAATTGTGCGATTAACGGGGCGGAGCAAATCAGCAACCTGGTCTATTGGTCCGGTGGGGAAGTCAATAGCGGCGGCTCACTGACCGTGACTGGCAATGGGATGCTGAACCTGGTGGGGTCAGGCACATTTGATGTTTATGGATCTTTGACCAACAACGGAACGGTGAACTGGCTTGGCGGAGGCCTGGAAGCGTATAGCCCGGGCTCGATCTGGAATCAGTCGGCCGGTCAATGGAACCTCCAAGGCAATCTCAGGCTGAATAGTCTGTATTATGGTGTCGGTGTCTTTCACAATGCGGGCATTCTGACCCAGAGCGGTGCTGGCAGTGCAACGACCATTTATGGTTATCTGGATAACGCCAACGGCATGGTCCAGATCGAGTCGGGGACGATCAGTCTCATGGTCGGGGAATATTCGCTGACCAATGGCACAGTGGATTTATGGCTTAACGCATCAAATAGTTTTGGTTCCTTGAGTTTTTTGGGAGGCGGTCTGGGTGGGGGTGGAGCCTCTGTGGCCGCTCTCGCGGGGACCCTCGCCGTGACAGTCGGTCAAGGTTACGCGCCGCAGATCGGCGACACATTTCCATTGGCCACTTATAAGTCGTACACAGGCAGCTTCACCGGGTTTAACCTGCCCAGTTTCGTAAGCTGGCAGACCAACTATGGCAGCAACGCCTTCACGCTTTCGGTCGCTGCCGTCAACGGTGTCCAAACTGTCGTCACTTGGACCAATCCGGCTTCGATCCCTTACGGCGCGCCCCTGACCACCAACCAGTTGAATGCCTCGGCCAATGTGTCGGGCAGCTTTGCCTACAACCCGTCGGCTGGGCAGGTTTTGGACGCGGGTTCCAACACGTTGTCAGTCACGTTCACCCCTTCGAGCACAAATTACAACACCGGCACCGTGACTGTTCTCCAAGTGGTCGCGCCCGGGCCATTGACCGTCACCGTCAGCAATGCCAGCCGGACTTACGGCCAGACCAATCCCGTCTTTGCCGGAATGCTGGCGGGCGTGACCAACGGGGACGCTATTACCGCCAGTTACGCTTGCAGCGCCGTGCCTCTTAGCCCGCCCACCAACTATCCCATTGTGCCGGTTTTTGCGGATCCCGCCCATCGCCTCGGCAACTATGTGGTGATCACCAACGCCGGCGCCCTGACCGTCCTGGCCGGGCCTCCGCCCACGCTGACTGGCATCAGTCCGGCCTCGGGCTTGACGAATGGCGGCTTGACGGTGACGCTCAGTGGCAGCGGATTCGAGTTGGGCGCCGGGGTGACGTTGGGAGGCCGATCCGCAGCCTCGGTCGTGGTCAACAGTGGAACACAAATCACAGCGCTGACGCCATCCGGCCCATTGGGGCCGGTCAACGTGGTCATGACCAATCCAGACAGCTCTTCGGCCACCTTGACCAACGGCTTCTCGTATATCGGCTCGGCGCCGGTCATTTTAACCCAGCCGACCAACCTGTTGGCGGTGCAGGGTGGTGCCGCCGTCTTTCAGGTCAACGCGGCTTACGCGACGGGTTATCAATGGTGGTTTAACGGGGTGAACCTTACCAATAATGGTCAGGTTGGCGGGGCGAACAGCAATGTGCTGGCATTGACCGGCGTGCAGCCCGCCAACGTGGGGAATTACCGCGTACTGGCCACCAATGCTTATGGCTCGGCTTTAAGTTCCTCGGCGGCGCTGTCACTCCTCTACACTAATCCGGCGGCCATTTCGGCCGTGGCCACCAATCCATCCATGTTTGGGGTGGCAATCACCTGGCAGACGGACGTGCCCACGTATGGTCAGGTGGCTTATGGCACGACCACGAACTACACTGCCACCAACGCCCCTGGCACCACGGTGGCCACGTCGCATTCCGTCACTCTGTCCGGCTTGACGCCCAACACGCTGTATCATTTTGACATCCTGGCCGTGGACTCAGTGGTCAGCCAGTCCGGCGACCTGACATTCAGCACGCTGCCCGACACCATCCCGCCCACCGCGAGCCTGGCCTACGTGCCGGCCACGATCTGTGCGCTGCCATACAGCTTCACGTGGAGCGGGTACGACGAGGTGACGCCCGCCACGAACCTGGTCTATGCGTCTCAACTGGACAGCCAGGGATGGAGCGCGTTTGGGCCAGCGACCAACCTGGTGGTGAGTCAATTGGCGGATGGGTCGCATCAGATTGCGATCGAGGCGCGGGACGCGGCCGGCAATGTCTCGTATCCGAACGCTGCAAGTTTCTATCTGGACACCGCAGTTCCCAGCATCACGAGTTTCGCGGCAGTGCCCTCCGATAATGCGTGCGTGGTCACCTGGCAGACGGTGCAGCCGACGTCGGGTTCCGTCGGCTACGGCACCAATTCAGCTTATGGGCAAACCAACTCCTGGGGCTACCCAGCCACCAGCCATTCCCTTACCCTGTCCGGCTTGAGCGCGGCAACCGTGTACCATTTTCAAGTGACAGCCACCGACCCGTGTGGCCGTCAGACGGTCTCGGCAGACACCCTGTTCACGACGCCTGCCGCCCCGATTTTGGAGGTGGTGAACGTGACCGCGCCGACGAATGTATGGACTGGCGGCGGTTTCGAGGTTGCTTGGACGGATACCAACGCCGGCCCTGGCGCCGCGGCCGGCGCCTGGGCGGACGCGGTGTATCTTTGCCTGACGAATCATCTGAACAGCAATACTGACTTGTTGCTGGGCGAGTTCAGCTTCAACGGCGGCTTGAATCCCGGCCAAAGCGCCGCGCGCAGCCAGTTGGTGACGATCTATCAAACCAATTATGCCTACCGCTATTTTTATATCTGCGTAATGGCCGATGCCGGCAACGCGGTTTATGAAAATGTGCCCAAAACCAACAATGTGGGCGTGAGCGCCACCAACCTGTATGTCAATCAAACCCTCCTGCCGGCGCTGGCCGTCGCGGCAGTGGACGCCCCTGCCAACGCCCTGGGTGGCCAGCCGGTAACCGTAAGCTGGACGGTCTGCAACCAGGGCGGCGGGGCCACGGATGTGCCTTTCTGGTATGACCATGTGTATCTTTCCACCACCACCAACCTCACGGGGGAAATCGCGGATTACGGCGAATTTGCCAATCCTTATTACTTGGAACCCGGCGAATGTTATGATCAGGAGGTCACCGCCATGCTGCCGATTGGGCTGGGAGGGAATTGCTATTTCATCGTCAAAGCGGATGACACTGGATCCTTGCCCCAGTCCACCACCGCTGGCAACACCGGGTTTTCGTCCGTTCCAATGAATCTCCAATTGGTCAGCGCCGGCTTCTTGCACGTGGTGTCCATACAGGTCGCGCCGGCCCCGCCAACAGTGACTTGGGGTGGTCAGCAAATCAATTGCACCTATATTGTGCAAAATACCGGCCAAACTCCAGTGCTGGGGGCATGGGACGATCGGATTACCCTTTCGCCCCTTTCCTCCTTTATCAATGGAGTTACGGCAGGTTTCGCTTACGAGAACGACCTTACCATCCCAGGGCCTCTCGCGCCCGGCGCCACCTACACTAACTCGGCGCAATTCACCCTGCCGGTGTCCGTGGCGGGAACCAACATCTCCGGCACCTGGTATGTCGTGCCCGTGGTTGACATCCACTACCGGGCCGGGGGCTCAGGCCTGATCGTTGGCGGCATTGGACGTGACGAATTGTCGGCGCCGCTCGACGTCAGTCTCCCGCCCGCGGCGGACCTGGTGATGACCAGCGTGGCCGCGCCCACCAATGCCGTGGCCGGGCAAGAGTTCACCGTGAGTTGGACGGTGGCCAACGAGGGCGTTTATCAGACCTCCGTAAGCGGTTGGAATGATGCGGTGTACGCGGCCACGAATCCCGTGTTCGACATGTCGCAAAGTGTTTTCCTGGGTGCGTTTCCTCATTATGGAATTCTGAACCTTGGCGCCAGCTACACGAACAGCGTGGGCCTTCCCGCGCCCACCAACTTTCTTGCGCCCGGTTCACTCAGCGTCACCAATTACCTGTTTGTGGTGGCCGATGTTGGGGACGCGGTCATTGAATTGACCAAAACCAATAATGTACTGGCCACGGCGCAGCCGCTGGTAGTGCAACTGCCACCCGCCTCCATTCCTCCCGCGCCCGCGGCTTTGGCGGTGACGCGCGTTTCCGCTCCAGCCACCGTGGTGGCGGGCGCCGCTGCAACCGTCGCCTGGACGGTCGTCAACCTGGGTGGAGGCTCCACCAGTGCCACCAATTGGACGGATAGTGTGTTTTTCTCTCCCGGCCCCTTGCTCGATCCCGCCACGGAAATTGATCTGGCCGACATCACCCGCTCCGGCACGCTGGCCGCGGGCGCGTCCTACAGCCAGACCCAGACCATCAACCTTCCGAATTGCGTAAATGGCTTGTATTATGTCATCGTCGCCGCTGACCGCGGCAATGCGGTCAAAGGGGATGGCGCGGGGACCAATCAAATGCTGGCCACCGCCAGTCCGATCACGATTTGGCCCACCACGGCTGCGCGGCTCACGGTGGGGGCGCTGAATGCCCCCGCCTCCGCGCAGGCCGGTTCACCCTTGGCCGTGGCTTGGACGGTGCAAAATCTCGGCAATTCCACGACGACCGCGCCTTGGGATGATGCGGTTTATTTGTCCCCGACCGCCCAATTTGTCCGCGCCAACTCGCTGCTCTTGGGGGTGTATCCTCACGCCGCGAACCTGGCGGCCAAGGCGAGCTATCAAGTTTCGCAAGCACCGCTCGTTCCGCTGTGTTATGCCGGAAATTATTTTGTGGCGGTCGTGGCCGACCTCGGTGAGGTGGTCAATTCCATTGCTTGTTTCACAAATAACGTCGCCATTGCCACCAACCCTGTCGCCATCCAACCTGGCGCTTATGCGAGCTTGCAAGCAGCGGGAATAGCGGCGCCCGCCGGCGTGAATGCGGGCGCTCCCTGGGCGGTAACCTGGACGGTTACCAACGCCGGTCCCGCTGCTGCTTCCGCCGCCGTCCCTTGGACCGATGCGGTTTATGCATCCCTTTCGACCTCGCTGGACACCAACGCCCTGTTATTGGGACGGTTTCTGTACACTAACGGGCTGGCTGCCGGCGGAAGCTACCAGCAAACCCAGACCGTGGCCTTTTCGTACTGTCTCTCCGGCAGCTATAACATCTTCGTCGTCGCCGACGTCAGCAACGTTGTGAATGGCGCCTCCTGCCTCCTGAACAACCAGGCAATGGCTGCCACGCCCATCCTCGTCAATTACGGCCTTTATCCCGATCTGGTGGTTGCAGCCGTCACTAATCCGGTTAGCGGCTTCGCCGGCCAGCCGTTCACGGTCTCCTGGTCGGTTACCAATAACGGTCTGGCCGCCGCGAGCGGGCCGTGGTTGGACTCTGTGTATCTGACCACGCGCACCACATTTAATTCGACGAACAGCGTGCTGCTGGGCACCTATCCGCAAACGTCCACCGTGCCTGTCAGTGGTGGCTACACCCAATCCGCTTCTTTTACCATGCCGAATATCAGCGGGACCTTTTCTGTGGTCGTGGTGATTGACAGCGGCGGCGTGGTGCCGGAGTGCCTGCCCGCCGGCGCCAATGTGGCTTACAGTTCCGCAACCGCCAGCGTGCCCGTGGCATTGTATCCCGACCTGAACGTCACTTCCGTCCTGGCGCCCGGCAGCGTCTCCGCCGGACAGAGCGTGAATGTATCCTGGGTCGTCACTAATGAAGGGACGGAAGTCACGCCCCTTGCCAACTGGAATGACGCCGTTTATTTGTCGCCCAACCAGGGACTCGGGGCCGGGGCGCTCCGGCTGGGCTCCTCCTTGTCGCCCGGTTGGCTGGCAGTGGGGCAGAGTTACACCAACACGGCCACGGTGCTCATCCCAGCGGGCCTGTCCGGACCATATTACCTTCTCGTCCTGGCCGACAGCGGCGGCAGCCTCTTCGAACATCTTGGCTTTAATGACAGTCTGGGTTGGACTCCGTCGCCGATCCTGGTAAACCTGCCGGCGCCGTCCGATTTGGCAGCAACAGGAGCCAGCGTTTCCCCTGCCAGCGGTCTTCTCGGCACGCAGGTGACCATGGCTTGGAATGTGACTAACAACAGCGGCAACAGCATTCTGGCGACTTGGACCGATGAGATATACCTTTCCACCAACACCGTCTGGGACCTCTCTGCGGTGTTGGTGGCCGCACACAATCACAGCGAACTGGCGCCAAATGGCAGTTATGGGGACACGTGGTCCGGGCCGCTGCCGGCGCTGACGCCGGGAATCTATTACGCCGTGGTGCGAACGGACGCGCGCGACACGGTGAATGAACTTACCTTGACAAATAATAGCGCAATCTCGGCCACCACCATCAAGGTGGATGTGCCGGTGCTGGCGCTGGGGCAGCCGGTCACCAATCTGCTCACGACCGGCGCGGCGGTGTATTACAAGTTCAGCGCCCCCGCCGGTTCCACCTTGAAAATTGCCGTTACCGGAAGCGTCACCAACAGCGCCAATGAATTGTTCATCCGCTACGCCGCCGTGCCTGATCTCGGAGATTACGATTTCCTCTACAGCAATCCGCTGTCACCCAATCAACAAATCGTCATCCCCGCCGCCCAGGCTGGGTATTACTATTTGATGTTGCGCGGAGCGAGCGAACCGGGCGGACCGTTGCCGTGCGTGGTGGAAGCGGTGCTGGTGCCACTGGCCATCACCGGCGTCAGCGCCAGCCACATCGGGGATAACGGCCAGGTGACGCTTGCGGTGAACGGCGCCAAGTTCCAACCGGGCGCCACGGTGCAGCTCGTTTCCGGTGCGATCGCCTATAATGCGGCCACGAATATCTTTGGCGATCCGGCCAACATAACCGCGCGCTTCCTCTTCACCAACGCGGTGGACGGAATTTATGACTTGGTGCTCGCCAATCCCGACGGTTCTTCGGCCAGGGTGTCGCAGGCCGTCACCATCGAGCCGGCCCTCCCTTTATCCGTGCAGATTACGCAGGGAGTGGTCAACCAGGAGCCACTGGAAGGCCAGCCCTTCAATTGGAACGGCGCGGTCGTAAACTCCGGCAATGTGGATGTTCCTTACCTCACCCTGGCGGTGCAGGACAGCTTGGGCTACCCCATGCGCCTGACGCCGCCTCCGGCGGCTTTGTTGGCGGATTCCAATTCCGCGGATAACGCGGAAAGCGTCTGCAGCTTTGTCGTGCGAAACCTGGCGGTGGGGGTCGCGGATAACTTCTCCTTTGTCATTCCGTTTGTGCCGTCGTGTGGGTACTACATTTTCGCGCCATTGGCGCAAACCAAAGCCGACTATTTGGTTTCGCTGGCGACGCAAGGGGAATCTTTGCGCGAATACCTTTTGGCCACGCCGGGCGCGCTGATATATTATACCACCAACGAGGCGGGGGTGATCACCACCAACGCCGGCACGATGCCGGCCGCTTTGGCGGCGGCGGTGACGGATACCAATGCGTTTGCCCAAGTGTTTGTCGGTCAGTTTGTCCCGCCCGGCTTGGTTGATCCGGTTGACTTGGCCGCAGTGCCTCCGCCCGCCGCCAATTCTCCGCTCTACCTTTCCAGCCTTCCCGCCAGCGGCAGCACTGCGACCAACGGCCTAAGCTGTATGGCTTCCTGTCTATTGGCCCAACAAGCAGTCTATTGGGCCGCTTCAGAGGCATGGGGCGCGTGTGTCGGCTTCAATCAGAGCCTGGGCGCCACGCAGGAAGTTTGTTTCCTGGATTACAAAACTCAACTGACGGCCGCCGATGCCTCCTATGGCATCGGCGCCAATATTTTCTGCTCCGACACGAATGCCGGCGGCGTAATTATTGGAAACCTCCAGAATCCGTGCTCCTGGCTCGGATACAGCCCGGTTCATTATCATTCTTCCGGGGGAACTTTTATCACCACCACATACTTTTTCGGCGGGACGTTTCATTCGGCGATTCCCATAGACCCCAATCAACTGCAAGGCCCGGCGGGTTATGGCGCTGCCGCTTTCGTTGGAGTTCAGGCCCCTTGGCCTTACACCATCTATTTTGAAAATGACTCGAATGCCACGGCGTTTGCCTCACAGGTGGCCATCACCAACACCTTGGATCCCAGCCTGGACATCCGCACATTCCGCATCTCCCAGATTGCCATCGGGAATGTCACGATCAGCGTACCCACCAACCAAAGTTTCGTGCAGGTACGCGTCCCCGCGCCAGCGCCCAATCCTTCCAATGTGGTGGTGGATGTCACGGCGGGCGTGGACGTGGCGGGCAACAATATTTTCTGCACCATGAACGCGATAGACTTGAACACCGGACAATTGGTTGCCAACGCCCAGGAGGGGGTGCTGCCACCGAATACGACCAACCACATTGGCCAGGGTTACCTCGTTTATAGCATTCTGCCCAAGGCGGGCGTTGGCACGGGTACGGTTGTCACCAATCAAGCCAGCATTGTTTTTGGCAACAATGATCCCATTGCCACCAATCCCACCACCAACACGGTGGACGCCCTCCCCCCTGCCAGCGCCGTGGCGGCGCTGCCGGCGGCGCAGGTGGCCACCAATCTCATTGTCGCCTGGTCGGGCACCGACGACCCGGGCGGTTCCGGCGTGGCCGGTTATGACGTGTATTATCGCGTCAACGCCGGTCCTTGGCAGACCCTGCTGACTGGCGTTACTTACACTAATACCACCTTCGCCGCCCAGCCGGGCAATGCCTACTCATTTTACAGCCGGGCACAGGATAATGCCGGAAACCTGGAACCGGCGCCGCTGGCTGGTGAAGCCATCACCTTTGTTTCCACCAACCTCGCACCGAACCTGCGCCCGCTCACCAACCAATGGCTGACTGTGGGCCAGACGTCCAGCATCCCCGTTCAGGCCGCCAATCCTGCGGGAACCGCTTTGACTTACAGTCTGGTGAATGCGCCCGCTGGAGCCGGTATCAACCCCACCAACGGAACCATTTCGTGGACACCTTTGCCCTCCCAGGCCGGTTCCACCAATCTCCTGACCGTGCAGGCGTCTAATGCCGGGCCGCCGCCACTCAGCGACTCCGAGTCATTCCTGGCCGTCGTCGGGGACTATGCGTCGCTCAACCTGGGTTCAGGTTCCGTTCAGGTCGGTGGCGACATTTGCCTGCCGTTGACCTTGGTGTCGAGCGCCGCCTTGACCAATCTTAACTTTACGCTGGCTTACCCTTCAAACCGATTGGGGGGCATGACGGTCACGCCTGCCTTGGGGCAAATCGCCCGGATATCCACCGTTCCCTTGGATGCCGCCCACTTCGCCATCAGTCTGCAAACCGCCCCCGGCACCTGGCTGCAAGGCACTCAGCAGCTGGCCACGCTGTGTTTAGCGGCCCTGACCAACCAATTCTCCGGGCTCGCGCCCGTGCAGCTAACGCTCGTCGCCGCCACCGAATCTTCCGGCCTGACCCCGCCCACGCTCGCATCCGCTTCCGCCTCCATCGCGGTGCTTGCGGGTCTTCCCTTCCTGACACTGGCTCAGACGGACTCACTCCAAGCAGAGGTTACCCTCTATGGAAACTTGGGTTCAGCCTATATTCTGCAAGCCTCTCCATCGCTGGCGGGGCCGTGGACCCCCGTCAGCGGATTGGTATTGACCAACTACGAGCAATCAGTATTGGAACATGAGCCAGCTTCCGGCACGGGGTTCTTTCGGGCGATTTCGGCGACGCTTCCCTTCGTGATTGCCACCCCCGCTGGCGCTGGTCAGATGAATTTAGCCCTGTATGGCACGCCTGGTTTGCCGTACTTCGTGGAATCGAGCGCCGCTCAAACCGGACCGTGGACACCGCTGAACGTTTTGGTGCTCACCAATTCGCTCCAGTCCTTTGTGTTCAGCAACCTTGCCTCCAGCGCGGCATTTTTCCAAGCCGTGTCCGCCTCCGCTCCCTTGTTGTCCGCCACTCCTGGTGGCGCGGGCAAATTGCATTTAACGTTGTATGCCATTCCCGATTCAATCTGGCTCGTCGAATCCAGCGCCTCCCTGGCTGGACCTTGGACGCCGGTCAACGAACTCGTCCTGACCAACTTCTCGCAAACCTTGGACCTTCCTGAGTTGCCCAATGGCATCAGGTTGTTCCGGGCGGCCCTGGCAACCAATCCATTCTTTACCGCGATTTCAACGGGTCCAGGCGGGTTACAACTAAGCTGCTTTGGAGCCCTGGGCTCCACCAATGCCTTGCAGTCCAGCACCTCGCTGACCGGTCCTTGGATGACGGTCAACACGTTCATTTTAACGAACTTCCCGCAATCACTGAGCTTGAACCAACTGACCAACCACGTCATGTTTTTCCGGCTGGAGCAAGAATAATTCAAGCGCCCCCTGGAACTCGGTCCGATGGCGCAGGATTTCAGCCGCCTTCTATCCCACCCGCTGCAAGTTGAGGCCACTCGCGTCCCGCCGCAGAGCAGATTTCTCTTTTTCGGGTGGTTCGTGACTTTCGGCCCAATTTCAGGATTCCGCTTTCCGCTTTCCGCTTTTCTGTTTACATTGTTTTGATGCATCCCAGCAACCGTATGACCCGCCTGCGGTCTCAATACAAACCGGCGCCCTTTCGGCCAGAACGCTTTTCCTCCGTCCTGGCCGGTCTGTGTCTCTGGCTGGCCCTGTCGTCGTCGGTTAGTGCTTCTTCCACCATTTATGGCGGCGGCCCGTTCTACACCGGCGGCACCGCCGTGATGAACACCCTGCGCGCCTCCGGTTACACCACTGTTATGTTGTGGACCATCCATGTGGACGCCACCACCGGCAACCTCATCTACAACGACCAGCTCGTTGTTTCCAACGGCGTCTATGTTGGCAACTCCGCCTGGCCGGCGCAACTGGCGACACTGAAAGCGGGGCCCACTTCGGTGAACCGGATTGAATGGTCGGTGGGTTCCGCGCCCAGCGGCGGGAATGATTTTGCGAATATTCTCGCCTTGATAAACAACTACGGAACGAATTCCACCAGCATTCTTTACCAGAATTTTTTGGCGTTAAAAACCGCCACCGGCGCGGACGCGATTAGTTATGACGACGAGACGCAATACGATGTGACCACCTCGGTGGAGTTTGGTCAGATGCTTGCTTCGATTGGCTATAAGGTGACTTTGTGTCCTTACACCGATGCGAGCTTCTGGCAGAGCGTTTACAACCAGCTCGGCAGCAACCTGGTGGATCGCGTGTATCTTCAATGTTACGCCGGCGGCGCCGGCAATGACCCGGACACTTGGAACAGTTATTTCTCCGGGCTGAAGGTGATTCCCGGAATGTGGGGCATCGCCTCCGATCCATCGGGCAGCACGGCCAGTCAGGTGCAGACGCAGATGACGGCCTGGCGCGCCGCCGATGGCATCCCGGGCGGCTTCATGTGGCTTTATGACAACATCGCGGCCAACACCAACGGCGGCACGCCCGCCGATTATGCGCTGGCCATCAATCGCGCGGTGGACCCGCTGGTAATTACGCCGTCGACGGGTTTTTCCGGCGTCACCGCCTTCAACTTGAGTTCGCTGCCGATGAACACGCCGTTCACGCTTTCCAACGCCAGCGCCAGCGCGATTTCGTGGAGCGTGATCAACACCTCAAGCTGGCTGACGGTATCCGCCACGCTCGGGACGAATGCCGCCGGCGTTTCCACGAATGTCACCGCCAGTTTGAACCCGGCGATTGCGACCAATCTGGCGCTGGGCAATTATTCCGCCAGCCTTATTTTCAGCAACAAGACGACGGCCGTTTCCAGCCCGCGCACTTTCACCTTGAACACCGCCGTCGCGAATTGGCCCGTCGCTGTGAATGGATTTAACGCGGCCTTGCTGGCGAGCAACAACGCCACTTCCGGGAGTCCCGGCGCGACGGCATTCGACATCCCTAATGATTACTGTCTCTATCAACAGGGTTTGAGCGGCAGCACGCGCGGACTGCCATTGAACGGCGTTTTCTCCAGCCAGGTTGACAGCAGCACGGCGTTTCAACTCGGTCCCTACGGCGCTGCGGACGCATTGATCCTGGGCGACACCTACGCAAAGTCCGGCACACTGACAATGCCCAATCAAGCTGCGTTTAATTCGCTGACGATCCTCGCCGCTTCTGCCAACGGCGGCGGGCAGGGGACGTTTGTTTTGAATTTCACCAACGGCACCAGGAGCCAGGTGTTCGCGTTCAATTGTCAGGACTGGTTTTATGTGGCCACGAACGTTGCCATCCAAGGTTTCGGGCGGCTCAAGCTCGGCGCCAGCCTGGCCATCGAGGACAACGGAAGTTCCAATCCCAATCTGTATCAGACGACGGTGAATCTCGCCGCGCTCGGTCTGGCTCAAGCGATTGCTTCCATCACCTTTTCCAATCGTGCGGGCGCCGGTGGCACGGAAAGCACGGCCATCTTTGCCGTCAGCGGAATGCCCAGCAGCATTCCAGTGCAAACGCCCACGGGTTTAACCGCGATTCCCGGAACCAATGCCACCGTGCGCCTGGTTTGGAATGCTTCCGCCGGCGCGACAAATTACAACCTCAAACAATCTTCCGTCAGCGGCAGCGGCTATGTCACGGTCGCCAGCGTCCCCGGCGCGAATTGCACGATCACCAACCTGGCCAACGGCTCGATTTATTACTTCGTCGTTTCCGCTGTCGGCGTTGCTAATGAAAGCACCAACACAGCCCAGGTGAGCGCAATGCCGGGTTCGTATTTGGGCTGGGCGCTCGCCGCCAATCCCCTGGCTTACTGGCCGTTGAACGAAACTTCCGGCACGATTGCGGACGAACTCGTCCAAGGCAGCAATGGCGCTTATGTCGGCGGCTGCACGCTCACAACTGGCGGGGCGGCGGGCGCGGGATTTTTCAGTCCGCATCGCATCGTCACTTTCAACGGCTCCTCCGGCTGCACGCAGATTCCGCGGTTGATCGGCAACACCAATTTCTCCATCGTCTTCTGGGTGCGGACCGCTGCCAGCGGCGGCACGCCCAACTGGTATAACGGCGAAGGCTTGGTGGACGGCGAAGTGAGCGGCACCACCGGCGATTTCGGCGTGGCGCTCGTGGGCACCAAAGTTGGATTTGGCGTCGGCAATCCGGACACCACGCTGCCGTCCGTGAAAAACATCAGCGACAATGTCTGGCATCAAGTCGCGGTCACCCGCGACGCCGGCAGCGGCGCGATGACGATCTGCATTGATGGCAAATTTGACACCAGCACGACCGGCCCGACCGGCGTGCGCACCAACCCACCGGCTTTGCGCATCGGCGGCATCCAAACCGGCGTCGGCTTTTTCAGCGGCAGCATTTCGGACGTGACCATGTATCCGCAGGTCCTCACCACCAATCAGATCGCCACGATTTACAGCGCGGCCACCGGCATCTTTTACAACGTGAAGCTGACCAATACCATCAGCGGGGCAAACTTTGTTTTAAGCTGGCCCGGCAATGGCAAACTGCTCGAAGCAACCGATCTCGCCGGCCCGTGGACCACCAATGTTTCCGCCTCGCCCGCCACGGTGGCGCCGACCCAGCCGCAAAAATTCTACCGCATCCGCACGCAATAAAGTGCGGGGTTACGGGCGAATTATCAATTGGCCATTACGGGTTTCGAATTACTTTGCGTCACTGCAAAAATGTGCAAAATTGCTGTAGGAATCAGCGGTTGCCACCCGAGGTGAATAGCGATGATCCAAAACCTGCCGGCCGATTCTCCACCACGCGCTGGAGCGTGGTTTTGCTGGCTGGACAAAGGTTTTCTCCGGATAGCGGGGCGGCGCTGGAGAAGCTGTGCCGTGCATACTGGCAGCCTATTTTTCTCTTTGCGCACCGCAAGGGGTGCGGCGAAGAAGATGCCAAGGACCTGACGCAACAATTCTTCGCGCGGCTCCTGGAGCGGAATGACTTCAGCGGACTGGATCCATCCAAGGGAAAATTTCGGACTTTTTTGCTGACGGCATTCACACATTTTCTCGCCAACGAGTATGACCGGGCCAGCGCCCTCAAACGCGGCGGAGGCCGGCAAATATTCTCGCTGGAGGAACTTTCGCCGGATGAATTGGGTGATGCTTCCGGGGCTGCAAACGCCACTCCCGAGACGCTTTTCGATTTGCGCTGGGCGACAGCAATTTTGCAGACCGCGCTGCAAAATTTGAAACAGGAGATGTCGGCGCCCAAAAAACCGGCGCAATTTGAAACCCTGAAGCCGTTCTTAACGGCCAATGCCGGCGAGGGGGATTACGCCACTGCGGCCCAAAAGCTCGGCGTTGAGGTCTCATCCGTGCCCGTGCTCGTTCACCGGCTGCGCCAGCGGTATCGCGAACTGGTACGCGAGGAAGTCGCGCAAACCGTTACCAGCCCGGTCGAGCTGGAGGAAGAAATGCGGCATTTGTTCAATGTGCTTAACCAGTGATTGCGATGCGCGCCGATGGTTCATGTAATCGGCGGTCTCGTTTGCTTCTTAATCAAATGTGGTTTGAAAATATTTATGCCGTCCGAAATCATCCGCAACGAGCCCAAGAGAACGTGTCCGACCTGTGGTTCGGGAATTCCCGCTGCAGCCGCGGACGGATTGTGCGTGACGTGTTTGGGACGCCTGGGCTTTCTTCCCGAAGCCGGCGATGCTCCCAACGGAGGCTTGCTGCGGCTGGGCGACTATGAACTACTGGAGGAAATTGCGCGCGGCGGCATGGGTGTGGTTTACCGCGCGCGGCAATTGAGCTTGAACCGGATCGTGGCGCTGAAAGTGGTATTGCACGGGCCGTTTTCCAGCGCGGATTTTGTGCGGCGATTTCGCAACGAGGCACAGGTGGTCGCCGCGCTCCGGCATCCCAACATCGTGGCCATCCATGAAATTGGCGAGCATCAAGGGAATCATTTTATCTCGCTGGAGTTCATTGATGGCATGAGCTTTGCCCAGCTGGCGCGCGAGCGTCCCGTAAGCGCGTTTCGCGCCGCACGTTACGTCAAAATCGTCGCGGAAGCGGTGGAGCACGCCCATCAGCGCGGCATTTTGCACCGCGACCTGAAGCCTTCCAACATATTGCTCGATATTTTTGACCAGCCCCGGATCACGGATTTTGGCCTGGCAAAACTGGTCAACAGCGGCGCGGACCTGACCACCACGGGGCAGGTGCTGGGTTCGCCCAATTACATGCCCCCTGAGCAAGCCATCGGGAAATCCTCGGGCGACACGCCCCAGTCGGATGTGTATTCCATAGGGGCAATTCTCTACGAACTTTTGACCGGCCGGCCGCCGTTTCAGGGGGAAACATTACAGGCGATTCTCACGCAAGTGCAGGAAGCCGAACCCGTTCCGCCTCAGCGACTGAACCCCGCGACGCCGGCGAATCTGCAAACCATCTGCCTCAAGTGCCTGCAAAAGGAACTGGCGCGACGCTACCCGTCGGCGCAGGCGTTGGCGGAGGACCTCGGAAATTTTCTGGAAGGCAAGCCGATTCGGGCGCGGCCAGTGTCGCTGATCGAGCGGACGTGGCTTTGGTGCCGGCGGCGGCCATTATTGGCCTCGGTTTGGGCGGGATTGGTTGTAGCGGTTTCCCTGGGCGTCAGCGGAATTCTTTGGGAATGGCGACAGGCGGAGTTCCACGCGCAGGGCGAGCTGAAACAGCGGCTGATGGTGGAGCGCGAGGCGGCCGAAACCCGGCTCAATCTGTATGCGGCGGATGTTGCGGCGGCCTCCCAAGCGGTTCAAAATGGAAATTTTGGACTCGCGCGGCGGACGCTCGAACAACTTCGCCCCAAACACGGAGAAACGGACTTGCGCCAGTTCGAATGGTTTTATCTTTGGAATCTCTGCCGGGGAAATCAAATCGCTACGCTGGCCGGACATGCGCTTACCGTGAGCTGCACAGCCTTTTCACCCGACGGAAAATGGCTGGCCACCGGCAGCCAGGACGGAAAAATCAAAATCTGGATTACGGCCACAGGAAAAAATGTGGCCACCCTCGACGTGACCACCAACGCAGTCTGGTCCGCAGCGTTTGCCGCCGGCGGTGAAAAATTGCTGACGGGCTACGATCAGGGCGTGGCATTGTGGAATACCGCCACCTGGCGGCGGGAGAAAGATTTTGCCGGGGAACTGGCGGCGCTTTCAAAAAGCGGGGATCTTATGGCCACCGCGGAATCAAGCCCATTTTATTGGGAACGATCAGGGGCGGTGAGGCTGTTCAACTGGCGCACGGGACAACTGCTCGGCCAACTTGGCAGCCCGGGCCGAACGCTGGCACTGTCCGCGGATGGAAGGTTGCTGGCAGTTGCGGGTAAAAGTGGCGGCATCACGGTGTGGGATACCGCCACTCTAAAACTGCTTTTCGACTGGCCATCAGGAATTCCGGTCTGGTCGCTGAACTTTTCGCCAGACGGACGCGAACTTCTCTCTGCCGGCTGGTCCAGCCAAGTCTCGCTCTGGCAACTGGACGGAAAATCCCCGCCAAGAACATTCGCTTGCGGCCAGCTTCATGCCTGGTCCGCGGTATTTTCCGCGGATGGGGCAACGATTGCCACGACGAGTTCAGACCAGACCGTCCGCCTTTGGAACCGGGCTTCGTTGACGCTAAAATCCATTTTGCGCGGGCACGAAAGCGAAGTGTGGTGCGCGGCCTTCAGTCCTGATGGAAAACTTCTGGCGACCGGGGGCAAGGACCATAAGGCCATGCTTTGGTCCACGGCAACCGCAACGCTGTCCCCCAGCAGCCTGCCGCACGACCGGGATTGTCGTCCCTTGTTTTCGCCGGACGGCAAGTGGCTCGCCACCGTGACTCCGGATACGTATGGCGCCGTGCTGTGGAATATGCGGAACGCCAGGGAAAAGCATTTGTTCGCCGCCAGGGAAATCCAAGGATTCTCACCGGATGCGAAACTGGCGGTGATATTCGACCTCGAGGAGATGAAACTGGAGTTCTGCCGGCCGGGTGACGCGAGCCAGCAAAAGCAGGTCTTGCTGTCGGGGCCGTCGCCGGAGGTTAGACGCTTTGCCAGCACCGGCATGCCGCCAGATGGCAGGTTTTTCTTTGCGATTGACACCACCGGCGTGATTCGTATTTGGAACGCGCAAAATGGCCAGCTGCTGCGGACCACCGCCGGCCCACTGCCGCGCATCCGCAACGCCGTGCTTTCGCCCGGTGGAAAACACCTCGCCGTATCCGTGGAGCGGGATTATTTCGTGCACCTTTACGACTGCGTTATGGGCGGTGAACGTCATCTGGCAGGCCACCTTGATTTTGTGAGCGGGCTCGCATTCTCACCGGACGGCGGAACCTTGGCGACCGGCAGCATGGATGGGACCATCCGCCTATGGGATGTGGCGAGCGGACAGACCATTGCGTCCCTGGCCGGGCACATGGAGGAGGCAACGGATGTTGCCTTCTCGCCGGACGGCCAGACGCTGGCCTCGGTTGGGCATAATGAAACGGTTCGGCTGTGGCATGTGCCTACGCGGCGCGAAATGCTTTCGGAAACCATGACCAATGCGGGCATGTGGCTGCAATTTTCACCTGACGGACGAAGCTTGGCGGTAGCGACCGATGACAACCGCGTCCGTCTGCTGGAAGCGCCCCCGGAATAGTCCGGCCTCCGCCTGTCAATCTTGAGTGCATTTTGGCCGGCTTGCATTTGGACCCTCAGAAAGCCGAAGAATTTTTGTAATCCCCCGCCGGCATTTCTTCTTACTTCAATTGAGGCGAAGTGTGGTGAATGAAACAAAGCATTATTGCTTATGATTAGCTTGGATTTATGAAAAACTTGCAATTTTATCTGCTGGGCGCACTGGCGTGGATGGCCGGCGCCCATCAAATCGCTGCCCAAGGCACCTCCTTCACGTATCAAGGCCGGCTCAACGATGGCGGCACCAAGGCGTGCGGCAATTATGACCTGACCTTCACTTTGTACGACGCGGTCACTGCCGGTGACGTCATGGCCGGCCCGCTGACCAACTCGGCGGTGGTCGTAAGCAACGGGTTGTTCACGACGCTGGTGGACTTTGGCGGCGGAGTGTTTAACGGCCAGCCATATTGGCTGGAAATAGCCGTGGCCACCAATGGCAGCGGGGATGGCTTTCAAGTTCTGGCCCCGCGGCAGCCCATTACAGCCGCGCCCTATTCCCTTTACAGCAGCGATGCGGCCCATGCGGATTCAGCCGACCAGGCCAGCAGTCTCCTGACGGGCGTTGTGTCCGCACCGCAGTTGAATACCGTGGGCACGGCGAGCGCGGGCCAGGTCCTCGCCTTTAACGGCTCGCAACTGGTTTGGCAGGACCCGGTGGTTGGGGGCAATCTCGGCGGCTGGTCGCTCAACGGCAACGCCGGGACCACACCTGGAATAAACTTTCTTGGCACCTCGGACAATGAAGCGTTATTCGTTGACGTTGGCGGCATTCCCGCGCTGCGGTTGCAACCCGATACCAGCGGGGCCGGTGCGCCCAATGTCCTCGGTGGTTCCCCTGCAAATTACGTTTCCAATAGTGTGGTGGGTGCGACCATTGGCGGCGGCGGATCGGTGAGTTACTTTGGCCTCGCTTATTCCAACCGCGTCACCGCAAGTTTTGGGACCATTGGCGGAGGGGGTCGAAACCTCGCCGCCGCCCAGTTGGGGTTTATCGGCGGCGGCTATCAAAATACCGCGGCTGGTTACATTTCCACCGTGGTTGGCGGCGCCTATAATACCGCCAATGGCAGTGAGGCCTTCATCGGTGGGGGCGCCTATAATTTCTCCACAAATTTCTCAGTCGTCGGTGGCGGCTATGAGAACAGCGCCAGCGGGTACGGGTCAGTCGTAGGCGGTGGCGGCTACGACGGGATTTCGTCCCAGGTCAACAGCGCCAGCGGTCTGGTTTCGTTCATCGGCGGTGGTCTGGGCAACAGCGCCGGCAGTTACGCCGGGGTCATTGCTGGCGGCGCTGGAAACGCGGCAACCGGCAACGATCTTTTCCCTTATTCCCAGGGCCAATTGCTTAATTACTTGGTGGGCGATTCCACGGTCGGCGGCGGGTATGACAACGGAGCCACGGCATCCGGGTCCACTGTGCCTGGCGGTGCTTTCAACACCGCCAGTGGCGATGTCAGTTTGGCGGCTGGTTTTCATGCCAATGCCGCGCACCCGGGCACCTTTGTCTGGGCCGATACATCATCCAGCAGCGCCTTTTCCAGTTCCGCCGCCAATCAATTTTTGATCCGCGCTGGCGGCGGCGTCGGCATTGGCACAGCGCTCACCCCGCCAGGCGGGTTGGCCGTGGCCAGTGGCGGACTTTCCGTTTCCGGAGCTTCCAGCCCAAACTACTCCGGTGCGGCCGGGGTGTTTATCGAGAAGTTCGGTTCCACCGGGGGCGCGGTTTACGCGTACAATTATTCAGCACCCGCACCATTGCCATTGCTTCTGAACTCACCGGGTGGCAACGTGGGCATTGGGATGACCTCTCCCGCATATACTTTGGATGTGAACGGCACCACCCGCACGCACACCCTCATCATCACCGGCGGCTCGGATTTGGCTGAACCCTTCCGCATGGGCAGTGACCAGATCCCGCAGGGCGCGGTCGTGGTCATTGACGAGGCAAATCCCGGGCAACTCAAGCTGAGTTCGTCGGCCTATGACCTGCACGTGGCGGGCATTGTCAGCGGCGCCAACGGCATTCATCCAGGCATTGCACTGCAACAAGAGGGCGTGCTGGATGGTGGTCAGAATGTGGCGCTGAGCGGGCGCGTGTATGTCCTGGCCGATGCAACCCACGCGGCCATTCGGCCAGGCGATTTGCTTACCACCTCGGACTTGCCCGGCCGCGCGATGAAAGTCACCGACCATGCCCGTGCTGCGGGCGCGATTGTCGGCAAGGCTATGACGGGATTAAGCCACGGGCAGGGAACGGTGCTGGTATTGGTGACCTTGCAATAATTGGAGGCATTGTTTATGGCCGAAGAATTATTCAAAACGGTCGTTTGCCTGGTACCGCTCACCTTCCTGACCCTGACGGCGTCGGCCGTCCCGATGCAGATGCTGACAGGGCATGTGCCGAAAGAAGTCAAGGAGCTGAATTTGCAGCCAGCCGCAAGCGTTTTGGGTTCAGACCGCCTCACCCTTCTTATCGGCCTCCCCTTGCGCCATCAGAAAGAGTTGACCAACCTGCTGAATCAGGTTTACGACCCGGCCGGCACTAATTTTCATCGTTACTTGACGCCAGATCAATTCACCGCTCAATTTGGACCCAGCCAGCAGGACTACCAGAAGGTCATTGATTTTGCCAAAACCAACGGTTTCGAGATTAAAGACATTTCCCCTGACCGCGTATTACTGGGAGTGGAGGCAGCGGTTTCGAATATCCAAAGCGTCTTCCACGTGCAGTTGCATACGTATCAGCACCCCACTGAGCCAAGGCAATTCATCGCGCCCGACGTTGAACCCACCGTGCCTGCCGAGCTCCCCATGGTGTATGTCAGCGGACTCAGCACTTTTTTCAAGCCGCATCCCATGGGCCAACGAAGGTCGGGTTTGGAAACCGGGGTCAATTCAGGCGGAACCGCCCCCAATGGGTCGAGTTTTATTGGCAGTGATTTCAGGAAAGCCTATGCTTCTGGCGTCACCCAAACCGGATCCGGCCAGACGGTCGGCTTGGTGGAACTGGAAGGTTACTTCACCAGTGACATCAACGCTTACGAAAATTCTGCGGGGATCTCGCAGAGCTTTCCCCTGCAAAATATCGCGATGTCTGGGTTTTCTTTTAATTCCACCGACACCAACGGCATTCAAGAATGCTCGCTGGACATTGAAATGGTCATGTCCATGGCTCCGGGACTGTTGCAATTATATGTGTTTGAGGGCTTCAACACCGATACGATTTTGATGAGCATGGTCGCGAGCAATAATATCAAACAATTCAGCACCTCGTGGGCGCTCGCGGATGATCCCATGTCCGAGGGATATTTGATTCGGATGGCCCTGCAAGGCCAGTCTTTCTTCGCGGCCTCCGGAGACGGCGACGCCTTTGTGGGGGGGAATGCTCAAAACAACTGGCCCTGCGCCTACCCTTATATTACGAGCGTGGGCGGGACCACATTGACGATGTCCAGCGGCGCTTATGTCTCCGAAAAAGTCTGGAACTGGAATTTCAACGGGCCGAATCCATGGTTTGGCAATGGCCAGACGACCAACAACCCCTACTGGGGCAGTTGCGGCGGTGTCAGCACGGTTTACCCCATTCCTCTGTGGCAGGTGAACGCGAATCCGGCTGCCGCAGGCGGATCGTCCTCCTTTCGCAATCTCCCCGATGTGGCCATGACCGCCGATCAGGTCTGGGTGAATTATGCCCATACCAACGCTGGGAATATTGGCGGCACCAGCTGCGCTGCGCCGCTGTGGGCAGGCCTTTGCGCGCTCGCCAATCAGGCGGCGGCCGGTCAGGGACTGGCGCCGCTCGGTTTTTTGAATCCCGCGCTGTATTCCATCGCCCAGACTTCCCTCTACACCAACTGTTTCCATGACATCACAACCGGCAGCAATGCCTGGCCGGGAAGCCCGAATCAGTACTTCGCCCAACCGGGTTATGACCTTTGCACCGGCCTGGGCACGCCCAACGGCGTCAACCTGGTCCAAGCCCTCATGCCCTTTGGCGGAGCCGTGTGGGTTGACTTCAATTATGCGGGCGCGACCAACAACGGAACTTTCAACTTTCCGTTTAAAACCCTCGCCCAGGGAACCAATGCCGTTCCTGTTGCTGGGAACATTTGGATCCGGACTGCCGGCTCCAGCGCGGAGACCATGACCATAAGCAAACCCCTAACGATTCACGCCTACGACGGCCCGGTTGCCATTGGCAATTGAAGATTATCTTACCCAACCATCAACCATGAAAAGCGGCCTGCAAATGCTCCTTCTTGCTGTCACCTGGATATCCGCGGACGCCATGGCCCAAGGCTTTAATATCGACTGGCATAGCATTGCCGGTGGTGGCGGCACCAGCGTGGGCGGCAACTATTCTGTTGGCGGCACGATCGGTCAGCACGACGCCAGCGGCCCAATGTCTGGCGGAAATTATTCCCTCACTGGCGGTTTCTGGAGCATCCTTGCCGTGCAGGCGCCGGGAGCTCCGAATCTCGTCATTCAATATATCAGTCCGAACGCCGTAAAGGTTTCCTGGCCAAACGCCGCCGGGTACACTCTGCGGCAGAACGACGAGCTGACCACCTCGAACTGGCCGGCCAGCGCTTATCTCGTTGCCACCGCCAGCGGCACGAACAGCATCACGATTATTTCCCCGGTGGGGAATTTATTCTTCCGGCTGGGAAGCCCATAGGCCAAGAACGGCAAAAGTCAGAAATCTCACGCCTTGAGCGCCGCAGGGAAGAGACGCGGCGCTGTTCAGCATGGAAATGAAACGGCTGGTGAAACAGTTGCCCGGGAAATTGTTTGTGCGGAACCGGTGAGCTCCGCCGTCGCAAGCCGACCACGCGCACATGGGAGGACCTGCTGGGGTTCACCACCAGCTCCCGCCAACTCCAAGCAGCGTCGCCACAGTCAATATGAGGTGTGCCAACTGGCGAGAATAGCTTTCATCACCGGCGGAATTTACGGGCGAATTATCAATTGGCCATTCGGGTTTCGAATTACTTTGCGGGTTGGTAGTGGTGAGGCCTGGCGGGACAACAAGGCCTGGGCGGCCGCCCGGCTGCGCATCGTCGATGTCTTGCATCTATCCTCCGTCAGCGAACGGGGGTCACCGATTTCCTGCGGCAATCATAGGGAGCGCCTCGACAGAACCGGGCCAGCTGAGGTAAGGTTTCTTCAACATTGAACTGAATGAAGAACCATCCGCTTAGAACTGTCATCGTTTTGATCGGTGCCGGGTGGGGGAAGCGCGGTGCGCGGATTAACACCATCAGCCCGGGCATCATCATAACGCCGCTGGCGAACGACGAATTAAATGGGCCGCGCGGCCCGGGCTACCGCCGCATGATGGAATTATGCGCGGCCGGCCGAGCCGGGACTCCGGACGAGGTTGGAACTGTCGGCGCCCTCCTCATGGGGCCAGACGGCGCGTTTATCACCGGCAGCGACTTCCTCATGGATGGCGGAGTAACGGCAGCCTATTGGTTTGGCGAACTCGCACCACCCGGCACCGCCGAGTTGGATCGCTTGCAGGATAACTATGGCGCGGTTTCCGCTGAACTCTCGCCGGAAGACGCGCGTGAACTGGAAAGCGCCGCGTCCAAGATCAAGGTCCAAGGGGCGCGCTACCCGGAAAATCTGCCGAAATTGGTCGGCCGGTGAGCCCGAGCCTGGTTTGCCCACTGCCTGCCTCACTTCTCTTTTTGGCGAAATACGCGATTCCCTGTTATTTGCCGGATGATCAAAGCGTTGATTTTTGATTTAGACAGTTGCCTCGCCGCTGCGGACGAAGCGGGAGAAAATCTCTTTACTCCGGCATTTCATGCGATTCGCCTGGCGAACCATGACGCGGTCTCTGAGGAAAAGCTGCGCGCCGCTTTCAAAGACTGCTGGCGATTTCCCTTTGATTTGGTAGCTGAAAAATACGGCTTTTCGCCGGCGATGCGCGCAGCTGGATTCGCCGCGTTCAGAAAAATTGAAGTTCGCCAGACTCTGCATGGCTACGGCGATCTTCACGAACTCGCGCAATTGCCCGCCAAGCTTTTTCTCGTCACCTCAGGCTTTCGACATTTGCACGAAAGCAAAGTCAAAGGGCTTGGCATAGCCCACCTGTTCACGGCCATTCACATTGATGCCATTGATGAAGGCAAATGCGCCGGAAAACTTCCGGTGTTTGAGAGCATCCTGCATGAGCACGGATATCAGCCGGATGAAGTCCTGGTAGTTGGCGATAATCCCGACTCCGAGATCGCGGCGGGTAATCGGCTCGGGATGGCAACGATTCAGACGCTGCGCCCCGGGGTTCCGCCTTCCTCCGCCGCAACCCACCGCATCCGGACGCTTTCCGAATTGAAGCGATTCCTCTGAGCCGCACTTTTGAGCAATATCAGAACAGTGGTGCAACTTTTTGTGCGACATCTTGGGCATCGTGGCGTAAAGTCGTTGCAACACGTGAAGACAAATATTTTATTTATGAACACGAACAAAACCAAAGCCTACGCAGCTCAAAGCGCAACTTCACCGCTGGCCTCGGCCACGATTCCACGCCGGGAGCCGACTCCGCGCGACGTAAAGATTGAAATCCTTTTCTGCGGCATCTGCCACTCCGACCTGCATTATTCGCGGAATGAGTGGAGCAGCGTGATGCAAACTGTTTACCCGTGCGTGCCAGGCCACGAAATCGTTGGCCGTGTCACCACGGTCGGTTCAGCCGTAGCCAGATTCAAACCCGGTGATTTGGTCGGGGTCGGCTGTCTCGTGGATGCCGACCTGTCATGTCCCTACTGTCGCGCGGGCAACGAGCAGTTTTCACCCACCCAAGTGTGGACGTATGGCGGGACTGACAAACACCTCGGTCTGCCTACTTACGGCGGCTATTCGGAAAGCATCGTCGTGGACGAGCACTTCGTCCTCCGCGTGCCGAAGAATCTTCCCCTCGCCGGAGTCGCCCCGCTGCTCTGCGCCGGCATCACGACTTACTCCCCGTTGCGCCACTGGAAAGTTGGCCCAGGCCAGAAAGCCGGCATTGTCGGTCTCGGCGGTCTTGGGCACATGGGGGTTAAATTCGCGCGGGCCTTCGGAGCGCACGTCGTGGTGTTCACGACTTCGCCCGGCAAGAAGGAGGACGCAATCCGACTCGGCGCGCATGAGGTCGTCCTCTCGCGCAACGCCGAGGAGATGAACAAACACGCCGGAAGTTTTGACTTCATTCTCGATGCGGTCGCCGCCGCGCACGACGTGAACGCCTATCTGAATCTGTTGAAAGTGGACGGCAACCTCACCCTCGTCGGCGCGCCGGAGAAGCCACACGCCATCTCCGCCTTTTCGTTGATCATGGGACGCCGCAGCCTGTCGGGGTCGCCCATCGGCGGCATCGCCGAAACGCAGGAGATGCTCGATTTCTGTGGCCAGCACGGCATCCCTGCAGACGTCGAAGTCATCCCGATCCAAAAGGTCAATGAAGCTTATGAGCGCATGGCCAAGGGCGATGTGAAATACCGGTTCTCGATTGATATGGCTTCGATCAAATCCGAGTAACGGACGGCATACTTGACGAAGAAAACGCACAGCAAAGGAATTCACCAACCACCCACGACGCGATTATGGAAATAAAACGAAACGGCTCACAGCCATCCAACAAGGGACCGGCTGACTGGTTCACGGGCACGGTGCGCATTGACTCGCCGTTCAAGGGCAGCGATGCCGCGCGGGTCGGCGGCGCAATCGTCACGTTTGAACCCGGCGCACGAACCGCGTGGCACACGCATCCGCTGGGGCAGACGCTCATCGTGACCGCGGGCTGTGGACGCGCGCAGCGCGAAGGCGGCCCAATTGAAGCAATTCATCCCGGGGATGTGGTCTGGTTTCCGCCGGGCGAAAAACACTGGCATGGCGCTGCTCCCACCACGGCCATGACCCACATTGCCATCGCGGAGTTGCTGGACGGCAAAGCCGTTGACTGGATGGAAAAAGTCACGGATGAACAATACCGCGCCTGAGACGCACATTCGCGCCTTTCACAAGGGTCTTCCTGGCGGCCACCAGGTCGCCGAGACTTTTGCCGAGCAGGATTATACTCGGCACGTCAAGGAATGAACTTAAGCCGGCAATTATACTTTGAGTGATCAGCGCTTGGGATGAACACCCGATAGGCACCGGAGGAGATTTCTTTCACGGTCGCAGCATGAAAAGAGTGCAATTTCTGAAACGGGTGCCGTGACGGGAGCCTGCGCGCCGCTCCGCTGCAACGCGAGCCGCATTTTCCCCAGCGCATCCGGCCGTCCTTTGGTTGGGCCGATCGGCGCCGGTGCGATTGGGCAGAATTTGAAGGAACCGTCCACTGGGTATTCCCTGCACTTCCCGCCCTTGAACGCTGAAGCGGGCTGAAGCCCGCGCTCTGTCACCGTTTTGCGCGAACTTCAATCAGTCGCGGTTTGGATTACCGCGCGACCGCTTTGCGGACTCGGTGTTCGATTAGGCGACCGGCTTTTGACTCGGCAAAGTCCGCGCCGCAGGGCTGGCTTTGTTTCCGGGGTCCGCGCTGATGGCTGCCCCCATGTCCGCCCGGAACCGCGGCAGGCTTTCCGGGTATTCCCTTTGCAGATAGGCGATTAACTTCTCCCGGATTTCACATCGTAAATCCCACGCCTTCGAGGAATCCGCCGCCGTCGCCAGCACCCGGAGCTGCATCGTCTTCTCCGTCGCGTCGGACACCTGCAAATTCCAGAATCGCCGGTCCCACAGCGGACTCGCCTCCACAATCTCCTTCAACGCCGGTCGCACCTTGTCCACCGGCAGCGAATAATCCGCGTACACAAACACCGAACCCGTGATTTGCGCCGAAGCGCGCGTCCAGTTTTGAAACGGCGTCTCAATAAAATACGTCAGCGGCAAGATCATGCGCGTGTCGTCCCAGATGTGCACCACCACAAACGTGAAAGTGATCTCTTCGATCCGCCCCCAAAATGAGCCCTCCACAATCACCACGTCATCAATCCGAATCGGCTGCGCCAGTGCCAGTTGAAAACCCGCAAACACATTCGCGATCGTCTTCTGCGCCGCAAAGCCCGCGATCACCCCGATCACCCCCGCCGATGCCAATAAGCTCGTGCCCACGTGCCGCACCTCCGAAAACAGCATCAAAATGCATCCCGCCGTGAAAATAGCGATCATCACATGCAGCACCGTGCCAAAAACATGCACCTGCGTGTAAATCCGCCGCGCTTGCAAATTATCCGCCACCGTTATGTCGTGGCTTGCCAGCACCACCTTCTCGCCAAAATTCACGGCCTGAAACAAGATCCACGCCACCGTCCCGATAATCAAGATACTGCTCGCATGAGCCACCACCGTTTCGAACTCCGACGGCAGCTCCAGCACCGGCAGCGCGAACAGCACGCCCGTCACCGGGATGATCACCCGCAGACTCCGGCCCAGCAGCGGCACAAACAGATCATACAACTTGTTCTTGGCCAGACGGCCCAGTGACAACAGCCAAGCCTCCAGCACCCGCGTCAATCGGTAAAACACCCAGATGAACGCCGCAAATATTCCCAGACCGGCAAACACATCCGCTGCCCGTCGCACTGGCGGCAAATGGCCCGCCACCGCCAATTTCGGCAAGACCGGTGTCAGGACCAAATAAATCCCGAAAACCCAAATCAACAAATACGCCGGCTTCCCAGCCGCCTCCAGCAATTCCCGCCACCAATGAAACCCCTCCGCGCCCGGCGTTAATTTTCGCTTTTGATGCCGCAGCCAGCCCGCCACCACCCCGTGAATGACCGCCATCCCCAGCAAAAAAAGCAGCACCACCCCCAGATCTGACCACGTCACCGGTCCCGCCGCCCGCTTCCCCATCCACGGCCCGCCCAGATCTTCCATCCCCTGGGACAGCGCCGCCGTCAATCCATCCGCCACGGTTTCCAAAAATTCGGCTCCAGATTGCACATTCATTCGAAGAACCTCACCCATTTCGCGGATTGTTCAAGGAGCCACGCAGAAATCGGCACACGCTGTCCATCCATTGCGGGCGCAATACCGCCGATCTTTGGTCAATTCGTTTACCGCAACCAAAGGCCGCCCAGTATGAACCAATACGCCAGTGTGAAATTGATCTCACTGCGCAAAAAACCTGTCACAACTCTCTTTCGGCGGACATCATTGGGCAAATGCTGGAACCTGATGACATCACGCTCTTAAAACAATATGCCGGGGGTGATGAATCCGCCTTCACAACGCTCTTTGAGCGGCATGTCCATCTGGTCTATTCCGCCGCGTTGCGGCAGGCCCGCAATCCATCTCATGCCGAGGAAATCACCCAGGCGGTTTTCATCTTGCTGGCGCGGAAGGCAAAGTCGCTAAGTCCAAAGACCGTATTGTCCGGCTGGCTCTATCAGGCCGCGCGTCTGACCACGGCCAGTCTCATCAAACGTGAAATCCGCCGCCAGCGCCGCGAACAGGAGGTGTATATGCAAACCTCGACGGAACCCGACACGTCGCTCTGGGAACAAATATCGCCTTTGCTGGATGATGCCATGGGCTGGCTTGGTGAAAAAGACCGCAACGCCATCGTTCTGCACTTCTTCGAAAACAGAACGCCGCGGGAAGTAGCCGCGGCATTGAAACTGAATGAGGTGACGGCCCGTAAACGCGTGAGCCGCGCATTGGAGAAGTTGCGGACATTCTTCGCGAAACGCGGCCTGGCTTTGACGACGGCGGTTATCGCGGGGGCAATTTCGAACAACTCCGTGCAGGCCATGCCCGTGGGCGTGGTCAAAACGATTTCCGCCGTCGCGCTGGCCAAAGGCGCGGTCGCCAGCGTTCCAACTTTGGCGCTCGTCAAAACAACTCTGCTCACTATGACTATGAAAGCCAAACTGGTCGTGGCCACAGCCGTCATCGGCGCCTTCCTGCTCGGGGCGGGTGTTACCGGCGGTTATGTTTTTTTGCACCATAAACTTCCCCGTGTTACTTTCGCGTCGAAACCCTCTCTGACGTTTGCCAATTCCATTTTCAAGCAGGATGGCGATCGGGATGGCTTTTTTACCGTTGATTTAGACACGAACATGCTGCGCACGACCACTTCCGCCCCGGCCATCCATATCAAAGGCCCGGTTCGCGCGGCGGCGATTGGCACCCAGTTTTCCACTCCCAACCATAAACCTCCCTTCTGGAACTCCGACAATTCCGCTTCCACCCTGTGCGTTGTCGGCCCGGGCTCGCCGCTCCTGGGCAAGCATATTTGCGTCACCGGCTGGCTCAAAACCAGCAACGTGCAAAAATGGGCCAGCGCATTTTTACTCATTCCCACAAAAGATGCCAAATCCAAAGGCTGGTCACGGGTTGATGACATGAGCGACCGCCCGATTGTCGGTACGACGGACTGGCAGCAGGTCAAATTTGTCACGGACGTTCCCGATCAACCATGCGTGATTTATTTCGGGCCGGATCTCTACGGACCGGGTGAACTCTGGGGCGACGATTTCCAGATTAGTCTGGCTGCCCCCGACGACCCGATCACCGACAGCCGAGCCTGGCGCCAATCTTTTACCAGTGCTCAAGACTATCCAATGACGACCGACCTCGCCATTAGCCACGACGGAAGCCCCTCCATTTGCTTTGCTTTCGCCGGAGCGGACAATGCCTCGGCCAACTCGTTTACCTGGTTTGGTCATGATATCCGCTATCCGGAAAGTGAAAGATATGCAGGCCATACCGTGCGCCTGAGCGGCTGGATAAAAGCTGAAAACGTCTCGAACCATGTGCAACCTCAAATCCGTCCGTTCTCCGGGTTAATGCAAAGAGACGCCAAACTCCTGGCACGAGACAGCATGGTGCGGGACAACAGCATCAGGGGCACGTTAAATTGGACGCCGTTTTCCCTGACCTGCGACATACCTAAAAACACCGGCCACATCGTGGCCAGCTTTATATTTTGGGGCAGCGGCAAGGTCTGGATTGACACCAACTCCCTTGAGCTGACAATTGTGAAATAAATCCACCCAGATGAGCGTGACCCATAACCATATCCGCTGTCTGACCTTTTGGTTGAATAAGATGGTGTTTGAAAGAGAGAACTAATTTAGTCGGATTACCCGTAATTCAAGCACGAAGCATAATGGCAAATCGCGTTCGCTCCCTTATTTTTGTGCTCGTTCTGACCGCCAGGGCCGGCCTGGCGGCTGGGACGAACGATGGCGTGGTTTTGGCGCGCGGTCAGCCGCTGGCATGGATTCGGACCAGCGCGGATAAGACCCACTTTGTCCGCGAAGGGACAGACCAAAGTTTTGTGCCATGGGGATTCAACTATGATCACGATGATGCAGGCCGGTTCCTGGAATATTATTGGGCCGACGATTGGGCCAAGGTCACGAATGATTTCCGGGAGATGAAGATCCTGGGCGCAAACGTGGTGCGCGTCTCTCCGCAGTTGTGCTGCCTCATGAAATCACCCGAGCAACCCGATGCGGCAAACCTCGCACGCCTGGGCATGCTGGAGCGGTTGGCGGAAAGGAACGGACTTTACCTGGATGTGACCGGGCTTGGCTATTACCACAAGGACGAGGTCCCGGCATATGACGCCATGGACGAATCTGCCCGCTGGAAGGTCCAGGCGCGCTGCTGGCGCGCGGTGGCTGACGTCTGCAAAGGCAGTCCAGCCATTTTTTGTTACGACTTGATGAACGAACCTGTCCCCTCCGGCGACCGCAAGGGCGATTGGCTGCCCGGCCAACCGATGGGTGGGTCCTATTTTGTGCAACGGCTGACGACCGACATGCGCGGCCGCACGGAGAAGGAGGTAGCCAAAGCATGGATTGCAGAAATGTCCGCCGCCATCCGCACCGTTGATCAGCGGCACATGATTACCGTCGGTTTGGCTTGTTGGGAGGAGACTTTTGGCCCGGGAGCCAGGTCCGCGTTTTGCGATCCCGAAGTATCTGCGGCGCTCGATTTTTTGTCCGTTCATTATTATCCACGGCAGGGGAAATTGGACGACGACCTGGCTATCCTCAAACACTATGACACCGGCAAACCGCTGGTCATTGAAGAAATTTTCCCGCTTTCGGCGGACGTTGAAACCACGGCGGAGTTCCTCCGCCGGTCACGGACAAATGCCAATGGCTGGATCAGCTTTTATTGGGGCAAGACGGTCGGGGAATATGACCAGGAGCCGGGTGTCAAAGCCGCGCTGACTGGTGGTTGGTTGCGCCATTTCTGCGCGCTCCGCGGAGAAATGCTGGGCGGCACTCCAGCGGAGCCTAAACCTCCCACCCGCTCGCTCACGGGGCTCTCGCGGTAAAAAGAATCCCATGAAATCTGACGGGCAACATCAGACGCGGGCATTCACGCTCGTTGAACTGCTTGTGGTCATCGCCATCATTGCCATTCTGGCGGCACTATTGCTTCCAGTTTTGAGTAAAGCCAAGGAACGGTCACAGACCGCGGGCTGCCTCAATAACCTGAAGCAGTTGCAGTTGTGCTACCAAATGTATGCGGACGACAATGATGATTATTTGCCACCAAACGAAGCCCTCCCCGACTTGGACGTTTCTTGGGTCTTGGGCTCCGCGCAAACCGACGTGACCACGACCAACCTCCAAAAGGGGTTGATTTTTCATTATAACCAACAAGTTAAGATTTATGTTTGCCCGGCGAACAGGTTGATGATTCCTGACGGCAACGGCGGTTCCGTGCCGCAGACGCGGACGTATTCAGTCGATTTTGCGCTGGGTGGATACGCCCCGCCCGCCCTTGCTGCGGGCGGACCCGCCCAGGGTGGCGGCACGTTCAATGGCGTTACCACCCTGGCCAAATTCAGTCAAATTCAGGCCAGCAGCGCCGGAGTGGCGCAAAAAATTGTGTTTGTGGACGAGGCCCAAAACGGCGTGGACGATGGATGTTTTGGAATTTACCCCCAAAGCGCGGAGAACAACACCTGGTGGAACATTCCTGGCTGCCGACACGACAGCAAAAGAACCTGCACGTTCACCTTCGCCGACGGCCACGCAGAGGTTTGGAGATGGCACGGAAGCGCGGTCATTGCCGATAATTCGCTGGCTTACTCTGAAATATGGAACACGCCCGCGCCTGCCGACCCGGAGACCGGCCCTGGCAGTTCAGATGATTTGCGCCGCGTCCAGGCTGGCACGATTCACTGAGATTTTCAAAGTTCCAAAATGCGGTAAAACCAAGTCGCGAATTGGCCAGCATCTGTCATCTCGGATATATGAAATTGTTTTTGACGGCCCGTGCCATTACGACGACCCGGATTCGAGGTTTTTTGGAAAGGAACAACCGATTAATCACCGCGGCATCCATCATCTGCTTCGCTATCGGTGTGGCGCTCTCACCTCGGATTGAGCCCGGCGTTCGCGTCGAAAAAATAATGCTGATTACAACACACCCGCGCTTCGAATTTTCCCCGCGACGCCCGGCCCGCATCCGATTGCGCTGCTCGCTCATGGAAACGGCGACTCGAAAGAAATGTTGTTTCGTTTCGGCGAGGCGCTCGCCGCCGCTGATTTTGAGTGCCATTCCCATGGATCTGGCGGGATATGGAGAATCGACTTTGGGAATCCGGGTTGAGCTTTGCCACTGATGGTCTTGCCTGCCAGCCAGGATGCAGGTCACCGCGTTTCCTTGGCTGGAAACCCTCGTTCTTCCCGCCGGTGAGGTCGTCACTCGGAGGGGCGAAATGGCGGAGCAGAAATCCTCGTGACCGCCAACCCTCCAAAGGTGCGCATGCTGTCTTATGTGTGCGCCATTCCCCTGAATGGGTGGAACTAAGTCTGCCCATCGCCGAAGCCAATCGCAAGTTGCGCCACCGAAGAATGCAGAGGACATTCCCTTGGGCCAGTAACGTCAGCTTGGCCCCGCTGAAGATTCGGATTGCGCTTGATTGCCTGCGCTTTTGTGGAAAATTGATGTCCTGGCACGCAGCCGGTAAAGTGGGAATTGTCAACCTGCCCGGTTTCGGCTAAAAAATAGCGCAGATATGAACTCCCTGCGCCGACGATTCTGCTTTCGCCTCAACGAAATCCGCCTGGCGACCCTGGTCGTGATGGCACTCATGGGTGCTCGCGCCGCGGAGAGTGGGCCCAAGCAGATCTTCCCCGGCATCACGCCTGTGTGCTCCTGCGAGAGCTTGACGAATCTTTCGCTGCCGAACACGACGATTGAATCCGCCGTTCTTGATACCGCCAAACGCATGTGCCTGGTCACGGCCATCGTCACGCATCCGCCGGCGGGGGACCGCGTGAAGGTTTGGATCGGGCTGCCGCTGACCAATTGGAATGGGCGCTTTCTGGGCACTGGTGGCGGCGGATTTCTGGGTGGCAGCCAGGGCGGCTTGCCTGAGCCAGCCGCGCGCGGGTTCGCTGTCGGCGCGACGGACACCGGACACGAGGGCGGCAGCGGCAGTTTCGCGCTCGACGCCAAGGGCCGGCAGAACTGGCAGGGCATCATTGACAACGCGTATCTCGGCATTCATGAAATGACCGTGGTGGGCAAGGCGCTCACGAAAGCGTATTACGGAAAGGGGCCGCGCTATGCCTATTTTGTCGGCGGTTCCACCGGCGGGCGCCAGGGGTTGATGGAAGCACAACGTTTCCCGGACGATTACGACGGCATCATCTCCGCTTGTCCCGCCATCAACTGGCATAGGTTTGTTGCCGCCAGCCTTTGGCCCGAAGTGGTGATGCATTCCCGGTCGAACTTCGTTTCGAAAGCCAAGCTCGCCGCCGCCACGGCCGCTGCGGTTGCCGCCTGCGACAATGACGACGGGGTAAAGGACGGCGTCATTGATGATCCCTTCCACTGCACCTACGATTCCAAGGCGCTCGTCGGCACGAAGGCAGGCAACGAGACGTTCACCGAAGCGGACGCCGAGGTGATTGACAAAATCTGGGAAGGCCCGCGCGCTCAGGACGGCAGCTTCATGTGGCATGGATTGAACCGGGGCGCCGACCTGTTTGCGTATGCCAGTACCGGCGGCTCGCCGTTGCAAGGCAAACCCTTCAGCATTGCGCTGGAGTATTGGGTTTACTTCCTCGCGCAGGATCCCAAGTGGGACTGGACCACGCTTACCTACGCGGGGTTTGAACAGCTCTGGACCAAATCCGTTGAGCAATACGGCGCCGTCCTCGGCACCGACGATCCCGACCTGACACGCTTTCGTGACCACGGCGGCAAACTCATCATCACTCATGGCTTGGCTGATCAACTCATCCCGGCAGCGGGCACGGTGGATTACTTTGAGCGCGTCCAGCAGCGCATGGGCGGGGAAAAGAAGACGGCAAAATTCGCGCGCCTCTTTCTCGTCCCCGGCGTGGACCATGGCTTCCACGGCGCTGGCGCGACGCCCACTGGACTCAACGAAGCCATCCTCCGCTGGGTGGAGGAAGCTCAGGCGCCCGACAAACTTATTGCCGATAAGCGCGATGGCAGCGGCAAAGTCATTCGCACCCGCCCGCTCTTCCCCTATCCGCAAGTCGCGAAATACAAAGGCAGCGGCAGTCCGGATGAGGCCGTGAATTTCGTGAGTATCACGCCGCGCAAGTAGTCCTTCGAACCAGATGTGCCTTGAACGGCTGTTTTGGGATGGCGATCGTGAGCATGATTTCACGACTGAGCCGGGACAGCCGTCCTGGGGCCTTGAAAAGCAATATCGCGGCAAAAAGGAAAGGGCGACCCAGCCTTGGGTCGCCCGCATATAGTCAGCCGGTGGCGAGGTTATTTGCTCTGTTCCGTCGGCATATTCGCCGCTTTCCAGCCATCAATGCCATCGGACATGTGCCTGATGTTCGTATAACCAAGCTTCTGGGCGGCCTTGGCCGCCCGCAGATAGGCTCCACATGCCGGATTGCCGCAATAAGCGATGATGAGCGCGTTTTTGTCCTTGGGCAGGTTTGCCGCGAGGTTGTCCTTGATCGCATTAAAATCGAGCGCGGTCGGAACATGGCCCTTGGAGGTATAGGAACCGGGCCCGTTGGCGTCAATGATCACCGCCGACCTCGCATCGGCGGCCGCTTTGACGTCCTTCATGCTGATGTCGGTAAACTCGCCCGCGTAAACCGACGCCGCCAAAATCGCGGTCGCCATGATGGCAAATAATTTTTTCATAATCATGTAATGCTTGATATTTAATCGTTCGGGTTTCGACCGGAAATGAGCGAAAATGTTCAATCACCCACCGAAATGAATAAACCTACCACCCACGCTCTTTGGTCATTCGGCCTTCGGCATTGATTCGACATTTGTCATTGACCGGATCTTGTTTCCCATTACAAACCGGGAAGAATCTCTTTCTGGCACTCCTGCCGCAAAAATTTCACTCCTCACTCTGGAGCATTTTTGCTTCGCAGTCGGGACAGATGCCGTGGGTGATCTGGGTTTTTGAATTGGCCGTGATATATTTCTCGATTTGATACCAGTAGCCGCTGTCGTTGCGGACTTTTTTGCACCAGGCGCAGATCGGCAGCAGGCTTTGCAGCGTCTCAATCTGCCCGGCGAGCTGGCGGGTGCGGCGCAAGGTGGCCAGGGCGTCGGCGCTGCCGCCCAGCAGCATGGAAAGCAGACTGAACGCCACTTCCTGAGCGGGCGCGACTTCGCGGCGCAATAGTCCGCAAAACATGCCCATCCCCTGGCTGGAGATGGCCAGCGAATGGAGCACGCCGCGTTCGGGGTCGGACTCGTTGCCGAGCAGGAAAAAAACCGGCGTGCCCTGGCGCAAGGCATAGGCAAAGCGTCCCGTCTTGATCTGCCCATCCACCATGGTTTGCAGGATCACGCCGTCTGCCTCATTGCCCGCCAGCGAAAGCTCAAAGTTGAAGTCCTGGGTGTTGACAGTCCAGAAACCGGTTTTGCAAAACAGGTTGAGGCCCCCGAGGTAGCCCTGGCTGACATGGAGAATGCCTTTCGCGCTGTTCTGTTCGTGCAGGTCCCGGCGGAAATGTTCAAGCGCGGCGAAGAGCGCGGGCAGTTCCCGCTGCGCCCCCAACTGGCTCAATTTCTCCAAGCCGGTGCGCAGAAAGTCCGGATAAACGGAATCGAAAGTTTCGTTCATCGCGCGCTCCCATTTTTAAGAAAAGCGTCTTCCACTGCGAGAATCTGTTCATCCACCGCCTCGACCATCCTGCCCAGCACCTGCGGGTCAAGTCCCAGCACGGCCCACGCCTTTTCATCCAGCGGCGGAATGAATTGCTCGCCTGACGACCCGATGCCCATGGCATTGACCAGATGATCGGCTACGTGAACCACCGCGGCTTCCAGCTTGGCCACGCTCAGGGCCGGCGTGTGATGAAACGCCACCGCCTGCACCAGCACCGGCGGATAACTCCAGCTTTGCAGCAACTCGGCGGCAATCTGCTGGTGGTCGTACCCGAGGATTTTCCGCTCCGCTTCGCGCAGGAGGATTCGCTCGCGCTGATACTGTTCAAACACGGCCTGCGCCCAATCCGCCGCCTGCGAGAGCAGCACCAGCCGGCCCACGTCGTGCAGGAGGCCGGCCACGAAAAACTTGTCCGGCTTGGGCAGGCGCCGTTCCATGGCCAGCCAGCGCGCGGTAATGCCCACCGCGAGACTGTGGCGCCAGAACGAATCCTTGTTCACAAACTTATCCGGCACACCCTTAAACTGTTCCAGCACGCTCGACGCCACGATCATGTCCTGGATTTGCTGGATGCCCAGCAGGCTTACCGCCTCGGCCACGGTGCTCAGGCGGTTGGCAAAGCCAAAAAACGGGCTGTTCGCCAGCCGCAGCAGGCGCGCGGTGAGGTCTGGATCCTTTTGAATCGCGTCGCCGATCGTGCTCAGATTGCACTGTGGCGATTGCAGCGCCGCTTCGATTTCCTCCAGGACGGGCCCGTAGGAACCGAGGCTGCGCGGGACGGCCTGCACCATGGCCTTGATGGAAGGTGGATTCGTCATGCGGGCGGATGGAGTATGCGCAGTGCCTGGCGCAGCAGCATGAGCTTGAAAATCTCCGCCGGCAACGGGCCGAACCCGTCCGGCTCCCAATAGCGGGCGCGCAGTTCGGCGGTCAGGCGCGCCAGCGTTTCCGGCGGCAATTGCGCCAGCGGGTCATGGGCCTTGGCCAGGTCTTCGCCCGCCTCGACTTCCAACTCCGCCACGCCCCAGGCTTGGAGGATGGTGATCTGACGTTCGCTGAGCTGGCAACCGGACGGCGCCAGCAGCATCCCGTCAATGTTTTTCACATCGCGGGCCACCACCATGCCGGGCTGCAATGCCTCAGATTTGACGCGGATCACGCCGGTATATCGGCGGAAACCTTCCTTGGCTTAACCGCAGATTGATGGAAAATTGGATTGGTGGATGGTGGGGATGTTGGACCTCAATCCATCCATCCATTCGCTGCGGCCCTGTCGGAACTGGCTTGCGTTCTGGCGGTCCATAAACTAGAAGTCAGGCAGACAAGAGAACAATATGGCCAACTATTTCGTCATCGGCGCCGACCACAAGGAATACGGCCCGGTGTCCTCTGAGGAATTGCGCAAATGGATCGGGGAAGACCGTGCCGATGCCCAAACCAAAGTGCGGGCCGACGGCGCAACCGAATGGCTGCCACTTTCCTCAGTGCCTGAATTTGGCGATGCCCTGAAAAAGACGGCCTCGCCGCCGCCAACCATTAGCGCGCTCCCGGCAACGGTAAAAACCAGCACCCTGGCCATCACTTCACTGGTGCTGGGAATATTGGCTTTGCCCACGTGTGGCGCCACCACGTTGTTTGGGCTGATTTTTGGGATCATTGCCCTCGTCAAGGTGTCGAACAGCCGGGGGGCGTTGCGCGGCCAGGGCCTCGCGCTGGCGGGAACCATCGTGTCGGGGGTACTTCTGGTTCTGCTGCCAGTGATGGTGGCGATGCTCCTGCCGGCACTGGCGAGCGCCCATGACCGGGCGAGGCAAATCCATTGCATGAACAACGAGAAGCAACTCGCGCTGGCAGTAAGAATCTATTCGGGAGATCACGCCAACCAGTTGCCGTCGGCCGCCACTTGGTGCGACGCCATCAAGACGGCCGTTGGCTCGGAAAAAGTTTTCCAATGCCCGGCCGTGAATGGAACCAGCCGCTGCGACTATGCTTTCAACGCCAAGCTAGACGGGATGGACGCCAACAAAGTTGATCCGCAAACCGTGATGATTTTTGAGTCGGATGCCGGCTGGAATGCGCACGGCGGACCCGAATTGCAGGCGCCGCGCCATCGCGCCCGCCACATCGTAGTGGCGTTTGCCGACGGCCATGTGGAAGTGATGTCGGACACCCGACTCCATTCTTTGCGCTGGGACCCCTAACTTGGAGCGGAATTCAAACCGAGCAAATTTATGGCAAATTACATCATCATCGGCGGCGATAACAAGGAATACGGCCCGGTTACCGAAGCGGAAGTACAGCAATGGATTGCGGAAGGCCGCCTCAATGCCGACTCGCGCGTCAAAGCGGAGAGCGACGCGGAATTTCGCGCGCTGGCACAGTTTCCGGAATTCGCCGTCGCGCTGCAATCGCAGGCCGGACCCGCGACCACTCCATCCCCCGTCACCGCCGGAGATTTTCTGGAGCGCGACTACGAGCTGGATATTGGCGGGTGCATCTCGCGCGGCTGGGAGGTGTACAAAGGCCATTTTGGCGTCCTTTTCGGCAGTTTTGTCATCATGCTTCTGATGCAAATGGCCTGCGGGGGCGCACTGGGCCTGATCCGGCTTCCCTTGAACAGTGTGCTGCTCCATGCGCCCGTCTGGGTCCAGGTCGGCTTCGGCTATGTTTCTTCCGCTTTGTTTTCGCTGGTGATGGGGCCGATGATGGGCGGTCTTTTTCTCGTCTATCTGAAAGTTATTCGCGGCCAGGCGCCTGGGGTGGGGGACGTGTTCTCGGGATTCCAACGGGCTTATCTGCAACTGTTCCTCGGCTCGCTGGTGGTGTCGCTGGTCGTCGCCGCGTGCATGTTGCCGTTCCAATTCGTCTATCTGACGAAAGTGGGTCCATTGTTGGAACAGATGCAGCATATGCAAAATGATCCTGCTGCCGCGCAAAAGCTCATGCAGGAACTCCTGCCGCAGCTCCTCTCGGCGTTTGGCAGTTCCCTGCCCGTGATCTGCCTCTGCCTGCTGCCGGTGACTTTTTTCAGCGTGTGCTGGCAGTTCACCCTGCCGCTGATCATTGACAAACAGATGGCCTTTGCCGAGGCCATGAAGACCAGTTGGAACATGGTGATGAAACACTGGTGGCTGGTTTTCGGATTGACCGTGTTGGCGGGCCTAGTGAGTTTGCTCGGCGTTCTTGGCTGCTGCATCGGCGTGGTATTCACCGCGCCCATCGGGCTGGCGGCGCTGATGTGCGCCTATGAAACCATCTTCCATGCGCGAAAAAACTAGCCAGGCCAAAGCCCGCAACGCCGCGCTGCTGAACCTGTTTGCCACGCCCGGTCTCGGCTCGCTCACTGCCGGGCGCTGGTTCGAGGGCGCCGGGCAACTCGTGCTGGCGCTCGCCGGATTCGTGCTGATCATGTGGTGGTTCGTTCAGGAAATGCACCAGCTTTACGGCCAGATCAACGGCGACGTGCCGGTGCGGCCCATTGGCAGTATCCTGATGTGGGGCGCGATTTTATTCGCGCTCGCCTGGGTTTGGTCGCTCGTCACCAGCCTCAGCCTCCTGCGCGGGGCGGCCAACGTCTCCGCGGAATCTCTCAAGCTTTTCGGCGCCAGCCTGGTTAAAATGGACGAGTCCCGCCTCGGCCCCGCGCTCGCCTCATTGCCGGGCTGGAAGCGCGACGGACAGATCATCTCCCGCGCCTATGAGTTCAAGGATTTTCCGGCGGCGATGAAGTTCGTCAATGCTGTCGCCGCCATGGCCGAGCAGGTGCAGCATCATCCGGATATTGACGTGCGCTGGAACAAGGTCACGCTCGCGCTCAGTACTCACGACGCCGGCGGGCTGACCGAAAAGGATTTTGCACTCGCGCGCGAGTGCGACGCGCAGGCGCGTTGAAGCGTCGAAACATTGAAGCGTTGAAGCGATGAAGCCCTGTGGGAATGTGGCGGCCACCGCAGTCCAGGACCCGTCGCAAAAATGAATACGGCCGACAGTCGCGCCAGCGTCTGGAGTGCGGTGGCTTCAGCACCGCTTTGGGGCGGAGGAAGATTGTATTTATTCCAAGCCGTGCCACGCGTCCGAAAGCGGCGGTGAACGCGCCGCACTCCAGACGCTTCGCGAATTCTGAGAATCGTTGGTCCGCGCGCCAAGGTTTGGACCGCGTGCGGCCCTCCTCGTTCCAGTTCAAACAGGCAGGCGTCTTTTGGTCGGCAAGAATCACGGAGGATTAGCGCTCTCTCGCCTTGCTGCAAGGCGACACTTATCATTGGTTCTGGATCGGCACCCACTCAGAATATGTGCGGATACTCAAGGGGCTATAAAATCAGGCAGTGTCTTAATTTGAGCTGACATGAAACACGATGGCTCCAACTGCCCCAACCGCGATTGATGCAAGCACAATCCAAAATAGCTTCAAAGCCGTGCGTGGGTTTTCCATGGTCATTTCTTCCCATTATTTTTCGTTCGGCAACAATTCAAATTAAGACATCCGTCCACTCTCCCCTCTCCCGTCCCAGTCCGTAGTCCGTGGTCACTTCGACTCACTCGCCGAATTGGTCAACGAGGCCATCGTCGCCGTGGCTTTGATGGTCGCCGGCGCGTCGTCGGACCGATGCTCCGGCAATCGTCCGACCCAGAGGCCGCTGACGCCGTAATTCCATTCCAACTGCGGTATGCCGGGCGGAGTGCTGCGTCCGCCGCGAATCACCAGGCGGTCTTCCGGCTTCAGCTTCACGAGCCAGGGGGTGTAAGCCTTGGCGTCGCCAAAATTCCAAAGGATTTTATGGTAGGTATCGAAGTCCGCGGCCGGCATCAACGTGGCTTCAAAGCCGACCATGTAGCGCCAGTCGCCCAATGGGTTCTTGAAAAAGGTCTGATAGAAGATCGTCATGTCCGCGGAATAAAGGATGCCATTTTTTTCCGGCAGCCAGCCCTTGAGATCGGGATTGTCTGCTTTCAGATATTGCTGCGTGAGATTGGCGGTCCAGCGGCTGCCGACATCGGCGGTGATGCAGAGGAAGGCGATCAGGGCGATGCCGCCCGCGAGCGCGAGGCGCCGGAGCGAATCCACGGCCAGGCGCGACGCCAGCAGCAGTTGCAGGTCGCACGCCAGCAGCACCATCAGGGCCGGCCAGCCCCAGTCCATCCAGAAACGGGCCACCCGGAATGACAGCGTCCAAGTCAGGCAGACCAGCCAGAAAGCCGGATCGCGTAAAAACGGGGGCGCAGTCAATCCCGCCAGCCGGCGCAGCAACAGCAGGCCGCCGAGTATGTACAGGGCGTACATGTCGCCATTCTCGGGCTGCAATTCCGCGGCCAGCGTGCTCTGGGTCAGGTGCTTGCCCGTGGTCAGCAGCGCCACGTTGATGGCCTGCATGGGATATTCAATCAGATGACCGGTGAGCAGGCAGCCGAGGAAGACCCCCGCGACCCAGCAGCCCGCCACTGTGAATCCCCACCGGAAACGTCCCGCCAGAAAAAACGCCGCAATCGGCAGCACCCACAAGTACCAAGTGCCATGCAAATAGACGCTGGCGGCAATCAATCCGGTTGTCAGCGCCGACAGCCACCACTTGGGTTTGTCGGCGCCAAACCGCCGCCAAAGCAATAGCAGCGACAACAGCGCGGCAATGGTGATGATATAAGGGCGCCCCAGCAGCAGTCGGAAGGGCATGAGCACCGTGATCATGGACAGCGCCAGCGTGGCCAGCCAGGCTTCGGGATAGCGCAACCACGGCACCACGGCCAGGCCCGCCAGCAAAAAGAGTGATACGACCGAAAAAGTCACGATGGCATCCGCGTCCGCATTGCAAGCGGCGTGAACTTTGGACAGCAACAGACTCCAGCCATATTCATGGTCCATTTTATACACGTCATTGAGCACCAGCACCTGCTGCCAGCTCTTGCCGCTCACCGCCTTGGCCGCCGTCCGCAGCGCGTCGTCCCCCGGCAAGTAGCCGTATTGCATGATTTTAAGGGGAATCAGCAGCAGGGTCATTACCACGATGACCCAGACCGCCAGCGGCACATAACGCCGCAGAGGTTCTAGCCAGGTAGGATTGAAGTCGTCAGGCGGGTTTTCCATGGGGCGCATTGAATTCCCCCCATCAAAACACCTTGGGCACGCCTTCGTCGAGGATTTTTATCTGCGCGGTCAGCTTTTCCGCCCGCGCAATTTGCATCAGCCAGCGCGGCGGTTCGTCCATTTCTTCAAAGGACAGCTTGAACGTGCCGTAGTGCATGGGCACAAAAAATTTCGCGCGCAAATCCTTGAACGCCCGCACCGCGTCGTCCGGTCCGATATGCACGCGCCGGAAACTGGCCGGGTGATAGGCGCCAATGGGCAGCAGGGCGATCTCCGGCGCAAACTTGCGGCCAATCTCCTGGAAGCCGTGAAAATACGCGCTGTCGCCGGCGTGATAGATGCTCCGGCCCTGATGCTCCAAAATGAAGCCGCCGTAGCCGCGGTGCTGGTCGTGGAGGGTCCGCGCGCCCCAGTGTTTGCTCGGCGTGAAGGTCACGCGCCAGTCGCCCTGCGAAAAACTTTCCCACCATTCCAGCTCGATGACGCGCGAAAAGCCCAGCCCGCGCGCGAGGTCGCCCACGCCGCGCGGCATCACGCCGATTTTGGGATATGGGAGCCGCCGCAGGGTCGGCTTGTGAAAATGGTCAAAATGTGCGTGCGTGAGCAGCACCAGGTCAATCGGCGGCAAATCGCGGATGCTCATGCCGGCGCGCTTGATGCGCTTCAGCAGGAACAGCCAGTTCGCAAAATTCGGGTCAATCAGCACGTTCAGGTCGGTGAACTGGATGAGAAATGACGCATGGCCGATCCAAGTGATGGCGACCTCGCCGAACTTGAGCTTGGGAAAAACCGGGTGCAGCGACCGGCCCCGGCGGGGCGTGAACCATCCCTTCAGCACCAATTCCCGAAAGAAGGTGCGCGGATTGAAATGCTTTGCCGGCGTCAGCTCCTTGAACGAGCGCGGCAGCTTCGGGCGCGGCGTCACCCGGCTGGATTTATCTTTTCCCATTTGACACCAGCAGGTTAGCAACTTTTGGCCGCCCAACCAATCTGATTTTTCGGCGAAATCAGCAGTGCTTTGTTTCGCAGAGCGCGACTCTGTGAGCCGCAGCAGCGCGGGCCGGAGCGCGGATTGTCCCAATCCGCAGCGCGTGGAAAGGCAAAGGCGGCCTGGACTATTGCCAGGTTTTCAGGTCTGGTGGAGTGCTGCCCATTCCCTGACCGCGCTTCAAATTTCATGGTCTCCCTGCGCCTTTCCACTACACTGGGGGCATGGCTGAACTTGATCCACAACTCGACAAATTTCTGCGCCGGCGGCCCACGCTCGGCAAAAACGTCTTCATCGCCAAAACCGCGGTGGTCATTGGCGACGTCACGCTTGGCGCGCATTCCAGCGTCTGGTACGGCGCGGTGCTGCGGGGCGACATCAACCGCATCGTGGTCGGGCACCATTCCAACGTGCAGGACAACGCCGTGCTGCATCTCGCGGATAAATTCGCCTGTGTGCTGGGCAACTGGGTCACCGTGGGCCACGGCGCCGTGGTCCATGCGTGCAAGGTTGGTGACGAGGTGCTGGTGGGCATGGGCGCGGTGATCCTGGATGGCGCCGTCATTGGCAAGCAGACTATCATCGGCGCCAAGGCGCTGGTCACGCAGGGAACCAAAATCCCTCCAGGCTCGCTGGTGCTGGGCGCCCCGGCCAGGGTTGTCCGCAAACTTTCCCCGGAAGAACGCGCCGGCCTGAAATGGTGGGCCCAAAAATACGTGGACAACAGCGCGTATTGCCTCAAGCACGGCATCAGCGTGGGCGGCCCGCTGGCAAGCTGAGGCTTTTCACATCCGCCAGCCGACCGGCTGTCCATCGGGCATCGCCCTTGAACAGGCGGCGTTTTCACACCTCTCCGTCCATGAGCAACCTACACCGCCAACATTACTTTTTCATGAAATTTTGATTAAAAACCGCATCCGCAGTAGCGGCAGGGATGCCGGCCGCCACATTCGCCCACAGTTCGACTTGCGCCCCATTCCGCGTCGTCCATCATGGAAGGCATGCGCATATTGGTGGTGGAAGATGACGAGAAGATCGCTTCCTTCGTCGTGAAAGGCTTGCAGCAAAACAGCTACGCGGTGGATCATCGCGCCGACGGCGCATCGGGGCTCGCGCTGGCGCAAACCGTGGCCTACGACGCGGCGGTGGTGGACCTCATGCTGCCCAAGCTCGACGGCTTGAGCCTCATCCAGCGGATTCGAGCGGACAAGATCCGCCTGCCCGTGCTCATTCTCAGCGCCAAGGCCACGGTGGACGACCGGGTGCGCGGCCTCCAAGCTGGCGGCGATGATTACCTGACCAAGCCCTTTGCCTTCTCCGAATTGCTGGCCCGCATTCAGGCACTCATCCGGCGGGCCACCCAAGCCGTCGAGCCCACGCGGCTGACCGTCGGCGAACTCACCCTGGATTTGCTCACGCGCGAAGTGCGGCGCGGCGCGGAAAAAATCGAGCTGCAGCCGCGCGAGTTCGCGTTGCTGGAATACCTCATGCGCTCCGCCAATCGAGCGGTGACCAAGACCATGATTCTCGAACATATCTTTGACTACAGCTTTGATCCGCAGACCAATGTCGTGGACGTGCTCGTGCATCGCCTGCGCCACAAGGTGGACCGCGACAAGACGATGATTCACACCATGCGGGGAGTCGGCTATGTCCTTCGGCCCGCTTGAAACCATCCGCCGGAACATCGGCGTGCGACTCGGCCTGTGGTCCGCGCTCATTTTCGCGGTCGGCTGTCTCGGATTGCTGGCACTGGCGTATTTCGTGCTGGCGGCGGCCGTTGGCGGCAAGGACCGCGAGGTGCTCCAGGCGCGGCTGAACGAGTTTGCCGGCATTTATGATAACGGCGGACTGCCTGGCCTGCGCAACGCGATTCGACAGGAGGAAGGCGGTCAGAAAACAGTTTTTGTGCGTCTGCTCAGCCCGTGGAACGACGTGGCCTTTGTCAGCGTGCCGGACGATTGGATCACGTTTCGCGATGCTCCCACTGGCCTGGCCGGCTACCGGCAAAAAATCGGCGTGATCCGCATTCCCAAGAACACGGAGAAGGATTTTGTCCTGAACTCGGCCATCTTGCCGGACAACTCCCTGTTGCAAGTGGGTCGCAGCAGCAACAGCCGCGAATCCGTGCTCGAGCCGGTGCGGCGCACATTCATCCTGGTGGGCGGCGTGATGGTGCTGCTGGGGTTTGCCGCCGGCGCTTTCATCGCGCATCGCACGCTGCGCCCCGTCCGCGAAATCGTGGCCACAGCGCGCGAAATTCTCCGCACGGGCAAGCTCGACGCCCGCGTGCCCACGCGCCAAACGCGGGACGAACTGGACGAGTTGGTGCGCCTGTTCAACACCTTGCTCGAACGCAACCAGGCGCTGATCCAAGCCATGCGGGAATCCCTGGACAACGTCGCCCACGACCTGCGCACGCCGCTGACGCGCCTGCGCGGCACGGCGGAATTGGCGCTGCAAAGCGGGGCCGAGCCGGGCGCGGCGCGCGAGGCGCTGGCCGATTGCATGGAGGAATCCGAGCGCGTCCTCAGCATGCTCAATGCGCTCATGGACATCAGCGCCGCCGAGGCTGGCACCATGAGGTTGCAAACCGCGCCGGTGGATCTCTGCCAGTTGGTCCGCGAAGTGGTGGAACTCTACGAATACGTCGCCGAGGAAAAAAAAGTCGCCGTGCAAACGGAATTGCCCGCCGCCTGCGAAGTGCATGCGGACCGGATCCGGATGCGGCAGGTGCTGGCCAATCTACTCGACAACGCCATCAAGTACACCCCGGCGGACGGCCGCGTGGTGATTTCCGTGCGCACGGAAGCCGCAGGCGCCACGGTGGCTTTCCGCGACACGGGCATTGGCATTGCGCCAGACGAGCAGAAGAAGATTTGGACGCGACTTTACCGCGGCGACAAGAGCCGCTCGCAACACGGCCTCGGGTTGGGCCTGAGCCTGGTCAAGGCGGTGGTCGAAGCCCACCACGGCCGCGTGGCCGTGTCCAGCCAGGAAGGCGCCGGCTCGGAATTCACGGTCAGGTTGCCGAAATAATGTGCCAGTCAATCCTTGACGATTAAAGTGAATGGCTGTAACGTAAGTACATTGTGAGTACAATAATGCGAGCACGGATGGGAAAAACCGAAATGGCGACTGCGCGGCTGAATCTGCGGGTTGCCCCAACCGTCAAGAAAAAGCTGCAAAGGGCTGCCAAGCTGCGCAAGCACTCGCTGACGGACTTTATCGTGTTGGTATCTCAAGACGCCGCCGAAGCCGTGTTGGCGGAACAAACCCGCTTTGTCCTTCCAGAGAAGCAATGGGCGGCATTCAATGCGGCACTCGATGCTCCGGCAAAGGAAATCCCGGCACTCAGACAATTGCTTGCACCACCATCGGTTTTTGACGCGCGTTAATGTTCTCCCACCCCACGCTCATCACCAGCGCTCACGAGGTTCGGAGTTTTGATTGCGGCAATACTGCCTTGAATGAATTCCTCATCAAGCATGCGTTAGTCAACACGAGTGCAGGCATTGCCCGCACCTTCGTCACCACGCTCACAAATCAGCCTGCCGTGGTTGGATATTTTTCCATCGCCGCGGGTTCGGTGGAAAAAGAAACCGTGCCTGAACGCGTCGCCAAAGGAACCCCTCAACACCCGATTCCAATAGCCTTGTTGGCCAGGCTGGCGGTGGATTTGAAGTTTCAAGGCCAGAAGCTGGGCCAAGGATTGCTAAAACACGCCCTGCTGAAGATTCTGGAAGCCTCAAGCACCATCGGGATTCGAGCCGTTCTGGTTCATGCCAAAGACCGGCGGGCGGCCGATTTTTACGCCAAATATGGATTTGTGCCGTCGCCGGTAAACTCGCTGCACCTGATGCTTATGCTGAAGGACGTACTTAAGACCATCGAAGGTTAACGTCGCCCACGACTTGTGCCCGCGGTTGACGCGGTTTCGCGACACGGGCATTGGCATTGCGCCAGACGAGCAGAAGAAGATTTGGACGCGGCTTTACCGCGGCGACAAGAGCCGCTCGCAACACGGCCTCGGGTTGGGCCTGAGCCTGGTCAAGGCCGTGGTCGAAGCGCACCACGGCCGCGTGTCTGTGTCCAGCCAGGAAGGCTCCGGCTCGGAATTCACGGTCACGTTGCCAATTTAGGGCAGCCGTCCCGCCTGCCCGGCTCGCGCGCCAGCGCGGCCTTCGCCGGCCTGAAGCTGACGAAACATTCAACCTGCAACGCCCAACACTAGAATGGTTCGGAACGCCGGGCTCGCCCCCTGCTGGTTTTAATTTGCTTCGGAGCAAAGAAATGGTTAACCAAGAACAAGGGCCATTGGGTAACACCCTTTTGGCACAACGATGCCCGTCTGCGGGTAACAGTTACTTTTGGCGCACGGCGACCGGCCTGGCTCGTTCGCTACCAGACGCTGAATGTTGAAGCATGCTTCGCCATCGCGATAATCAGGGAGCGTTTCTCCCTCTCCGCTTCCCATTCGGAATGGATGCGAAGAGGGCCGAGGTGAGATTTCCCCGAACAAATTCACGCATTGAGTCCGTGAACCAACGCCAATCCAGAGCCGGGTAAAACTATAGCCGTGACACGTTCTTAGGCGGCTTGCCTTTTGCTTCCGCCGGCAGTTTTCGTGACTTCTTTTTGACGGCTGCCGTTGGTTGCGCAAACTTTGTTGCCCGGTAATTCGGTCCAGCTTCGTTCAGAACTAACGCGGGTTCGACGGCCGCGTGCGGCGTTAGCTCGATTTGGAGCTGTGCGTTGCTGAACAGCGATGCATTCTCGTTCATGAGGCGGTTCGCGGCCAATTTGCAATAGGCGGTGTCGAGTTCCACGCCAATGCTGTTTCGTCCGTGCTTGAGCGCTGCCACCATCGTTGTTGCCGTGCCACAGAACGGATCCAACACCGTGTCGCTGGCGAAGGAAAACATTTGAACCAGCCGGGAAGCGAGCTCAAAGGGAAAAGGCGCGGGGTGTTCCTTGGTCGAGGCCCCGGTGATGGTCCAGAATGGCTGGAACCACTTGTTGAAGTTGTCCTTGGAAATCATGCTTTGGCGGCGCTGTTCTTCGGTGGGCTTCCGGTAGCCGCCGGGCTTGCGCTGCATAAGAATGAATTCAATGTCGTTCTTGATGATGGCGTTTGGCTCGTAAGGTTTGCCGAGAAATTTGCTGCCATTGCTCACCTCGTAGCTGGCATTGGAAATCTTGTGCCAGATGATCGGGTTGAGGTTGTCAAAGCCCAGCTTGCGGCATTGCACGCAGATGTCCGCATGGAGCGGAACGACGGTGTGCCGCCCGTTGTTCTCACGCCGCGAGAGGCAGACATCGCCCACGACGCAGACGAGACGTCCGCCAGGAACGAGTACGCGGAACGCCTCCGCCCACACGAGTTGTAGTTCTCTCAGGAACTGCTCGTATTCCGCGACGTGGCCCAGCTGGCCCTCGGTTTCGTTATAGCGCTTGAGCGTCCAGTAGGGCGGTGAAGTGACGATGAGATGAATGGATTCGTCGGCTATGAACGAGAGGTCGCGTGCGTCGCCCTGCACTAAACGATGCACGGTCGTGATTTGGTCAATGGCGGATTGTCCGGCCACAGTGTATTTCATAGCTGTTTAATGTGGCCGGAAAATGCCGCGACATGTGCGACCAGCGAATTCGCGAATTGTTGAAAGACAAGATCGGAGGCTGGTTCGGAATACTCACCGTTCAGGCCTTTTTCAGAATTCGACGTGAGGAATGCCGCGCAGTCGTAATGCTTTTCGAGAACGAGGCGGCGACAAAACAGTTCGTAGCGTTTGGCGTAAGACGAGTCCCGGAATTCGGGGAAAACCTTGAAGTGCGGTTCTTTCACACTGACGGGTTTTGCGGATGCCGCGCAGTCGTCGAGCAGGAACAAGTAGCCAATCCAAGGCCGGACGGCAGAGCCAAACGCCTGTTCGCGGAAAGCCGTCCACAAATCGAGGGCGCTGCCCATGGCCTCCTCGGTGCGGTTGTTAAAGTTGTTTCCGAAGGAGGGGCCGACTTGAGACTTCGTTTCGAGCGCGACCACCAAATGCCGCCCGACTACGACCAGAAAATCCCATCGTTTGCTCGGGCGGAAATAACCGGGCAATTCGAGCGAATCCTTGTAAAAAATATGCGAACTCTCTATCCCGGCTTCAATGACCAGCCTGGTCATCAGTTCGATGAAGCCATTCATGTGCGCCCCGCCGGTCACCGCACTGCGTAGGCCTTGATCCGAGGACCGGCCTGGCGTTGCTTCTCGACCTGCTGGGTACGCGTTTGCCAATAAAAACGGACGGCTTCGCGTGTGTGCTTCGGCAATTCCGTGAGAATGTTTTGCTTGGCCATTACGGCAGAGTATGGGATGCAAAAATGGCAACGTCAAATTCTGCCGCATTCTTCCACCCGCTTTTTATCGGTGTTGATCTGTGCCTGGTGCAGATCATCGCTTCTGTGGTTGTCTTCTTCATGCGCACCCGAGGCCTGACACACAAATTTAATTGCCGTTGACGGTCCCGGCGCGGCAATTCAAAATGGAGCGATGCACCGGAATCAGATGGCAGGTTTTGCGCGGCGCGACGAGTTTTGCGCGGCGCGGCCCAGGCTTCTCCGGCGAGGCATAAATTCCCCGAAACTTCATGTTGTTCAGTTCGTATAGCTTTCTCTTTTTCTTCCTGCCGGCGACCCTGGCGGGGTTCGGACTCCTGACGCGGTATCAGGGCGCCAAAGCGGCCAAGCTCTGGCTGGTGCTTGCTTCGCTGTTTTTTTACGGCTGGTGGAACCCTTTTTGCGTCGTCCTGATTCTGGCCTCCATGACGTTCAATTTCTGGATGGGACGCCAACTCGGCCAGCGCGCGCGATTGAGCCGGCAGACGGGGGGCGCGCTGTTCTTTGGCGTGGCGGTGAATTTGGCCCTGCTGGGCTGGTTCAAGTATGCCAATTTCTTCGTCAACAGCGTCAACTGGGCGGCGGGTTCCCACTGGCACTTGGACAAGGTGCTGCTGCCGTTGGGCATTTCGTTCTTCACCTTCACGCAGATCGCCTATCTCGTGGATGTCCGCCGGGGCATCGTCTGCGAGTATGACTTCGGCGATTTCCTGTTGTTTGTCACTTTCTTCCCGCACCTGATCGCCGGCCCGATCATCCACCATTCAGAAATGATGCCTCAGTTTGCCAACGAGCGGACCTGCCGTTTTGAGTGGAATAATCTGGCGGTGGGTCTCAGCCTGTTCTCCCTGGGTCTGTTCAAGAAGTTGGTGATCGCGGATTGGATGGCCGAGAATGCGGGAAAAGTCTTTGGGGCGGCCGCTTCCGGAAAACTGCTGCACATGCAGGAGGCGTGGGCGGGAGTGCTGGCCTACACGTTCCAGATCTATTTCGACTTTTCCGGTTACTCGGACATGGCGGTCGCGCTGGGGCTGATGTTTGGCATCGTCCTGCCGCAGAATTTCAACTCGCCTTACAAAGCGGTGAACCTCGCCGATTTCTGGCGGCGCTGGCACATGACGCTTTCTCGTTTCCTCCGGGATTATCTCTACATCCCGCTGGGTGGAAACCGGCGGGGCGAGCCGCGGCGCTATGTGAATCTGATTGTGACCATGGTGCTCGGCGGCTTATGGCACGGCGCCGCCTGGACTTTCGTCCTGTGGGGACTGTTCCACGGGACCGGCCTGGCGATCCAGCATGGCTGGCAGGCTTTGTGGTCGAAGCTTTGCCCGGAGCGCCCAACCTGGTGGCCAATGAGGCTGGCCTCTTGGGGCGGCCGGGTCTCGACGCTCCTTTTTGTGATGGTTGGCTGGGTGCTGTTCCGTTCCGCGGACCTGCGGACGGCGCGGCATCTGTTGGCGGTCATGTTCGGTCTCGGCCAGCGCCCCATCGCGGGCACCCCGCTGATGATGCATGCGAATGCCTGGCTCTGGTTCGGGGTCCTCCTGGCCGGCGTTTGGTGTTTGCCCAACACGGTGGAGTTAATGGGCCGGCATGTCATGCTGCCCGAGCTGGAGGGAGAAGAAACCCCCGCTGCACGCGGTTGGCGGCAATGGGAGCTGAGCACCAGGTGGGCGTGCCTTGCGGGGCTGTTGCTGGCCATCTCCATCCTCTGTGTCTCCCGCGGCGGCGAATTCCTGTATTATAACTTTTGAAATGAACCGCACCGCCCGCCGTTATGTGTTGTTGGTCCTGGGCCTCGCCGGGGGCCTGGCCGGCGGGCTGGCGCTGCTGAACCTCATCATTGATCCATTCAACCGCTTCGGCCTCAATCGCCTGGGCGTCTATATCTCGGCGGAACGGGAATGCAAGTCCGTCTATGTAAAGAGGTTTCCCCATGATGCCCTGCTGATTGGCAACAGCCGCGCGGCCAGGATTCCGCCCGGACCATTGGCAGGCTTCCGGTTCTTCAACGCGGCCTTTTCGGGCGCCACTCCCGAGGAAGTCTATTATTTCTTGCAACATTTCGCCTGGCGCCAGCGGCTGGTGATTCTCACCGTGGATATCGGCATGTGTGACCCGATGGAACGTCAGGGTGACATCTTCGCGCCCAAGGGACTGACTTCCGCCCTCGACAATCTGCTCAATCTGCAGACCACGGGGTATTCGATCCGCACCCTCTCCGAGTCCTGGTCCAAGCACCCAGATCCGATCGGACCAGACGGTTCAGCGCCAGAGTTCGACTGGATTCGAAACGCGGACCAGGGCGATCCCAAGAAGGCAGCTTATCTGATCGAGACCCTGCAAAACGTGTGGGGTGTATATCATTGTCCGCCGATGGAGCAGATGTCGTTCTACGTCAAGATCAGCGAGTGCCTGCGACAGCGAGCCATCCCCTGTGTGGTGGTGATCCCGCCGATTCACGAGGCCGTGGCGCAAGCGGCGCAGAGTGGCTCCGCGGCGAAGGAAGTGGCGGCATGGAAACGGCAGTTGAGGGTGATATTCCCCCACGTGATTGACCTGTCCTTCAGCGCCTACGATTCTGCCACCAACTTCTACCGGTCCGATCCGGTCCACTTCAAGCCGGACGTCGGCATTCGCTTTATGAACCAGGAAGTCCTGCCGGTGGCCACCCGGCTGCTGCGCGAGACCTCCCCTTTGTCACGGTGAAAGGTGACGCCTGGCAAGTTTTCACGCGTCATGCATCGCGCTTGGATAAATCCAAAATCCATGCCGCCATTTCCGGCAAGCCATCCACGACGACTGCCGGCGGAAGTTTGTCCGGCGACGCGCGCTCCAGCTCCGCGCCATAGCCGGTGCGCACCAGGATGCTCTGCTTCACGCCGGCATTCCAGCCGCATTCCAAGTCAATCAACTTGTCGCCCACCATGAAGCATTCCGCGAGGTTCAAGGCGAATTCCTCGCGCGCGTCGAACAGGAATTGTGGCGAAGGCTTACGGCCCCGGCCGGGCTGGCCGGGCGCTTCCGGCGCGAGGTAGGTCCTGGCAAAGTGTACGCCGTCGCGCGCGAATTCCAGGGCGAGCCGCTCGTTCACGCGTTCCGCCTCCGCCAGCGTGAAGTAGCCGCGCCCGATGCCCGACTGGTTGGTGACCATGATAAGCTTGAAGCCAGCGTCGGCCAGTCGTTTCAAGGCCGCGCCCGCGCCGGGGAAGACTTCCACGTCTTCCGGCCGGCGCAGGTAGTTTTTTTCCGCGATCAGCGTGCCGTCGCGGTCGAGAAACACAGCTCGGTTCATTTGAGGGCAAATTGTGGTGTGAATGTGGCAAGAATGGAATTGAATTTTTCCGGCAGCCGCGCATAATGCGCTCTTTAACATCCAGCAACTAAACTATTTGAAAACCATGAGCACAAAAGGCAGACTCGGAATTCTGGTCGGCGGCGGCCCGGCGCCCGGATTGAATGGCGTCATCTCGGCGGCCACCATCGAAGGCATCAACCAGGGCTATGAAGTCATCGGCTTCCGCGACGGCTTCAAGTATCTTGCCCAGGGCGATACCACGCAGGCCAAGCCCCTGTCCATCCGCGACGTGAAGGACATCCACATCAAGGGCGGCTCGATTCTGGGCACCGCCCGCACGAACCCCACGAAGTCCGAGGAGCAGATGAAAAACGTTTTCAGCGTGCTCGAAAAACTCGGGGTCACCGCGCTCGTCACCATCGGGGGCGACGACACGGCGTTTTCCGCCAGCCACGTGGCCAAGCGCAGCGGCGGCAAGATCAAGGTCGCGCACGTGCCCAAGACCATTGACAACGACTTGCCGCTGCCCGGCTCCACGCCCACTTTCGGCTATGAAACCGCCCGCCATTATGGGGTTCAGATCGTCCGCAATTTGATCGAAGACGCGCGCACCACCTCGCGCTGGTACATCATCATCAGCATGGGCCGCGCCGCCGGACACCTCGCGCTCGGCATCGCCAAGGCCTCCGCGGCCACGCTCTCCATCATCTCCGAGGAGTTTCGCGGACGCCCCGTCACCGTGGACGAAGTGTGCGACATCATCATTGGTTCCATCATCAAACGGAAAGCCGAAGGCTCGCAATACGGCCTCGTGGTGCTCGCCGAGGGGCTGATTGAATCGCTCGGCGAAAAAGGCCTCCTAGCCGCGCTGCCCGAAGGCCAGTTGGAACGTTTCGGCAAGGTCATTCGCGACGAGCACGGCCATCTGCGCCTCGGTGAAATCGAGTTTGGCCGCTTGATGAAGGAGCTGTTGACCCAGCGCCTCGAAAAGCTCGGCATCAAAATGACCTTCATCGACAAGGACCTCGGCTACGAACTCCGTTGCGCCGACCCGATTCCGTTCGACGCGGAATACACGCGCGACTTGGGTTATGCCGCCGTGAAATTCCTTCGCTCGCCCGAAGCCGAAAAATACGGCGCCATCATCAGCTTCGTGGACGGCAAAATGAATCCGTTGCCCTTCGACCAGATGCTCGATCCCAAGACCGGCCGCATGCAGAACCGCCGCGTCAACGTGGACGGCGAGGCGTTTGAATGCGCGCAGGCCTACATGATCCGCCTCACGCGCGAGGATTTCGAAAACGCCAAGCAGCTCGCCAAGCTCGCCGCCGTTGTTAAATTGACCCCGGACGAATTCAAAAAGCGCTTCGGCTACCTCGCCGGCAAGTGAGCGAAACTTGAAATTGCTTTCGGACTGCCGGCTTTACACCTTCGTGGACACCGCCTATTTGCATGGGCGCGCTCCCGAGGTCGTCGCGCAGCAGCTCTGCGACGGCGGCAGCGACCTGATTCAGCTCCGCGCAAAAAATTCTCCCCCGGATGAAATTCGCGCCATGGCGGAGCAGATACTGTCCGTCACGCGCCGCGCCGGCGTCGGCCTCGTCATAAACGACCACCTGGAAATCGCGCGCGACGTGGGCGCGGAATTCTGCCATCTCGGCCAGGAGGATTTCTTTGACGCAGGCCACACACAAGTTTCCGCACTCCGCGCTCCGCACTCCGCACTCCGCATAGGCCTCTCCACCCATGCGCCGGACCAGGCGCAGCGCGCCCTCGCCGCCGGGGCCGATTACCTGGCCATTGGCCCCGTCTTTGCCACTGGCACCAAGCCCGGTGCCAAACCCGTCACGCTCGACTACGTCCGCTGGGCCGCCGCCAACGCGGCGGTGCCCTGGTTCGCCATCGGTGGCATCAATTTGCAAACCCTGGAAGCCGTGCTCGCTGCCGGCGCCCGGCGCATCTGCGTGGTCTCCGCCATCCTCAACGCGCCGGACGTGGCCCAAGCCTGCGTGGAATTCAAGCGCCAGCTGGAATAGAATTTTTCAGCAGATACTGGGACACGCCTGGTTGAATACGTTCGAGATTTACACCCACGTCAACATCCAGAATTTGATTGAAGTCCACCGGCGGACTCCCCCGGGTGTCCAGTTTTGACCGTGCAAGTGTCAGTTCTCACTTTTTAAAGTTTCGACGAATAGGCCAGAATCCTTCCGCCGCCGTCAACCAGTTTAAATAGTGAGAACTGACACTTGCCTGATTTGCTCGCGCTCACCGGCATGATCGGCCGGGAGCAACCGGCGGCCTGGCTCAAAACCAGCGACATCCTGGCCGACTACGTCACCAAGTACCCCCACACCTTCCCGGTCATGAGCCGCTACCGCCCCGAAGGCCTGCCCGCCGAACTGGGCCGGAAGCTCAAGCAACATGCCCGCAAAGACCTGGGCGGCGGCTTCAAAATCCTCGTGGATGACAATGACGAGAGCCGGCCTAAATTCCAGTTCGTCGTGCCCAACCCATCGGCTTGAAAAGCGGCTAAGAAAAAAAGGGGGCGTACCGGAAAATGGTACGCCCCTTGCCGGGGATGTGGTGAATGTGGAGGAAAGCGGGGTCGAACGCCGGCATGTCTTGGCGACAGGGAACTGGTCTGATGTCACAAGTGACAAAAGCATCATCTGGCACGCACTGGGCCACTCCGGGGCCTGCTCCGGTAATGCGGGAGAGGTCGCTATTTCTTTTCCTCCGGATCGGTCGGGTTTGTTGGCTTGGCTTTAATCATTAAAACCCCCAAGACACTCATCACTGCTGATAATCCACCCAAGACAATCGAACCAGTTATGTCGAGCGCGTCTGTTACGAACGACCACACCGCCAAAATTCCAAAACCGACGGCAAAGGCCAAGCCAACAAGCTTTCCAACAATATCGAAAAATGCCCAATATTCTTCATTCTTCTGCGGCATAAAATAATGACCTTTGCACCTGATAATTCATAGCATAATTACGGAACTGTAAAGGTAAGAGGCGGGCCTCCACCCCCCAAGGGTATCCATGGCCATGGAGGTGTAGATATGGTCGTGGTTGTAGCCACGCCGCCTGCTGCCATGGCACCAAAACCCATACCAAGATCAAGACCTGGTATCGGAGTTGTGCCTCCTTGACCGTTCTCACTCACATCTACAGCGGCTCCTCCCGACGGCCCCCAGCCAGCATTTGCTTCCCCGTGAAACCCATTTTCCGTACTCACACCGGTCTTGTATGGACAATTTACACGCCCCGCGCCCGCTTGAAAATCAACGCCCCCAAAAAGGCCTGGCCCGTACATCCCTGCGGCTTGGAATTGCCCAAACAACTGTCCATAAGTATTAAAGCCGATAGTTGTCCCACCGCCAAGATAAAGCCCCGGAAAGAGAGGCATAAGAGGATTGCCCCCAACTGTACCGTTAATTCCTAGAGTAAACTGAGAATTACCCGCAGGCGTCTGCGGCACTGGATAGGTTCCCATTACAGGAGCCCAATTGCCCATAATACTTCCCCCTGGTACCGGAGTGCCGAGTGAAGTCGTTCCAGACAAGCCCAAAGGATCAAAGTAGTTAATCGGGTTGTTCCGAACGTAGTCGTACAGGTTAATTCCCCCCAGTTCGCCGATGGGGTCACGGTTTGGCCATCGCTGCAAATTAGGCGCGTAATAGCGATAGCCGTAGTCATAATCCCCGGTGCGCGCCTCTATTTCCTTGCTCGAAAACCGATACGTGTTCGCCGTCGCCA
>Ga0302320_10000980_pt1 | contig 68613 bp, 46 predicted proteins | sample Bog_T0_3_FD_202130 | JGI IMG/M metagenome (GOLD analysis project Ga0302320, IMG submission 202130) | Peat permafrost microbial communities from Stordalen Mire near Abisko, Sweden - Bog_T0_3 | ecosystem: Environmental > Terrestrial > Soil > Wetlands > Peat | place: Sweden: Abisko, Stordalen Mire...
ATAGGTCTCGCGGGTCGGATTCGCGCTGACGCATTCGCGGGTTGTGCGGCTGAAATCGGCAAATTTCACTTTGACGAAAGCCTTGTGTATCAGCCGCTCCGACGCCTTGGCGCGCAGCTCCTCTTCCAGCTCTGCGACAAGCTTGTCCAATTCGCGCAGGCATTCGTCCAGCGTCCGCAAATTATCGAGGAAGGTGCATTCGTTGCTCAGGCTCTTGCGGACCCGGTTCGGCTCGACGGGCCGGTCATCCTGGCCGCGACAAAGCTGATAGAGTTCGCTGCCCCACTTGCCGTGGCGCTTCACCAATTCCGGCAGGGTGAACTTCTGCAAATCGCCGCAGGTGCGAATGCCCGCGCGCTCGAATTTCTCCGCGCTCTTCGGGCCGACGCCCCAGATTTTGCGCACCGGCAAATCGCGAATGAAGGCGTCAATCTGCTCAGGCGTGATCGCGAACTGGCCGTTGGGCTTGCGCCAATCGCTGGCAATTTTCGCCAGCATTTTGTTGGACGCGATTCCGGCAGAGGCGGTCAGCTGCGTTTCGTCGAAGATGCGCTTGCGGATTTCCTTGGCGATGTCCCACGCATAACGGCCCAGACCGGTGACATCGAGATAGGCTTCGTCGAGCGAGAGGGGCTCAACGAGCGGCGTGTAGTCATGCATGATGCGCCGGATTTTGGCCGACTCCGCGCGGTAAAGATCGAATCGTACGGGAAGAAAAACGAGGCGCGGACAGCGCTCGCGGGCCTGGAAACCGGGCATGGCGGAGTGGACGCCAAATTTGCGCGCTTCGTAGTTGCAGGTAGTCACCACGCCCCGGCGGCTGCCTCCCCCGACGGCAATCGGCTGACCGGCCAGCTCGGGGCGTTCGCGCATTTCGACCGCCGCGTAGAAGCAATCCATGTCGAGGTGGATGATCTTGCGCATGCCGGGTAAGCCTATCCCAGACGGCACTCGGAAGCGAGGCCGGGAAGGTTCGGTCGGCGCTCGTTGCCAGCCGCAGGCTCACAATTAACTTGCGATTAGTCCTGTTTTAGGGAGTTAATTCGCATGCTCAAAAGCATGCCAGCATGGTGCCGTTGGATGGCGAAGCATGCCTATCAGCTTTTTGCGCCACTGGCCGCGCTTTTGTTTGTTGCCGCGCTCGCACAAATCAAGATGGCGGAGATTCTGGAGGACCAGACCGTTAATGCGCGCTATCGCCTCCGCGCGCCATGGGACCCGCCGCCCGATCCGCGACTGGTCTTTGTCGGGATTGATCAACAGTCTTTGGATTATCTCGGCGCGTGGCCCTGGCCGCGAAGCGTCCACGCTGGTTTTCTCGACGAGATTGCCGATTCGGACGCAAACCCCCGGGTCGTCGCTTTCGACGTCCTCTTTTCCGATGATTATGACAAGGTTCATGACCTGAAACCGGCTAATGGCGGGACTGATTACGATGACACGCTGGCGCAGGCCGCATCCATGCTTCCCTGCGTGATTACCGGCTCGATGAGCCTGGCTCCTCAAAAGCTTGGCGCAGATGAGGCTGATGCCAAACGCACAAAATTTGAGCTTGCCCAAAAAAGTCTCACTTCGCCCCTGACGCACATTGAAGGTGATCTCAACAAAATACGCGGTTCCGATATTGCCTCATTTCCCGTCCATCCGCTTCGGGCGGTCAGTCTCTTTGGGTTTGCCAATGATGAGAGCACTTCGCTTGATGGCATTCGCCGCACCATTCCCATCATCGTTCGCGTGCAGGACAAGGTCTTTCCGTCGCTCGCTCTTCAAGTCCTCTGCCAGATGTTGAGCGTCGACCCCGACATGGTCGAGATTCACCTCGGAGAGTACGTCAAATTGAGGGATATTTCCGGAAAATCGTGGACGATTCCCATCGATGCATCCGGGCTCTATACAATCAATTACCGTAAAAGCATCGATTTGCATAATGTGTCCTTCTTCCGCCTCTTCCAGAATCTCCAGAAGGCAGTTGCGGGCACCCCTCTTCCCGCAGAATGTAATGTTGAAAGAAAGGTGGTGCTGATCGGCCAGGCCGCCGTTGGACTCAGCGATCTTGGGCCGACTCCCTACACGGGAAGAAGCCCCCTGAGTTATGTTCATCTCGATGTCATCAACAACGTCCTGCAACGCGATTACCTCACCTTTATTCCCCTGCCCTGGGTGATTGTCGGGTGGCTCATCGTGACATGGGCCACTCTGTTTCGCCTGAGCCACGCGCCTCTGATCGAATCGGTCCTGCTGCCCCTGAATATCGCTCTTTACTATGGCGCATTTGCGGTGGTGATTTTCGGGTTCTGGAGCATTCAGATCGTTTTGGTGTGGCCTGCGCTCTCTTACCTCGCCGTCAATGCCGGTGCGCTTGTCCTGCGCTGGTATGACGAGGCCCAATCACGGCATCAGCTTCGTCAGATGTTTTCGCAGATGACTTCGCCTGATGTGCTTGAGCATCTTTTGGCGAATCCGAACAATTTGAACTTGGGCGGCTCGAAACGGGCCGTGACGATCATGTTCCTCGATATTCGCGATTACACCACATTTAGCGAAGGCATGGATGAAGTGGAGTTGATCCGGCAATTGAACGAGTTTTTCGAGCGCATGGTCAACTGCATCACCGAGTATCGCGGCACGGTGCACAAATTCATGGGCGACGCCGTCATGGCCGTGTGGGGCGACATCGCCGCGGCGAGTGGCGGCATTGAAAATGACGCGAGAAATGCGATCCGGGCCGCGCTTCTGATGCGCCAGGAATTGCGCAAGCTCAACGAGGAACGCCAGGCGGCGGGCCTGATGCCCCTGCGAATCGGCATCGGCTTGAATCACGGCACGGTGGTGGTGGGGCAGATCGGGGCGACGATTCGCTCCGATTTCGCGTGCATCGGTGACGCGGTGAACGTCGCGTCCCGGCTTGAGGGCATCACGAAGATATTCCGCACCGACATCGCCATTGGGGAATCGGCGCAGGCGCTGCTCGGCGACGGCTTTCTGACGCGCCGCCTTGGCCTCGTCCAGTTAAAGGGCAAAAAGAAACCGACCGTTGTCTACGAAGTGCTGGCCGAAAAAACGGATGTGTCGGCTTCCGCCCTGAAAGAAAAAACCGTCGTTGCTTATGAGCAGGCTTTCGACGATTACCTGGCGCGCCGGTTCAAGGAGGCCGAGGCGGGCTTCCTTAGCTGCGAAACAATCGAGCCCGGCGATTATTGCGTGAAGAAGTATCTGCAACTCTGCCGCGAATTTTTAGCGAGTCCTCCCGATGCGGATTGGGACGGGCGAACGGTGATGGAGAGCAAGTAGCTGCAGCGGAAGCTCAGCGCTGGCTCAGCGCGGGAGTCTTCTCAAAGGAACATCTCCGTCGATAAAATTTTCTATGCAGCCACGTTTCTGCCTTTTGGCCCGGAGGGCCATGAGGATATTAGACCGCTTTGGAATGTAATTTAGTAAAAACAATTCTGTCATCCCGAGCTTGTCGAGGGATCAGCCTCCGGTGGGTTATGCTACATCTTCTGGTAGCTGATCCCTCGACAAGCTCGGGATGACAGAGCTTTTTTACCAAGTAATGGCTACAGGCGGTATTAGAAATAGTAAGTCAGGCCGCCGGTGAAAAGATTGTTGCCGAGGCCGTTGAGATTATACCGGAGGTGCACCTGCGAGCCGGCGGCGGGAAAGGAGGAACGGACCGTGCCTTGCGCATCCATATAGAGATATTTGTATTCCCCGGTCAGCGCCCAATGAGGATCGAAGAAGTATTCCAATCCGGCCAGACCCTCGACGGAAAACGCGCCAGCGTCGAGCGACTTGGCGAACTTCTCGTTATAATTACCCACAGAGGACATCAGGCTCGCATTATTGTCACTGGCGTGAATATAGGTTCCACCGGCTCCGAACCCGATGTAGGGACGAAAATCTCCGAGGTTGAATTTCAGCTTCGGCTCGAGCATCAAGGAGTACGTATTGGCATCCGAGGAGAGATAGCTGCCGGAAAAAGCCTGGGTCGTTGATTCAGTCTTGTATTTGAAGCCGACCCAGAACAAGTCGAGATCAACCGCAGGCATCAGCAACGGGCAGGAATCTGTAAAATCGGTCCATGTGTAGCCGGTCCGGAACCCGCCAACTCCGCCGACCTCGCTTTTTTGGTCCGCAGTCAGGCTGTTCGGCGAAATCGGCGCATTCGACTCGAGCGTGGCCGAGCTGTTTTGGAACGCCGTGACTCCGCCGTAAGCATTGATGTTGAATCCCGTGGCGTTATGGGCGAGTTCCATTCGCTCGATGAAACCGGGAATCGCCTGCATGTCCTTGGCATCCTTGCCAGTCGACCCAAGCGTCGGCGCGGGGCTTGGCGAGCGTTCATCAGGCCCGCCGGGCAGGCTCATGACCAACCCGATGTGGCCCCGGGAATCATAACGCGAATCAAAACCGGTCTTGATCAACTGAAAGCCGTAGTCGAAACGAAAAGACATGTAGGGGGAGATTTCGTAGCGAACGCCCGGCCCGATACCGAGCAGATTCGCGTTCGGATTCGTATCGTTCGGACCCGGGCTGTGCAGGCTCGTGCCGCCATAATCGACGAACCCGAGCAGTTGAAATTTGTCCTCCGCCTGAGCGATGCCCACCAGATTGCCGAGGCTGAACGCGGGCGCGGCCAGCTCGCTCGAAACGAAAAAGCCCGAATCGCCGTCGGCTTCGCGCTCGTCGTAGCCGCGAACGGTGTCGTATCCGCCCAGGCCGATTTGCTCGCTCGGCATCAGATTTTGATCGGCGAGCTGGAGTTCCCCACGTTCGGTCAACGTGAAATTCCACGGCAATTTCGTAATCCGCTGCAGGTTGAGCTGGCCGTATTCGTAATAGGGTTTTGCCCCATAGCGCTGCATCTGGTAGGCGTCCGACGTGTCGGCTGAAGTCAGGCCGCCGGGACTCAGGTAGCCCATGATGCTGCCCGAGGTCGAGCCGTAGGGATCGTTATAGGCGGCCTGATAACCGAGGACAAACTGGGCCACATCCGCAGGGGTGTTGCTCTCGATGGGAACTCCTCCAAAAGCCAGATTGTTGTTGCTCTCCTTGAAGTCGACGCCGGCGACGAGCGAGTGGGTCAGATTAGCCGGGGCGCGCAAGGGCACTTCATAACGGAGGCTCGCCTGCCATGACGTTCCGCTGGTGTGGAAAATGCCGCCCGTCCCCGGCACGTTGGCGCTCGATTCGCCGTAGCTGCCGTAAATGGTCAGGAGATTCCGCCATGGCAGCGGGATCACCCACGAGCCGGAATGCGCTGTGAAGAGATTCGAGTCCTCCGCCGTGGAGTACTGATAGGAAATCTGCTGGCCGAGGCCGAAGAGGTCGCCGTAATTGAAGCCTGTGAAATAGCGATAGTCGCCGGTGTATTCGTTCCCCGCGTCATCATAACCGGCAAAGAACCGAACGGGAAAACGATCCGCTGTTTTGAGGGTGATGTCGGTCAGGCCGGGGCCATCTCCGGGGGCAAAAACGAGGTCTGATTGACGAAAGGGATTCCGATTGGCCCAGTCGAGGTCCTCCCGCAAGACCTGTCCGCTGATCGGATCGCCTGCATGCAATCGCAAATCCTGGCGCAAGTCATCATTCGAGAACCAGTGGGCGCCTGACGCCTGGACTTCCCCGACGCGCCCTTCGACCACGACAACCTGCACATAGCCGTTGGTGATGTTTTGCTGCGGCGTAAAAACATTCACGATGGGGCGGTCGTGTTCCCGGTAATACTTCACCACGGCGCTCGTGAGTTGGTCGAGCGATGACATGGTAACGGGCTGGCCGATGAACGGCTGCACCACAGCGAAAAAATCACTTTGTGCCGCGAGTGGGACATCGCCCGGATCCAGCGCGCGCGCGCCGCTGACGCCGCCGGAACGGACCTCGCTCGCCTTGCTCACAAAATAGACGCCCTTGAGCTTGTCCACCCACACGGCCTCCGGTTTCGCGGCGCGCCGGGCTTTTTCAGCTGCGGGAAGCTGGTTGACGATCTGGCCGTTGGCGTTGGCGGGAGGCTGGTTGGGTGCGACCTGCTGATAAGTCTGCGCCTGCGCCAGCAGCGCGAAGCTCCACAGCAAAAATCCGAGGCCGCGAACCCGTTTGTCTTGATGGAGGGAGAATAGATTTCGTCTCATTTTCAACATCTGGTTAATGAGACTGTGGCGCTCCATGGCCAAAGGCCGCCTCGCTCAGGTCGTTAAGCGTTTGCGGCGAGGTTCCCGGCACTTGGTAATAATTCAAGGGGCCGTTGCCCACGGGGAATGCCAAACCCTCGAACAGCTCGGCATTTCCGTTGACCGTCACGAGTTTCGACATGCCGGTATTGGCCACCCACTTTTCAGTCAGGGTGCCGGTATTGACGGTTGAGCCGTCCTTGAGGTCCTGCTTGATGATTTCAAGCATCCTGAGGGCTCCGGCCGCTCCAAACTTCTGCCGCAATTTGAGCGCAAGCGGCTCGCCGGTACCATGATCCTGAGTGGTTGCCACTCCGCTTGCACCACCGACGACCTTGTCGCCCCCGCTGACGGTCGGCGTCGTGTCATTGGTCGGCTGGGGAATCGGCGGGTTATTATTAAGCGCGTCGGTGACCGGCTTCAGGATAATGGGCGGATAGATGATGATGGGAACGGAGAGCACCACTTCGGGCAAGCCGATCAACTGCGGTGTATTGGTGCCATCGTAGGTCGTCCATGTGCTGGTGAAATCCCACACCGGCGAGGTCGTCGCGTTCGCCGTGATGTAAGTTTCCGACTCCAATTGAGCCCCCGTGGCGCCCATCACGCCGGTAGGGTCGCCGCTACCGACGCCGGGGATTAAAAGGCCGGTTCCGGAGACGTCGGTGTCCCAAAAGCTATTGTTGATCGTAGCGGTATTATTGCCCGCGAAAGTACCCACGTTCGTGCTGCCAGTCGCGTTGATCGCGCCGAGGGTATAGGCGTTGCTGATCGCGTTGCCGGGATCATTATTGCCCACGAATCCCCCGACATTCGTACTTCCTGCGCCAGCAGTAACCGATCCCGTGCTGAAAGCGTCATTGATCGAGCTGGCGCTATTCAACCCCACGAAGCCACCTATATCTAAACTTCCCGTGCCAGTCGTAACCGCACCCGTGCTGTAGGCGTTGCTGATTGAGGCGCCATTACCCCCCACCAGTCCGCCCACATCCGAACTTCCAGTGCCAGTCGTAACCTGCCCTGTGCTGTAAGCGTAGCTGATTGTACCGGAGGGAGTGCCTCCCACCAGCCCGCCCACATCGTTACTCCCGCTACCGGCGATAACTGCCCCGGTGCTGGAGGAGTTGCTGATCGTACCGATGCTTCCCCCCACCAGTCCCCCAATATTATTGGAAGAGCTGCCCACTCCCGTCACCGTCCCAGTGGCGTAGCTCGTTTCCACCGTGCCGGAATTCGCCCCTATCAGACCGCCCGCAAAAGAGTTGGCGCTGACCGCCCCGGTGGCGTGGCTCGTTTCCACTGTGCCCCCCATATTATTCCCCAGCAGCCCGCCGCAATTAGTGGCAGAACTGTCACTCCCCGTCACAACTACGGCGGCATAGCTCGTTTCCACCGTGCCGGTGTTCGCATTCATCCCCACCAGCCCGCCGACGTAACCGGAGCCGCTGACCGTCCCAGTGGCGTAGCTCGCTTCCACCGTGCCGGCATTATACCCCACCAGACCGCCGACCCATGAAGAGCCGGTGATCTGAACATTGGTCAGGCCCACATTCTCAATGGTTTCTCCTGTAGTGATTTGGTTAAAAAGGCCGACATACGAGACGGTGGGCGTATTGATATAGAGACCGTTGATCGTATATCCCTGGCCATTGAACACGCCGGTTCCAGTCAGAGGGTTCTCAATCGTCATAAAGCCCAAGCCGCTATTCCAGGTTCTCGTGCCAGTAGCGTCGATATTGTTGACCAAATTGGCGTTGATCAGGCTTTGGTTCATTTCCAGTCCCTGCAAGCCGTAGATATCAGCGATCTGATAAGGCGAACCGGTGGTGCCGCTGCCGCCGGCGAACCGCTCGAAGGTGGTTGTACCTTGCAACTCGAAATCGCTCGTGGCGCTGAACGCGGGCAGCGCGGCCAGCCCGTTCTGTCCGACGATCTGGCTCCAGGTTCCATCCTGCAAAATGAAGCTGCCGACCTGGACCGAGCCGCTGTCGGTGATCGTGCCCGTCGATTGAAAATTCACCGTCCCCGGCGATGAAATCGAACCGCCCAGCGCCATGCTGTTGGCGGTGATGGTGACGCTCCCCAGGCTCGTGCTGAGCGTCGATCCCGCGCTCGTGCTCAGCGCGCCGGTGGTGGTGATATTGCCATCGAGCGTGTAGGCGGTATTGGAGAGAACGGACATGCTGACGCCGGGATTCGTCGTCAGGTTCGCGCCGCTGACGGCGTAGTTGATCCCGACGCCTGTCAGGCTGCCCGCCACCTGGGCGAGCGCCGTGTTGCTGACCGTATTGGCCAGAATGCGCAGCGTGTTGCCCCACAGATCGATCCCGCTGATCGAGGTCGGGCTGCTGGTCTTGTAGAATGTGTTGCCGTTGTCGTTGAGATCGGTCAGCAGAATGCCGCCGGTCAAATCGGTCGCGGGGACGGTGAAGCTAAACGCGCCCAAGCCGCTGCTGGTCGTCGTGAGAGCCACAGTGCCGTCGTAGAGGAGGTCGATAGTGACGCCAGAAGCAGGAGACGAGCCGCTGTCGGTAAAGGCGGTGCCGCTGAGAAGCAACGGGCCGGTTCCGCTGGCGTAGGCAATCGTGTTGAGCGTTGAGCTCGCGTTCGGGTAGGTCGTGTCATTAAGGGTTTGGGTCGGGCTGATTCCATCGAGCACCACCTGCGAGGCCTGGGTGGCGTAGATGACATAGGTGGCCCCGCCCGTTGCCGAAAGCGCCGACGCGCCTCCCTCATTGATCAGCTCGCCGGTGCCGGAGGTGACGAGGGTAATCGTATTGCCGGAGCCGCTGGTTGCGATGACGGAACCGATGACCGGCGCCGAACTGGCGGTTCCGGTGATCGGCGAAATGTCGGTCAGGGTCAGGTTCTGGTTCGGGGCCATGGTGATGGTGACGGGGCCGATGCCCGGTTCGTCGATCTCGCCATAATTCAGGTTGTCGTTGCCGCCGATCGGATCGACCGTGAGGCTTACGCTGTCGTAAAGATTGAATCCGCCGCTGCCCACCAGCGCGGAATCGAGATTGGTGATTTGGTTCAAGGGCGATGTGAGGGAGATGATCCCCGCCGGGTTGAACGTGATGCCCTGGGCGCTGATTGTCGCCGCCGCCCCGCCCGTGATCCAATTGTTGAAGGAGGCAAAGGTTACTGAGTTGGCCGGCGCGTAGGCCTTGAAGAGATCGTAATAATTCCCCATCACCAGGTTGCCCGTGACAATTTTGGAAGTAGCATCCTCATTGAGGGCGTAGCCGGTCGCGCTGCCGGGCTGGAAGGTGAGGCTGCTCTTTGAGCCGCTGTCGACCGCCGAACTGTCGGTCGCATAAATCATGATCAGGGGCGGGACCACGCCGCCGCCGCCTGGAATTTGGGTTCCTCCCGAAGTGCCCGTTGCGAGGGTGGAGGAGCCGAGATTCAGACCGGTCAGCGTGGCCGTCGTTCCTCCCGACTGCGATCCGGCCGCGGCAATCACAACGATGAGGCCGCTGTTGGTTGTAACATTCGCATATTGAAGATTGACGCCCATGGCCGAGCCGTTTGAAGTCGATCCCACCGAGCCGCCCAAGCCGGCTATCGCAATGCTTCCGCCGCCGCTTGCCGTGATGGCTTCGGGCGAACCCGATGTGCCCAGAATCTGCACGCCATCTGCAACGACGTTCTGCCCGGTCGCGGAGCCTCCTGGGTCAAGGCCACTGAGGCCGCCGAGCAGGATTGCACCCGCGCCGCTATTGGTGATGTTCGAGCCTTGCAAAATAGAAATGCCGACAGACTTGGCAACTTGTGACGAACTGCTTGTCGCTTTCCCTGATTCACCCGTGATGTTAATCGGAAGAGAGAAAGGCGTGGTATCGCCTGAGGCCGATATTTGGGTGCCGAGAAGGTTGACGCCGTAATCAACGAGCGGACCGCTGTAGGAAGAATTCCCGTTGTCGGTCGCCGTGACCTGGCCCGCAGTTATATCGCCGGAAATCTGAATAGCCCTGCCTTTCTTGGCATTTATCCCTGACGCCGTAATGGTTGCATTGGCCAGATCGACCCCTTCAACCATGTAGGCCGCCCCAATTGTGCCGCCGCCTGAAAGCCCTTCGGTCCGAACGCTGCCATCGATCTTTACAAAGGCATTGAAGGTTTGCACCGTCACGCCGCCATTAACCCCGGAGCTCATCAAAAGGCCGATGGCTTGGTTGTCATTGTCGGCATACGCACGGCCACGTATCCCAAAACTATTGATGGAATAATTGGTGAGGGTTGAGCCATCGGTAATCTCGATTCCATAGGCTGAGGCCGCTCCGAAGACGAGCGGCGCGGCAGCGACAGTCCCCGAATCCGAGTCGCCCTGGATCTGGAACTCGACGTCGCCCGGCGTGCCCGAGGAGCCGTTTGTCAGCGTCGAATGGTCGATGAGCACGCCAATCGCGTTGCTGCCCGCCGATACCACTCCCGTCCCATTGATGCTGACCTGGTCGTCACCGCTGCCGATGGCGCCGCCACTCGTTGTGATCGACGATCCGTTGGTAATGCTCACCCCCGGCGCACCGGCCGTCACCGCCGTGCCGTCGATATAAAGAGTAAGGTTGGTTGTGGACGCGTTATTCGTACCCAGGGTCAATTGGATGCTCGAGTTATTGATGCTCACCTGGCTGGTCGGATTGTTCGAGATATTGTCAAAACCAATCAGCATGCTCGAACCGGTGATCGTCGAGTTCGTGATATTGATCTGGCCCACGCTGCCGCTAAAACTATCGCCGAGTTCCAAGCCTTGGCTAAAGTCGTGGATTCCCGGATCGGTCGTCGTCACCGTCGCGCCGGACAAGATGATATCGCTTGAATTCATGGACACATCATAGGCGGAGACAAGGCCGTCGACGTAGACGGCATCCGCCGCCGTTGCTCCGTTCAGAGAGATGCTTCCGGACGTGGCCCCGGTGGCTTTGATTGTCGGAAGCACCGGAGACGAATCAAAACTCGAATCACTTAAGGCTCCCGTGAGTTCAACTATAAATATGCCGCCGGAATTGCTGCTTAAGCTGTGTCCTGTAAGCGCGATAGCGCCTGCACCGCCCGTCTGGATGGTGGCGGCGTCCACCACCACCAGACCGAAATTCGGACTCGTGCCGATGCCAAAGGTAAAGTCGCTGCCAGTATAGCCACTGCCGCCGATGCCGTGGATGGTGATGTTGCCGGAAGTCGACTCGACTGCGCCCGTCCCTCCATTGCTTCCCCCGATCACGCAGCCAAACCCATCGCTGGCCGTCGCACCTCCGACGCCGGTGATTTGAATCAGACCCGAACCTGAAGAAACATTAGTGATTTCACCGCTCTCTATGCTGTAGATGGTCACACCCAAAGAGCCTGCTGTGGCATTGGCGTTGCTGCCAGTCGTCACCGTCCCGCCGTTTCCATGGATGGTGATCGTCGATGTGCCATTGGCGGTGATCAGGCCGCTAATCTCGACACCCGAGCAGCCCGCATAACTGCCGGTATCAGCAGTGTAGTCATTGCTGACGTTCACGCTGCCAGCCGTACCGGTGATGCTGATACCGCCCCCGGTGCCGACCGTAACGTTCCCGCCGACCGCCGGGCTGTCCGAGCCGATCTGGACGCCTGCGGAGTAGCCGGTGAAGCTCGCGCCGAGCGCCGCGGAATTGCCGTCGTTGGTGATCGCCGAACCGCCGGTGCCTGTGATCGAAATCGTTGTTCCACTCCCGCCCGTGATCTGTGAGCCGCCCCCAGCGTAAATCCCCTCGGTCTCGCCGTCATTGGTAAAGCTGGTGAGATGGGTGCTGTCGATGGTGCCGCTGGTGCCATGCAGTGTCAGGCTACCATTTGCGCCAACGGAAATCGTCCCACTGAAGCCGCTGGTCTTGGAGATGTCGATGCCTTCGCTCGAGCCGCCGCCGTAGGTGGGATTATCGTAGATTGTCGTGCCCGAAGTGTTGCCGGTGATGGAAACGCCGCCGCCGCTGCCCGTCGCCTCTATCAACGTTCCGCCGGTAATTGAAACACCTGTCAATTGGCCGTCCAATTGCGCGGAGGTTCCGTCGCCGAGAGTGCCTTGGCTGATGATCCCGGTGATGCTCAAAGTTCCCTGAGCCACACTGAGCGTGCTCGTGGTCGTGAACCCTCCCTGATCGCTGCTAACGCCAACGCCCATGGTGCCACGCTGGAAGGTTGAGTAGCTGCCGTAGATGGTGTTGTTAAAGTTGTATTCGCCTTGGATGGTGATATTGCCGGTGCCGCTCGTCTCGACGAGGGTATTATTGGCATTATTTTGAATGAGGACGCCGTTGCCGACTTCGAGTCCACCTGCCCCGCCGGGCCCGACTCCGCCAGCAAAGACATAGCCCGCCGTGCCGGTGAGGCTGATGCTGCCGCCCTGCGCGTTGATCGTGCTGCCGAAAATGTCGATTCCGTCCGGATTGCCGCTCGCGTTAACCGAGCTTACGTAGCCGGTGCCGTAGGCGGTCAGGCTTCCGCCATTGAGATTGATATTAGAATTCTGGATGGTGACGTTGCCTGAGGAACCGGAGTTGTTAAGCACCAAATTGAGCGCCCCGCTGCTGGTATTGATGGTCACATTATTGAATGTGATTCCACCCACGGCATTCAGCGTCAAAGTCGCTCCCGATGGGAGACTCGGCGCGAAGGCGGTGCTCGTCTGCGTCCAAGTGATCGTTCCGGTGCCGCCCGATCCGGAGCCGGTGCCTGTGCCTGTGTTGGCGTCGAGAGTGACGCTGGTGCCGCCGCCGCTTTCGAGGGCCGTGAGCAGATCGTTTTGGTTCAAATCGTAGGTGTTGCCGCTGGTAATGGTGAACGGCGCGGAAAAACCGCCCGTGGTCGTCACTGTATCACTGATGGTGATATTCGACGGATCGAGCAGCCACGATCCGCCCTTGCCGTTAGGGGCCGAAATATCGGGAGACGTCTGCACGTCGAGCGTGGGCGCGCTCGTTTCGACCGAGCCGCCGTTGCCGCTGAGCGCGCCGCCGCAGGCGCTGAGCCGGCCATACGCCTGCGTCGTCTCGTTGCCCCAGAGAACAATCTTCCCGCCGTTGCCGGTAAGAAGCGCATCGGCGATAATCTGCGCGTCGGGGCCGACATAAGTCTGGTCCGCATCTGGAACCGCGAGATTGGCCCCCCGCGAGTCGCCTCCGACCAACGCCGTGCCGCCTCCCGCCTGGCCCGAGACGTTCACCGAACCGTTGCCGGTCACGCCGACGCGGTCGCCGAGCAATTCGACCGTGCCGCCCGTCGCGCCTGCGGCCGTTCCGGTTGCCGCAATAGTCCCGGAATTCAGCGTGGTCCCTTTTGTCACAGCCTTCACGCTATGCGAATTGAGCACAACCGTGCCGCCGTTGCCGTTGGCGTTTTTCGCCGAAATTTTTCCGCTGTTGGTGATGTCGCCGCCGTCCGCCGTGAGGTAAACCTGCCCATTGATGGTGTTGATTCCCGTCGCGGCGATATTGCCGCTGTTGTTGATCGCGAGCGCATAGGCGTTGCCGCCCGCCGCACGCAATTCCGCCGCGGCGGAACGAATCGCGCCCGTGTTGGTGATGCCTGTAGCCTGGGTTTTGGCCGTGTTGCCGGCCTGCACGAAGAGATGCTGGTCGCCCGCTTTTTGCAACAGGACCTGGCTGCCCGCCGCGAGGCCGACGTTTCCCTGCGGCGCGGTGATTGTCCCGCTGTTGTTGACCTGCGTGGCGATGAGGTAAACGTCTCCCATCGAGGAGTTGATGGAGCCCTGATTGATTATGCTCGCATTGGACGAACCGCTGAAATTGAGGTCGCCCTGCGCATTGAATTGTGAATCGGAAAAATTGAGCGTCGAGGCGACGAAGCCCGCCGTGTCGATCTTGCCGGACGCTCCCACGATGATTCCATTTGGATTAACAAGATAGAGCTGGCCGTTGGATTGCAGCGTTCCGTAAATCGTCGAGACGTTGCCACCCAATACGCGATTGAGCGTCGCCGAGGCGCTGTTCGGAACCTGGAAGCGCGTCAACTCTCCCGATGCGATGGAGAAATCCTGCCAATTGATGATGGCTGAGTTGCTGGACTGGTTGATGAGCAGCGAGCCGGGAGCGAGATTATTGATCGTCGCCGCGCCTGATACAACCTGGCCGCCGGTCGGATTCGCCAACGCGGTGAACGCCGACAATAACAGAAAGCTACCTGCCAGTAAGCAGGCTACGCGACATTTGATAAGATACCATGGTGAGGAGAGCATAGGCTTTCCCTTGGTTTGTGGGTTTTGTCAAAATTCTCGCCAGTCAAAACCACTCTGATTACCGATTTCCGAGTCAAAAGCAAAGACAAAATTATCTATTTTATCAAGCAGACGTTACATCACGACTAAAAGCTTTTGAAAATAAAGCAGTCGATCAATTAGAATAGATAATTGTAAAAAAAGAAAAATAATGCCCTTGATGGTCTTCGCTAATAGCCAATGACTCGTCAGTAAATCGCGAGCCTGAAAATTCCAAAGAAAGGGAGAACCTAAATGGAGCCGCGCGTGGGCCGGGCGATGGCCGAAATCTTGCCTTCGTCCACGGTGGAATAAGTCCTGCCATTTTTTACCACGACGGTATAGCAGGTGCCCCGGGCCACGAGCGCGCCATCGGGAGTCTGCACCTTAAAGTCGGTGACGTTTGGCGTACTCGGATCGACCAGCACATTAACAATGCCGGAAGTTAGTTCGAGCCGGGCCTTGCGTTGAGTGACCGCGCCGCCGCTCTTCTGGAAAGCCAGCTCCGTGATCTTCAGGATGGAATTATCGCCCACTTGAACGGCCGATCCCGGCGTGGTCTGCAAGATGACTTTGCCGCCGTCTCCCGTGCGCACCGTGCTTCCCACAGGCAAAACTTGTCCAACCTTCAACGGCTTGAACGAAACTGAGTCGGGAGGAGCGAACTGGGCCGTGCCTGTGACCATAAAGGCAACGGCGGCCACCGGATCGGCCTGCAGCCCCCCGGCGAGCATAAAAAGGGCGAGCGAAAGACTCGCCGCCAAGAGAATCTTCATCCTTTTCACGCTGTCTCACTATCGAAGAACGAGCCAATAGGCAATGAAAATCCGCATAGGCATGCCGCGCGACTTCCCATGGCAGACCCTGCAAAAGTCTCTCTTTTAGGTTTCCCTCATCCCGATCCTTCGACAAGCTCAGGACTAAAGGCAAGTCGAAGGAACAGTTCAGTTGCAGCCTCGGTTCAAGTGAAAAAAACGATCCGTCACTCACAGACCTGTGATCGACTATGCAATAAACGTAAAGATGAAAACTTGCCCGCCCTCTTTTTCATGAAAATTTTACCCGCCCGCTGCTGCATTATCGCAGCCATCGTCAGCGCCACGCTCACCTTTTGTTCCCCGGTGTTTGGTCAAGACACAAGCGACGTGTTGGTCAAGGCCCTTGATTTCGTTCATCAAGTTGAAAGCCCCTCCGGCAATCCGCAAACCGATGCCCAGCGCATCGACCTGCTCACCCAGGCAATCACAATGGCCCAGGAAGCGCCCGATCATCGCCTGATGGGACATCGCGTGCTGGCGATTCAAGCCATCGGTGGAGGAGAGAAGACGATCAGTTGAAGCGGTGCAACACCCTACTATTATGAAAATTATCCTAACCGGCCTCGGAGCGGTTCTTTTCCTTTTCAACCCATGTCTTTATGCGGATGCGCCTGGCGCGGCCTTTACACCGGCATCAATTCCGAGCGACGCCCAGATCAATGCCATTGCGCCCTCGCTGCCAGCGCCGCCAGTGGGAGTAGGACGTCCCATTGCGGATCAGCCGGGTCGCCCACCGCTCAGCCATCTGGAGCGCCAAAGTCCTGATTGGTTGAGCAAGGCTGTTTTTTATCAGGTTTATCCGCAAAGCTATTGCGATTCCAATGGTGACGGCATAGGCGACTTGCAGGGAATCATCAGCAAGCTCGACTATATTAAATCGATCGGTGCCAATGCCATCTGGCTCAATCCCATTTACGATTCACCCTTTGGCGATGCAGGCTACGATGTACGCGACTATGAGCTGGTAGCGCCGCGTTACGGAACAAACGATGACGCGAGGCGGCTTTTTGCCGAGGCCCATAAGCGAGGACTTCACGTTTTGCTCGACCTGGTCGCGGGTCACACTTCCATTGAACACGCTTGGTTCAAGGATTCCAGCAGCAGCGCCTCTTCTGAACATGCCAACTGGTACATCTGGCCTACGGACGGTAGCGGTGTCAAAAGCCCGGGTGCTCGTCCGGGAAAGTACCTGCCTAATTACTACGCCTTTCAGCCCGCACTCAATTACGGCTACGGAAAGATCGATCCCGCCAAACCATGGGAGCAGCCCCCGACCGCCCCCGATTGCATGGCGGTGCGTAACGCCATGCGTGGAGTGATGAAGTTCTGGTTGGATACGGGCTGCGATGGATTCCGCGTCGACATGGCCGCTTCGCTCATCAAAAACGATGATGGAAAAGCACTAAAATCTCTTTGGGGCGATTATCGTGAATGGCTGCAAGCGAATTATCCTCACGCCATTCTGGTTTCAGAATGGAGCGATCCGGAATCGTCTATTCCAAGCGGATTCGATATCGACTTCATTATTCAATTCGGCAACCCGGCCTACCAATGCCTCCTGAATCCGGTCCGGGATGGAGACACGCATAAAGCGTGCTTCTTTAGCCGCGAAGGCTCGGGCGACATCCAGGCATTTCTCGATGCCTACCTGCCCGCCTATGAAAAGACCCACTCGCTTGGCTATATTTCACTTCCCACGGGCAATCACGACTTTAGTCGCCCCCGTTTTCAGGGACGAGAGATTCCCGACCTTAAGGTTATCTACACCATGCTATTTACCATGCCCGGCGTTCCTTTCATTTATTACGGAGACGAAATTGGCATGCGAAATCTTAAAGGGTGGCCTTCCAAGGAAGGTGCGAAGTGGCGCAGCTTCTGCCGTTCACCCATGCAATGGGAGCCCGGGGATCACGCGGGATTTTCAACGGCCGACCCCAAGCAGTTTTATTTGCCGCTCGATCCTGACCCGAATCGACCAAATGTAGCCACCGAGGAAAGTGATCCCGATTCACTCCTTAATTTCACTCGCGCCTTACTGAAGCTTCGGGCCGGCAATGCATCTCTCGGTAATCTTGGAGGCTTCAAACCTCTGTACGCGGAAAAGAACAAATACCCATTCGTTTACCTTCGCTCCGGCGGCCCGGATAACTTCATCATTGCGGTCAATCCCTCCAATTCCGTTCAGACTTGCTCGGTACCAGCCTTGAAAGATGCCGTTCCCGTCTTGGCTAAGGGCAGTCAAGTGACCGATACAACCCTAAGCATGTCGCCGATCTCTTATGCGATTTATAAGGCGGTCAACCTTCGCCCCTAGTCCATTCATGAAATCCATTCTTACCATCCTGGGCGCGGCGTTTGTCGTTCTGTCCACCTCCTTGCGCGCGGACACGTTTGACCCAGTCGCCTGGAAGGCAATAGTCCCGACCGACGCCCAGATTAATGCCGTCGCGGCGATGCTTCCGGCGAAACCCGAGGGAGTCGGTCGTCCCATCACCGACCGAGCCGCGTGGGCGACGGCGATGCAGCAGCCCTATTTCCAAAAACAACTCAAGGACGCGGAGCTCTACGCCACGCAACCGATTCCCGACTTGGGAGATACTCCTGCCACTAATTTTTGGATTCTGAATGTCCCTTTTGACCTGCGGAGCAAGCGACTTATCGCCTTTGTCATCGCCGAGTGCGCGCAAGATGACGGCAAGCACCTACCGCTGATCGAAGCTGAACTTCATTCGATCCTTACGGAGAGCGCGTGGTCCCTCATGCCCGGACATCGGGATGAAATCGATCTGGCCGCGGCTGCCCGCGGTTGGACGGTGGCCACTGCCGATTACTGGCTGGGCGACAAATTGAAGCCTGAGACCCGCCAGCTTATCCGTTCCGAATTGAAGAAGCGCATATTCGATCGCTATGTGGCCGACTTCAAGTCGGACCGGCCGAAATGGGGTTGGGAAATGGGAAATGGTTCAAACTGGATCGCGGTTTGTAATTCCGGTGTCCTGGGTGCTGCCCTGACTGTCATCGACGATCCCAAAGAACGGGCTTTCTTTGTCCAGACCGCTCAAAATTCAGTGGCCTACTATTTGAAGGGCATGGGCGATGATGGCTACGACTTTGAAGGCATCGGCTACTGGGGGTATGGCTTCGGCTGTTATCTCTGCCTTGCAGAGACGCTTTACGAACAGACCCAGGGAAAGATCAATATGTTTCAAGGCCCCAAGGTTCGCAATATGGCGCTTTTTCTTAAGCGCATGCAGATGCTTCCCGGAGTTTTTGCGGCTTGGGGAGATGTCTGGTACCGCGGAAATGGCTCCATGGAGGAATTGAATGAGCTGATCAACGAGCGCTGGGGGATGGGCTGGACCGATCTCGATCCGTCCAAATCGACCATGTTTGCGACCCACAATCTCGGTGATCGCCTTTTTGGCTTTGGCCTCTTCGGCTTTCCTCTGCCGCAATATGGCGACAGCCCGGTGGCCGGTTCTCCCGCCACGTCGGAAGAATTGGCCGAGGGTACGCTACGGACGTATTTCCCCGATGGGAAGGTGCTGATAACGCGTTCCCAGCGACCCGGCGCGCCTGATTTGGGTTTGGCCGTCAAGGGGGGCACCAACGACCACGATGGAAGCGGAAATAAGGGTCACAACCACAACGATAACGGCACCTACTACGTCGCAACCAAAGGCGTTCCGCTCATCGTCGATCCTGGCATGGAGATTTATACCCGGGATTCGTTCGGACCGCATCGCTTTGAAAGCATGATGATGAATTCCTATGGCCATGACGTGCCCTACATCGGCGGGACCATGCAGAAGTCGAGTCCTACAGCGTTGGCCGTGATCACCGACAAATCCTTCACTGACGACAAGGACAGCATCACGATGGACCTGACCTCCAGTTATGACGTGCCTTCCCTGATTAAGGTGACCCGGACTTACGTGCTGGACCGGACGAAGCCGTCCGTGGAAATCACCGACACCGCCGATTTTAGCGCGCCAACCGATTATGGTAGCGCATTCATCACGGGATCGAAGTGGACGGAAAAGGGACCCGGCTCGTACCTGATTTACGAAAAGCAGTCGGCGGTCCAGACGACCGTGACTTTGGAAGACGGCAGCCAGACGCTCCTCAATAAAACCGAATATCTCCAAATGCACCAGGCGGGTGCGGGTTATCATCCGATGCGCCTTGGCTTCAACCTCGACAAGCCGGTGACGCACGTTGTCATGCACACAACCATCGTGCCGGTGACAGCGCCGCCCCCCGCTCCAACTGCACCGGCTCCCGCGGCGCAGACCGCAGACGATTTTTTCAACCAAGGCTGGGCCAAAATGCACCAAAGCGACTGGCGCGGAGCCGTGGCCGCTTTCGATCAAGCCATCAAGCTCGATCCCGGAAAGGTGGATGCCTACCTGGAACGCGGCGCCTCGAAGCTGATGCTGGGAGACCATGTCGGGGGCATGGCCGATTACGATCAGGCGATCAAGGTCGATCCGAAAAATACGGAAGCTTATTTAAAACGGGGCGAGGCCCTGCAGATGAAGGACCCGAAAGGTGCCATCGCCGATTACCAACGGGTGATCGCCCTCGATCCCAAAAATCATGAAGCCTATAAGGACCTGGCTACAGTTAAATGGATGCATCAGGATAATGACGGAGCGATCGCGGCCTACGATCAACTCATCGCACTCGATCCCAAAGATTGGTACTCCTACGCCTGTCGTGCGATGGCCAAGGGGTCCAAAGGCGATTGGGATGGGGCCATCGCCGACTACGATCAGGACATTCTGATTGAACCCACCGACTTCAATGCCTTCCATAACCGGGGTCAACTCAAGCAAAAGAAAGGCGACTTACAGGGTGCGCTTGCCGACTTCAATCAAGCTATCGCCCTCGGCATGCATGACGGCTACGTCTATCGCGAGCGCGCTGGCATCAAGAAAGTTCTGGGTGATTGGGACGGAGCCCTTGCCGACTACGACCAAGTGATCACTCTTGATCCGAAGAATGGTGACGCCTTTGTTAATCTCGATGAAGCCTACTTCAACCGTGGGAACATCAAACTGGCCAAGCGAGATCTGCCAGAAGCCATTGCCGATTATAACCAAGCAATTCGACTTCATGCTGAAGATACGCAAAGCGCTTATTTCAGCATCTGGGTGGCACAGCAACTCCAGGGCAAAAAAGCCGAAGCGGATTCACAGCTTTCAAGTGAGATGGCCAAAAGCGCCGGTTTTACCTGGTACTGGCCTTCAAAAATCAGCGCGTTTCTTCTCGATCAAATGAGCGAGTCCGATTTTATGAATGGCGCGACTTCAAGCGATGCCAAGACGGATGGAATACAGCACTGCCAAGCCTGGTACTATGCGGGGATCAAGCACCTTCTTGCCGGAGACAAATCCACCGCAGCGGACGATTTCCGAAAATGTCTGGTGACGAATCAAAAAGACGAAAGCTCATACTTTTTTGCCGAAGCCGAGCTTAAGGCCATCGAGAAGCAGCCATAAGGTTGATTGGCGCTGCCGGGTCGTGCCTGTCACTTCTCCACGCCTTTCATTTGTTAGTGCTAATGCAAATTGCTAAAATTGTGGCACCTCATGTCCTTGCTATCTGCGGACAAGCCGCATCCTATGGCAAAAACATCAGTCGAGCGGTTCGTCTCCGCCTCGGATATTTTATTGCTGACCGGAACCGGTTCCCGGATAATTGCCGTTTGGAGGAGTGGCGACAGCGCCCGCGCTGCCTTGTGCCGGAGATTGTCCCGGAGCGGGGGTGGGAGTGGCCGTACTTGCGGCATGTTTAACCGACGAACCTGTACCTGGATAATTGCCGCTTTGAGGAGTGGCAACAGCACCCGCACTTGCATGCGCGGGAGATTTTCCCGGAGGCATGACCCGGACATTCGGATTCACCGCGGTTGGGCCGTTCGTCGTGCTCTGTGCAGATGCCAGGCTGGCTGTCGCAAAAAAACCGCCAAAAACGACTGCGCCTAACCATCTTTTAGCTATTCTTTTCATAGTTACAACCATATTGAGTTCAACTGGCGAGCGCCATGGGGTGTTCACCCCATGGCATTCGCATCTGCAAGGACTATAGTCACTATTATGAATCTAATTATTCTCATCATTGTGCTGGCTCTTTTATTTGGCGGCGGCGGTTATTATTACGGTGGCATTGGTTATGGCGGGGGTGGTCTTGTTTCGATTTTGCTTCTGCTCTTGGTACTGCGTCTGGTGGGCGTTGTTTAACTTTTTGCCGTTAGGGTAACGGTTCTTCATAACGAAGAACAAAAGGAACTATTATGGATAAACTCGAAATTAAAGGCGACTGGAACATCACCAAGGGCAAGCTGAAACAGAAGTGGGCCAAACTCACGGATGACGACCTCCAATACGTCGAAGGCAAGCATGACGAATTGTTCGGCCGCATTCAGAAGCGAACCGGCGAAACCCGTGAATCGGTCGAAAAGACTATCAAAGAATTTTTTGCCGTTAGTCGCTAAGGACAACCATGCCCCAAGGCGATAAATCCAGTTACACTGACAAACAAAAGCGTCAGGCGACCCACATCGAAGAAGGCTACGAGAAGAAGGGGCTCAGCACGAAAACCGCCGAGGCACGGGCTTGGGCCACCGTCAACAAACTCACCGGCGGCGGTAAAAAGAACGGCTCCGGACGGAAAAGAAATTGATCAAGGGCAGGTCTGCCTTGATCGCCGATGGAGTCTCAAGCAGACAGGTCAGAAAGCTTGGCCGCAATCTCTTTGATCGGCAGGCAGAAATCCACAGCCCTCGCTTCGAGGGCCGCAATGGGCATTTCCGGACATTGGGCCTCATCAGGTTCCTGAGCGATGGTTGTTCCGCCTGCATTCCGAATTGCGAGAAGACCAGCCACCCCGTCGTGCATGGTGCCACTCAAGATCACGCCGATAGACCGGTCTCCCTGAGATTTCGCGGTGGTTTCAAACAGCTCATCGATGGAGGGGATCCAGAATTCGCGCTTCGGGGCATTTAACTCGGATACGCCTATCGTCTTCGAGTTCACAACGAGATGCCGGCGCGGTCGAGAAACGTAGATGCCTTTTTCGATTCGTTCCCCGTCTTCGACAAATCGAACGCTGTGGCTGTCACACGCGGTAAGTATTTCATCAAGAAGACTGTCAGGGCCGCTGTGTAGAACGATGTACATGGGCACGGGCATTGGTGCAGGCAAAGCTTTAACGAGCTGGCATAATGGCTTCACTCCCCCCGCAGACGCGCCAACTACGATTACGCGCCACGTCGGTCTCATTGATATATATATAAGCTGGGAACCGCGCAGACGCTATAGGGTGTTCACCCCATGGCCGATTGGATTCTTCGGGCTTATGCTTAGGTATCAAAAAACCAAAGGAATTAATACGTTATGCTATGCTATTAGAGTTTTGATTTGTTGCATGGGATTGCCCCTGCAGGCAACAAGCATCGTGCCCGCCCAGGTGACCCAGGCCAAGGAGCAAGGCAACGCCCCGGTCTCGTCCGGCGGACGCTTGGGCCGCATAACTGCCTATTGGGCGGGTCCGGGAGATTACTATACGAGTCGCCTCATCAGTGCCACGGGCGTCTCCTTGCATGACGGCCACTGCGCAGTTGATCCCAGCATCATTCCTTACGGCAGCATGGTGGATGTTGCCGGAGTCGGCAAATTCCTGGCAGTCGATACTGGTTCCGCCGTTGTGAGCCGAAAGGCCGCTCGGCAAGACGCCCATACCATCGAAGAACGGAAAGCCCTGGTGATTGATCTCTTCTTCAAATCCCGTAAGGCGGGCGAAGCCTTCACTGCCAGCACGCCCAAGTACGCTTTCATCAGTTGGCAACCATCTTCCCTTCCCTCGACGCTTTTACCGACACCCGTCATCACACCCATCTCGATGATGCTGCGACTGAGCCCAGGCATTCACCTTCGTCGCTCACCAGATGAGATCGCCTCTCTCTCCATGCCACTGCGACTGGGCCTGCCTGCCCATCCTCTTCGACCACAACTCGAGGTCGCAAGTCAGTAATAGGATTTCCAAAGAAACTTCGTATTCAAACAACGTGTTTGGGGGCAAGGCGAACAAGCCAGATAATCGCTGTCCTTATTTTCATAATTGGGTCTGCTCTTCAAGTCTTCTCCCAAGTTCATGGCGCACCGACTCAACCCTCGGCACCGGGCATGCCTTCAATAGGCCCCACGAACGCACTTTGATTTGGGCAGTTCAGGTTTGCCTCACCGGATTGATTATTGTTGCCCCGAGCCGGGCGGGTTAACCGATTTATTCCCCGAGCCGGGTTGGTTGGTCCATTGATTTCCCGAACCAGATTGATTACCTGAGCCGGGCGGGTTGACCGATTTATTGCCCGAGCCGGGTTGGTTCCCCGAGCCTGGTTGATTTCCCGAGCCGGTTTGATTTCCTGAGCCGGGTGGATCGACCGATTTATTTCCCGAGCCGGATTGGTTCCCCGAACCCGGTTGATTTCCCGAGCCGGTTTGATTTCCCGCTCCGCTCGCCGCCGGATCTCCATAAGTTGAAAGGATACAGCCCTCCAAGACCATGGACAAACTCACCGATAGGAGGGCGATGAGGAACTTATTTTTAGCGGTTTTCATAGATGTTCTTTCTTTGGTGCGTTTGAACACAGTTGAATTGATTTATTTTCCGACACTTTCTACGGTAAGGGGTAATGGCAAGCCGTGCCATACGGTGTTCACCCCATAAGCCCCTTAACGGTGTCTTCCCCTCTTTAAAAAACACTGAGCAGAATCCCAACTGGAGTCACCAGTCGGTCAGGGGAGGAACCCCAACAGAAAGATCGGATTTAATCGGCCCTTCCCATGCTTTGATGTTTTGGCTGAAGCTCTGGCGGGTGCAGAATATTTTTTTGACAAACATTGGGCCCTGATTTTCGACTGCAAACTTCCCTTCATCCCCGGCTCGCGTGGAAACTTTTTGGATCGTGTTCATGTCGTGAAGTAAACCGGAATATCGTTCTGACGCTATGGGGTCTTACCCCACTCATCCTACCGAAGATATTGTAACTCTCCCTTCTTCTTCGTGCTCAACCGGGGAATACAAAGTTCCTTTGGCGATAAGCAACTTATTGGCCTAAAACCTGCGTCAAAAAAACTCTGGAAGTAACCCCAACAGAAACTGGTTGGCTGATACGGTCCGAGAATAATAAGGAAGAGATATATTCCAGCGGTCAATTTTCCGCTCAAGTGATCGTGGATAACCTGATCGGTTAACGCCATTAATTGGCGTTGTTTGATGGCCTCCGCCTTCGAGACAAAGAAGTTTCGAGCATCTCGGATACAGGCTGGGAAATATCCCGATTTTCCATTCCTGCCTTCCCAGCGAATGGCATAGACATCGTCCCGTCCGCGAAAGAGACTCCGAAACAGCCGGATTTTTGAGGACTTTGTTGTAACGGATGCAGGTGAAAGGATATTTGAGGCAGGGATGATGCCGGGAATGCTTGTGCGAATTTCCAGCAGTTTTTTCAGCCGCTCATTTTCTTCTTTCAGGCGCTTGAGCTTAGCCAGAGCCTCGCTCAGCCCTCTCTGAGGGCCATTTTCTTCAGCCGTATGCACCCGAGCATTTCAGCATAGATTTTCCAAAATGGAATTCTTGCCATTATCGGAAGCCGTTGCTTTTTTAAGAAACCACGCCGTGAAAATGCACCCCAGCCTACGTCAGTTATTTGAAGGCAACCGTCCGCCTGATGCGTCGAGGCGTTCGAGCAAGACTCTTTTCCCCATCGCGCTTGCCTTGCGGGATGCTTTGCTCGAAGTCCAGAACTCGTTTCAATTCGATACATGCGCCCTTCTGGACGAGGAGGTGGACCTTTTGGCGATAGCCCTGACGGAATTGGCCGAAGACCTCCATGTGGGGCTGGGGATGTGGCAAAGCCTGGAAAACTATCAAAAGGAATTTTTTGGAACTCCGCTACCGCTTTTCTGGAGGCCGGGCGATCCTCCGCTGCTCCCCTTCGACGCGAGACGCTTTCAGTTTTTTCTTTATACGATCTGGGGTTATTTGGCCCCGGATCGAGTCCTTTCTCCTTCTCATCGCGATTTACAGACACTGGCGCAGACGGCCAGCGATGTTCTGACGAAGCATTTCGCGGGTCAGACTCGATCATCCGACATCGCTTCTTTTCTTGCTTCACCCAATAAGTACGGTTGGGAGATCAAGCGCAAACTGATCTGGCTCGGAACCCATTCTTATCTTTTCCGATTTCCGTTTGCCGCTCATGCCGGGGATCGGCTTGAAGGCCCGCCGGATGTGGAGTTGGTGGATGATTTTATCTGCCAACAGACGACCGAATGGTCGGGTCTTGGCGCGACCGATTTATTAGCTGGAACATTGAAAATATCGGACGCAGACCGCGCCACGCTCCGAACCTGGCATGAGCGTCATCTGGCGGTCTATCGAGTCCTTTCCCTGCAAAAAAGGGGGCGCATGATGGAAACGATGGAGGTCGTCAATCTCGTGAATGAGCAGACCTATCGCGTTCGCGTGGAGATGGAGAATTGTCCGTTTACCGTCGATCAGATGATTTGGGGCAGTCTGCTGCCGTGGCGCGGTGAGTGGTATTGGTCCGGGGCGCAACATCCGCTCAAGGCTGGTGCCAATGACGCCGGGATGATCCGAAAAAATTTCTTGGAAAAGAGTTCGCGGATCGCTTACCGCTACTGCCCCGATCTGGCACAGAAGGCGCGGGATACGACGCGCGAGATGCACGCGAATTTTCTGAAAGCATACGGTTCAGACTTGGCCATTTTTTCAGATGGATTTTCCCTAGCGGCGGCTGAACAAAAGCGAATGGACCAGGAGTTTGCGGCCAAGGCAGGCGAAGACCTCGCGACCATGATGAAGAAACACAAGCTTTCCCGACCCGGTCCCTCAATGACTTTTGACCAAGAGTTTTTGGAACATCGGGACGGCGTTGGCGTCTTTTTCAACCCGGACGAAGGAGTTGAATACCTGGCAAATTTCAATAGCCTGCTCGCCTGCTTTCGGAAAAAGGAGGAGGCTCTGACGGAGGACGAACGGGAGATGATTTTTGACTTGATGTGGGATCCCGCCGTGAGCACGGCGTTTTTGCGCCGTCTCGTCCTGGAACATGGCGCAAAGAGCATCGGCAAGGCATACTTGATCGCCAACTTTCAGGAATCTGACCTGGAATATCTCCTGCGCCGATTTAAGGGCGCCTACTTTCGAACGCGCTACCCCTGCATCTCCTTTCGGGAAGACTAATTTCAAAACCTTTGCCGTGAAAAAGCCTAACGAAGACCCGGTACGCGAAGAACGCATCGACATGGAAATCGTCGTGGACTGCTATAATGAACACGAAAGATACATGGGCTGGTATTGCTATCTTGAGGGCAAGTTGAAGTTTCCTTTCCAAGCCAAATGCACACGACAGCAACCGATTTCTCCCTTGAAGAAAGGCGAATCCGTCACCGTCATCGGCATGTTGGACGATGATTCCGATTATCCTTCCGACATTATGGTGAAAGTCCGGTGGCAAAACCGGACCATGGGCGTTCCCCTATCGCAGCTTGCGGGAGTCAACGTTAATGCTGATACCAAAGAAGCCATCGACGATTGGCGCTACTGGATTGAGCACAATTATCGCTTTTAAATAGAATAGTAATTAAAAGGAGCCGTGCAGGTCGCGCAACGGCTTGGCTGTTGTCGCCGGTAATCCGCGCCCGGTGATCGCTCCCCGGGCGACTATGGGATTGTCACGATCAGACCAGACGATAGCTTGTGCTACGGCCACCGCCCTCATCCTGAATGAGAATGCCGCGTTCGATCAAAATCTTGATGTCCCGGAGTGCCGTATCCTCGGAACACTTGACCAGCTTGGCATATTTTGACGTGGAAAGCTTGCCTTCAAAACCATCCAGCAGCAGGTTGATGATCTTACGCTGTCTGTCGTTTACCGGCTCCGCGTTGATCCGTTCCCAGATTTTCGCTTTTCGCCAAACCCCGGCGAGTTCCGTCTCCGCTCCCGCCACAGCCCGTCCAAGACAGCCCAGGAACCATTCCAGCCACGAGGTAATATCGGCCCCTCCCCGTTGGCTCTGCTCCAGGTGCAAATAATACTGTTTCCTCTCGGCTTCAATCTGCGCCGACATGCTGTAAAACCGCTCGGCAGTTCCCTCAGCCCGCGCTAGGGCCATATCAGCTATCGCCCGGCCAATGCGGCCGTTGCCGTCTTCAAATGGATGGATAGTGACAAACCAAAAATGGGCGACTCCAGCTTTGAGCACGGGATCAATTCCCTTGGAGACACCAAACCATTCGAGAAATACCGACATCTCGTGCTCAAGCCGATCTGCGAATGGCGCTTCAAAATGAACCCGTTCCCGACCCATCGGCCCGGACACAACCTGCATGGGGCCTGCTTCGGCAGGACGCCATGCGCCCACGGTGATACGCCGCATCCCGCTCCGCGCGGTTGGAAACAATGCGGCGTACCAGCCGAACAGCCGTTCTGCCGTCAGCGGTTGAGCATATTTTTGCGTGGCATCGAGCATCATCCCTACAATGCCTTCGATGTCGCGGCTGTCGGGGGAAGTACCCCCGACATCAAGACCAAGCCGCCGGGCGATTGATGACCGCACGGCCTCGGCATCGAGTTGCTCTCCCTCAATCGCGCTCGATTTGATCACGTCGGCGGTGAGCGTCGTCAGGCTGGCTTCCGCGCGAAGCCGAAAGCCAAGCCCCTCCATCCGCCCCAAGAGACGACCCTGCCTATGCCGGACATCCGCCAGCAGAGGCAATAACTTCGCATCGTTCCATTTGAGTCGAGGCCACTCGGGAATTTCATGAATAAAAGGCATATTCTCCGCTTATTTTGCGGTGATTATGGGGCATATCCGCCGCTAGTCAACCCTGTTATCCGCATGTTATGCGGAGATTAGGCGGTCTATTCTCCGCATATTGGCATGATGAAATTTGGCGACTGCACAACTGAAAACCTTTGCCAGCCTTGCGCCCAGCATTGCAGAATACCAAGCCTAACTATGCCCGATGATAATCCAGTGCCTACTGGCGAAATCGTCCTCTACCAGACGGAGGATGGTGGAACCCGTATCGAATGCCGGTTTGAAGGAGAGACCCTGTGGCTCTCCCAAGCGCTAATAGCCGAGTTATTTCAGATTGCGGTTCCCACCGTAAACGAGCACCTGAAAGGCATATACGCCGAAGGCGAGCTCCAGCCGGAGGCAACTATTAGGAAATTCCGAATAGTTCGCAAGGAGGGTTCCCGACAGGTTACCCGCGAAATCGAGCACTATAATCTTGAGGCCGTGCTCGCGGTAGGCTTTCGGGTCCGTTCCCAGCGCGGCGTTGCTTTCCGCCAATGGGCCACTGCCCGCTTGCAGGAATATCTCGTTAAGGGCTTCGTCATGGATGATGTGCGGCTGAAGAACCCGCCCGGTCCCGGCGTGCCTGACTACTTCGATGAATTGCTGGAACGCATCCGAGATATTCGCGCCAGCGAAAAACGCATGTACCTGAAAGTGCGCGATATTTTCGCCCTCGCTGCCGATTACCAGCCTCAAGCCGAAGAAACCCAGCAGTTCTTCCAAATCATCCAGAACAAACTCCACTGGGCCGTCACCGGCAAAACTGCCGCCGAACTCATTAAAGATCGTGCCGACCACAACAAGCCCAACATGGGGCTGACCTCTTGGAAGGGAACAAAGGTTCGCAAAACCGATGTCACGGTGGCCAAAAACTATCTTCGCGGCGAGGAAATAACGGAGCTAAATCGCATCGTGACCATGTACCTCGATTTCGCGGAGGATCAGGCAACTCGGCGCAAGGTTCTCTACATGAAGGATTGGCAGGAGAAACTCAACGCCTTCCTGAAATTCAATGAGCGCGATCTTCTCACCAATGCCGGGAAGGTCGAAAAAGCTGTCGCCGACAAGCTGGCGCTCGAAGAATACGAGCAATTCCAAACGCTTCGCCTCGCCGCCGAGTCAGAGGCCGAAACCAAGGCTCTCGAAGTAGCGATCAAAAAGCTCCCTGCTAAAAAACCACGACCGAATAAAAAGTGAAATGAACGGCGTCTCGGGACGTAAAATCTGGACGTGCGGTTTCATGTTCGAACCTGTGAGCCTGAACTTATTCTCCATTCGCGGTCGAGAGTTCCGCCTGCTTCAGAACGAGCTGCGTAGCATCTTCCGAGAGATCGGGCGGGTAGCCGTACATCGCAAGCAACCGGCGCACCTTCCGTCGTAGGTCCGCGCGGACCGATTCACGCTGCGACCAGTCGAGTTTGGGCAGTCGTTTGACCATCTCGGCCAGTTCCCGCGCCATCCATGGCGTGGCCGACCCTGTCCGAGGAGCGGAAGAAGATTATTTGCTCACTCTTGGACCTCGCATGATGGAATCAGATATGAAGGTAAGCCAGCCTCTGCCCGTGCAATCCTCGACCATCATAGCCGCAAAACATCATTCTGAATCAAGCTTCGTCCAATACCGTCCGCATTGTCTTGAGCAAGGTTGCCGCCGTATAGGGCTTCATCAGGAAGTGGTTGACGCACTCCGATGATTGCCCAGACGCGCTGCTCTTAAGCCCTTAATTTTGTCACAAGGCATTCCCCTGCCTGATGCAACGTCTCGTCCTTTTTCGCAAAGTGAAAACGGATGTAACGATGGACCGGTTCGCGGAAGAAGCTCGACCCCGGCACGCCCGTGACGCCGATGCGCTTGGTCCATTCCTCGGCGGCGACGCGGTCATTGGCAAAGCCGAGCGACGAAATATCGACCAGCGTGTAATAGGCGCCCTGGGGTGTGGTGAAGGGGAGTCCGGTCTGGCGCAGATAGCCGAGAAAGAGATCGCGTTTGCGCGTGTATTGCGCGAGTAGCTCGGCGTAGTAGCTGTCGGAAAATTCGAGCGCGGTCACCGCCGCTTCCTGAAGCGGAGCCGCCGCGCCGACGGTGAGGAAGTCGTGCACTTTGCGGGCTTGCGCGATGATCTCTGCCGCAGCCGCAACATAACCAAGCCGCCAGCCGGTGATGGAATAGGTCTTCGACAGCGAACCGCAAGTGATCGTCCGTTCCCACGCGCCTGGCAGCGTGGCAAAGGGAATGTGCGCGTACGGTGCGTAGACGATGTGCTCGTAGACCTCGTCGGTGATGACGAAGGCGTCGTGTTCGCGCGCGAGGTCGAGGATGAAAAGCAGCTCTTCGCGGGTAAAAACTTTGCCGCATGGATTGGAGGGATTGCAAAGGACGAGGGCTTTCGGTTTTTGCGCGAAGGCGCGCCGTAGTTCGTCCGGGTCGAAACCGAAATCGGGCGGGCGGAGCGAGACGTAGATCGGTTCCGCGTCGGAGAGGATCGCGTCGGCGGCGTAGTTCTCGTAGAAGGGCGAGAAGACTATGACTTTGTCGCCCGGATTGCAGGCGGTCATCATGGCGACCATCATCGCCTCGGTACTGCCGCAGGTGGTGACGAGATGCTTGTCGGGTTCTATTTCAAGGCCCGTAAATCGGTTGATTTTTGCGGCCAGTGCCTGGCGAAAACGAGCCGAACCCCAGGTGATCGAATATTGGTGAAACGGGCCGCGCGCGCTTCGCTCAAGAGCCTCGACCAAGGCCTCCGGCGGATCGAAATCGGGGAAACCCTGGGCCAGATTGATGGCCTGATGCTGATTGGCCAGGCGGGTCATTTCGCGGATGACCGATTCCTGAAAAATGGCGAGTCGGGAGGCGGTGGCGGGCATGGTGGTTAGAGGCCAGAGACAATACCTCTCGATGAGGTATCACTCAATGGCCTCGTGAACCGATTTGTGTATCGTACAGCTTATGCGGAAACCAGCGCGGGCGATGACGTTCCCTGAGTTTCAATCTCAAGGGAATCGCTTTCCACGCCCACGTCCGCAAATAACCATGTGGAGAGATAGCGCTCGCTGGACGAGGGCACGATAACCACGATCTGCTTGCCCTTGTTTTCGGGACGCTTGGCGATTTGCAACGCCGCCCAGATGATTGCACCGCTCGAAATTCCCACGGGAATTCCGTCGAGCTGGTTGACTTCTTTCGAGATCGGGCCGGAGTCCGCCTCTTTGACCTGGATGATTTCATCCACGATCTTCGTGTTCAGGTTCGCCGGGATGAAGCCCGCGCCGATGCCTTGCAATTTGTGCGGCCCAGGCGCACCCCCGGAAATTACCGGTGATCCAAACGGCTCGACAGCGACGGCTTTGAAGCCGGGCTTGCGCGACTTAATCACTTCCGCCACGCCCGTGATCGTTCCGCCCGTGCCGACGCCCGCCACAACGAAGTCGACCTTGCCGTCCGTATCGCGCCAGATTTCCTCCGCCGTCGTGCGGCGATGGATTTCGGGATTGGATGGATTGCTGAATTGTTGCAAGACGATGCTGTTGGGAATTTGCTTGTTCAATTCTTCGGCCTTGGCGATGGCACCCTTCATGCCCTTCGCGCCTTCGGTCAGCACGAGTTTCGCGCCGAGAATTTTGAACAGCTTGCGTCGTTCCGTGCTCATCGTCTCCGGCATGGTGAGGATCAATTTCAGCCCGCGAGCGGCGGCGACGAACGCCAGCGCGATGCCGGTGTTGCCGCTGGTTGGCTCGATGATAACGGTCTTTTCGTTGATGCGTCCGGACTTGAGCGCGTCGTCGATCATCGCCACGCCGATGCGGTCCTTGACGCTGGAGAGCGGGTTGAAGAATTCGAGCTTGAGCAGCACGTCGGCGACCGCGCCGTGCTTTTTGGCGGTGCGATTGAGCCTCACGAGCGGCGTGTTGCCGATGGTTTCAGTGATGTCGTTGTGTATTTTTGCCATATATTTGTGTGGTTGATTTCTGTTTCCAATTTGCGAAAGAGTGAACGCCTCCTATTTCGTCGCGATGCGCAGCGCCTGGTCGATGTCGGCCTTGAGGTCCTCCACGTCCTCCAGCCCGATGGACAGGCGAATATAATCCGGTGTGGTTCCCGTCTCGGCCTGCTCTTCCGGCGTGAGTTGCTGATGCGTTGTCGAGGCGGGATGAATGACCAGCGATTTGGCGTCGCCGATATTTGCGAGATGCGAAAAGAGCTTCACCGAATCGATGAATTTTTTCGCGGCTTCAAAACCGCCTTTGATGCCAAAGCCGACGAGACCGCCAAAACCGCGCTTGAGATATTTCGACGCGACCTTGTAGCTCGGATCGTCCGGCAGGCCGGAATAGGTCACCCAACTCACCAACGGATGCGCCTTAAGCCACTGCGCGACTTCCAATGCATTGATCGAATGCTGGCGCTGACGCAGCGGCAGCGTCTCCAGACCGAGGAGAAATTCGTGCGCATTAAATGGACTCAACGCCGCGCCAATGTCCCGCAACAATGTCACGCGAACTTTCAGAATAAATGCGACGTTTCCGAGGCCGGGCACGTTGCTCAGTGCGTCCCAGTATTTCAAACCGTGATAACTCGGATCCGGCTCGGTGAATTCCGGGAACTTGCCGTTATTCCACTTGAAATTGCCGGAATCGACGATGACGCCGCCGATGCTGGTACCGTGACCGCCGATGTACTTGGTCGCCGAAGTGGCAAGAATATCCGCGCCAAATTCAATCGGACGCACCAGGCCGACGCCCACGGTGTTGTCGACCACCAGCGGTATGCCGGCTTCGTGCGCGATTTCCGAGAGAACCTCAAAATCGGGCACGTCGAGTTTCGGATTACCCACTGTCTCGACGTAGATGGCTCGGGTCTTGGGAGTAATGGCCCGGCGAAAGGCTTCCGGGTTGCGCGAGTCGACAAACTTCACCGTGCGGCCCAGCTTGGGAAAGGTATGGTGAAAAAGCTGATAGGTGCCGCCGTAGAGATTGTTTCCGGCGACGATTTCATCGCCGAGTTGCGTGATGGCCAGCAGCGCATAGGTAATTGCCGCCTGGCCGGATGCCACGCCGAGCGCGCCCGTGCCGCCTTCGATCGCAGCCACGCGCTGCTCGAAGACATCGGTCGTCGGGTTCATCAACCGCGTGTAGATATTGCCGAATTCCTTGAGCGCAAAAAGATTGGCGGCGTGCTCGGTGTTTTTGAAAACATAGGAACTGGTCTGGTAAATCGGCACCGCACGCGAAAGCGTGGTGGAATCCGGAGTTTGTCCGGCGTGTAGGGCGATGGTGGATAGGTTCTTGTAACTCATATTTTGGTTTGTTTTTGTTGATCAGGATTGCGCTGAAGTCGGCCCGGTTTGTGATGGGTCGTGATGAAAATCACGAAACCAAAAATCCAAACCGGGCCGTTTCAATTAGCTCATGGTTGCTCGATTAAAATTCCCATTTGGTGGTGACTCCCCAGACGCCATCAGCCTGGTCGTTCAGCACGCTGCCGAAATGCGCATAGCCAGCGGCCAGCGTCAGGTGCTTATTGACAACGTAGGCGGCATCAAGCGTCCACCAGTCGCTTTCCTTCTGCACCAGGGTGCCAATCGGCTGGTAATCGCGCGGCTGTTGTTTGTATTCCGCAGCCAGTGCGATATTGTTCGTGATCAACACGACGACATTGCCCTCAAAGACAAAGTTGTAGCTATCGGTAAATCCGCCCAAACCGTCCCACACTGCTTCCGTGGCGCGTCCGCCGAGTTCCAGTATCACCGGGCGCGGCAACTGCGTGAACGTCTTCGACGCGTAGAGGGTGAAGTCGGTGCCGTTGTCTTTTGTGATGCCGTGACTGGTCAGAGCGCCAAAAGTTTCGCGGTTCACTTCACTGATGCCGTCGTTGTATTTGTAATGCACGCCAGCCGTGAGCGCCGGAAGCCATTTCTGGTCGAACTCGTTTTCTTCCAAAATCTGAAAGCGCGCGTTGAAGTTGTGCAACTGGACCTCGTCTTTACGATAATTGACAAGACCCGCATTCCGCAACGCGAGCGGCAGGTTGCCCAGGCCGAGACGGTCCCAGCCATAGCCAAGCTCAATCCGCTTCCATGGCGATTCAGTGATCGTCAACGCTTCGAGATCCTTATCATGGCCAAGGTCGATGAAGGCGGCGCCAACAGCCGGACGTCCGACCGGTTCGCCATCGCGCGGCGGGTTGACGATGTAAGCCGACAGCGTGGAAAAAATACCACCGTTGCCTTCGATCTGATGCAGCGGCAGGGGCGGGCCCTTGTCGTCGGCTCCAGGCGCGGAGATGCCGTCTGACTTGGCCTCCTTGACGTCTTTGGGATCGGACGCCGGTTGGGTCGAGGCTTGTTTAGCCGACGCCGATTTGGCCGGTGGCGGCTGGGCCGACGGCGCGTTGGTTGTGGTGCTGTCCGCGTTCACGTTCCAGGCGGTTGCGAATAAAACTGCGGCAAGCAGGCTCGCAACGCGGATGTGTTTAGGTTGATGGACTGTTCCGACACGGACATAGGGACCGTTTTTCATGTTTTCTGATTAATTGTATCGCTAGCAAACCTCCGGTGATCCGGTCGGTCTGGTGCGGAGTATTTTTCATTTCTCCCTCCAGTTGTCTGGTCGGTATAAAATTCGTGTTATTTCAATTTCATATTGGTTCATGCCGCGCATTCGCTGCATTTTGTTTCCAATGGGATGTCCAATGGTTGCGAAAAGCGGGAACGTTGCGTCCGCTCGATCTGAACCACCTTCGAGTCCTGGACGATGATTTCGACCGAGCCATATTCCAAGCTGGCCAGCGCGCGCAAAATCCGGCGCACGATCTCTGCTTTCGGAGCGGAAGCAAGATTCCTAGGTTTGGCTTTGGTCGGTTGTTCGATGAAATCAATTTTCTGAGACAAAGAATTCTCCCCACGTATCCCTATCAGTTTTCCTCATGCAGCTCTCATTTCAGCAAGAGCTTCGCACATAGTCTATAATGTCTATCGGATAGATATATTGCAAGTTCTTTTTTTAAATTTAATGCCTCCCATGACCCTTGAAGAAATCTTGAATGCAGCCCATCCTTGAACTCCTGCTTCGACGGTATAGCTTTACGCCCATGCTTTCAAAACGGGCGAAATACGGACTCCGGGCGCTGGTTCATCTTGCCCAGCATCAGGGCGAAGGCCCCATTCAAATCGGAACCATTGCGGAAACGCTCAACATTCCGCGGAAATTCCTCGAGGCTATTTTGCTCGATTTGCGCAACGAGGGCATTCTGCAAAGCCGCAAAGGCAGGGAGGGCGGCTACTTCATGGAGCGTTCGCCGGATACGATTCCCTTGGGCCGCATTATTCGCTTTATCGACGGCCCGCTGGCATCGGTACCCTGCGTGAGCCAAACCGCCTATGCGCGTTGCGATGATTGTCCGGATGAAAGGACGTGCGTTCTCCGTTGCGTGTTGAAGGAAGTGCGCGATGCCACCGCCAGGATTTTGGATGCCGCGACGCTCGACCAGCTCGTCAACAAGGCGAATGAATTCGGCAAAGTGGCGGAACTCGAATATCAGATTTAGTTTTACATCGAGATGGTTCGAACGGTGCTGCAGGGTCAGCCTGCTCATATGTCGTAATAAAAATATTCTTCTTCAGGAATGTCCAATGGCTCGGTTACCGCCGGGGCCTTTCCCAAGGCTTCGTTGGCACGTTCATCCGCCGCATGATTTTCAGCCTTTTTAGATTCGATAAGATTAGGCTCTGCTGGTGGAAGTGATGCCTCGTTTACGTTATCCATGGGTTCAAAGTTGTTATGCGAACTCACATCTTTGTCTTTGCGCCGTTCGACTGAGATGATCTTAGGATGCTAAACAGAAAACCAGCGCAAGCGTTGCCGCTCGCGCCGGGTCTTTCTGATGGAGATTTCCCCCGCTAGCCGAGCGAGGGAAACCCACTCATCAATCCAAGATTACAAACCGCCCTGTTGCAGAGCGCCGCCGTCCGCTGAACGGTTAACCTGCAGGTAGCTTTCCGGCAGAGCCGTGTAGGTAGGGAACTGAGCCTCAACCAGAGTCTCGAAGGACGCAGAGGTTGAAGACTGGCTGGACGGGGCGAGGAAGCTCTCGTAGCTCCAGAAGGTGTATTCGCCTTCGGAAACAACGGGATCATTCGTTGCGTCAACCGTCGTGGCAGTCACGCCGTTGTAGCTGAGCAATTTCGCTCCCGTCGTCGCGCTACCAGCGCCGCTGACACCGTTCTGCAGCGCTTCGTTGGTGTCGTCATTGTCGAGGTAGGTGACAAGGAGCGCACCATTCGGAGGCGTCGCGGTGATGGCCTGGAGCAGACCGATATTGGCCGAGCTCGTGCTCGAGTCGGCGACTGAGCCGCCTTTTAGCGAGGTGCCGAAGCTGGCAAAACCCGTATCGCCAGCGGGCTCATAGATACCCGTGCTGGGAATCGTACCGGCCGGAGCCTGGTTAATCGCCGTGATCGTTCCGCCAATCACGTCGCCCTGAGTGTCGGTCGTACCAGTGCCAGGGGTGATCGCAGGCACAAAGCTATTGATATAAGCGTTCGTGCCGGGCGGCTGAAGCCCAATTTCCGCCAGAGCGACGGTCCGCGCGCCTGACCCAGCATCACGCGAGAGCGCATAGACGGTCGTGCCTTCATCGGCATTGTTCCCGGTGAAGAACGACAGCGGCAAGCTTCCCAGCGTGTAGAGCAGATTCGCCTGCGCGGAGGTTATGTTCGAGAAGCGGCTCGGTGCACCCGGGCTGACCACCCAGTGATACACCTCGACACCACCCGGGTTGCCACCCAAGTCAGCCGTCAACGTCTGGTAGTTGGCGGTGAAGGGAGAAGTGGCGCCAGCGGCAGCGTAGAACGTCTGATTACCGTTGAACAGGGTCGACGCCTGGAAGGTATCCGAGGCGGTGATCCAGTTGTTATCCGGGGTATAGGCCGTACCTGCCGACTGGCCACCTAGGGGCGAGGCAACCGTACCCGTACCGTTCGCGATGAACTTCTGGGACTTCGATTGACCGGACACCGATTCAACACCGGCCGTGGAGCCAGAGAACGTCGCGTTGATTTCGAGGTCAATGCCCGTCGAGAAGTTGGGGATCAACCACTGATTCTGCTTGGCCGATTCAATGGTGCTTCCTGACAGTCGCCCGCCACCTGCGACTGCGGGGAGGGGGAGGGCCGCAGCGGATGAAATGAGACCGGCGCCGCTATAGCTTTCAACGATTTTTTCAATTGAATCGTTGACGGGTTGGCGGAATGCCGGTGCACCCACGACGTGGACGACGACCAGGGTATTAGCGAAGGCCGAGCCGGTCAGGGCGGCGGCGAGCGCACTTGTTATAACAAGATACTTTATTGCTTTCATAGTTTCTTTCGTTTTATTGGGGTTTATTTTTTCTGTCAGGGGCGGGGAAGGGCGCGAACCCTCCCCCGTATTGTCGTTATCCGCTGTTTACACAGTTGAGCCGCGATGGTTCCGGCGGCGCAGGTTCCAGACCAGCACCAGCGCTCCAAAGCCGACCAAGGCATAAGAGGAGGGCTCGGGCACGGCTTCCGGCGAGTAGGTCAAATTGCCATTGCCGGCCAAGCTGAACGTACCGAGGAGAGTACCAGGTGCGGTACCGCTGCTCGTCTGAGCCACCTCGTAAAGGTCGAGCACTGCACTGGTCGGCGCGGAGGTCGATCCATCCGAGTTGTAGTCGAGGTCTGACGTAGCATATCCTGTCCCGAAGGCGAAGTTATGATCGGTTTTGTTGAAATAAGCGAACCCGCTTGAGTCGGTTGTAGTAGTGTTTACAGCCTCAAGAGTTGACGAAGTATGACCTGTATTACTAACGTCATTGTACAGACTCTGTACGTATGATGCGGCTGTGTTTTGATTAGACTTCTCCGTCGGGGCCGTCGCGAATGTATTCCACGAGGTGAATATAGTCTTATTAGCGAGAGCGCTGCTCCCGAGAGTGAGGCCACCGGAGGTCTCAGTGTCACCGATGACGCCAAACTGCAGGAGCGAGGAGCTGGCCCAACCGCTGCCGAAGTCGCTCGACAAGTCGCTGGTCGACAGGTCGAAGGTTTGTGCAGTGGAGAACTGCGAGATGGAGCCAAGATCCACTTCGTAGACGTTCGCGCTGCCGCCAGTGCCGGGTTCCTCGAAGCCGAGAATCAAGTCGCCCGGATTCTGAGCGCGGGCAGAGGATGTGCCCAAGATCGCAGTAAAGGCCAAGGCCGCCACTGCGGAGGTTAGTTTGATAGGTTTCATTTGCGTTTTTCTTTCTGGTTGTTGGTTTTGTTTTTTGAGTTGGTTGAAGAAGGTTGTTCTGACGATGGGAAGAGAATTACAATTAATTCATACTATGTCAATAGACAAAATAGAATCACCGCCTAATCGAATGCAAGTTATACTCGTATAATACTTAATATAAGCTTTTTACAAACTTAAAAAAATTTTCAAAAAATGTTTTGAAATTGCATTTTGTCGTCTATTCCCATCGTAGTAATAGATATTAAGGCCTTCTTTTTCTTGAATAGCTTTGCCATGTCGTTAGATGAGATCAGTCATCCGCGCTGCCATCGTCCCCGTACCCAAGAACCTCGACCGTGACGATCGACGGCAGCGGCACGGCTTCTTGCTGCGCCGGGTTTTGTTGCTGCTGCCGGGCAACTTCGTTCGCCGCGTTCGCACCGGCACCCACCGTGCTCGACGCAGCGGAAAGACCGGCCACATTCGAAGCGGCGACCGTCGGCACGCCGGACGATTTTCCACCCACTTGGATATTGCCCGCATTGAGAACGCGCACGGCGGCGATGTTCAGATTGCCAGAAACCCGGATGCCCGCATCCCCTGGGTTCACCGTACCCTTTGGAGCGATCAAATCGACATTCGAAGGGCGGGTCTTTTTCCGCGATTCCAAGACGCCGATGCCGCCGCCGGTAGCCAGACCGGCCAGATCGGTTTCGATGGCTCCGCTTTGGGGATCGACAAGAACGCGGGTTGGCGGAGCCGATAGCACCGTCTTCGAGGAAGCGCCCGCGTCGATGTCCCCGTTGGTCGACCAGATGATTTCGTTGCCACCGTTGAGCGTAAAGATTCGCGAGGTTCCAACATTCACATCGCCGTTGGTAAAGATCGAGATGTCGCCGCCGTCCTCGGTCAGGATGCCCTGATCGATGGGCTGGATGCCGGCCACGTTCAGCCCGACGTTGAGCTGGCCGCCTGGCACCAAGAGGCTGATGTTTCCGCCGTTGGTTGTCTTGATTTCCCGTGAGGTGAGGGAAAGGTCGCCCGCGTTCGCCGCGCTTGCCGGGAAAAGGGCGGCAATGGCATTATAACCGTTTTCATAATTGGAGTCGTCGGCCGTGCCCGAGTTGTGATCGCGGCCCGAGTCGCGCAGGACGAGATAGAAGATGTCGAGGGCGTAGAGCTGTTGCTGGTCAGGAGACAGGGCGTCGAAGGCCGTCTGGATATCGGTTTCACTTGCATTGGGGATGCCGAGGAGCATTCCCAAGTCGGGCAGGTAACGATCTCCCAATGTCGTGTTGGGCGTGAGGAATTCGCTCGCGAAGGCGCTGTCCTGGGGCGTGCCTGTGAGCCCCGCCGCGGCGATAATATTGGCGCCGGCGAAAGGCAGCACGGGATTGCTTTCTTTACCGATACTGCTGATCCCCACGCCGGTGCCATCGGGATTATTTTGGCCGACACCAAGATTGAGGTTGCGCCCAGCGAGGACTTCCAGTGTGCCGGGACCGGCGATCTGGATGTCGCCGGCCAGGGGGCCTTGCCCGAAATTGAGGATGTTTCCAGCCGCCCGAGCGTCGACCAGCAGCGGCGCATCGGCGTCATAGGCCACGATGTCGCGCCCGGCGGAGACGAGGCTGACATTGTCGGCATTGTCATTTTGGATATAAAGCGCGATGTCGGTAATGTCCTGTCCCGCGATCACGCGGGTCTGCTTGCCCGAGAAGAGCGTGATGCCCGAGATATCGCCGTCGGAGGCGTAGAGGCGGACGGGCACGAGATCGTTCGCGTGGAGCGGCTGGTTGTTGATCGAGGCGTGCAACTCCTGCTTGGTCTGGAGCACGCCGTAGGCGCCCTCCGTCGAACCCGACTCGGCGAAAAGGTCGTTGATGAAAGCGAAACTGAGGCTGACCGACCTCGACGAGATCGGGTTCTTTCCCACCTCGTTTTCATAGGCGTAGGGCGAATCAATCCCCGGGATGACGGCGGGATCGGCATCGGAAAGGTCGATGGTGGAGGAATTCCAGGCCACGTCGCCGGTGTTGGGGGAGGCGGCGACGCCGTCCGGCTGCAGGCCGTTGAGGGAACCGGCAGCCAGGAGAGAGAGCGTGCCTGTGGGCGAAGGGGACAGGGTGAGATTGCCCACGAGGTTGATGTCGCCGGAAAACGCGGTCGTTTCCAGCGTGGAGGGCATTATGGCGTCGACCGTCAGGAACGGCGTGATCGCCGTTTCGGTGGTCTTGACCCATGGCTGGTAGTTGGCGACGGTCCTGGTGCTGGCGGTGGTTCCCAGCAGGTCGACGTACTGGAACCACACCTGCAGGAGCGGCGTTGCCGAGCTGGTATTGGATGAAGTCTCCGTTCGGAGCGTGACTGTGCCGGTCAACGACGCGACATCGACCGTGTCGGTGGTGGCGTACGTCGAGAAGTAGCTCTTGTCCCAATAGGTGTTGTTCACCCCTTGCGGAAGGAGGAATGGATTGGCGACAGGTCCCAAAAGCAGATTGTTCTGGGCCGTGACGTCGAAGCTGCCATCGCCTAAAAACAGCGTGGTAGGCAGCCACGAATCGGAGTTGTCGATGATGTTCCCGGCACCCAAGTTACCCGTGGAGGGCGAGCGCGTGTAATTGGTGATGATGCTGTTTTCGGCCTCCAGTGTTCCCTGTCCGCGCTCCACGTAGTAGGCGCCAGCATTGATGTCATTGCCGGCCAGCACCACGACATTGCCGCCGCCGAGCTCCAGTGGCGACTGGTCGGTCGCCACGAGGCTGCCTTGCGCGTTTTCGTAGGGTACGCGCGTGTTGGTCGGCACGACGGCATCGACATTACTAACATCGTGGCCGGCGCCGAGTGTGACGTTGCCGCCGCCGAGCGCGCCGACGCCTTCAAAAAAATTACTGAAATCGACCCACCAGGTCGTCGAGCCAATGTCGCCGTTCTTCGTGGTGCCGAAGTCACCGGGAGAGCCCGTCCCGGCGGTCGGATCGGTGGACTGGACGACGTAGCCACGGCGGTAGAGCCAGTTGTTGGGCAGCTCTTTTTCCGAGTCGATGACGATGGCTCCCGTGTCGCCGTCGAGCGTTACGTGCGCGATGTTGCCTTGCGCCGAGACGGTCACATTGCCGCCCGCCAGGCTGTATTGCGCCGGGTAGAGCGTCGTGAGGCCGGACTGCGAGAGTACCGGCGTGTCGAAGTTGGCGATGGCCGGGGCCGACACGCCAGCGGTATAGATCGTGGCGAACTGGTTTTGCAGCAGCACGTCGCCCGACGCCGCGATATTGATGTTCCCCGTGCCGGTGCGGATGACTTGGTAATCGCCGAAAATCGGCTCTGCGGCCTGGCCAGAATTGGTGCTGGCGGAACCGTTGAGGCTGGAGACGAAGTTGCCGAGTTGCACCGAGCCTCCGGCCGTTCCAGGGATGGCCAAGCCGGTATTTGGGTCATAGGTTTCGGTGCTCGGCACGACTTGATTGAAATCGGCCGCGCTCAAATCAGCGCCGGCCACCAGGTTGTAAGACCATGATTGGTCGTTGACTGGCATCGCCGTGTTTTGCGGCAAGAGCGTCGCAGTGTTCAGGGCACCGTCAGAGCCGTTGCCGCCGAAGCCGTCGCTCAAGCTGCCGTCGAAAACCAGATTGCCCGCTGCCCGGATGGTGAGAACGCCGGCCACATTGTTCGGCCCGAAACGGAATGTGGAAAGGTCCCAATCGCTGGCGAGGGTCAAATCGCCTGTCGTGCTGATGATCTCAGCGCCGGGAGTTATCTGGAACAACGAAGCCTGGCTCGCATTGGGCGTTCCGGTCAGCAGCCGGGACAAAATAGCGTTTGTATTATTGGCAAAGCCTTCTGCGGTACCATAAACCGTTCCATCATTTGGCGTGCTGGTCGCGGCGCTTCCTTCCACGCTGTCGATCTGACCGTTCGTTGGAACGTAAAGTTTGTAGCCCTCGACCACGATGTTCGACGCATTGAGAATGGCGCCGTTGATCGGATCGACCTGAAGATCGCTGCCGTCGGTCAATTGCGGCGCGGAAATGAGCAGCGTGCCGGTGAAATCGCCCGCCACAGCGCTTGCGCCGGTGCTCGCGGCCACGGAAAGATCGATGGTGGAACCCGACTGAATATCGACAACCGCGCTGGTGCTAAAAGCTCCATTGGTTTCTGAACCCGCTTCCAATGTAACCGAGCCGCCCTTGCCCGCATTGCTGAAATTTTGCGCGGCGACGGTCAGCAGAGAACCGGACGCCAGCGTGACGCTGCCATAAGCTTCGAGATCGATGGTGCCGCCGATGAGAATCGGATTTCCTGATGCATCGGTCGCGGCCACGTTGGATGCGTCGATTGTTCCCGTGACAGTAATCGAGCCCTGATCAGTGGATAGATTATAAGTGGCGGCGCTAACGGTGCCGTCGACCGAGATATTGGCGTCGGTCCTGTCGCGAATCGAAATCGACTGCGTAAAGCCTTCGGCATCGAGCGCGGAATCGAGCACTTGCACGCTGCCGCCGGGAATGCTCGCCACGTCGAGCGAGAACGTCCCGCCCTGTCCAGCCGCGCCGCCCTGGCCCAGCAACGTGCCGTTATCCGTGAAGACACCCGTCGGCGCGCTGACCGTCAGGCTCCCCGCATTTCCGCCTCCCGAATTGGCTGCGACCGTGATTGTGCCGCCCGAATTCAGAATCACCGAACCGGCATCCGCCATCAGGCTGATCTGGCCGCCCGACGTGTAATCGACCAAATCGTTGAAGGGCTTCGCGGTGCCGCCGACATCGAGCGTTCCGCCGACCGTAACATTTCCGTTGGCCCCGGTTGCCTCGATGCTGAGATTACCGCTCGGCAATTGGATTGTGCTGTTCTCCGTAACGCTCGCACCCACGAGATTCAGCGTCGCGCCCAAACCGCCGGTGATGCTCACCGTCGATCCGCCAGTCACGGGATTGATCGTCAATGCGCCATGCGCGCTAATCGTCTCATGGGCTCCTGTCGCGCCGGTAATGACGGGAGTCGTTATTTGCAAGGAGCCCGCCGTGGCGAGAGCGCTCGCGCCCGGAATGACATTGCCGGACGAATCCTTCGCGTTGGATTGTGTTGCTGCGATGAGAATGCCGCCGGAAGCGTTGAAATTCACATTGCCATAACCGTCGATGTTCAACGCGTTCGTGCCGGACCCGCCGCCGAGTTGAATCGTGCTGGCATTGACCACCAGCGTTCCGCTTGCGGGAACTCCGCCTAGCGCCGGAGGCGCTCCGCCGGGAGTATTTTCGAGAGTCACGCTCTGAGCGTTGATGGCAACCGTGCCACCATCGAAGCCGCGAATTTCATTTGCATCCAGCGTCAAGCTTTTGACCTGATAGTTGCCCGATGCATCAGCCGCGCTGCCGATGGCTCCAGTTCCATTTTCATAAATATCGATCGAGGAATAACTGAGCAATGAGAGGGCCTGGGCCGAAGCTTGCAGGTTGGCGAGCGCCGTACTGGAAAGCACCAAGCCGGAAGCCGGCTGGCTGTTATCGAGCACGAGACTGATCTGGCCGCTATTCATGGAAACGGCGTCGCCGCTTAGGTTCGCCGTCGGATCGAGCGATGTCGCGGAAGTCGAATCCAAGATCAGGCTCGTGCCCTCAATTTTAGCTCCCGCCTCGATGGTGAGAGATGGCCCGCTGGAACCATCCACTTCCGAGCGGATGATTTGCGCCGAAGAATCGCTGCTAACCCGCACCAGCACGCCGTCCCCGCTGCCCGCGATGCTCGAACTTCCGAGGAGCAGCGTCTCGGCTGGACTCGAAAGCGTTCCCGATTGCTCGACATCGGCATTTGGATCGAGGGTCAGTTTATTATTCGACGCAAAAATAATATCCGGTCCGCTCAATGCTGCACCGGCATTATCCACGGTCAGATTATTGGTCGTAACCGTCACCGTGATTCCGGCAGTCGTCGAGGTGCGGTAACCGCCGATCAACAAACTGTCGGCTCCAAAAGCGCTGAGATCGGACGAATTCAGCACGAGCGTGGAACCGCTCACACCGCTCAGGTTGGTATTCGGTCCCGAGATCAGGATGTCATCGGGACTGGCAATATCGACCTGGCTGCCGAGTCCGCCCGTCGGCACCTGCGAAGAGACCGTGCCTTGGATCGTCATGGTCTGGGTTGCCGCCAGCACCAACTGCCCCGCATCGACGGGCAGACGCGGCGTAGCCACGTTCGCCGCCTGGGCGCTCTGGCTCAAAAAAGTGTTGGCGGAATAGCCGTCGTATTCGGCGCGTGAATTGACGACTGCCTGCGAATCGATTTGAAACGAGGTCAATAATGGAGAACTAGTCTGCGCCTTATCGAGTCCGTTGAAAATATAGCCAGAGACGATGCTCGATCCATCGGGTTGCACGGTGCTCGCGGCGGGAGGCGCGCCGCTGGTTGGCGTGACGAGGTACGCGTCCGGCAGCAGCGCATAACCCGCAGGCAATAGGGTGTAGGTTCCCGCCGGAAGACCATTGCTCGCGTTCAGATAGACCTGTTCGCCGACCGCCAGCTTGCTGTTGTTAAAATCGACTGTGGCGTCCCCACTATAATAGGGCGCGTAATTGGCCGAGTATCCGGGAATGATCGCGTAGCTCGTTGTCGTGTTGAGGATGTCGTTGGTGCCACCCGTTCCGGAAACAAAGCGATAAGAATAGAGATCGCCGCCGCCGCTGATGTCGATAGTCGCGCCGGACTGATCGACGACATTGGCCGCCGAAATGTTAATCGCCTTGCCCGGTATGGCGTTCGGACCATTTCCGGCTGCGGTAATATCATTGCCTGCCGGATCGATCCAGGAAACGCCATTGAGAAGAGTCCCGTAAGGAATGGTCAGGTCTTGTCCGGTTATGGGATCGACGGCTGAGACCGACGTGACGCTGCCCGATGCAAGCTTCAGGTTCTGGGTCGGATCGAAGGGCTGACCCGAAAGCGGATCGGTGGGACTCGAACTCGTCACGCCGCTGCCAAGATTGATCGTGCCAATCGGCGCACGCAGAACGCCGCTCTGAGTAATATTGGAAGCATAGACGTTCAGAGTTCCGCCTGCCGAAAGCGGAAGCTGCCGAGCGCCAGACGCGTTAATCGTCACCGAGCCGTTACCCGAAATCCCGTTGTAATCATAGGCGGCGATGGTGAAAGTGTTTTCCGTCGTCGGATAAATTTGTCCGGCGGTCATCGAAATATTGCCCGCGACATCCAGCGTGCCGTCGCCGCAGATGTCGCCGGCGGTGGGCGTGGCGTTGAAATTGAGCCGGCCGATATTCTGGAGTGAGAGATTACCCACGTCGGCGAGAACCGGAGCGTTAATCGTCAGCGTTTCTCCCGCCGAGTAAGTGGGCGGGATGTCCACCGTCTGCCCGTTTGAATCGGTATAGACGGGCGTTTCCTCCTGCTGGATCAAGGTGAGCGGGCCTTGGAACGGCTGGCCGATCTCGACGTACGACGCCGTCAGCGTGACGGTCGAATTCGCGACGGATGGGTTGATCTGTATGATGCCGCTGCTTCCCGCCACGATGCTGCCAGCCGTCGTGATCGACACCGAGCCGGAAAATTCGACCGTGCCCGAAAGCGTCAGCGCGGCGAAACCGCCGGCGCGCCCGCCATTGCCCGTCCCGGTGGCGATCGAGGCGAAGAGATTGGGATCGGTTGCGAAGTAGGCGTAGATTGGGTTTCCATCGGCGTCCGACAGCGGCTGGGTCGGCGTAACGACCGTTCCGATGGCATCCTGTCCGAGCGCCGGCTCGACGAAGGTAAGGCCGTTTTGGACGACAACGAGATTCGTGTCGAGTGGCGTCGTCGTCGACGACACGGAGCCAAAAATGCCCGATGAAAGCGTGAGGCTTCCTCCCTGGGCTGCGGGCCCGCCCGCCGCGCCCAGCAGGGTAGCCTCGCTGAAAAGTTCCTGTCCGCCAGCCAGTGTGATCGAGCCGCCGCTGCTATCGATCCGAGTTGCGACCAAAGCCGGAGAGGAAAGCTCGTTAACGACGCCTGCCTGAGTCGGCGCAACATCAAGCACGCCGCTCGCGCCGGAGACATCGAGCACTGCGCCCGTTTCCGCGAGGATATTGCCGGAAATGCTGATTTTGCCGCCGGGCAGAACCGTGCCCGTGGAGTAACCGTAGGCATTGTGTGTCGGCTCCACAACACCGGCAGCCGAGATCGTGCTGTCGGATCCGATTTCGACCGTCACCAAAGGATCGGTTTTATCGGAAAACAGCAGGGTGGTCGAATCCTTCGCGCCAGAGATGGTGATGGCCCCGCCGGGCGCCATGATGTCGCCGAGCAGCTCGACAGTCGATCCGGCGACGGAGATCTTTCCCGCCGGATCGGTCGCGATTTCCGCATTCGCGCCGAGAATGAAATCGCCGCGGACGACGAGATCGCCGGCGAGGTCGGTTACACCGAGGGCGTTGAAAGCGAGGCTGGCCGGGGTGCGCTCGGAGGCCAGCGGGAAGACGGTGGGTGTCAGCAGGATCTCATTGCCCTCGACCGTGGCGACCCATTTGGAGACCACGGGATCGATGATGACACCGCTTGAAATGGAGACCGCCGGAAGAAAATCGGCGGTGTTCGGCTGATTGGGAGAGACTTCACCCATGCCCTCGATCGTGAAGCTCGAGAAACCGCCCTGGTTGAAAAAACCGGGATCGAGCAGCAGCGTATCGGCCGGATCAATCGCCGCCACGCCGTCGGCACTATCTCCAATCTGGACCAACGGCGCCAGCACGGTGAGTGAGCCGCCCACCGCGCCGGAATAGCCCTTGAGCGTCGCGTCCAGCGTCAGTTGCCCGCCGACCAAACTGGTAATTTTCGGGTCGCACCCTGCCAGGATGGAGAGACTTCCGCCGTTTCCGTAGCTGATCGTGCTGGAATGGTTAATCTGCAGTCCACCGGAAACATCGAGCGAACTTCCTTCGGCGAGATCGGCGTCGTAGGCGCTGATCGAGATCGCTCCGCCATTTGTCACCAAGGGAACCGTTCCGTCCGACGACGTGGTGGCGAGATCGTCAACGATAAGGCCGGCCACGCTTAGCGAGGCACCCGTTCCCAGCGTGAAGGAGCCGCGGCTGGGATCGACGGGCGGAGTGGACAGCGGGGTGCTGTAGGGCGAATAATCGTAGGCGGTGAAGGCGAGCGTGCCGCCGGGCACGCTGAGGCTGCCGTCGATTTGGATGTTGGCACCCTTGAACGAAATCGAACCGCCTGGAGCCGCAGCCAGCGACACATCCGCCGGAACATAGAAGTTGCCGTCGCCGTTGTCGATCGAGAGGTTTCCGAACCCGTCGACGTTGACCAAGTCGGAAGAGAGATCGACCTCCATGTGGCCCGATGCCGTGAAGGGATCGACCGCCCGGGGTCCGCCGGCGGGCTGGAAAACAATGTCGGCCGGGTTGGGCGAATAAACGGAATAGACGCCATTGAGGGATTCTTCTCCCGTGAAATTGAGCGTGAGGCTGCCGGACGCCGGGACGACCAGGGTCGACATCACGGTCGGCAGGAACGACGAGTTGACATAGGGCGACGACGGCAAATCATAAACGCTCGCCAGCGTCCTTTGTTGCGGGCCGGCCACACTATTGCCGTAAAGATTCCCGTTGAGCGTCATGCTTGGCGCCGTGATGCTGATCGCGCCCGCGCCGCCGCCTTGGATGTAACCCGCTTCATATTGAGTGCCGCTTGCCAGTGAATTGGCGTAGGTCTGGCTGACGCCCCATTTGGCGGAACCGGCGGTGTAACCGGTGTAAATTCCATCGTAAACAAGATTGGGCGTGGCCTTGGAAATATCGATAACCTGTCCTCCGTTGGTAACGACCTTCGTGGTCTGCACATTTGCCCCCGCATAATTGATCCAGCCGCCCGAGACGTTGACCGTCGACCCGGCCTGCAAATTCACGGCCTGACCCGCGCTAAGACTGACGGTGCCGCCGTTCGTGGTCAGTTCGCCCACGGTGTGCTGAACCAAATTGACATAACCCGAAACATCGGCCAGTGGCGTTCCAATCCAGGCCGTTCCGTTGTAAACTCCCACGTCACGCAGGTCCACGTAGATCGTCTGGCCTCTTAGCGGGCCGTTCTGTTGCAGCGGCGAGTTTGCCAGTTCACTACCGAGCAATTGCGCGGCGACAATGTTGTCGGCTGCCGATGCGGCGACGTTCTCGGAGCCCGATACGTCGATGGCCGCCCCGGTATCGAGCGATATCTGGCCGGTGCTGTTGTTAAAAGATTCCAAGCCGCTAACCGAGGCCCACTGACCGGCGTTCAGTGTGACGCCCGCGTTGAGGTTTGCGCCGGTCAGGTCCAGCGGCTGGCTGGCATCCGACGACGTCGAGGCGCTGGGGGCAAGCAAAAGCGAGTTCGACCCCATCTCGATCGACGAGCCCTGAATGTTGACCAGCGAGGAGAGCGCGAGTTCTGTTCCGACCACGGTATCGGTCGTGGAGGAATCGGGCGTCAGTTCCGTGGCGCTATCCGGGCCGAGCGTCACACTGCCCGAGGCGGTGGGGTAAAAGCCAGTCGTACCGTGGAAATTGGATTTGCCGTTGAAAAACGCCTCTGTATCGTAATCGGCCAATAGGTCGACCCGGCTGTTCAGACTCACCGAGGTGGAAAGGTCAATCACACCAAACTGGTTGACCTGCGCGCCGGTCATCGTGACGTCAGAGCCGGGAGTCGGCTCAATTTGACCCGAGGAATTCAGCGTCCCGATCAGGCCGACGTTGGTTGCGGCGCCTGCGGTGTAGGCCGGGTTGGACACCGAGGGATCGGTGATCGCGCCGATGAACACGTCGAGACCGCGCAGCGTCGGGTCGTTTGTATCGTGGGCTTGGAAACCAACCTGCAGACCCGCCGCGAGGATCGCCTGGCCGTCCGGCGTGGAGATAACACCCGCGTTGGTAACATTCGGCCCAACCAGCGCGATCCGCCCGCCAACGCCCTCCGCGTTGGCCGGGCTGGAAAGTTGCGCGCCCGGCTCCACGGCCACGTCTCCGTCCTGGCCCGAGGCAGCGACAATGTCGAGATTGCCCTCCGTGTCGACGTGAGCCACGCGGCCGCCGTTGGAGCCATTTGCGCCGGGCGCGGGATCCGTCTCCTCCGGATCAAAAGCCGGTGTGGGGCCCAGTGTGCCCGCCGCCTCGTCCAGCTGCGAGAAGAGAAACTGCAGGTCGGGGTTGTTGAGCAACCCGCGACTGATGAGATTGTCGTTGATCGGCAAGGAGGAAGCGACAAGAGCGCCCGCGTTGACCTGGGACGATCCGCCGAAAATGATGCCGTTCTGGTTGATAACGTAGACCTGTCCCTGCGCCTGAATCGAACCGAGAATCTCCGAAGGCGCGATGTTGGCGGCGACTTTGTTGATCGCAACCCACTGGCTCGCGTTCGCACCGCCCGCGCTCTGATCGAAATCGAGCGTCGTGTTCTTGCCTATATTAAAGGTATGCCAGTTGAGAAGCGCCTGTTGAGCGATTTGGGTAATCGTCACGGTAGTCTCGGGCGTGGTTTGATTGGCAATAGGAGTGACCGTCTGAGTCAGTGCGCCCACTTGCGTATTGTCCCAGGAAGCAGGCAAGGCATAAGTCGAAACAGAGGAGCCCGGCACAGAACCGGATACTGTCGTAAAATTGGGAATGCCTCCCTGGGGCACAAGTCCGCCGACACCCAACGTCGAAAGACCGTTCGGCACGGTGCTCGGCGCCGTCAACGCGGTGGCACGCGCAGCGCTCTGCGCGGCTTGTTGAGCCTGCAAGGCCTGAAGTGATTGTTGCAACGAAGCCTGCGCGCGCTGAGCTAAGGCTGTTGTTTGTACTATCTGGGACGTTGCGGTCGTGGCCGCAGTCGCAGTCTGTGATGAGCCCGTGGTTGATCCGGCCCCGGATGAGCCGCCTGACGACGTCGGCGATCCCAGACTGGTAAGCCTGTTGCCTCCAGCGTGAGCGTTCACGCCCATGAGCAGAAGCAAACTCAGCGCAACGACATGCCCCTGGAGCCGAAAAAAGAAGAGAACGATTTTCTTCATGTTTTGGTGGGTGGTGTGCTCGACGGCGTCGATGTCTGCCCCGTTCCAACGACCGGATGCGTTGACGGGGACGAAGCCGGAGTTGCGGAATCGGGAGGCTGCCCCGCCTTAACAGTTTGGTTCAGCAACTTGTCCTTATAGTCCTGGACGAGTTCCTGCAACTTCACGCGGGTGAGACCGGTGAAGGGTTCCTTCGCGCCAATAGCCTCCCCGAGACCGAATTTTTCGTAGCGGGTGAGGATTTCGCTGCCCGTCTTGAAAAGCTCGATATTCTTGGCCTCGCGGTCATCGACGGTGCGTTGCAGAAGCGCCGCCTGGAGAGCGAGCTTGGCGCGGGCCGCTTCTTTGGCGACTGCAAGCTGGGCCACCTGGTTGTAGGCATTCTTCCATTCGCCCAGGGCCTGATTAAGCCGGGCGATCTGGCCGGACTGATCGGCAACTTTGGAATTGAGATCGGCGATGGCTTTGTCCGAAGCGGCTTTATCATCGGCGCTTTGCTTGGTCAGCGCCGCAACTTGCGCGGTGAGCGCGTCGATCTTCGCTTTCAAGTCCGCGTTGTCCTTGTCGCTTTGCGCCTGGCTCGCCTGAAGCGTGACTACTTGATTCTGCGCATCGCTCAACTGAAGCGTCGTATCGCGCAGGGCCTCGCGCAGACGGGTCTCGTTACCAGAGGGCGCGTCTTGTGCCCGAAGCACGCCGAGCGAGAGACTCGCCATAACCATGACGGCAAAAAGAGAACGGAGATTGGAGGACATGGGCTTTTAGAATTTGGCGTTGAGGTCGAATTGGATGAGGTCGTTTTTGTAAGTAGGACCGGCCACGGCATCGGCGCTCATCCAGCGCAGACTGGCCCAGACTCGGGGAGAGAGAGCGAGATTGCCGCCGAGGACATAGCCCTTGAGATTGGTGCCGGCCAGGGAGCCGCCGAAATCCGAATCGGTAAAGCCGTCGACCGTGGCGTCGGATTCGACGTACCGATAACTGAGGTTGACGTTCCAATCCCAGAGTTGTTCGAGCGCGACCTTGCCGAGATTCAGTCTCACGATCCAACCCGTGTCGCCGCCCGCAAAAGAACTGGGATCGTTAGGATTGTTGAGATTGTTGGCTGGCCCCGGAAAATTCGGCGAACCATTGTTCAGGATGGCGTTCCTGTCAAAGGCGAGGTTTTTCACAAACTCGCCGGTCAGCCACATGTGAAAGGGATCGAAACCGCCGTAATCAAGCTGGGATGTAAACGCGAACTCGTGGAAGGGAGTGGCCAAGCCGAAATATTGCGTCTCGCCCGTATGCGTCGGGTTTGTCGGATCCTGATAGTCGCGTAAAAAGATATAGGTATTTCCGTTCTGCGCGAAGGATGGCCGACTGTCGTCCGTATTGCCTGGATCGGCATCGGAAGGTATCGGGTCGGAGACCTTGCCTTCAACATCCGCAAAATAATAGTAAGCCGCGCCGAACTTCGCGCTGAAGTCCTTGTTGATCGTCCAATTGGTGCCGAGTTGCGACGCCAGCAAATATTTGTCTTCGCTGCTGAACTTGGCCGACTGGTTGCTGGAAAAATTGAGATCTGTATTAAAGACCGGAAAAGCACCCGCGACGAGGAAGGGCGTCACGCCGTCGGCAACTTTGTATTTGGCCTGCACGACCGCGCCATCAGAAGCGAGATCATCCGACCAGATCATGCTGGTGTGGAAAAACGGATTGTCGAAACGGCCAACGGCGAAAGACAAATCCTTGTCCGGCTGATCCCCCAGTTCGTACTTGATGAAACCGCGGTCGAGCCAGACTTGGTATTTGCCGAAGTTCCCACCTTGAGCCGAGTTGGCCGCGCCGAGAGTCTGGTTTTCGCTGACCGGCGAATCATCCGATCCCGTGGCAAGACGAAGCCCCATCGTGAATCCCTGCCCCAGGTCGACTTCCGCGCCGAGCCGCGCGCGCAATCGAAAACGTTCGCGGTTCTGGTCGACATTATATTGCTGAAACTGCGACGAGCCGATCACAAAACCAGAGCTGGTATTGATGGCGTTGTAATTTGTGAAGCTGCCGATGGAACTGCCGGTGGGATAAAAATCATCCTGGTAACGGACCCGGACATCGCAGTTGATTCGAAAATGCTTTACCCAGTCGGGAATATCATCCTTCGCCACAAAATTTTCATCGCCCGTCTTCTTCAACACTTCCTCGGTCACTTCATCGCGAATCTGGTTTTTGACAACGTCGGGCACATACGCGACCTGCACTTCGTCATCCGCTGCCGGAGCCGAAGCAGGAGCGGGCGCAGGAGCTTGCGTTGCTTGCGCCGTCAAGTCGCGTTCCACCACCGCTTGTGTGGATGCAATCTGCGCGCGGGCCGTATCGGCTTCCTGCTCCGCCTGTTTAATCAATCGATCACCAGCTTCCTGCGTGATGACATGTTGAGCGACCAGCAGATTGACGAGATTGACCATCGCGTTTGGCGAAGGAGTCGCCGGGGCCGATGACGTTGCCGCTGGAGTTAAAGCCGTCGCAGCGGCTAAACCGGCGGGTGAGGAAGATGGAGTCGTTGCCGTTTCACTTGCCCCTGTATCTCTCAATCCCAACGTCCCGGCATGCAGGGACAAACTCGAAGCAGGCGGATCGGCGGGCGCCCCTGAAGCGGGTTCTGGCACAGCGGATGCCGTCGCTGGAGTAGCTATTACGCCAGGATCAGGCGGTCCGCCTGTCGCTGTGACGGCGACATCCTGCGCCCAAAGCGGCAAAGCTCCCAAGACATGAACCGAGAAGGCAACCGGCATGAGCCATCGGCGAACGACCTGCTTTTTATAAGAAAGGGAAAGGTGGATCATAGGGATCGAAAGAAATTAATTAGTCCTCTGTTCATTTATGCGCAGGATGATGGGCATGGGCATGTCGGAGGGAGGCGGTTCCTGCAATTGCAGGCCGACGAGGACTTCGTTTTTCAAAGCGTCATCGACGGCGGGATCACCCGTGGTGCCGGAAACCGTGGCTTTGACAATCCGCCCGGTTTTATCAGCCCAGATGCGTGTCTTGAGGCCGTGAAAATTGGCTTTGTTGGTTTTGTTGTTGGCTTCGAGTCTGGCTTTTATGCTCGCGATGACCTCGGCGGCGTAGGGGCCGTATTGGCTGCCACCTTCGCCAAAGCCGCCGCCACCTCCGCCACCGGGTCCACCAAGGCCGAAATCGGAAGGAGGGCCACTCGCGACTACGGGCGGTCCGGGCGGCTTGTCAGGATTTTTCTGCTCGTCCTTTTTTCCCAGCGGCTTGAGGTCCTTGGGTTGCTCGACAAATTTCTGCTCGGGCGGTTGCGGCGGCGGAGGGGGTGGCGGGGGCGGAGGCGGCATCGGCGGGAGCGGCTGCACGTGAATCACAATTTCCTGGGGCTTGCGAGGCGGCGGGATTTTTGCGTAGACCTTCACCAGGATCGCGACCATGCCGATGACAGCGACAAACGCGACGCCCACAATGATCTTGATGCGGTTGCGCTTGAGAAAACTCTCCTGCAGTTTGTCGTCGTCGTAGTCCTGGTAGCTCATGGTTCAAGCTCCTGCAATGCGAACTCCTGCGCTTGAGTTGCTTTTTGCTGCGGCTGGAGCATTGAAGGGTTGTGGATGACGACGAGGGAAATCGCCAAGGCGTAGCCGATGATAACCGCAATCACCGTCCACCGGGCGGCGTCATGAATGATGATCTCCGCCTTGGATAAAATCCGGGGGCGGCCGTAATCATCGACCTTGTACCGGCTCACGACGCACGGTTCGATGATGGGTGCGGTTTCCCGATGGGCGGGCCGGGGAGAAGACGCGATCTGGCTCGCCCTTTTTGAAAGCAGCCGCACAACCACCTGTTTCAAAACGGGAACCTCGTCGTCCGCGCCGCCATCGGAGACGAATGGAAAAAAGGAGAGCGTCTTTGGAAAATTGTCGTTGGAGGAAGGATTGGTCATGATTCTCCTTACAAGCCTTTAAGCGGTTTGGTGGCCAGGGCCACCTGCGTGATGCCGAGTTTCGCGCAAACGTTGAGCACATCCATGATGCCTTGGTACTGCGCCTTGCTGTCGCCGCGCACGACGACGGGAAATTCAGGAGTCACCGCTTTTGCCTGCGTGAGGTGCTGTTCGAGTTCCGCGAGCGTGACCGGAACCGTGTTGAGAAGAATTTTTCCGTCGTTGGTCACGGTGATGGCCTGCGTCTTTTTCTTGGCCTGGCTCACCGCCGCGCTCTCTTTGGGCAGATTGACTTTCAAACCTTGCAGCCCCGCCGTCGTCATGATGATGAAGATGAGGAGCAGCACGAGGTAGAGATCGACCATCGGCGTGACGTTGATGTCATCGTAGGACTTGCCCTCGGTATCAGCTTTCATCGACATAAGCGTCAATTCCTTCCGTTAACGGTGGTTTCGGTTTCCGAGTAGCAGTAGAACTCGGCCATTTTCGCGACGAACTCATCGATAAAGATTTGCATGTCGCTCGACACCGTCTTCATTCGCGAAACCAGGTAGTTGTAGCCCAGCAGCGCGGGAATCGCGACGAGCAGGCCGGCGACGGTGGCGACAAGGGCCGCGGCAAGACCGGGCGCGATGGCGCTAATGTTGACTTCGCCTGTGGCGGCAATCGCGGCGAACGTGATCATGACGCCGATCACGGTGCCGAGCAGTCCCATGAACGGCCCGCCCGCGATGGAAATGGTGAGGAACACCATGCCATCGTTGAGCGCATGATTCTCGCGCACAAAACTGCCGTCGAGACTCGCCCGGATGGCCTGGATGGACCGGGAGGAAAGGACCTTGTCGTTCAACATGCGATGGCCGATTTCCCCGGAACCGATATGGTAGATGCGATAGAGCGAGGAATTGGCGATGAGTTTGTGGACTCTCGGACCGGCGCGTCCACCCAGACTCGCCCTGCCCTCCTCGCTGTGATCCAGGGCGGTGAGGTCCTGGGCGAGATGACGCCATTCCTTCATGAAGAGCTTGTTCCCTTTTTGGATCATGTTCACATAAAAGAATTTGGTGATCATGACGTACCAGCTGACCACCGACATGATCCCGAGAATGCCAATGACCACCCAGCCGTCGATGGTGACCGATTTCAGAATCACGCCGAAGAGACCGAAGCTGGCGCTGAGCCAGCTCGCTGGCGGCTGCTCGTCCTGGGCAACTGCGATCAACTTGGTCGAATCGGCGCCCTGGCTCCCCGCCGCGAACTTGATCCAGCCGATCTGCCGCGCGGCCTTCGCGATTTGCAGCTCATCCATTTCGCCGATGAGTCCCGTCGGCGCGGAATTCGCATCGGTCGGCGTGTCCCCGCCGATCATCGCGGGAGTATTGAGCGCGGGCAGCGGGGCGCTCAAGGTGGCGTACGATGCGCCATCGAGATAAAGAGTGATTGCCGAACCGTCCGCGACCACCGCCAGATGGTGCCACGAATTCACCGCGACAGGCTGGCCAACCCCAGTGCGGGAGCCGTTGATGTCGACAAATGGAACGCCGTTGTCGATACCGACCAGAAAATCTTTCCCGCTATCGCGGCGGCTGAAAACAATCGCGTTCGGCTGCAGCGCCGCAGGCTTGATCCATGCCGACCAGGTCATCGCCGCACCGTCAGTCCACGCGAGCGACGCCGCTGCGGGAATCGTGACGGGAAGCTTGCCACTGAGTCGCAGGCCGGCGCCGATGAGCGAATCGGTTGTCGCAATCGGTCCTTGGGAATCATTGCCCAAGCCACTGGAATCGTGGGCGGGCGCGGCATTTTCGGCGAAGTGATAGACCAACACCGTGTCCGCATCGTAGGTCTCTTTCGGATCACCGCCTCCGGGAATCGTAATGTTTCCTTGATTGCCGTAGTAGAGCCAGAGGCTGGTTTGGCCGCCGGGCTTCAGGTCGGGAACTTTCACCCAGACGAAAGCTTCGCCAAGCAGCGAATCGTATTTCTCAATGTGAAAAACGAGGGGGGTTTTGTCGTCAGCAGCGATCAGACGAATGTCGCTGCCGTCCTCCTTGGCCGCGCCGAAATTAAAATCGGCCAGCCGGATAAGCACGGGAATCGTGCCGATGGGGTCGCTGATTGCGCCGCCCGCTGCGCTCGTATCGATGGTGATCTTTTTGCGGATCGTCCAATCGTTGTTCCACCACGCGTGCGCGGAGCCGGACCATGCGCAACTGGCCGCCAGGCCGATCAGCAGGACCCTTACAAATTGTGTCGGATGTGTCGTCGCTCGTTTCATAATTTAGAATTCAGCCCAGAGGCGGAAGGTGAGGAGCGGCTCGTATGCGTTGGTTTGCGCCCCGTTATCGAGGGGCAAGCCGACGTCGAGCGATCCGTTGAGGTGGCTCACAAATTTGAATCGGGTGCCTGCTCCGACGCTGGCCAGCTTGAATTTATCCTGCTGCTCAAGCAGCGGATCGTTGATCGTCAGCAAGCCTCCCTCGCCGAAGAGATAAAACCGCCATTCGTCGACCGATTTTCCCAAAAGATCGCCAAGCGACGGGCTGCGCATTTCCGCCGAGCCGAAAATGCCGTTGTCTCCGAGTTCCTCGGATTCGAGATAGCCGCGCACCGTTCCCAGGCCGCCGCCGCTGAATTGTTCGCCGTTGATCAAAGGCTGGTCGGCCGCCTGGCCCTGCCCCTTGACGAAAAGCTGAAAGCCCCCGGGCAAATCGCGGGTGTGGGAAAGATCGCCGCGGAAGTACATGAAATCGCCGCTGGCCCCGTGACGGTTCATCTCGTAGTCGGCTTCGTCGCTGCCCGTGCCGCGCACCGAGAGGTTGACGCTCCCGTTGAGATCGGTTTCGAAGTCCTTGCCGGTCCATGTCCCGCTGTAAGCGGCGCTCAGAGGAAAGTAGGTGATCGGCGTCGTCGAGTCGCTGCCGGCGATGTTGACGTCCTGCGTGAAATGCTTGTAGTCGAGGCCGAGGCTCACGGAGTGATAGAAATCGGTCTGCTGCGGCAGCGAAATGATCGCGCGGCCTCCCAGCACCTGGCCTTTGCCCGCCACGCCAATGCCGCCGAGCGTGTTGACGTTGCTGTCCTGATCGGTTCCCTGGAGCATGAGAGTCAGCCAGCTCACGTCCGGAATCCGGGCGAGGTAATAGCCCGAAAAGACTTTCACCTGCGTGACGTCTTCCGGCGACACCTGAAAGCTGAAGCCGATCGAATGCTCCAATTGCCAGAGATTATCGTAGTCCACCGATCCGTTGATCCGCAGCGGAGTCGTGAAGGCGCTGTAGCGGTTGTTGATCTCGATGCTGCCATGGACGGGCAGCGTGTCCTTCACATTCAAATCGACATCGACTGTGCCGGGCGTTTCGCCCGCGTGAACCACCGGGGTCACTCGGCGGTCGGGAAGTCCGTTGAGCGCAAGCAAATCCTGCTGCACCTGGCTGAAATTGGGCGACTGCCCCTCCTGCAACGACGGCGCTTCCCGTTTGATCTGCTCAATCGAAAAATAGCGCGAACCGTGGACCCGCAATCGACCCACTTCGCCCTGCATGACGTTGAGCACAATCACGCCGCCCTGCCCCTGCTGCTGCGGAATTTCCACTGTAACGGTTTGGTAACCCTTATCCCGGTAAGCCTTCTCGAGCGCCGCTCGCGCCTGCTCCACGTCCGCCGTCGTCCGATACGGCCCGAGAAAGGGATACACCGCCGCCTCCACCTCCACCCGCGGCAGCAAATGTCCGCCGCCATGAACCCGATATTGTTGGATGTAGAAATGCTGCTCCGGCTGTTTTGGTGTCGAGGCCTGGTCTTCTGGCTGTATTGGCTCCGCTGCCTCGGCATGTGGCTGGGCATCTAAATTATGTGCTGGAGCGACAGGGGGCAGATCGGAAGTTTGCGCCCACGCCAAAATTGGAAAGCACAGGAAGCCCGCAAATAAGATCAATGCTACGCCTCGGATCGGAATTTCCCAAGGGAGATGACAAGCCTGTCCAATCAAAATGCAAGTGTTGGGGAAAAAATTCATAGAGGCATGTGCATGCTGAACAGCGCGCTGAAAGCATAGGGACCAATCTGGAAGATTTTATAGATACTCATTGTGACAATACTGTGACATCTGTGTGACGTTTTCCCTCGTTTTCCGGGCTGTGGAAGTGTGACCGTCTCGCTACTCCCGGATGGGGCTGGGATAGCGTCGGCGGTCTCTCACAACACATCTTCTAAGGAAACAAGTAGCCCGGGCCACCGAAGACGTTGCACGCCGCAAGCGGCGGGGAATTTACCCGAAGAGATTAAATAGGATTTTCAAACTTCGGTGGTTAGACCGAGCCCCACCTCCGAAGCCGTAAGTAGTTTGAGACAAACATCTTGCGAATTCGTTTTTTCGCCAGCGTGACAAAACGCGCCAAAATCGCATGATACAGGTCACGAAATTTGTGGGATTTTGTCTCAATTATCCTCGGGCTGTGTCGTCGGTAAACTCGCTCTCACGGGTGAACTCGGAACCCTCAAGGTCGATCTGCCGATTGTGAGGATAGGCTCAACATGAGAAAACTCGTCAGCATGTTGGCTGGCTGTGATCGCAACAGGTGTGTCGCAATAACGCAATGCCCTGTCGCCACTTCTAAAATCCAGGTTCCTCTCCTTTGGGCTTGAGGCTGTATAGGTAGAGAATGAGGTCTTGCATCTGCTGGTCGCTGAGAAGGTCCTTGAACGAGGGCATGTAGAGCGGAGGTTTCGGCCCGTTCGGATCAAGTTTGGGCACTTCGGCAACGCCATTGCGAATTTTTGCGATCAATTCATCCTTGGTGTAGCTATCCACGACGTGGATGAGGGATGGCACCTGCTGCCCGGTTTGCGCGTTGAAATTAGGCGCGCCATGATTGCCGTTTTCACCGTGACAACGTATGCAGGAGTAATCCTGAAAGACTTTCAAGCCGGGGGCAACGCCGATTGGGACGGGAGGCGGAGCGGCGACCATCGGCGTGGGATTTTCTCTTTGCCGATTCTTGGCATCCTGGTTGCCAGCCACGATGATCGAGGCGAGAAGCCCGAATCCCAGTATGCCGACCATGTATTTTTGCGCGTTGATGCTCATGGGTGTTTGGGGTTAGCCGACAAACGATTCCCAGACGAGGAAAACGAGTGTCAAAAGGAAGAATCCGGTTCCGATGATGATTCCGAGGTTTTTGTTGGGCGCGATTTTTTCCAGCCTGGCGTCAATAAACGGCCAGAGGAACATGCCGATAACGAATAGATTGGTGCCCCCAATGCCGACGGTCAGCGAGGTCATCTGCAACCAGCGATAGGTGGGGAAAAAATACCATTCCGGACGGATGTGCGAAGGCGTAACGTCGGGCGTGGCGGGCGTCCCGACGGTCGGCGGGAAGTAAATGACGAAGTTGATCAGGCCGATGAGGATGAGCAAGCCTATGATGGTCTCGCGCAGAACGTGGTCGGGAAAAAATGCATAGGTTTCCTTGCGCGGATCACCCTCGAGCTTGGCGACCCCATGGAGACGAACCATCAGCAAGTGCGCGCCAATCAATAGGACAATGATGGTCGGCATAACGCCGATGTGAAAATCGTAAAAGCGGGTGAGCGTGTTGGCGTTCACATTGGGTCCGCCACGCAGGAGATAGAGCATGGGTTCGCCGACGACCGGCACATCGGCGATCATGTTTGTGCCGATGGTGGTTGCCCAATAAGAAAGCTGGTCGTAAACGAGCGAATAGCCCGTAAAGGCGAACGTCAGGGTGGTCAGGAAAAGCGCGACGCCCCAAATCCAATTCAATTCGCGGGGCTTGCGGTAGGCGCGGGTTACGAAAACCCGGATCATGTGGAGCAGCACCGCAATGATCATTAATTGCGACGCGCCCCGATGAATGCCGCGAATCAACCATCCCATCCTGACTTTATAGGTGATGTTCGCCACACTGTGATAAGCCTGTCCCGGATAGGGCACATAGTAAAAGGTCAGCAATATGCCGGTGACGGCGAGAATGCAGAAAAGCATCAATGGCGTTCCGCCCAGGCAGAAAAGCCAGTTTTTCATATGAACAGGCAATTCCTCCTTGAGCGGTTTTCGAAGGGTTTCGGGTTCGATGGGAATCCGTTCCTCCAGCCATTTTTCGACCCTGTTCATGACGCAAACTCCCGCGGGACTTCCTTCATCACCACATAAACCTGATCGCCGCGCATCACCACATCCAGTTTGGTCAACGGACGAGGCGGAGGACCGGAAAGGACCTTGCCGTCGGCGTCATAATTGCCGAAATGGCAGGGACAGATGAACCTATTCCGATCATCGTGCCATTTGACGATGCAGCCCAGGTGTGAGCAGACGGCAGAAAGGGCATGAACTTCCGTTCCGACTTTCCGCAGCATGACAGTACCCTGCGGAAGGCTCACGGTTTTCATCCCAGAGTCGGGAATCTCACTGAGTTTGGCGGCTAATACCTGAACCAGCTTGACCGGCGGCACCACCGGATACAAATACTGCAAGAACTGGAAAGCCAGACCTCCCACACCCGACGCGACGCCGGCGAGCATGATGCAATTTGCGAGGAACTCACGCCGACTGGGCGGTGTGGACAGATTTTTAGATTCCATGTGCAGCTGATAAGTCGTTTATTGATTCCGGCTGACGACTTCCTTGAGCTTATCCTGCGCTTTCTGCCGATCGTCAGGCGGCAAAGCCTGTAATTTTGAATCGAACGTGGACTTCTTGCGAATGCTCGAGTCATAGACAAGGAAGTCGTAAATCTTTTTCGCATCGTCGGCACTGATGTTCGAACCGGGCTTATACATCATGCGCTTGATATAACGCGCCCATTCATCAGGCAGAACGTAGTCGGAATTGATAGGGCGACTCAACCTGTGACACTGCGAGCATTTCTGACTGAACAACGCATAGTTGTCCTGAATACTCTGCGGATAACTCGATACATTAACGGTCGCGGGCCCCTTCTCAAAGCGTTCAATCCTTGCCTTGGTGGCATCGTCGAGTTGGTCGTCGGCAAGCAAACCGCCGACAAATGACGCCAATGCGGCGCACCCGAGTAAAACTACAGTGACTTTTTTATTCATGGGTATCGTGGTGTTTCTTTTTTGTTAGAATCCGTAAGAAAGCTGGACAATAAGATCGTTGGACGGCAAGGCGTTGGGGCCGTGGCTGTTAAGAAATTCGTAATCGCTTTCCAACAGAAGTGTGTCTGTGAAGTAATAAATACCGCCTGTCGTGAAGCGGTCGGTCTGTGTCCCAATCGCGTCGTTAGCGGTGTCAAAACGGCCAACCAATTCGACATTGTTGATCAGTGGAGCTTCCACACCGAGGCCCGATAGCTTGTAGGCCCCCTGCACCCACCAGCCGCTCGGACGAATAGTGCCCATGTCATCGGTCCCCTGCCAGGTGCTGATATATTCGCCCTTCAGTTCAAAGTCGGAACCGATGTGTAACGACGCATCAACCACACCCGCCGTATAATCCCGGTTTCCAGCGTTGCTCCAGGCTCCTGATTGCCCCGAGATACCCAGCTCAAAATCGTAGTGCGGTTTAAACACATAAAACCATCCCAACCGGCCACCGACACTGGGATCATGGGGATTCGACGTGTCGCCTACATTATCAGCCAGATCCAGATTTTGTTGCGGAGGATTCGTCGACAGCGAATTGTAGGTGCTTCCCGTACCGTCAACGGACGACGGCCCGTTGACGCCATATAGAGAATAGGTGAATTGCTGCCCCGATTCTCCGATGGGGATGGAGCCGCGCAACTGGACGCCCGGACTGGTTTCAGGCAGAAGACCGCGCGCGAGTGGGTCATCCGGTATTTTGTTGAGCCATCCCGCATTGCGTTCGGTGTAAGTGCCCAAGGGCAGCAACATCTGGCCGGCCACCAGTGTCACGTAGTCGTTATAGAGATAATCCAACTGCGCGAATGTCAGGTTGACGGAGGTCGAACTGCCGCCGGTCCCAAGACCACCGTTTTGTAAATTGATGTCAAAACCGGCTTCGAACAAAATGTTGTCGTTGGCGCGATACAAAAAGAGTGGCGCGTAATCCGCCTGCACGAAAGTGCCGTGCTGGCCCGGGGTTCTCTGGAATTGGAATTCCGCATCTCCGGCCAGCGTGAAATTATGTGTTGCAGGCGGCGGTGGTGCTGGCGGCTGCGCTGCAGATTCGGCCTTTTGCTGAGCATCAGCGGCAAGCGACTGCGTCTCCTGCAATTGCTTCTGCAAGTCCTGAATTTTCCGCTTGTCCTGCTGATTGGTCTGCTCCAAGCCCTGCATTTTTTGGTTCATTTGCTCAACTTCGGCCTTCAAAGAGTTGAAATCATCATCGCTGACCGCCGCCATCGCGCACGGAGACAGGATCAGGCTGACGGCGAGCGCCGTCGCCACGCATAAAATCTTTGGTGAATTTTTCATGATTCAGATGTTCGGGTTAGCTGCCGCTGTCTTCCTTTAGATATTTCAGAATTTCTCTTGCTTGAGCCGCAGGCAGGTTCGCTCGGACGCGCATATGAATCATGATTGTCTGCCACTGGGCTGAATTCCATTCGGTCGGATACCGCTCTGGATGGCAGCGGTTACAATTGACCTCATATAATTCGGCACCGGTAAGTTTTGCCGCCGGCTTGGCATTCGTCTGTTTCGTCGAGGCACTTTTGTCCGGAGTCTTATCATTGTCGTTATCCGGGGCGCTGAAGTCCGGGTCCGCGTAACAGTAGATTGATAGCGATCCGCAAGCCATTATCGCGGCAACGATCGCCGTCCGAATCAGCGCTCTCGGAGAGTTAATTATTTTCATAATAGTTTTTTGATCACTCGCCACCCATTTTTTCCTTCTGACTCCTCGGCCAGCACATTTCTATATATAAAAGTCTCATATATCCATGTTGCGCACACGCCTTTTTGCTACACTTTCATTGACGAAAGCGCTTTCTATATTGTTATTTTGCCGAACACTATTTGGCAAAAACCATCCCTATATTGTTATTTTGCCGGGCATTTATTGGCAATAACCCTCCCTATATTGTTCAATGAATGGATGACAACTGAGACACTCATATTCGCCCTTTCTTTGGAAGAGTCGAAATCCCGCGCGGGAAATGCGGGCATTGAGCGGCATGAAATTCACAGAAGATGCGTTCGGACCGCGTTTTGTTTTTCCTGAAGATCAATCCAATCGTTAACGGCCATGACAGCCAGCGCGAGTTGAATAATTTCCTCGCTGCTAAAATAGCGTTGTGCGGCCTTGATGATGAGGGCCGAAAGGTTTTTAGGCTTATCCAATGAAATGATCTCACTCAGCCTCAGCGCGACTTTTTCCCGTTCGGTAAACGCAGAGGACTGATTCCAATGAGGCAATTCACTCAGACGTCTTGCGCTCTCGCCAAATGCCCGCAGGCGTTTCTGATGTTTCTTGACGCAGACAAGGTTATTTCGGACGCGTGAGGCATCCAGACGCACCCATTCGCAGAGTATCTCGAATTCAGAGGTGGAGCGGAAGTAGTCGGGAAGCCCCGGCCGCGTCCACCTGGCTCGCAGGGGCCTTGAGATCGTTTCGCCGACGGGAGGAACATCCAGGAGGCTTGGCACGAATGAAATCTAAAACATCCCCCTGAATCAAATCTGAATTTTAACTGAAAATTTGTTCAGGTTGCGCCTGCCAAGTGTCGACTCACTTATCACTAAACACCTGCTCGCCTCCGAGATACCCTTGATACGTCAGCGCGGCGATGAAGATGGCACCCAGGATGAGGTAGGGGATCGTGGCCCATCCATTTTGCCGATGCAACTTGAGCCGCCATGCGAACAGCCCGAATAGAAGCACCGCCAGCGCGGTCCCCAGCCATTTGTGAATCGTCATGCCGGTTACACCGCTGTCATCGGACGCCCAGAAAAACCAGCCGGCGAGGGCGGTGAATGGCGTAACAATCGTCGCATAAAACAGAGTCCACCACGCTGTGTTGCGGAGAGACTCGCTCTTGCAAAGGCGAGCGACGACATCGCTTGCGACGGATACAGGGACCAGTGCCGCGGTGAAATTCACCAGGACGGGATGGAGTTTCGTCATGATGACGAATTGTTGCAAAACCGGAAAAATGCCGGTGCCGGAAACAGGATCGATTGTTGTCATATTACTTATCAGGGTTTCGTATGAGTGCTTAAGATTCCAGAAGAGGATGCGCCGGACGGTGCGCCAAACCAAAGCTTTTCGCCAGTCGAGAGTGGGACTTTTCCGGGCTCTGCACCCATTCGACCAGATGACTTACCAAACCCGGCCAGCGTTTCAGCCCGTTCATGATCCGTGTGCCGCGCGAGTAATCTTGCAGAGCCCAGTGAACCAGCGAATTGACCAGAGTTCGCACCCCATAGAATCGCCGATGCTGCCGGCGATAGTTTGCCGCCGCTGCCTCAACTCCAATTTTTTCAATGGAAAGAATATGATGGGAAGCCATTTCAGCGGTGGCCATCGCACTGTAAATGCCTTCACCTGTCAGTGGTTCCAAAATGCGGGCTGCATCACCAACCAACCACGATTGACCGTTGGTGACTTCCCAAGGACGACGCGAGATGGGATGAACGCTCTTCCACGATTGATAGGAAGCGCCCGGGAGGTACCTGCGCAGAATTTCCTCCGGGCCGACCTTGGCTTTGGCAAATAAAACAAGGGTGATGTTCGTCCGTTTCGAATCGATGCGGTTGACTCCATAATAACCTTCCGGAAAAACATTCATATAGACATGGTCTCTCAAAGAAGGCGCGTCAATAAAAGCCTGCCAAGCCACCCGTCCACAATACCCGGAGGGCCGGGCGAGTTGGCTCATGCGCGCCACGAGTGAGTTTCGCCCGTCGGCTCCAATGACAATCGGAGCTTCATATTCTCCCGATGAAGTCGCCACTCTTCCATTTGCGATGCTCGTGACCGTAACCCCAAATTGATAATAGGCCCCGGAATCCTGGGCTTCCTTGGCGAGCCATTGGTCGAGAACACCGCGCTCGACGATTCGCGAGCGATGCTTCTGGAAGGAATGACGGACAATCGGAGTTCCCTCCTGCTCCAAGGTAAAACCTGCAAGATCGAAATGCGGAAGTTCGTTAAAGCGCTCGGTTAAAACGTATCTTTTAAAAATCGGCCAGCAGCCGGGGTTGAGCGAAAACGCGCAAACTTTAGAGCGCGGAAAGATCGATTTCTCCAGAACCAAAACGCGCTTTCCAGCCCGGCTAAGCACCAAGGCCGCCATTGAGCCTCCAGGACCAGCCCCCACGATAATGACATCAAATTTCATATAAATTGCACAAGAGATTAAACGGTTTGAGTGCGGTTAGGGTGCAGCCGAAATCTGTAATTCCGGCGGCAAATCGAAGACGAGACGGAAAGCGATATCGACCTCTTTGTCGACGGTCATAAAATACTGTTTGATGATCGGTAGGCCGTGTTCAGCCGTATCGATTTGGGTGACGCCGGTCACCACCAGCCACTTGCCTTCGCGCCAGCCCGAAACCCGCGTTTGCAATGGTTTGGTAATCTTGTTCAGGGTGAAGTCCCCCGATACGAGAAATTTGGACGGATGATCCTTGGTTGCAGTCGCGGCCTTGCCGTCCATGGAAATCACATGGGTCAGTTCGAAGCTGATTCCGGGGATTGCATCCACATGCAGCCATTGGAACATATTCTGATCGCGAGCATTTTCGAAGGTGGTCATATTGGCCGCCTGAATAGCGATCTTGGCGTTGAGGACAATCTCCGGCTTTGAAGAATCAATCTGCGAGCTTCCGCTGAATTCCTTCGCCTCACCGTTAAAATCGTGCATGAAGGCGTGTCCCGTGAACTTGAGGAAGCTTTGCTTTGCATTCAGCGGCGCCTCGGCAGCGTCCGATAAACCAGAGAGCAAAAGAGCCAGAACAAACAATGCAATTATTTTCATAGATTGAGTTTTTAAGCGAAAACGACAGGCAGCTCTCAAAAAGCAGTCGAACTATCGAACGAAAACAAGTAGAACGAGGATTCGGGATCAACAACCTAAAGCGGCCTCCTGAATCGAATCTGAATTCCAACTGAAAGTTTAGTCAGTGTGCGGCGAGCGAGTTTCGCGCCGCACGGCCTTTCCTGTTCAATTCCCGAGGGGCATCTCGACAATCACGCGAAGTCCGGTTGGCTGAATTCGATTTTCCATCCGGATGGTGCCTCCGTGCAAATCGACAATACGGCGGCAGATGGCCAGCCCCAAACCACTTCCGGCATCCTGTTGAGCGCCTTGATCAATCCGGACGAAAGGCTCGAATACGTCCCGCAGCCGATGATCGGGAATACCGGGGCCGGTATCTTCGAGTATAATTTCCCATTTGCCTGATTTGAACCGGGACGATAAGGCTACTTCTCCTCCGGATCGCATGGCATTCAACGCGTTGGTCACCAAATTGAGCAAAACCTGCCGAATGAGGGCAACGTCAAACGTCGCGTGGATTTCGGCATTCTCCATCAGACGGAAGCCGACATGCCGATCTTCGCAGAGGGCCTTGGCATCTTCAACAAAGCTGGCAATGACGGGGCGTGTCGGTTGCTTTTGGAGGTTGAGCTTGATCGCTCCAACTTCCGACTTGGCCAAAAAGAGCAACTTTTCGATCACCCCGTTAAGCCGGTTGATATTTTCCAGTTGTTGTTGGAGAGACTCCTTTTCCGTCGCGGACAAATTGCTATGCAACAGAAGCTTCTCCGATTGCAATCGGATCAAGACCAGCGGCGTCTTTAATTCATGGGAGGCATCTCCCGCAAAGCGCCACAACCGTTCGAAGGAGCTCTCAAGCCGGTCGAACATCTGGTTGAGGAGCCGCTTTAAGTCAGCGATTTCCCCCTCTCCTTCATGAATCGAAATGCGTTCACTGAGATTGTCTGCGGTGATGCGCCGGGTGGTCCGTTCAATGCTTCGAATCGGACTAAGCGCGATGTGGCTCATCCAAAATCCCCAGATTAAGCCGAAAACCACGACAAAACCGATCAGGATAAGGCTGACCTGATAATAATCGGAGAGGAGATCATCGATATTCTTGGTGGACGAGGCTATCTCGATATTCAAATCCCCAGCCTGAAACCATCCCACGCGCATGCTGCCCAAGGGAGGCACCGAACAACTCCATGCGGCTGTGTTCATAGGATGGTCGGGCAGGATCGCATCCTTCAGATTTTTAGAGCGAAAAAGTACGCCGCCTTTCTGGTCGCTTACTTGAAAGTAGTAGAGTTGCGCGTCAATGACGGAATGCTCCGAGATTCGCTGCAAAAGCTCATTTTGGGGCATCAAAACATGATTATTGACGACCCGATTCTGAATTTCCTCGCATTCCTTTTGGTTGAGAAGATCAATTCCGCCGATCATCCTGGCTTCCAAAAGCAACCGGCCAATTCCGAGAACGGCGGCCACCGTAAGGGTCACAACCACCATGTAGGCAATCGCCAGTCGAAACCGCAGCGATTTCATAGCATTTCGTATCCGACACCCCGCAAAGTCTTGAAAATGGGGGCATCAGGAGAAACTTCGATTTTTTTTCGGAGACGCCGCATGTAGACATCGATCAGATTGGCGTCCAAATCATCCTGCAAATCCCAGATCCTTTCGGAAATCATGGTGCGGGTCAGCACCCGGCCTTGATTTTGCATAAATAACTCAAGCAGCGAAAATTCACGGGCTGTGAGATCGATCTTTTGATTATTGCGCCGGACCGTTCTCGCCAGCAAATCCATCTTGATCCCGCGATGTTCAAAAACAGTCGCCTTCTTGCCTCCATGACGGCGAACCAGAGACCGAATACGCGCCAAAAGCTCTTCGAAGCTGAAAGGCTTGGCCAGATAATCGTCAGCTCCCAGATTTAAGCCTTTGATCCGATCCTGCACGGCGTCGCGCGCGCTCAAAATGACCACTGGCTCATTAAACCCCAGGCTTCGCCATTCGCGGAGCAGTTCCAACCCATCCCCATCCGGCAAGCCCAAATCCAACACGATGACATCGTGTGGACTATCCGCCAGGGCATCCCGAGCCTCATGACAGGTGCGGACCCAGGTCGTTGAATAGGCCATTTCCTCCAAACCGCGCGAGATGAACTGGCCAACCCGTCTCTCGTCTTCAACGATCAGGACTTTCATTTGGTAATCAGAGAGGGTTGGGCAAAACAAGCTCGGAACTCAACCTTTTTCTAAGTTGGGGTTGTGAACTTGTCCATCGTCGGCACAGGGATAGGGTGCCCGACCGGATGTCATGATGCCGTGGCAAGTGGCGGGTCCTGCCTCTATGCTTC